>Ga0180434_10001490_pt1 | contig 33347 bp, 50 predicted proteins | sample SS_ome_7_FD_132453 | JGI IMG/M metagenome (GOLD analysis project Ga0180434, IMG submission 132453) | Hypersaline lake sediment archaeal communities from the Salton Sea, California, USA - SS_1_D_2 metaG | ecosystem: Environmental > Aquatic > Non-marine Saline and Alkaline > Hypersaline >... | reverse complement strand
CGTAACGCCGCATACGGACACCTGCTTGTCCCTGGCGAGGACGTGGCGGTCACGGAGAAGATACACGGGGGGAACTCGCGGTATGTCTGGGCGGAAGGCCGCCAGTGGGCCGGCTCTCGCAAGGAGTGGAAGCGGGAGGACCCCAACAACCTCTACTGGCGGGCGCTGTCGCAGAACCCCTGGCTCGGCGAGTGGTGCCGCGCGCACCCGGGCGTCGCCGTGTACGGCGAGGTGTACGGGCAGGTGCAGGATCTCAAGTACGGCGCGGGGCGAAACGACATCTTCTTCGCGGCGTTCGACATCCTACAGAACGGGCGTTGGCTCGACTGGGACGACGCGCAGGCAATCGCCGTGGGACTCCAGTGGGCTCCAATCCTGCACCGGGGGCCGTTCGACGAGGAACTGGCGAAGGAGCTGGCGGAGGGCGACAGCAGCGTGCCGAAGGCAAACCACGCCCGGGAGGGCGTGGTCGTGAGGCCGACGACAGAGCGATGGAGCCAGGAAATCGGCCGGGTGCAGCTCAAAATCGTCTCCAGCCGCTACCTCACGAAGAAGTCGAAGAAAAAGCGATAAGTGCCCTATAAAGTCTTGCTGGTTCGCGGCTCCCGCGCCATGAGTTACCATGACGCAGCGCGAACCGTCGAAACCAGTCTCCGGGTGGACACCGCCGACATGTGCATATGGCTGGTGGACGAGCGGGGCGAGGAGCCGCAAACCATCCATCTCACGCCGGATCAGGCGGCGGCGGCGGGGAACGCTCTGCAACAGGCGGGCGATGAAGCGGGCAACGGCAAAAGCCTCACTATCCCTGTTTGGGAGATTGTCGAAGCGCCAAGCTGATGTTGCCCTCGTCCAACACCATCCCGTTGAGGACCTTCGCCGCGCGAATGACGGATTCCTGAGCCTCCACAAGCGACTGTTCGTCCCATCTCTCCCAACCGTCCTGGATCATCACCTCGCAGCGAAACTTGTCGGCCGCGATCTGGGTCACCAGATAGTTGCGCGAGGGGCGCGGGACGCGGGGGTCACCCGGAGGGCGGGGGGCACCCGCGAGCCTGCATAGCTCGCACGGACCCCACGAACCATACTGATCCCCCCGGCAAGCGCAGTTCTTGCGATACCGTTCAACAAGACTCCTGAGCCGGTCGTCGGTCGGCTTCACCCCTGCTTCGGATCGCCGCTCTTTGTTGGCGCCCTTGAAAATCGCGGCGAAAATGCCCGTCAAAGCTCTTATCATTGGTTCCCCCCTTCTCCGCGCCACCTGGCACGGCGCCCCATTCTATCAATCTTGACTCGGCATTCCGCGAGGGCAATAATACGCGATGAAAGGGGCAGACAAATGCAAGCAATGATGCTCGTCACCGGCCTGATGGCAATGGCGGCTGGATGCCGTGCTTTGAGGGCAATCAGCGGCATCGTGTCACTGATGCGGCGCCCGCGCGAGAGAGCCCCACACCGGGAAGTCCGGGGGGAGACGCCGGTCACGGAAAAGATGCACGGGGCACGCAGGCTGCTGCATCCGCACCAAATCACGGAACTGTCGAAATTGGAGCCGGGCAGGGCGTACGCGTTCGTCCATACGCGGGAATGCGACGGCCGCACATTCGTCTATCCTCGCGTGTTCGCCGGGGCGTTCGATCGCCCGCCAACGGCGCGGGAACTGGCCTCGACGGGCCGTGAAGGACAGGCGGGTTGCGGCAAGTTCACCATTCACCATGATGGATGGTCGCCAAACGGTCGCTTGGGGACCGAGGGGGAAACCCTCATTCTCCTCTGGCGCGACGGGCAACTGAACTCGTACTGCGGCCCGGACTACTCGCTGGGGCGAGACAGCAACCCCGGGCAGCACGAGCTGCTGGTGCCGCTCGACCGCTGGGACGAGTCGCCCCGCATCCGGACTGACTGGGACGACGAGGTCGTGCACCGACCCGAGGAGAACGACATCAACAGGAAGGTCTGGGTACGGCAATCGGTTGGCGGGGAGCGAGTGGGCGGCGTGATGACGCAGCTCGCGGAGGGGGCGACAAGAGGCGCCGACGAGCCGATCTACTATGTGACATTCCCCCTCAGCAACGGCCACTACGGCTGTACCTTATTCGGACTAAGCCAAATGGAAGCCAGGCAAGGGCGAGCGCCAGTGGACTCAGAAGCGTGAAAACACTGAGACGATCATCAGACGCCGCTCTCTGCGGCGTCTGCGCCGGGATCGCCGAGAGAATGGGTTGGAGCCCCCCGGGCGTGCGCCTCGCTACGGCCATCGTGGCCGTGCTAGATCCGCTGTGCGTGGTAGGGGCGCTCTACGTGCTGACGGCGTGGCTCATGCCTCCGGCGGACTAGGGCATCAGCGCACCCTTCACTGCGGCGGCCAGCACGACGGCGAGCAAGTCCTCCAGAACATACCGGACAGCGAGCAGGGTCTTCCTGTCCTGTATGGCGGCTTCCACGTCGACGATGGCGGCGTCGAGCTCCTCCCAGTCCTTGTGCTTCTGGTTGGCCTTCTTCAGCCTGTCGAGCACCTCCTGGATTTTCCCGTCGGCGAGCTCCTTGCCGATCTCAACGAGCTCCTTGCCGGCCTCGCGCACGGCGTCCTCGTTGTCGCGGAGTATTTCCTCTATCATTCACCTTCCTCCGGGTTCGCCCACCTGTCCAGCGCGTCCGCCAGATCGCGCAACCTCTCGCCGTTGCCCGTGAGCCGCTCCGCGTCGGGGTGGCCCTGGCCCTCCAGGGCCGCGTTGGCCTGAGCGACATACTCCGGCATGTGGCGGTTCATCGCCGACACAGCAGACCTGATACCGGCGGGCGGGGCGGAGGCGCAACCTCCCAAGAGAACGGCGAGGGACGCTGCCACTGTCAATTTTCGTGCTTGTCTGGTCATCATAATGCATTCTATCGGTTCTTGACACTGGTGAGGGAGGCGGCTAGCATTAAGCGAAAGGAGCCCGACATGACCAAGGCCGAGAAAATCAGAAAGCGTATTCTCGAAGACGCAGTGGCACGTTTCGCGTCCTCCAACCCGGACGAGGCGGGCGACGGGCGATTCACCACCGCCCACTACGCGCAGGCTCTGAAAGAGGAGTTCCGTATCCCGGGGCCTGTTCCGGACGGGGAAACATGCCGAGAACACCTGTCGAAGATGGACGATGTGGAGCAGGAAGGCCCCTGCATGTGGCGCAGGGTCACCGGGAAGGCGGCGGCCAAGGCGGCGGCGGGCGGCACTCTATGAGAGTCTTCCTTATCGGAAACGGCTCCAAGCCGGACGCGCAACCCGTTTTCGCGTCGCTCCAGGCATCCTTGCCGGCGGTCTGCGATGTCGTCGGCGAGTCGCTTAACCCAGACTACGCCAAGGTGACGGGCTCGACCCCCGACCTCATTGCCGTGGTCGGCGGGGACGGCACCCTGATTGCCGTCGCTCGGGGCACGGTGGGCTCCCAAATCCCCCTGGCCGGAGTGAATGCCGGAAAACTGGGGTTCCTGGCCGAGTTCACCGAGGCGGAAATGGTCGAGGCCATCCGGGCAGGCATCCTGCTGTCGCCGAAAAGCCTCTCGGAGAGGATGATGTTGGAGGTGAAACTCCTCAGGGAAGGATCCCTTGAGTTCCAGTCTCCAGCCGCCAACGACTGCGTCGTGCGGGACTCTCGCGCGATGCTGCGACTGAGCGTGCGTCTCGACGGGGAGCACCTCACACACATGGGCTCCGATGGCGTCATAGTCTGCACGCCATCGGGCTCGACGGCGTACAACCTCGCGGCAGGCGGGCCTCTCTTGCAACCCGGCGTGGACGCCATGGTGCTCACGCCCATCTGCCCGCACGGGCTCACATTCAGATCTTTGGCGGTCGAAGCGAGCAGAACCGTTACGATATGTCCGGAGTCGGCGTGCGACCTAATCATCGACGGGCAACCCCCCGTCCGGACTCTGGGCGGCGACACGGTGGAGGTGTCGCGGCACCCCTCGGCCTTCCCGTTGGTGCACAACACCTCACACGCCCCTTGGCACGCGATGCGGACAAAACTCCACTGGGGGCAATGAGACACTACCGGGCGTTGAAATACCGCGCTTCGGGATGGTGACAAACCAACGCACTAACGGACTGCTCGGGATCGAGCTGGAACTCCTCGCTGATCGTTACGCCGATTTGTTCCGGCTTGAGCAATGGCCAGAGTTTCAACTGATCCTCAATCCGCGGACAGGCCGGATACCCGAAACTGTACCGGCTACCCCGGTACCGTTGCTGCAAGAGCTGCGGAATCTCCCGTGCGTCCGCCTGGGCGATCCCCAATTCCGTGCGAATCCGTTTGTGGAGATACTCCGCCAACGCCTCGGCGCTTTCCACACCCAACCCGTGCAAATGCAGGTAGTCGCGGTATCGATCCTCGCTGAGCCAGCGGGCGGCCTCTTCTGTGGCCCGGGAGCCCACCGTTACCACACTCATCGCGACAACATCCGTCTCGCCGCCGCCGATCGGTCGAAAGAAATCACTGAGGCACCAGTATGGCTCCTTCCGCTGGCGGGGAAAGTCGAACTGACAAAGTTCCCGGTCGCGGTCTTCCGGGTCGAAGATAACCAGGCTGTCGCCGTCAGCCGCGCAGGGCCAGTAGCCGTACACCGCCTTGGGCTCGAGGATGTGATCGCGATCGACCTGCTCGACGAGCGCGCGGTAGATCGGCTCAACCTCATCCTGCGTGAACCGGGCATACGCGTCGGCGTCGAGCTGCCCTTTGCGGTACTGCCACTGAATTTTGAACAACATCTTCTTGTTGATGTACGCGAGAACGGACCGAAGCGCAATCCGCCCCACGACGCGGGCGCCCCAAAATGGTGGCGTCGGGACTGGCGCATCACGCGCCACTGTCGATCGCGCAGATGTGGGCACGCTAACGGGTGGTGGCACCGTTGTCCGGGGGGCGGCTGGCCTCTCGGCCGCACCACCAGCCATAATGCGATCCATCAAGCGGAGCCCGTCGAACGCATCCTTCGCGTAGTACAGCGGCCCATCATACTCGGCGTCGAGGTCGTGCTCCACGAACTTGCGAGTGAGCGCGGCACCCCCCAGAATCACAGGCGGCGCCAGCCCGCGTTCCTGGAGTACCGCGAGGTTTTCCTGCATCACCGCCGTGGACTTAACCAGCAGGCCACTCATTCCTATGGCGTCCGCCTCATGCTCGGCCCAGGCGTCGACGATGGCGTTGACCGGCTGCTTGATCCCCAGGTTGTGGACTTTGTACCCGTTGTTGCTGAGGATGATGTCGACAAGGTTCTTGCCGATGTCGTGGACATCCCCCCGTACCGTCGCCAGGATGATCGTCCCTTTGTGCTCACCCTCCTCGCGATCCATGTATGGCTCAAGAAACATGACCGACGCCTTCATTGTTTCGGCCGATTGCAGCACGAACGGCAACTGCATCTGACCCGCACCGAAGAGGTCGCCCACGGTCTTCATGCCGTCGAGCAGAATGTCGTTGACGATATCCAGCGGCGTATAAGTTGCAAGCGCTTCGGTCAGGTCGTCGTCCAGCCCGACGCGATCACCATCGACAACCCTGCGCTTGAGTCGCTCCTCGATGTCCTTGGGGCCGGGTACCTCGGTGTCGTCGGTCGCTTTCTCGTCGGCAAAAAGCCCGAGCAATTCCATGAGCGGGTCGTACTCGGGCCCGCGTCGGTCGAAGATGACATCCTCGGCGGCCTTGCGCTGCCGCTCATCAATCTTGAACAACGGCTCGATGCCAGTCGAGTGGAGAATCGCCCCATCCAAACCCGCCTCCCGCGCGTAGTGAAGAAACACGCTGTTGAGTGCGCGTCGCGCGGCCGGCTTTAACCCGAAGCTGATGTTACTCAGCCCGAGGATGGTGTGGACTCCGGGCAGCGCATCCTTGATCTGCCGAAGCCCGTCGAGCGTCTCGACACCATGTCGCCGATCCTCCTCATTACCCGTGGCGAGCGTGAATGTCAGCGCGTCGAACATCAGATCCGAGGCCGCGATGCCATGACGCCGGGTCACCAGATCGTGGATGCGGCGAGCGATGCAGAGCTTCCGCTCGGCCGTTTTGGCCATGCCATCCTCGTCAATGGCCAGAGCGATGAGCACTGCGCCGTACCGGCGGGCAAGGCGGCAGACGAGGTCCAATTTTTCCTCGCCGCCCTCAAGGCTGATCGAATTGATGATGCACTTGCCGCCGGCGCGCTGCAACGCCGACTCCAGAACGGGTGCCTCCGTGCTGTCGATCATCAACGGCGCGGTGATGTCCGTGGCGAATCGTTCGACCAAGCGGGTCATGTCGATTACCTCGTCTCGGCCGACATAGGCCGTGCAGACATCCAGCACATGGCTGCCCTGCCGCGTCTGTTCTCGCCCCATCTGGACCATGCCGTCGAGGTCGCCAGCGGCCAACAGCTCCCGGAAACGCTTGGATCCGTTCGCGTTTGTCCGCTCGCCGACGGCCAACAGGTCATTCTCCTGGCGGAGCGTCACGGCCTGATACAAGCTCGAACAGGACGGCTCAGGTCGCGGGCAGCGCGCATTGGGTTTGCGAGTGCCGACAGCCTCCACCACGGCGCGCAAGTGTTCCGGCGTCGTTCCGCAACAACCGCCAACCAAGCCGACGCCGTACGCCTCGATGAACTCTCGCAACCACTGAGCCAGTTCCGCAGGGGGCAGCGGGAAGCGGGGTTGACCATCGACCAGCTCAGGCAGCCCGGCGTTGGGTTGAACCAGGATTGGGCACGGACAGTGGTCGCTGAGCAATCGCACATGTTCGCTCATCTCCTGGGGGCCGGTGGCGCAGTTGAGGCCGATCGCTTTCACCTGCGGGAAGCTCGACAGGGCGACGAGCGCCGCCAGCGGCTCGGTGCCCAGCAGCATCGTGCCGGTCGCCTCGACGGTGAACGTGCAGAAAATGGGCACTTCTATCCCGGCCATCGCGTCCGTGCATGCGACGATGGCGCATTTCGCCTGAAGCAAATCCTGACAGGTTTCCACCAACAGCGCGTCCACGCCCCCGGCGAGCAGCCCTCTCGCCTGTTCGGTATAGCTACCCAGCAACGTGTCCCAGCCTACTTGGCCCAGCGTGGGTAGCTTCGTCCCCGGACCCATGGAGCCGATGACGAAGCGAGGTCGTCCCGTGAAGTCGCACCGGTCGCATGCCGCGCGAGCGATTTCGGCGGCGCGGCGATTGATCTCGAAGGCTTGGCTGCCGATGCCGAAATCGTCGAGGTTCAGCCGCGCGGCGCCGAACGTGTTCGTCATCACCGCGTCACAGCCGATCTCTAGGAATGATGCGTGGACCTGTTCGACAATGTCGGGGCGCGTCAGGTTAAGTATCTCGTTGCAGTTCTCCAATCCGCGGTAATCGCTGAGCGGCAGCTCGAAGGTGTGGAGCGTCGTGCCCATGGCCCCGTCGAGAACGAGCACGCGTTCATTGATGGTGTCCAGCAGTGTCGATTTTATTCCGGTCTATACCATCTGGCGACTATTCCACGGTCACGCTTTTGGCCAGGTTTCTCGGTTTGTCCACATCGCAACCCCGCAGCACTGCGGCGTGATACGCGAGCAACTGAAGCGGAACCACCGAAAGCAGCGGCTGGAGAGGCTCAGGGGCGTCCGGGACGGATATCACATGCTCGGCCAATCTGGAAATCTCCGCATCCCCCTCGGTAGCCACCGCTATGACCCGCCCGCCCCTCGACCGGACCTCCTCGATGTTACTCATCACCTTCTCGTATTGCGATCCGGCTGTGGCGACGAAAACCACGGGCATCCCCTCATCGACCAGCGCGATTGGGCCGTGCTTCATCTCGGCCGCGGGCATCCCTTCGGCGTGGATATAGCTGATCTCTTTCAGCTTGAGCGCACCCTCCAGCGCCACGGGGTAGTTGTATCCCCGTCCGAGGTATAGCCAGTTATCACGATCGATATACGCCTCGGCGACATGTCGGATCGCGTCGCTCTGGCCGAGTATCCGGGAGATTTGGGACGGTATCGCCAGCAGGGCTCGGGCGTGGTCATTCAGCATCTCGGGCGACATGCCTCGTTTTCGCCCGAGGTGCATCGCCAACATCGCCAGGACGGTCACCTGGCCTGTGAATGCTTTGGTGCTCGCGACCCCCGTCTCCGGCCCCACATGCAGATAGACTCCCGCATCCGTGGCTCGCGCAATCGAGGAGCCGACAACATTCACCACCCCGAGCGACATGGCGCCATTTTTCTGCGCCTCGGCGAGGGCGGCCAGCGTGTCGCTCGTTTCCCCACTTTGCGAGACGACCGTGACAATCGTGCCGTCCTCCAGGATGGGCTTGCGGTAACGGAACTCGCTCGCGTACTCCGTCTCGGCGGGCATACGGGCGATATCCTCAAGGAGATACTCTCCTACCAGCGCCGCGTGCCACGCCGTGCCGCAGCCGGTCAATATCACGCGTTTGGCTTGGGTTAATCCGGGGCACGCGGCGAGGCCGCCGAGCCGGATTCCGCCGCCATCGTCCACCCGGCCGCTCATGCAGGTGTTCAGCGCCTCGGGCTGCTCGAATATCTCTTTCTCCATGAAGCATTCGTGGCCGCCGAGTTCGAGCTGCTCTAGCGTCCACTCAATCTCCTGCACGCCCTTGGTGACCGGCGCGGCGTCCAGCGTCGTGATTTGCAGGCTGCCCGCTTGGACCTTCGCCATCTCGCCGTCCTCCAGGTAGACGACGCGGGACGTATGCTCCAGAATCGCCGCCGCGTCCGAGGCGACGATGTACTCGCCCTGCCCCACCCCGACAATCAGCGGGCTGCCTTTGCGGGCCGCGACAATCGTACCGGGCTCTTGGGAGGACATGGCCAGCAAGCCGTATGTGCCTCGGACCTCGTGGAGAGCCGCTCGGACGGCGACCTCCAAATCGCCAGCGTAATGCATTCGCACCAGGTGCGCCAGCACCTCGGTGTCCGTCTCGGAGAGGAAGGTTGCCCCGCGGCTCTCCAGGAACTGGCGAAGTGGGCGGTAGTTGTCGATGATGCCGTTGTGCACCAGTGCGACGGAGCCGTCAGAACTGGAGTGCGGGTGGGCATTCGCATCGTTTGGCGGGCCGTGCGTGGCCCAACGGGTGTGGGCCACACCCGCGCTCCCCTCGACAGGCGAATCAGTAAGCACCTGCTCCAGAGCCGCCACGCGCCCGGCTGCCTTACGGGTGACAATCCCCCCGTCGCCGAGCAGCGCCACTCCGGCGGAGTCGTACCCTCGATATTCGAGCCGCTTCAGCCCCTCCACCAGGATCGGCAGGGCACTCTTGCTTCCGGCATATCCAATGATTCCGCACATCCCGCATTCTATCGCTGAAAGCGGCCTACTCCGGCGTTCCCCTCAGGATTTCCGCGAAGCCAAGATCGACCAGCTCGTCGATCACCAGGATTGCGGTCTGTGTCCGCGTGCCGTCGGCCCGGCGGAGTTTGGTGGCGGCTTCTTGCAGGCTAATCGGATTCTCGGTCGAGGAGGGAAGCAGGCCGAGCATTGCTCCGGCAGGCGTGTGTCGCGGCCATGTGCCAAGAGCCCGATCCCCCGCCGCTGTACGCCTTAGATTCGATCCGCACATAATCGTCACCCGTGTTCGATGTCGAGGGGGATGAGTTTTCCCCCCCTCGCCACTCGGATACTGCCGGTCTCCTCGCTCAGGACGAGAACCTCCGCCCCCGTGGCGAGGCTCATGCCCATGGCGGCACGGTGCCGCGACCCGAGGCGCTTGGTCTCCTCGCCCCAAGCGGGGTCGAATTTCGGGAGCGGGAACTGGCAATGGGCCGCGAGAATCGTCCCTTCCAGAATCACGACGCCGAGGTCGTGCGTGTCCGAGGGCGGCGTGAAAATCCCGGCGACCGCCTCGGGCGATGGCGTCAGATTCTGGGCGATGCCCGTGGCGGCGACGGTGCGAACCGCGCGGCGCCGGCCGCCCAGCGACACGATGGCGCCCTTGTGGCCCTCTTGAACCAAACGGCGGTATCCCGCCAGCACGCTCAGGTAGTCTTCCAGGTTCTCGCGAATCATGCCCTATTCTAGCGGGCCGGCTCTTTTCTGTAGTTTTGGGGCGATCTCGCTGCGCGGAGGACGCCATGGATTTCAGCATCGGACAAGCCGTTTGGGTTCAGGATGGCACGGACTGGTTCCGGGGCGCCGTGGAGGGCGCGATGGCCGGGCCCCGGCACGACCTGGAAACACGGTACGCTGTTCGTTGGTGGGACGGCGGGGGCTTCGGCATCAAGTACGGCAACCGCAGGGGATCGCAACTCCTCCCGGTGATCGAGGACACGCCTGGCGGACAGTTCGGCGTCGTATAGAACCACGCATGCTGGATCACATGTCACTCGCCGATTGGATCGTCGTCGCCGTCCTGATTGTGGTCGAGATAATCATCATCCGCACGCTGATGAAGATGACATGATCGTCAGCCCCACAACCAGGCCGTAGCCTGCTCGACCAGGTACCGCATCCGTTGGTGGTCGCCGCAGGCCACGCATATCGCCAGGAACGCCGCTGCGGCCACAATCACGATCTTCGTCCTGTTCGTCATTCCGTTGCCCCTACACGGATGGCTTCTTGTACCACCCGCAGAACGCGACCCTCTCCTCCCCGACCGCCGTCGCGTACGGATCGAGGAGCGACTGCCCGACCTTCGTGGTGCCGTGGTACGAGTCGTTGTTGTCCTTGTACCCGACTACGAAGTACGAGTTGTCCAAGGCCTCGGCGGTCAGGTCGCTCGGGCTGGGCACATCAAGGAAACTCACGGCCGCGCCCCAGGTGATGTCCGTCCCGGAGACGGTCCCCTCCTTGCCTTTGCCCTTATCGGTGTCCGCTCCGTCCCGGTAGAGCACGGCGACCTTCGTCGAACTGAGGACGACGAGCGCGCAGGCCTCTATGTCGGTCTCGAGGAAATGGGTCATCGTGCCCCATGTGATGTCCGTGCCGGAGAGCGTGCCGACGCGGGACTCCCCGTCGTACCCGCCGCGGTACGCCACCACCAGATGCGACGAGTCCAGCTTCACTATCTGGTTGTAGTACGACCCGCCCGAGCCGGTGTAGAATGTCGATTCCGCGCCGAAGGTGATATCGGTTCCGGAGACAATGCCCACCCTCGCGCAGCCATCATAGGCGGCGGCCGCGTTTTTGTATGTGACGACGAACTTAACGGAGTCAATCACGGCGATGTCGATGTCCGACGCGCCGCCCGCCGAAAGGAACTCGTGTTGCGCACCCCAGGTGATGTCAGTGCCGGACACGGTGCCTATCATCGCGGTCCCGTGGTCGGAGTCCGTCTCGTCCTCGAAGCAGATGACGACTTTGGACGAAGTCAGCTTGGCTACCTTGAGGTATTGCACGGCTGTCGAGGACACACCGGTGAGGAACTCGACCTCGGTTCCCCAAGTGAGGTCCGTGCCCGACACCGTCCCGACGCGGGACTCCCCGTCATCGACCCCATACCAGTCCTGGTAGACGACGACTAGCTTGGTCGAGTCGAGCACGGCCACGGATATCTCGTCCGTCCAAGTGGCGTTGAAAGTGGACTCCGGACCCCATGTGACGTCCGTGCCGCTGACCGTGCCGACCCTCGCCTTGCCGTGGTAGTTGCCGCTGGCTTCCTGATACGCGACGACGATCTTCGTCGCGCTGATGACGCCGATGGATATGTACTCGGCGCTGCCGCCGGAGTGGAACTCGGACTCCGGTCCGAAGTCCTCCAGGCCCATGCGGAGTGAGAAATCCGCGGTGACCCCGAGATCGACCAACTCGGCCGTGCCGTGGTAACTGTCGAGGCTGTCGCGGTACAGGCTGACGTACTCGCTCTCGCTCATCGCGGCCGTTCCGGTGATGGTCGCGGACCCCCCGGCCTGAAGGTCCACCTGGGTTCCCCATGTTATGTCCGTGCCGGACACGGTGCCGACAATCGTGACCGCGCGGGACCGCGCCCATGTGATGGCGAAGGACGTCGAGGACAACTTAGCCAGGGTGGGAACGGACACCGTGGAGGAGTACCATTCGGATATCGGGCCGAATGTGATGTCGCTCCCGCTGACGGTGCCGACCTTCGCCTGCCCACCGGACCACGACCAGCCCACGACGATAGTGCTCGCGTCCAGGGCTATGGCTGCGTTGTCGCCAACGGTGTTGGGGGTGTACCCGTGAGCCGACCCGAACGTGATGTCGCTCCCGCTCACCGTGCCGACCTTGGCTTGGCCATAATCCGACGAGTCCTTGTACGCGACGACGAACTTGGACGCGTTCAACACGGCGACCTTCGGCTGATCCGTCGCAGCGGAGTCGAAGGTATGAAGCGCCCCGTATGTGATGTCCGCGCCGCTGACGGTGCCGATTTTAGCTCGCCCGGGGCCGGTTCCGTCCTCGTCTCGCCAGGCTACCACGAAATGCGTCGCGTCCAACCCGGCAACATGCTCGCTCACGGCCTCGTTCGGGCCAGCGTGGAAGGTCGTCTCCGCGCCGAAAGTGATGTCTGTGCCGCTGACGGTGCCGACGCGGGACTCCCCTGCCTTATCGGAGTAGTCGGTGTAAGCCACGACGAACTTGGTGGCGGACAGCGCGGCCACTGCGTTGCCGGGGCCAATCCGATCCGCGTCGTACTCGGTCGCCGCCCCGAAGGTGATGTCGCTGCCGGACACGGTCCCGATTTTGGCAGCGCCCGGAAACGCTCCGGTGTCGTCGCGGTAGACCACCACGAATTTGGACGAGTCGAGAACCGCCGTCGAGATGTAGTTCGTGCCGTTCGCGGAGGTGAACTCGGCCTCCGCCACCGCGCTGGGGGTCGTCCCCACTGTCGCCGACACCGCCTGGGACAGCTTTCCGGTGGCGTGGTCTCCAGTCGCGCCAAACACCCACTCCCGGGATTGCAGCGACTCGTCGCTACCATCTAGCGGGTGGTAGAAGACCGCCTTCGATTCCTGCAACATCCCCACAGCTCGCCCTCCTGCCCCGGACGGCGGGAGAAAGACTGTATAATGCGACATGCACTGGCGAGAGAAATGGAAAAAGGCCCTGGAGAAGCACACCGGGCTCGCGGCAGCCGCGATGGAGATGGTGGACGACCACCAGTCGGCGATGCGGGAAATGAACTCGCTGCGGGTGGATTTGATACTGATGGAGGGGCGCGCCCAGCGGGCCGAGGCCGAGTGTGAGAGGCTCAAACGGCTCCTGCGGACATCCCGCCCGCCCAAGAGGCAGCGGTATCCCGGACGCTTCCGCAGGCGGCGGCGATGAAACGATCCCGTAAACTCGGCGTCGGGAAGGAAATAGGCGGAGCGGTCTACCTACACCGCTCGTACGAGCGGCTCGTGGGTTCGGATCTGCGTCGGGCGAAGCGAATCCTGCCCCCGGGGTTCCGGTACGATGTGATCAAGTGGCGGCCGGACACAGGAGCGGTGTCCTTCGTCTCCTGCCCGGGGTTCGACAGCGAGCCGGAGCCGGCCGCCGGGGATGTGTTCGTCGTGGCAGGCGGGCAAGGGAGGCTGCGAAAAGCGCCGGAGGATCCGTGGGTGTACCACCACAAGTGGCTCTTCGTCGCCGACGACTACAGGGGGTTCGATGTCGCGGCTAGCCGCAGCCGGTCGGGGTCGTGGGCGGGGCGGGGCGTCGACCGATCCAGGATCGGACGACGGAGCCAGTGGGCCGCGGTGAAGCGTCGGCTCAGGCTGTAGAATATGGCATGTTGGAGATACTCGATTTCCTGTACCTGGCCGCGCGCGTCGCGGCCCTGGGCCTGACGCTCGCGGCCGGGGCGGCGGCGGGGACCGCGGTCTGGCTAGGCATAGCGGTCGCGGTGCTAACGGGCAAATAGCCGCTTCAGGACGAGACGATCCCTAATGTATCCTCGTGGCAGTGTATGTCCGGCTTGGCCGACCTGTGACTGTGGCAACTGCACGCCACATGCTCCGCGGACACCTCCACCCGGACGGCTCCGCCGTGCTCCGCGACAGCCTCCCTGTAACTGCCCGCCAGCGCTCGCTGGCTGGTGATTCCGCCATCGAAGGTGCGATCCCCCACGGTGATGGTGTAGACGAACCGCCAAAAATCGCGGGCACCTGTGACGCAGCGGGAACTGCGGCGGCCCGGGCGGATGAAATACCCCGAACCGCGATCCTGCTGAATGGCCCGAACCTCCCGCACTACCTGACTCGCCGTTTTCATACCTGCCTCCTTTTGGGGACGACTCCCGCCCGTCAGCACCCTGCGGAGCAGCGTGGGAGCCTACGGATTCCGCGCGGTGATCGGACGTCGGCCGGTCCTGCGTCTCCAGGCGTTCAGGGTCCGAATAGCGTGCTCCTCCGCGTCCTGTTCGCCGCATCGCCGGCAGCAGGCGGGGGCGCCGCCGCGATACTGCGCCAGGTGCCGGAACTCGTGTGCTGCCAGAAACACTAGCACATCTCTCCAGTCGCGGCAGGGGATCGTCGGCAGAAGACGCCTGAGGCTCCTTGTGGACGGCACTGCGGGCCTCAAAGTGCTCTTTGGGCCCATCCGGAGCCTGATTGTGCCATCGGGCCGTGTGAGGCCGGAGAACGACCGCTTGGCGGGCACCAGGGTCACGGAGACATCCCGCTTGCCGACGCCACGGGACGCGAACAGGATCAGTTCCCGACATTCCCCGGGGGGATATTGGCCGCTGCATGTGAATCTCATGCGCCATTATACGGACATTGACCCGAGGAGACAGTCGCGCTACAATCCGAGACGGCGGGCACAGGGCCTGCCTCTCGCTTATGGAGGATACGAAGATGTTGGCAGTGACGATGACGCTTGGGGGCAACGGCGTGCTGGCCGCTGGTCTGTTGTGCGGCATGTTCTTCTTCTTCGGCGGGTGGCGCAACCGCTAACCGTCGGAGCGGGCGAAACCACGGGCCGCCTCCGGGCGGCCCTCTCTCTGCGCTATAATCGCTCAAGGGGAGCGATTATGAGAAACGACAGTCCGACGGAGGAGAGGGCCGGGGGGTCCCGGGGCGACGACGGCGACATACATGTGTACCGGAGCAACGAGGGGGCGGGTTGGGCCAGATTGTGCGTCGTGGCAGACGGGATCTCCTACAGAGCCGATGCTATGCTGCCCCCGGGGCAGGCGGCGGGATTCGCGGACGACATAGACCGGGTGATCCGCCTGGCGCCGGGGAAAACGACGGCCTGGTGGGGGACAAGGTGCGGCGTCGGCCCGCTCGGGTCGGGGAGAGCCCGGGTAGCCTACATCTCGTCCCAGCGCAAGCGAGTGTTGGAGGCGGAGGGGAAGGACGGAACGGTGTTCGTCCTCGCCAGCGACGAAGCCCTTTCGGGGGTCGCGACCGCCCTGCGCGATGCTTCCGGCCAAAGACAATCGAACGCGGACAGCATGGGCGGCGCACGGCGGCGCACGGACGACAACCTGCGGGGAATCTTCGGATAGGTTCACTTAATCCGGCATGTTGACTGTCCCGTCAACACGGACGCGCCCCTCGGCACCAAGACAATCCTCACCGAGTCGGCGGAGCCGCGGCCGCCCTCGCGGCCCACAAACGCCACGACCCTCTGGCCCTGCGCAAGCATGGCTAACTGTTCCTCGGTCACCTCGCACTCGCCCGGCCGGGGTGGCCTGGCCACTGCCCGTTGCTGCTTCGCCTCGCTAATCATCGTCCAGCCTTCCCAAAAAGAGTGTTTACGCCCACACATCCAGCAACCGACCGCGTTCCGCGTCCTCCGACAGCGCGGAGGAACTCCGGCCACGCCCAAGGGAGGGTCGATACGGCGGGGCAGTTCCCTCGGCGTCCGCGTGCGGCCTGGCGTCCTCGTCGGATGTGGGCACCCCGTGCTCGGGCGGGGGCGTGCGAACAGAGGACCCGTACGCGGCGAGCGCCCTGGCCACTTCCGCGGCCTGGAAGCCCGCCTGCGCGGCCGATGCACGCACCAGCGGTGGGTTCGAGAAATCCATCGACTATCTTAGCCGGGTTGACCGCGCGAGTCAACTCGCCTATAATTGCCGACAAAACGGAGGACGTATTCATGGTAGCAAGAATGGCGAGCGGCCTGGCCGCGAGCGCGTGGGCGGTGTTCTGGAGAATCGGGGCATACCCGACCGCGTTGCTCTGCGTGGCCTGCGTGGCGGTTTGGGGCATGTCCGAGGGGTGGATGCAATGGGTCTACGCAGGACACCCGTTGATCGACGGCGACGGGTTTTGGATGGCCGTGTGCGTGTGGTTCGCGCGGGCGGGGATGTCCACGATCCTGCTGTCGGCAATACTGTGGAAGACGGCCGAGCGCGGCGAGGCACCAAGCATGGTCTGCACCCTCCTCATCCTCACGCTGGTCTTGGGCGGCCTCGCCACGGGGATACAGAGCGCGTGCCACTCGGCGAGCCGGAGGGTGGCCGAGCAAAAGGCGGCCGCGGCGGCCGCGGTCCAATGGTACCAAGTACGAATCACATGTCCGCACTGCGGCGTGTCGACGAACCTCAACGTGGAGGTCGGAACCCCCTGGACGAGCTACCCCAGCATCAAATGCGGCGCGTGCGGCGTGACGGTGGCCACCGAGAAGTTCCCGGAGTACGGTCCCGCGGCCGACGCCGCCTGCCAGGAGAAAGCCGAATGAGGCGCGGGGACGGATGGTTGCACCTCGGGGGCGGGGTCTGGGAGTGGGCGGATCCGCGGTGCCCGCGGTGCCGGGGGGCGGGCAAGGTGCCCCTGCTGACATCGCTGGCCAGGTGCGACTGCACCTCGCGGTTCGATGTCAAGGAGATGTCGTGGAGTGCCGCCTGGAGGGCCTCCGGGCCGCGGTACGGAACCAGGCCGGAGAGCGTCCCGGGCTGCTGCTAGCGGCCGACAACCTGTGGCTGAAGCTGGCTAACCTCTCGTGAACGAGGTGCTCCCCCGGCTCGTTGGCCTTGACAACCAATCCGTCGGTGCCACAGACGAGCGTAAGCACCTTCCCGTCAGCTTGGCGCAACTCAATCGTGTCACCAGCGAACACCTGTATTTTCATCAAAGCGTCTCCATGTACTCCGACCGGATTTTGGCCAGCGCGGCCGCCTGAATCTGCCGGACACGCTCCTTGGTCACACCCATCCCTCGCCCGACCTGCTCAAGGGTCAGCCGATCGGGGCCGTAGAACCTCTCCCTGATGACCCGCAATTCTCGTTCGTTGAGCCCCGCGCGATTTTCGCGGAGAATGTCGCCGACCTCCTCGGCGCCGTCCGCGAGAGCCTCCTCCCGCCGCGGATCGTCCGCGTCCCCCCGCTCCAACGCCGGGTCGAACTCCGTGGGGAACATCGCCCGGCGGCGGCCGGCGACGGACGCGCCGCGCGACATCGACTTGCGTATCGCGCGGCAGGCGTATGTGGAGAACTGGGCCCTGGAGCAGTCGAAGCCGCAGATGCTGCTGACGAGCGCCACATTGCCGTCGCTGACGGCGTCGTCGTAATCCAGGACGGCGGGTTTGTGCCTCTTCACCATCGAGAGCACCAACGCCTGGTTCTCCTTGGCCAGGGCGTCGCGGGCCTCCAGCGCCCTACGGTGCCACGCGAGCAGGGCCCGGGCTCCGGCCATCGTGAGCCGCCCCCGGCTGCCGGGGGACTCCGCCAGCTCCATGACGCGGTGTCTCGCGAGGTTGAACCGCAGGAACAGCGTCTCGTTGTCGTTGGTGACGGCCGCAGGCGGAAAACGGCTGGCTCCCTCGGCCGGCTCCATATCGCCGCCAAACAGCCTGTCCCCGGCGCGAGCGTCGTCGAATAGCCTGTGGTACACGCACTCCAGCCGCCCGGAGATCAACTCCAGCAACAGCTCCGCATCCGCCGCCGGGAGCCTGTGGCTCCGATCCGGCATCTTGCAGGCGGGGAGCTCAATTCGATAACGAACGCCATGCTCTGGCATCGCTTTTCCTCCATGCGGGACGCGATATCAACGAGCCACAACCGGGCCCGGCCTCTACCGCGATGGTAGCCGGATCGCCTGCCGCTGTCAAGCGGATTCCGAAAAACGGGGGTTATCGGAAGTCCACGGGCGTATAATACGGGGCGGGCAGGACTAAAAACGGAGGCAAACATGCGGTCACTCTTCCTCATCGACGGGCTAAACCAGATTTTCCGGGCGTACTACGCGCCGTTCAGAGAACTCACCAGCCCGAGCGGGGAGCCGACAAAAGCCACTTATGTGTTCCTCAAGATGCTCCTGCAACTAATCCGGGACTGGTCTCCGGATTACCTGGCCCTGATTATGGAGGGCGGCGACGCCGAGTTGGACTTCCGCCGCCGGATATATCCGGACTACAAAGCCAATCGGAGCTCGCAGCCCGACGACTTCCGCCCGCAGGTCGATCGCATCAAGTCGCTGACGCTCGCGTTGGGCATACCCGTGCTGCATGTGCCCGGCTTCGAGGCCGACGACCTGATGGCCACCCTGGCGAGCCGCACCGAGGGCGAGGAGGACCTTGAAGTCTCCCTGGTCAGCTCGGACAAAGATCTCCGCCAATTGATTTCAGGCGAGAGAGTGTGCCTGCTCAACCCGCGGACGGGCATCGTGCTCGACGCATTCGGACTCGCCGACGAGCACGGCTACACGCCCGAGGAGTCCCTGGAGATTCAGACGCTGACCGGGGACGCCACCGACAACATACCCGGAGCGCGCGGAATTGGCCCCAAGACGGGTCTCAAGCTCATCAAGAAGTACGGCACCGCGGAGGCGACCCTAGCGCGTGCCGACGAGCTGACGCCGAAGCAAAGGGAGAATATGCTGGCGTTTGCTGAGCAAATGCCGCTCACGCGGCGACTCGTCACGCTGCGTCGCGATGTGCCGATCGACTTCGACCTGGAACAATGCGCCGTGGATTTGGACATCGACGGCGCCGCGCCGATGCTCGAGGAGCTGGGCTTCCATTCACTGATGCAAAAGCTCCTGGCCTAGCGGTTGTCGCCGTCGCCAGTGATCCGGCCGCGCTCCTTCCGCGACCGCAGCTTGCGGACATTCGCGGCGGCGATGTCGTCGAGATTGGCGCCCAGTGCGGAGGCCAAGTTGGCGACGGCGACAAACGCCTCCGCCAACCCGGACGCAATCAGGGACCGCCTCTCGTCGGTCAGCGTGCCACCGTCATCCCGGATGAGCTTCTTAGCCCTCTCGCACACCATCCCCGCTTTCCCGGCCAGGCGGAGCGCGGCCGGGTGTGGTTCCAGGTTCGGCGTCGACGAACAGGGGGGCGGGCCGGGCTCCGCCGCAACGGCTTGAAACGCGTCGAACTGCTCGATTCGAGACGCCAACGAGGCCGGGAGGATGGACAACATGTCCGCACCCATGTCCTCGGCGAGATTCGCGATGTACCAGAGCACGTCGCCCAGCTCTTTCGCCAATTCCTCGCCGACGATGCCGTCGGCCAGCTTCTCGCAGATTTCCCCCGCCTCGCCAGCGAGACCGAGAGCCGGATATGTAGGCTGGTTCCCGCCCTCCAGTCCCCGATAGATCGCCGTGCTGAGCGCGAATCGATGATAGTCGATGATATCCATGCCGGATTCTATTCGACCGGGCTGCCGCTAGAATCCGACATGGACACGACGGATCACTTTGACTGCCCGGTCTGCTCTCGCACGAGCGTCATGTGGGACGGCGGCTGCGGGTTCTTTGTCTGCCACCACAAAGACTGCGCCTCCAGTTTCCCGCCGCCAGAGGTGGACGGCTCCGCAGACGAGGCGGTCGAGGCCCTGGCGGGGCTCGGGGCGGTGCAGCGGTGGCTGAATTCGCTCGCGCGGGAAGAAGTGACATCCCGGCGTCTGGACGAATGGGCGAACAGCTAAACGGCTGAATATCCGTACGACTCCGCCGTCTCGATCACTCTCGGCGGGAGCATGCCCCACTCGATGTTGGGCTTCTCGCCTCGCCCGGTGTTGTACTCCCTGTCCACCGACATCGCGGACTTGAGCTTCTCCTCCCCCGGCGGGTTGCCCACAATCTCCCCGTACAGCGCCGGAAGCCATGACTCCGCCTCTTCGAGACGCGCCACTTCGGCACCGCGCGGGAACGGCCGCAGGCAGGGTCGTGAAGCAATGTGCATATCAATCATCCTGTGCCACGAGACCCAAAACCACGCGGCTCTCTCAATCGCGGTCGACGACTCCGGCATCCTGCCTGGCATGTGCCTCTGCATGAACCTCTTGTACGGGTTCTTCGCCGGCGACCACTCGTCGAAATGCCCCAGAGACACCAAAGATGCGATGCTTTTCAAGGGATTCCGGACAAGGTGCGTCACGACAACCCCTTCTGGCAGATCGCCAAGGAACGGGGCGGCCAGCCAGGAGCTGTCGCCCCACACGCCGGCGCGATTGGGATCCCCGTACCTCTGGAGCCAGCAAACGAAATGCGTCTCGTGTCCGCAGACGAGCCCCATCGCCGACAACGCCCTGTGCATCCAGCCCGTCCCGCTCCGCGGGGTGCTGACCACCACATACGATATATCGCCCATGCCCTCGGGCGCGGACAAGAAACATCACAACCCGGATTTATATTCTCTCAGCGAAACACCCGTTGCGCATGCGCCACCACCGGCAATCCCGCGCATTCCCGGAACCAAAAAACGGCATGGAAGGAGCGAAACCATGGGCGTCGTGACCGTGGACAGGCACATCATGGAGCAGCAGAACCCCACCGCCTCGGGCGAGTTTAGCTGGTTGCTCTGCGGCGTCACGCTGGCGACCCAGATGATCGCCTCGCATGTCCGCCGAGCCGGGCTGGCCAACCTCGTCGGCGCCACCGGGGAGAAGAACATACACGGCGAGGAGGTGCAGAAACTCGACGAGGCAGCGAACCGTACATTGCAGGAGTGCCTCGGGTACAGGGGGAACGTCGGCATCGTCGCCTCCGAGGAGGACGACGAGCCGATCATGCTGGACCGGGGCGAGAAGGGCCGGTACGTGGTCCTGTTCGACCCCCTGGACGGCTCCGGGAACATCGACTCCGCCATGCCAGTGGGCACCATATTCTCGGTGCTAGAGCGGCCGGCGCGGAGGAGGAGAAGGAGACGGGAGGGCGAGGGGGTCCTCCAGCCCGGGGATCGGCAACTGGCGGCGGGCTATGTCGTGTACGGCAGCAGCACGGTGCTGTGCTATACGACCGGCGCGGGGGTCCACATGTTCACGCTCGACCCCGCCGTGGGCGCGTTCGTCCTCGTGCGGGAGAACATAACCATACCGCACAAACGAATCTACGGCGTCAACGAAGCGTACTACAGCAGCTTCCCGGCGGGATACCAGAGGTGGCTGGACTGGACCAAGGACGAGGGATACAAAATGAGGTGCCACGGCGCACTTGTGGCCGACTTCCACCGGCTGCTGGTGGACGGCGGCGTGTTCGCCTACCCGGAAACGGCGGCGCACCCCCAAGGCAAGCTCAGGCTGATGTACGAGGCCAACCCAATCGCGTTCCTGGCGGAGCAGGCAGGCGGCGCGGCCACCGACGGGACAGCAGGCATCCTGTCGAAGCAACCGACATCGCTGCACGAGCGCACCCCGCTCCTGGTCGGGGACAAGGAGCAAGTCGATGTCGTGCAAGAGTTCCTGTCAGGCTAACGAGGCCGCGAACTCGGCATCGGTCATGCCGCGCGCGATGGCGAGGAAGTCCTCGAACTCCCTGTCCGTGGCGCGGGCACCGGGGAGCGGAAACTCCGACAGCGGTCCGTAGCGGGCTGTCCGGAAATCGTCCGAAAGGGAGCCGACGCAGGCGGTGATCGCGACTCCGCCAAGATCGCCAGTCACGGTCACGGCCAACCGATCGCCTTTCTTCCTCGCCAGTTCCGCAGCGTGGCGCCAAGCGAAGGGGCCGGGATGGCGGCCATCCTCCAGCGTCAACGACCTAAAGAATTCATGCAGCTTCATGGTGTTGCCTCCTTGCCCAAGGATAGGCGCCGTCGATCCGCTAGTCAACGTCCCGTAATCACGGAAAGAGGGCGTCGATGGCCGACTGCCCGCCGAGGATGTTCTCCTGGTTGTCCACAAACAACTCGTAGCATGTCCCCATGCCTCCCCAGCACGCGGTCAAATCCCAGCCGGATATGTCCGCCAAAGCCCACTCGGCCGTCCTGTCGAAGCACCCGGCCGCGAGCAGGCAGCCAGCCATCAGGAACAGGGCAACGCTTCTTCTCACGATGTTTCTCACAGCACACCTCCGGCCCATTATACCTAAGCGCGTATAATCCGGCATGAAGAAAGTGAGACTCATATCGCTCGACCTGGAAACCAGCGGCCTCGACCCGGCAAAACACAGACCGCTGACGATAGGCGCGGTGGACATCGAGGCGGACGTGGACTACTATGTGGGCCTGGAGTGGGACGAGCTGGCCGTCTCGACCCAAGCGATGCGGGTGAACCGGATCGACTTGGCTGCGAGCAACCGCGCGACGATGGGGTGGCACCTCCACCGCGACACCTCTCGCACGCTCCCGGCCAGCGCGGCAATCGTCGAATTCGGCCATTGGCTCGCCGATCGCCGGAAAGCCGGCGAGGAAATCCGCGCGCTGGGCAAGAATCCGGGCTCCTTCGACCTCCCTCTGCTGCGACCGACATGGGACGAGCTCTGGGAGCACCATGCGATCTTCAGTGGCTTCCCGTTCAGCCACCGCTGCGTGGACTTGAACTCCGCCTTTGCAGTCATCGCCTGCGCCAAGGACCTGGACATCGGGGAGGTGCGGGCCGACATCGCAGGGGGGGCGTGGCGCGACTTCCAATCATCCGAGACTCTCGGCGAGCTCTTTCGGAAACTCGACGGGTCTGGCGGGGCGGAGCACCACGCCCTCGGCGACGCCTGGTGGAACGTCTTCGCGTGGCGAAGATGTCTGGCGGCAATCCGGGGGGAGGCATGAAAACGATGTCCGTGGCCCTGGCGTGCCTCGCAATCATGGCGTTCTTCGTCATCGCGAAGGTGATCGACACTAAAGTAGCGATGTCGCAGGGCGGGGGGCGAGTCTACCTCCTCGCGTCCCTCGCCTGGATCGGTCTCGTCGGACCGCTGTTGCCGGCAATCTTCTGGGCCGAGCGGACGGTGTACCTGGCGTCCGGCGGGAGACTCTGGACTATCGCTGTGGTGATGTTCGCCTCGGCGTCCTTCGCGAGCACGGCCGTGTTCTGGTTCCTGAAAGGCGAACTGCCGTCCGGCGGCACGCTAGCCGGCCTAATCCTGTCCGCAGCCGCCGTAGCGTGCTGCCTGTTCTGGAGATAAATCATCGTGGAATGCCCGGAATGCAAAGGCAAGAAGGAAATCATGGGCTTCTTCGCCATCCGATCCGACGGCAGTGGGTGCGACCCGTGCAGGATGTTCTCGTGCCCCCGATGCCACGGCACGGGGAACGTCCCCGATGAGATGGCGGGGTGGATGGAGGCCGGAAAACGCATGAAAGCAGATCGTCTTGCTCGCAACATGACACTCCGCCAGGAAGCGGAGGCAAGGGGGCTGCGGCCGTCGGAACTGTCCAGCATGGAGCGGGGGCAGGTCGACCCAAACAACCCACCCCGGCCTACGACGGAAATCCATTGATATAGTTTTCACGCCTCTGCGGAAGCCGGAGGTGTGACCATGACGCGCAAAGCTACAGGACTGCCCAACACATGCCCCTCGTGCGAGGCCAGCCGGCTGAGCCAGCCGGATTTGTTCTCAGAAGGGCAAACCCTCTGCAACAATTGCGCAGATGAGCTGCACGACCGCGATACCACCATGCAGCTAGAGGAGACGGGTCACTTCTCCAGCAGATACCACTCCGCGTCCAGACTCCTCTCCGCAGAATGGGGCTGGGGGGAGCACGGGCACAAGTGCCCGGAATGCGGCGAAACATGGTCGTGTCCGCGCAGCGGCTGCCGACCGGGGCCCAAGGATTGCCCCACATGCGAGGATGTTGCGGCGGCGGAGACAGTGGCGCCGCCCGCGGGTTACGTCGACAAGCCGTTGAGCCGGTCGGACTTAGCGCACCGGGACATCGGCGGCTAGTCCCTCTCCACGACGCCCAGAAGCCTGCCGTCCTTGTCTACCCTGGCGGAAACCACATAGCCATCCGGGACGGGCCTGCCGCCCTGCCGCCTCTGCATGTGCCTCATAGGGGTGCCGTTCTGAGCCATGTCGTTGGCGACCCGAGCCAGAGCCTCCGGATCGAACACGCCGCAATCTAATCGCTTTTCCTCTCCCATGATTTCCTCCGTGTCCGCACAAAACCCTAGGATTATACCTTGTTTTGTCCCACTCCGGCCGCGCGGGGTATGGTGGACATCATCGTGGCAAGCTGGAACTGCGTGAGCAGGCTCATCGACATGGTGTCCTCCGTGCGCGCCAACAGCCGATGGCCGTGGAGGATGTTCGTGGTGGACAACGCGTCGGAGGACGGGGCGGCGGAGTGGTTATCCGAGCAGCCCGATCTCCATGTCACCCTCAACAAAGAGAACTGGGGCTTCTCCCGCGCCACCAACATGGGCGTCGAGCAGAGCCTGCGTCGGGGCGACTCCGAATGGACCGTGCTCGTGAACAACGACATCACGGTGCCGCGCCACTGGGACAAAGTGATGCTGAACGCCCTGGCCAAACGACCCCGGGTGAAGATTTGCAGCCCCATCCTGATGAAGGCTCGCGGGCGGCACGGCCGCGACTGGGAGCACTATCGGCAACGGGCCGTGGCCGAGCACGGCGAGAACGCGATGGTGCGGCAAGAATGGGTCGGGTTCAGTTGCGCCTTCGTGCACAAAGACGCGTGGCTAACATACGGACCATTGCTCACGGACAAAGAGCACTGGCATTTCGGCAGCGACGAGGAGTTCTGCCACCGACTCGGGGGCTCGCGCTGGCGCGTAGCCATATACACCGGACTCGCCGTGAAACACTGGCACGGCGCCTCCCGCCAGTATGTGCAAAGGCGCCGCACGGGCGTGCGCGCGTCGCAGGGCGTAGTCTGGCGGCTGGCCGACGATATGTACATGTCGCAGGGGCGGGTCGACGCGGTTGGCATCCGGGAGAGGATAGTGCGGGCACGCGGGCACGCGCCCTCGATGAAGGAAATCAGGCACACTCTCGTGCTATGGCTCGACAGGCTGCGGATAGCCCGAAAACAAGGCGAGGATCCGAGGGCTCACGACCTCGACTGATGCTCACCAATCAGTTTCGCCGCCGCCGCCGATACCGCGGAACCCGCGCAGCCAGTGCAGTAGTACGCCGGGCTCGCGGTGGTCACGGACTCGCCGCCCACGGGGGCGTCAGACAGACTACCCACGAGCGGACGGCCGTCCCCGGTCGTCATCATCACCTTGAGCGTGAGGTCGCTGTCGGCTGGCAACAGCTTCCCGCACTCCGCGCATTTTACCCGATCGGCCATTTATGCCCCCGCTGCCGCTCCCAAAGCCAACTTCACCACGTCGGCCGGAAACTTGTAGGTCTTGTCGTCCTTCACGCGCACGGCGACAATCGGGTACCTGTGACTCTTGGGCTTGAGGCCAGCCACACGGTACTCGTGCCCGCCAGTGGTGAAAACCTTGCCGAGGTCGTCTGGGGACAGTCCGTATCGCGTGGCGAGGGCTTTGAAATCGGTCGTTTCCTGCGTCTGGGCCGTGCCGTCCTTGCCGACGACGGCGCATTCCACCTTGAAGGTGCAGTTGGGACCGCTGAAGCTGGCGTTGCCGACCTGGATTTGACACCCCAGCTCCTTGGCGACCGTATCCAACGCGGCCTGCAACCTGCTGCGGGTTTCCCGGACCGTGGCTCTGTCAAAACTCTTCATCGCACTTTCTCCGTAACAGGTGTTCTCTTGCTGCGGATTCCCTGTCGACGGACAGGGGCGCCTACGGAAACGCAGTCCGGTAAGTATAATCGAAGGGAGGAGCCTCGCACAATGAAGGTGGGCATCATATCCGACACGCACCTCAGGCACTCCACGCCCAGACAGGTCGCGGACGCGACCCGTCGCATGGCGGACCTGGGGGCGGAGGTGGGCATCGTCGCTGGCGATGTGGGGGAGGGGCCCTCCGCCTTCAGGCGATGCCTGGCCGTGATCCGAAGCCGCTTCCCCGGTGACGTGTTGGTGCTCGTGGGCAACCACGACCTGTGGAACGCGCCGGGCCACCGGGCGGCGCCCAGCCGGGAGTTATGGGACAAGGTGCTCCCGGCCATGATCGCGGACAGCGGGTGCGTCGACCTGGAGCGCGCCGTCTGGTCCCGCGACAGGATCGCCGTGGCGGGGTCGATCGGGTGGTACGACTACTCGGCTACCGAGGACCGGCCAGCCTGCCCGCCCGCGTACTACGAGGTCAACAAGTGGCGCCACTGCAAGGACGCCGACTACATCGACTGGCCGTTCTCGGACACCAGGTTCGCCGACCGGGTCGGCGAGGCACTCGCGGAGAGGCTGTCGCGGCTGGAGGACGACGACGCGGTGGATCGCGTGCTGGTGGCGACGCACATGCCGGCGTTCGGACAGCAGTTTCGTACGGAGCTGAGCGGCAACGCCTATTTCGGCAACCTGACACTCGGAAGCAGGATAGCCAGGTTCCGCAAGGTCAGGTGGGTCGTCAGCGGGCACACGCACCGGCTCGCGTGCCGCACCGTCCTGCGCGACGGGCCAGACATCCTCGCGGCGGTCGTGCCAAGCCAATACGGAAACCCAGGATTCATCATTATCGACACCGAGCAGCCGGGCATGTACGCCTCGTCGACCGATCAGTAGCGGAAATGCTTCATCGTCTCGCCGTGGTCGGCGATGTCCGTCAGCGACTCTATCCCGACCCGAAGATGCAGGTCGACCCACTTCTCCGTGACGCTGGCGTCGCTCTCCTCGGTCTTGACCCCCTCCGGCACGACCGGGAAGTCCGACACCAGCAGCAGCGCCCCCCTGGCGATCTGGTTCTTGTGCCCGACGATGAATATGGTGGCGGTCTCCATATCAATCGCTATCGCGCCGGCCTCCTCCAGCCTCTTCAGGAACTGGGCGTCGTGTTCCCACACCCGCCGGTTCGTCGTGAAGACGACCCCGGTGCGGTAGTCCCTCGTGGCCTTGTGCGCAACCAGCTTCTGCGACACGAACTTGTGCAGCTTGAACGAGGGGAGCGCAGGCACCTCCGAGGGCAAGTAGTCGTCCGATGTGCCCTCGCCCCGGATTGCTCCAATGGGCAGGATGAAGCGACCTATCTCGGCGGATTTTTTCAGTCCGCCGCACTTGCCGAGGAACAGTGCCCCCTTGGGGTTCTTCGCCACCAGGAGATCCATGATGAGGGCGGCGTTCGGGCTACCTATGCCGAAGTTGACGATGCTGAGCCCGGCGCTGTTCGTGGCCGCCTGCATCGGCCTGTCAAGACCAGCGATATCGCAGCCGAACTGCTCGGCGAATTTGCGGACATAAGCGGAGAAGTTGGTGAGCAGGACATGATCCCCGAAGCCGTCCAACGGCATGCCGGTGTAGCGGGGCAGCCAGTTCTTCGCCATGCTGAGCTTCGTCGGTCTCCTGGACATGTATGATTATACCCCGATAAAGCAGGCGAGGCCAGGGGTTGACGCGGCCGTTATGGGCGCCTATGATCGGCGATGAAGGGTCCTGACAACAGCCATTCCGAAGAGCTGGTGGTGCCGTCGCCGAATCCGCCGCCGGACGACACCGTCCGAATATCTCCGAGCAACGCAGGAGACGAAGAGCTACTCCGGGTCCTGAACGGGCTGCGGGCACTGGCGATCGGGAAAAGGCTGATTTGGCACCGCCTGAGAATCCTGCCCAAGCCCGAATGTCCCGCCTTCGGGGCGTCGGGCTGGTTGTTGTGGCGACATCGCCGGCTTTACCACATACTCGCGTGCGAAGCCCGAGGCCGGGGGCTAGTGTGAGGGCCTGAGCTGGTCGGACACATGCCTCGCCTCTCGGATGACGGCCCTGGATAGAATCAACAAGAGAGCCTCCGCCACACTCAAGGTCGTGATCTTCTGGAGTCCGCGGCACATCCGAGCCGCGTCGTCGTCGAGCCCGGCGCAATCTACAGCGGACAGCGCGTAAAAGTCGTAGAAATCGGTGGGGTTGAGGGCGACTTTGAGGAAAGCCGACGCCAGGGCGGCGACTACGCCGCCCTCCAGCTCCTTCTGGCGCTGTTTTTCGACCTTGAGGAACTCACCCCACTCGTCCCAGTGCCACGGTTTGGTGATGCCCCTCCCCAAGACGCGTTCGCTCACCTCGTCCGACTCCTTGGTCCCCAATTCCCTCCGGAGAGCCGGGTCGCCAGCGATCAGCTTCAGCAACTGCGGGACGAACTCCTCCCGCAGGACTTTGCCCGCAGGGTGGCTGGTACCGGCCTTACACATCTCGGGCCGGATGGCCGCCATCACCTCGAAGGCAGTCCAGGAATCCGGGGCGTGCAGGAAGGTCCGGACTTTGCGAGCGTCGTAGATGGCGGTCTGGGTACGGTTCGACGACCAAAAGGCGACCTCCAAGAACGCGTTTCGCCCGCGGAACATGTTCGGATCCATCCGATGCACCCTCCACAGCCTCTCGGCCATGCCGCCGTCCTGCTCCTTCAGCAGGGCCTTCTCGAACCTGTCCAGCGTCTTCTCCTGATCCTCGATATTCTGCTTCCATTTCGCCATGCCACCGGAGTAACGTATGTGGAGGTCGAGCAACTTCCTCGCGTCGGCCGACAGTTTACCCCGGTACTGGAGCGGGTCGAGGAAAAACTTGTCCTCCAGCGCCTGGAACAACCACGCCTTCACGCCCTCGGACGCCTTCGTGAAAAGGCTACCGGTGTTGTGGACGAGGTCGAAGGCGTGATCCACGAGCACATGCATCCGCACCCAATCCTCCCTCTCGATGGCCGCCTTCAGGTCACGCCACGTCTCGGCAATGTGAGCCCACGCGTCGCCGCCGTACGCCTCGCTCCAGTCGAGGTCGCGGAAAATCTCGACATAGACTTCGGGCTCCATCTCGTACTGCCCCTCGGCCTGCTCGAGCGCTTCCATGTCACGGAGGTGGGGGTGCTCCTCGTAGAAGCTGTCCCATATTTCTCCTGTGTCGCTGTAGCATTCGTTGCAGTACGGATATCCGGAGTCGTCGTAATTCGTCTCGTCGCGTGGAATCGGCTCTTCGCACTTCTCGCAGACATCCGGCGCGTGATTCTCGCAATAGTAATCGCCCCACGCCGCAGCCGCGGTGTCCCTCCCGACCAGGCTCTCGCACTCCTCGCACCGCACATACTGATCCAGCTCGAGTTGCTCGAACTCGGCGAGCTTCGACGCGAGATTCTGCACCCACATGCCCAGAGCCGACGCGAAGTCCGCAGCGTGGGCATCGCGCACCACAAGCAGCCTGTTCGCGACGCTTTCCGGCCGGACAGGCACTGGCGAGACAAGCGGGGCTTCGGACGAGGGGGCTTGCGCGAACGGGGGCACCTCCTCGTTCCGCTTCTCCCAGTCGGGATCCCTCTTCGGCGGGAACAGCGGGAGCTGGCCGCCGGGATGCTCGCGGCCCTGGAACTCGACCCACTCCTCCCACTGCACATTCGCGTCATCCTCGCACGCGATGTCCATAGCACCGTGCGGATCGACTCTGCCCCTGATGCCGCCGCCGTCCCACTCGGCCCGGGCAACCTCCTCCTCCTCGACAATCACCCTGATGTCGGAGGCGGGCGGATTCTCCTGCAACTGGTCAAGGCGGCGCCATTTGCCGGCGCCGAAGCCCACCTCGGATACGGTGGCGTGCCCGTCGCGGTAGTCCAGCAGGACATCTATGCGCGGGATGCCCGCCGCCTCCCGGAGCGCCCACATCAGGCGCCGCGAGGCGAGTCTGACCGACCTGGAGCCACATCTGCGCACAATCCCCATCCCGCTCCGCAGGGGGATGAAGACAATACTAGGCTAGTGGTGGTGGCATTCGACCCGGGCGGATCTGCCGGCCGCGATCACGGGAAAGACTATGTCGCTCAGGCAGCACGGCACCATGACCGCGACTATCAGGAGCGGGAACAGGATACCAGTGCTGTCCGTCCACTCCGGCCACCCCAATGGGCCGACAAGATAGACCGCGCTCGCCACCGTCGAGGCCAGGACATGCAGGGAGTGCGAGAAGAACGTACTCCCGGCGACCGACCGCGAGGCCAGCAAACCGACGACCACGCCTATCCCCGCGAACGACAGCACCATGCCCGGCTCCTCGACGATACACAGGTGCCAATGGGCCTCCGACCCGAGCAAAGACAGCGACAGGTGCGGCATGACCACATCGCTAAGGCCGCAAACGCCGATCGCCCCGGCCATGCCGACAATGGACGCCTTCACCACGCCGCGGCCGTATCTCCGGAACATCGCGGTCGTGGCGGCGGCCGAGAACAGCATGTGTATCGGATGGAAGAGGTGGAAGAGCGGCTGCGTGCCCGCGCCGCCGGACACGAAGCACGCCAGGCCGACGGCCGCAAGGCCGACGGCCACGGCGGAGACCGAGAACGGCAGATGCTCGGCCACCTCGGCCCGTAGGCGGGGGACCATTCCGATGTCAGTGTCGCCAGTCATTTTCCACCCCTACTCGAAGATCTGCCGCAGTTGGTCGTCCCTCTTTCGCTTCGCCGACTCCTCGGAGCCCGCAGGTGTGTCGGCCGGGGACCAGCCGCAGAAGGCGCAGGCTCCTGTCGCCACGGCGCAGGCCCAGTTCTCCCGGCCACGATCCCCGCCACACGCGAAGCACCGTACGAGGAAGAACTGCCCGTCGTCGCCGTAGAAGTTCGGGTTCTTGTCGTTCACATGCCCCATCGTCGCCTCCCGGCCGCCCCTTCGGGGCGGCCTCCCTCACTATGCCATGGGCTCCTCGGCCTCGTCGAGCAGCTCCTCCTGTGTGGCGACGAGGCAGTCGTCGATGCCGACGCCGCCGACCTCCCACCCGGTCGCCTCGCCGCGGAAGTCGATGTTCTCGAGCCGGGCCATGAGCTCCCCGTCGCAGTCCGGGTCGTAGCCCGTCACCCTGAACGGGACGAGGACGATGGTCCCCACCGGCTCCGGCTCCACCGGGTCGCGCCTCACGACGCCTGCCTCCAGTCTGAAGTTCTCCTCCTCCGCGGTCGCCCTGCGTGTCGGTCTCATTGCCCTTCCCCCATCATGCCGGGCAGTCTCCCGGAGAATCCGGAGAACCCCCTCGGTCCGGGTGGCTCCAAGCCTAGCCCGTCGGCGATTCCCCTGATCGCCTTCTTCGCGTCCTGCCCCCGCCCCGCGCGGACGTCCTCCATGCCGCGGTCGAGCGCGGCGACGCTCTGCTCCACCTCCCGCAGCTCCCTGAACCGCTGCTGTATCGCGCACAGCCAGCCCGCCTGGACCCGCGGGTAGTCCATGCCCGGCAGGTCGCAGCCGTCGGCCCCCAGCCCCGTCATGTGGTCGTAGAAGTCCATGTAGTCCGGCTCGTCGTGCCTCCAGCAGGGGTCGGCGATGTACGCCTCCAGCTCGGCGGCGTGGTCCCGCCACCACCCCTCGCCGTCCTCCGCGTCGCGCTCGATGGCCCAGCGGATGCCCTCCACCGCCGCGTCCCACTGCCACTCCCGGTCCAGGAACTTCTCGCACAGGTAGCCCTCCGACTGCCGTCCCGCGAACCAGGGTATCCCGTAGCCGTGGGCCGACACCAGCCCGTAGCCGTTCCCGCCCAGGCGGACGTCGCCCGTGACGACCAGCCGGCCCGCGAACTCGCCGATGTGCATGGCGAAGAGGCAGTCGCCGTCCGGGAGGCCCATGCGGTACGCCTCCCGGCCCTCGGGCGAAAGCACGTGCCCGGCCAGCTCTCTCTTCATCTGCTCTGTGACGTAGCTCACAGTCAATCTCCTCAGCTTCTGGGTAGCCAGGCCTGCTCCAGGGCCTTTTTCCTGTCGCGGTTGAGCGCGGTTATGGCGGCGGCCCGCTCCTTGCCGATGGCCGGATCCCTGTCCGGCGGATCCTCATCCTCGAAGGTCCTGACATCCTCAAGCGAGATGTACACCGGCTTGCGCCCCCCGCACCACCAGAGGGTGTCCTTCAGCCTCCAGCCGTCCACGAGCAGTGTCCCTGTCCGCTTCGCCCTCAGGATGGCCAGGATTCCGTTCATGTAGCTCCTCGGACACACCCTGCGGACGACCGTGCCCTCCCTCAGGAGGACGGTCAGGATCCTTAGCTTCACTCTCACGACGGCTCCTCCTCCGGCGTCACCGTCCCGCTCTCGTCGAGGATGCCGATCGAGAACCCGACTATCGTCGTCGTCTCCGGGTCCGTGTGCATCACGATCACCCGGCCCCCCTCCTGAAACAGCCCGTTGAGCAGGCCCAAAGGCCTCAGGACGCCCTCTGCGGAATCGGGCTCGCCGCGGACCTGGATGGTCGGGTGGTCGCAGACCTCCCTGTTGACCGTCACCCCGAGTTGGAAGAACTCGCCGGTCGCCTTGGGGTCGGCGGCCAGCAGCTCGTTGAGAACCCTCACTGCGTTTTCGATCATGTCAAACTCCGTTCACCAGATGACGCCCTCGTCGGGCGGCGCCTCGCAGATCGTCCCGTCCACCACCGGCGCGAACCTGGCCAGGAACTCGTCCCGGGACATCCCGGCGAGCGCCGCCATCTTGGACACCTTTGTCTTGGAGGCGAGGTCGAACGGCTCCAGCCGCGTCATGTACGCCCTCGCCACGCGGTACTCGTCGGACGCCAGGCTGACCAGCCTGACCCTCGTCCTGCCCGTCCTGGGGTCGGTCATGTCGTCGAACGGCATGGGCCTGATCCGCCCGCCCCTCATGGTGGCCATCGCGTTCGGGCAGTCCGGGTCCAGCAGCATCCTGACGGCCCCGTGGCCCAGGTCGCGGCAGTAGCTCATGTCGAAGGGCGTCGGGGACGCCGAGCGGAGCTCGTAGCCGAGCGTCTCGGAGACCATGGTTATCGGGTCGCCCCGCTCCGCGTGCCTCCTCGCCAGCTCGCCCCTCAGGAGACGCGCCAGGGGCACCTCTGAGAGCCGTAGGTGTCCGGCCGCGTCCAGGGGCACCTCCTGCCCCAGAGCCTCCCTGACGGCCTCCAGGCCGCCCATGCGGTACACCAGGCCCTCGGCCACCACCACGACCCCGTCCCGCCTCCCGAGGGCCCGCCGCTTGAGCATGGCCCCCTCGATGACGTCGGCGATCTGGGGGAGGGTCACCCCCTCCCGGAACTCCTCCGGGATGAGCGTCAGGGTGGCCCCGGCCGACTTGCCGACCCCCAGGGCCAGGAACCCGGCGTTCCGTCCCATGGCGACGATGATGTACCACCTGCGGGTCGTCCTGGCGTCGTCCAGGAGGCTCTGGGCGATCTTGGCGCCGTTGTGCCTGGCCGTCGAGAACCCGAAGGTCACCATGTCGTCCGGCAGGGGCAGGTCGTTGTCGATCGTCTTCGGGCAGTGCGCCACGCGGACGCGGCCCTTGGACCAGTCCGCGATCAGG
>Ga0180434_10001489_pt1 | contig 33358 bp, 32 predicted proteins | sample SS_ome_7_FD_132453 | JGI IMG/M metagenome (GOLD analysis project Ga0180434, IMG submission 132453) | Hypersaline lake sediment archaeal communities from the Salton Sea, California, USA - SS_1_D_2 metaG | ecosystem: Environmental > Aquatic > Non-marine Saline and Alkaline > Hypersaline >... | reverse complement strand
GTCTTTCTCGTTTCTATTGGGTGCTTACTGGCTTTGGTGGCGACTTCCTTACTTCTGCCGCTTCGCCTTGAGCAGTCAGTGCCCCAATCTGTTTTTTTGTTTTCAAAATGAGCGAACGTTCAGCTTACACAAAGAATAACCTCACAAAAGAGTAAATTCCTGTATCAAACAAAGTAGATTTGTGTCTAGCGAACCGGCGTCGTTTGTGCCACAATATGAGCATGAACAATTCGGTCAACATTCTAATCGTGGACGAGGATGATTCGTTCCGCCAGAGGGTACGCGCCCAGCTCGAAAACGAGGATGGCTTGACGGTCGTGGGCGAGGCGCGAGACAGGCGAACGATCATCAAACAGAGTAGCGCGCTCGAACCTGACGTAATCCTGCTGGGCCTGAATGTGTTGCGCCCAGATCATGTGCAGGCCGTAGTGTGTATCGGCGAACAGTATCCTCGTAGCAAGATTTTGGTGTTGAGCGCCTTTGAAGGCCGGGATCGTCTGGTGCTGGATCTGTTTAGAAAAGGCGCGCAGGGCTACCTGAACAAAGGCTCAAGCCGGGTGACCGACATCATCGAGGCTGTCCGCACGGTCAGCCGAGGCGGAGCGGTCCTCAGCCCTGGGATGGCCGGGTGGATACTGGGTGAGGTATCCCAGATGCGACGGCAGAGTGAGACGAATGTCTCGGAGGGAGATCAGGATCATGGAACGACGTCGTTATACAAACTCAATCAATAAAACCAAAAGGAGACAAAAAATGAAACGCTATCAGACTATTCTAGGATCGCTGGGAGTTGCCGTTGTACTGCTCTTGCTGGTCGTCAGTTACACGGACGCGCAGGGGCCAGGCACGAAACCAACTCCAATCCCGCAGCAGATTTTCACGGTTGCGCCTGTGCACGTCATCGACGTCACGACCACCACAGTCGAGGCTGCCGCCGATGGAGCTTGCTCCTTGATCGAGGCTATCGTCAACGCGAACGACGACGCCCAGACGCACGCCGATTGCCCCGCTGGCAGTGGGGCCGACACGATCTTGCTGGAAGCTGACGCCGCCTACGTACTGACTCAAGTCAATAATACCACCGTGAACGACAATGGTCTGCCCTCCATCGTCAGCGAGATGACCATCAGCGGCACGAACGCGACGATCAAGCGCGATGCTGCCGCGCCCCCGTTTCGCATTTTCTACGTGGCAAAGACGGGCACGCTCACGCTCGACGGTCTGACCATTCGCGGCGGCGAGTGCGTTAGTGACAGTTGGGGCGGCGGCATCTTTAACTGGGGCGCCGCAACGTTGAACGATACCACCGTCATCTCCAACACAGCTCCCGCTGGCGATGGGGGAGGTATCTTTAGCATGGGCGTGCTGACATTGACTTACAGTACGGTCAGCTACAACACCGCTGGCGATGGGGGAGGTATCTTTAACCTGGATGGCGATCTGACCTTGAACGACAGCACGATCAGCCACAACCTCGCTGGCGGCGAAGATGAAAGCACAGGCGGCGGTTTGAGCAATTTCACGATTTCCCGCACGGCAACCGTCGTGCTGAACAACAGTGTCGTGATGAGCAACACGGTCGTCGACGGTATCGGCGGCGGGGGCATCGCCAACTATGCTGCGATCAACTTTCCCGCGACGTTGACGTTGAACGACAGCCTGGTTCAGGGGAACGTCGCCAGCGGAAACAACCACACGAGGGCCTTTGGCGGGGGCATCAGGAATGGAGGCAACATCGGTCCTTCCGGCGTTGGCGTCGCCGTGGGATTGGTGACGCTGAATAACAGCATCGTCAGGGACAACCGTGCGGTCAATGGCGGCGGCATCGGCAACGGCTCGCTATCTCCCTCCATTCCCGAGATGATGACGGTGACGCTGAACAATAGCACCGTCAGCGGCAACGTCGCGGCGGTATCGGCAGGCGGCTTTATCACCCAGACCGGAAACGGCGGCGGCGTGTTCAACGTCAACGGGACGTTGACGGTACGTAATAGCACCGTCAGCGGCAACAGCGCCCAGGGTCAACCCGTCCCCGCGACGCAGAGCGGGCTGGGCGGCGGCATCGCGAATGCCTCGGCGGGCGTCACCACCACAGTGACGTTCGTCAACGCCACAATCGCCGACAACACGGGCGTCGGCGGCGGCGGGCTGGCGAATGCCTATCTTGCCCCTGCGCCCGGCTATCCTTCTGCGGTCGCCACCTTCGGGAATAGTCTTATCGCCGGAAATACCGATCTCTTCGGCGCTACCGGCTGCCTCAATAATCCGGGGGCGGGAACGGCGACGATCACATCCCAGGGGTATAACCTGGAGGATAGCATCACCTGTGGCTTTTCCTCTGCTACCGACTTGCCTGCCACCGACCCGCTGCTCGACCCGCTGGCCGACAACGGTGGGGATACCTGGACGCACGCGCTTTCCCCGTCCAGTCCCGCTGTCGACCAGGGCAGTTGCCCCGGCGTTGCCGCCGATCAGCGTGGCCTGCCCCGGCCCGTGGACTTTGCCAGCATCGCCAACGCGGTGGGCGGGGATGGCTGTGACATCGGCGCGTATGAGGTTCAACCCGCTGCGCCCTTTACCGTGACGACCACCGCCGACGAGCTGAACGACGACGGCGATTGCTCGCTGCGCGAGGCGATCCAGGCCGCCAATACCGATAGCGCTGTGGACGCCTGCCCGGCCGGCAGCGGCGACGACACGATTATCCTTCCTGCCGGTGTCTACACCCTGACGATCCCCGGCGATGACGAGGACGCCAACGCGACCGGCGACCTGGACATCCTGGACAATCTGACCCTCGACGGGGCCGGCGCCAGCACGACCATCATGGATGGCGGAAGACTCGACCGGGTCCTGGACATCGACGCCGGGGTCAATGTCGAGTTGAACGACGTGACCATCACCGGCGGAAAATGTTCGGGAGACGGCGGCGGCATCTACAACGACCAGGGCGCGCTGGCGCTCATCAGCACCACGGTCTATAGCAACGTTTCCAGCGGCTTTAGCGGCGGTGGGGGTATCTACAACGACCAGGGCGCGGTGACGCTGAGCGACAGCATCGTGAGCAGCAACGACGGCAACGTCGAGGGCGGCGGCATCTATAACGACGAAGGCGCGCTAACGCTGACCAATAGCACGGTTAGGGATAACTATGCTATGAACAATGGCGGTATCATGAGTTGCGGCACAGTCTGGGTGGTCAGCAGTACTGTCAGCGGTAATACGGCTATCGGTCGCTCTGGCGGCATTTACAGTTACGGCGTCATGACGCTGACCAGCAGCGCCATCAGCGGCAATATTGGCAGCGATGGCGGCGGCATTCTCGTCTTGGGTGGTTCGGCCACGTTGAGCGACACCATCGTCAGCGACAACCAGGCTGATGATCAGTGGGGTGGTGGTATCTCCACTGGCTATGAGGTTGCACTCACATTGGTTAACTGCACGGTCAGCGGCAATACAAGTGGTCTCTCTGGTGGTGGTATTGACAGCTCTGGTGAGACCATACTCATCAACACCGCCATCAGTGGCAACAGCGCTGTTTACGGCGGCGGTATCACCAACTGGTGGATCATCACGGTGACCGATAGCATTGTATCCAACAATACTGCCGCCTCCGATAGTGCTGGTGGAGGTATCATCAATTTCGGCTACTATGACCCGGTTACAATGACCCTCATCAATAGTATGGTGTTCGGTAACACCGCTGGCGATGGTGGAGGCATCAACAATTATAACAAAGCCAATTTGGCCACAATGACCCTCCTCAACAGCGCCGTGTTTAGCAACACTGCCGAGAGGTACGGCGGCGGCATCTTTAACAAGGGAAGCGTAGCGACCCTGACGAACAGTACTGTCAGCGGCAACGATGGCAACGCCAGCGCTGGCGGCATCTGGAACGACGGGGGCGCGATGACGCTGGAACACACGACCATCAGCAACAACAACGGCAGTGCGGGAGGCGGCATTCACACCCTGGAGGGCGCGGTGACGCTCAAGCACAGCATCGTCGCCAATAATATCGGGAGCAGCGATTGCGTCAGTGGGACGAACGCATCCATCAACTCGCTGGGCTACAACCTGGATAGCGACGACACTTGCAACCTGACTCAGCCCACCGACCTGCCCGCCACCGACCCGTTGCTCGACTCGCTGGCCGACAACGGTGGGGACACCTGGACGCATGCTTTGCTGGAAGGCAGCCCCGCCATCGACGCCATTCCCGCGATCAGTTGCACCCTGGCTGCCGACCAGCGCGGAGTGGCGCGGCCACAGGATGGGAACGACGATGAGATCGCTGCTTGCGACATTGGCGCGTTCGAGTTTGTGCAGTTCAAGATCTATCTGCCGTTGGTGATCAAGAACAACTAGGCGGTTGTGATGTAGACGCGCAAGTCTTTCTCCCCTCCCCCCCCCTTACCCCCCCATTGGGGGGGGGTAAGGGGGGGCTTGCAACTTGACAATATGGCCAATCAGTGTAAAGTCTATCCACACATTGTGAGGGAGAAGATGAAGGATCGTCGCACGGTTGACGAACTAACGATAGAGGAACTGGAGGAGGTTCTGCGCGTCCGCAAGCGAGAGGCGCGACTGGAGCGGTTGCGCCAGTTGGGCAAGGAGGGTGGGGTGGGGGGCTTTGATCCATTGGCTCCCAGGCCGGTGGAACCTCGGACACCGTCCCTGCCGACGGATCACCGGCGTTTCCAGGACGCGGGAGCCACGGCGCAGTATCGTGCTCGCGCGCTCGATGGGCCGCTGGCCGGGGACAAGCCCAGACGAGAGCCGCGTCGGATTCGGTGGGATTGGCTGCGGGACAAGAGCTTGCTGGTGGTCGAGGTGGTCGTGCTGGCGGGCTTGATCCTGGTGTTGCTCGGCTCGCTGGCGACGCTGCGTGAGATCAACGAGGAGGCCGGTCAGGCTCAGCAATTGCCTACTCCCACACCTACCCCGGTGATTCAGGTAGTGCTGCCGGCAGGCCACACACCGCCCGATTCGCCCGGCGGCCCCGCGCCGGAGGAGATTCCCGCTCACCTGCGCGAGTTGGTGAGCGCGATCACGCCGCTGCCCGTCCCAACGCCGGGGCCGGAACAGGCCGTGCGTATTCAGATTCCGGCTATCGGCGTGGATGCGCCGGTCATAGAGGGAGATGATTGGGAGTCGCTCAAGCAGGGGGCGGGCCACCACATCGGCAGCGCCAATCCGGGTGAGCGAGGCAATTGTGTCATCTCGGCCCACAACGATATCTTTGGCGAGATTTTCCGCCGGCTGCCGGAGCTTGGCATGGGCGAGGAGGTTTTCGCCCACACGGCCAGTCAGGTTTATCGGTACGTCGTCACTCAACAGCGCATCATTGAGCCGACCGAGGTGGAGGTGATGCAACCCACCTCCAGCCCGGTGCTCACGCTCATTTCTTGTTATCCGCATGGCATTGACACGCATCGCATCGTCGTCATTGCCGAATTACAACCATGACGGAGTAGAAAGAAGAGAATAGAGAGGAGAGAAATTTATGGCAAAAAAATCACGTCGTGTCAAGCAAGAAGGGCAGAAAATAACCCTTTCACCAGCCCAGATGGTGCGGCCGAAAGCGGATGAAACCGGCGAGGCGGTCGTCGTCAGCGCGGCGGCGCCTGTGGCGCAGACAACGAACTTGCGGGAGGAGTACCGCTACGTCATCGCCGATCTCAAACGGATCGGCGTCATCGCTTTGGTGATGTTGGCAGTGTTGATTGTCCTGGCTTTGTTGTTGACCTGACGCTTTATGCGTCAAGTTCTGATACGCAACGCTGCTCGTTTGGCCTCACGGGATAGGGGAAACGCTCGCACGAGCGTGACCAATCCCCACGATACTCCCCAGTGGAGCGCCAGAGCCAACCACAGATTTTGAGTCAGCCAGAGTAGGACGCTGCTGACGACAGCCAATGCTACTCGCATCAACTGGGCCGGCGTTTGCCGGGGGTCGCCCAGGCTTTGGCGCCAGGCTGGATTGAGTGCTGCCTCCAACGCTACCAGCACCAGTCCAGCCCAGATACCCCAATACGCGCCCAAGGCCAGGATGGGGGCATTGCGGTAAAAGGCCCAATGGATCTCGTGATAAGCCGCCTCGCGCAACAGCACCCAGCCAGAGACGTTGGTCTTGGTGAGGATACCATCCTTGTGGATGATGGTCAGCGCTCGGCGGTAGGCCCACCATCCCAACATCAGCATTCCCCACGCGCCGAGGCCCAGCGTCACTGTCCATCCCACGTCGTGTACCCAATCGAGCCAGGTGTCGTTGATGCCTGCCCCACTTAGGTCGAGTCGCTGCAAGCCCAGGAATCTCCCCACGACCGCATCGCGGCCCCATAGGAGCGCGGCGAAGGGCAAACCAACGTAGTAAAGGAGCCGAAGGATCTGGAGTACCCAGGGGGAAAAACGGTAGGCAGCCAATTGAGTGAGGGATTTTCCTACGATGCCGAGGCGGGGTTGACGAAAGAACCAGGCCAGGTTTTTCCAGAGAATGGCCAGGAGCAGCGAGCTGCCGAGCCAGAGCCAGCCTTCGCTCAATGTCGGGGTTGATTGAGTCACGTTTCTACTCTGTGTCCAGGGGCACGAACAGTTTGATCTGCGTGCCCTTGTCTGGCGCTGAGGAGATCGTCAGCCGCCCGTCTACCAACTCTGCCCGCTCGTACATATTGATCAGGCCCAGGCTGCCGCGCTCGTCATACGTGGTCTGCACGGCTTCTACATCGAACCCCTTGCCGTCGTCCTCTACTTCGACGATCAACCTGTTGTGGTCTTGCAAATAGAGGCGTACCCAGACATTTTCGGCCTGGGCGTGTTTGCGGGCGTTGCCGATGGCTTCTTCGATGATGTAAAAAATCACTCCCTGGGCTTCTCGATCGAGCACCTGATCGACCTTGGGCGTGGCCTCCAGTTGAATGGCGATTTTTTCTGTCTTGGCCAGCTTGCTGATGTACTGTCCTAGCGCCGCCTGCAACCCTTGGGTCTCGAGGATGAGTGGTCGGAGCGTGAAGAGCATGTGGCGGATCTCTTTCGTCGTGTTGCGCGCCAGTTCCTCAATTTGCGCCAGTTCCTTGAAGGCCTGCTGAGGGTCTGAGCCGTTTTCCAACAGCATCCGCGTGAAATTCACCCGCATGGCGATGGAAGCGATACTTTGTGTGGGGCCATCGTGCAGGTCGCGGGCCAATTTTTTGCGGGCATCTTCTTCTACCGCGACAATGCGCTCCTTTTCCTCTCTCAAGCTGTGATATAGTTGAGCGTTCTGAAGGGCGACGATGGCCTGATTGCAAATGGCGATCAGCAGATTCTGCAGATCTTCTGTGTAGGCGTCGGGCTGGGAGCTGGCGAAAACCACCGCCCCAAAGTTCTCAAACCCCGCCCGCAGCGGCACGGCGATCGCCTGCCGACAACTCTGCATCACGATCAGCCGTCCCAGTTCTGGATCTGACACCGGAGCGTTGGTGATCACTGTCTCTGCCGTTGCCAACGTCTGGGCGAGAATGCCGCTTTTGCCCTGGAAGGTGACGTTCCGGTCGCGCGGCGAGAGGTGGCGCGAGGTCACAATGCGCAGATCGTTGTGACCAAAGAGCATCACCATGCTCACGTGGTCCGCTTCCCGGCGACCTAGCTCGTGCATGCCCTCCTCGCCTACCTCGAGTACGGCCTCCAACACCTTGTTATAGTTCAGCGTGGCGCTGAGAGTGCTGGCCAGCTCGAAGGTCAACCGGGAATGTTCCCGCGCGGCGCGTAGCTTGCGCTGCTCGGCGGCCTTTTCGAGTTGGCGTGTGTGGGCGATGGCCTGTTTTACGCGGTTTCCCACGAGGCCGCTGATCAAAGCGGTCAGCAAAAGAATCAAAGAGGGGACGGCAAACGAGACCAGGTTCGACCACGATATATCTGGCGGCGCGACAAAGTAGCCGGTAATGCCGGAACCGGCGATGACGGCGATGGCGATCAGCAGGCTGCTCACCCACGGAAAGCGCAACGCCGCCGTGAGGATGGGAAAGAGCGCGAAAAAGAGCAAAGGGCTTTCCAGGCCGCCCGATGTCGCGATAAAGCTGATGGCCAGGGCTGTATCCACCAGCAAGGTCAATGTGGGTATGACACGCGGAAGGGTGCTATAAGACAATAGAAACATGATGCCGAGGTTGTAGCAGATGGCAATGATCAACAGGGCAGCTTGAGGCAGGAAGGAAATCGGATCGGAGAAACCGTCGTCGCTGATAAAGGCATCCAGGAGACTGACAAAAGCCACGCTTATCAGGAGCAACCAGCGTAGGTTGCTGATCAGCCAGTCTGTCTGAAAGTGTACTCTGGCGCTCTGGGGTGTAGACATGCTAACTTTTTAGAGCCATGACTATTCGCTGGCCCCCGTCACCGACGGAGCGCAACCCATCCACACCGGTGGAAAGAGGCGCGTGACTGGTTTCAATACTAAACAAGCCGCGGGTACTGAGGGGGATAACCCTCTCCAAGTGGCCGCGGCCTGAAGCTAGAGTAGTGGGCGCGAAGGGACTTGAACCCCTGACCTCTACAATGTGAGTGTAGCGCTCTGACCGTCTGAGCTACGCGCCCAAGTAGCAAAATTATAACACTGAACACGCTAAACCACAAGTTTGACAGTCGGTTGTCTTCGTGGTATCATTCTTCCAATTGAATATCCTGGCAATACTTCTTATCCAGAGAGGCGGAGGGACCGGCCCTGTGAAGCCTCGGCAACCAGTTAGCTGCTAACAGCCAGTGGTTAGTGCTAGTTATGGTGCCAATTCCGGCAGAACGGTGTTTCTGGAAGATGAGAGGGAGCCACGCCGGTCGTGTCCCTCCTGTTTCGCAGGGGGTTTTTGTTGTCAGCGGATCGTGAGAAGCATGTTTTTAGGAGGTACAAGTGACAAAGCGAAATATTTTGGTCGTTGAAATGGTGGGGCCGTCTGTTGAGAATATCCCGGTCGAGATCGTGGAGCGGAAGGGTATTGGACATCCCGACAGTTTGTGCGATGGGATCGCCGAGCGGATCTCGGTCGAATATACTCGCTGGTGCCAGGAGAATCTGGGGACGCTCTTGCACCACAATTTCGACAAGGTGCAGTTGGTGGCCGGAGAGGTAGAAGTGGGTTACGGCGGCGGCCGCGTGCTCAAGCCCATCCGTCTCCAGATTGCCGGGCGCGGCACGCCGGCTTTTCGGGGGCAGAAGGTGCCGATGGATGATATCGCGATAAAAGCTGCCAAACAGCACGTGCGCGAGACGATGCGTTACCTGGATCCCGACAAACACATGGTGATCGATAGTTACGCCGGTCGCGGAGCCGAGGAGTTGCAGTACGTGGTCGATCACGTGACGGCGAACGACACCAGTTTTGGCGTCAGCCACTGGCCCCGTTCTGGGTTGGAGCACGCGGTCTATGAGACTGCCCAGTACGTCAATTATGAGTTGATTGATCAGTTCCCTGTGGGAGAGGACATCAAGGTGATGGGGCTGCGCCGCAACGGAGAGTTGACGCTCACGGTCGCGCTGCCCTTTATCGCCACGCGCATTGGGGATGCGACAGAATATGCGGAGGCGAAACGAGCGGCCCAGGCGGCTATCCAGGAATATGCTACTCAGCTCGACCACCGGAAGGTGACGGTGGTGGTCAACACCGCCGACAATGCCGACGACGACGCGGTCTACCTGACGTTGACGGGTACCTCTGCCGAGATGGGCGACGATGGATCGGTCGGGCGCGGAAACCGGGTTAACGGTGTCATCGCCCCTTTCCGTGCCACCAGCCTGGAGGCGGCCTGCGGCAAGAACCCGATCTCTCACGTGGGCAAGGTGTACAACGTGTTGGCACTGCTGGCCGCGCAGGAGATCATCGAGCAGGTGCCGTCCGTTAGGGAGGCTACCGTTTACGTGCTCTCGCAGATCGGCGCGCCGCTGGATCAACCCCTGATGGCCACTGCCCTGGTGCACACGGCGGATGGACGGCTCACCTCCAGCATCGAGGCGGATGTGCAGGACTTGCTCGACGAGAAACTTTCTCACGTGCACGATATGCGTCAGAATATCCTGAGTCGGAAATTGACGCTGTTCTGATCGCGAAAAGGCGCAACGCACTCGCGAAGTGCGTTGCGCCTTAAAAACCCATTTGACAGGATCATCGAAATATGGTAGACTTGCCGCTGTTGATTTAATCACAATATCGCCTTTGGAGGAGTAACATTGCTGAACCAATTCGCTTTCATCGGTGTGTTTCTGCTTGTTGCGCTTATCTTTGGCGTTGCCCCGCCGGTCATGGCTTTCTTCATCCGTCCCAAAAAGCCTAATCCCCGCAAATCAGAGGTCTACGAATGTGGTATGCGGACCCATGGTGCGACCTGGGTGCAGTTCAAGGCGCAGTATTACGTCTTTGCCATCGCCTTTGTGGTGTTCGACGTCGAAGCTGCGCTTCTGCTGCCGTGGGCGCTGGCCTACCATGCGCTGGGGCTTTACGCCGTGATCGAAGCGGTCATTTTCATCTTGATCCTGCTCGGCGGCCTGCTCTATCTCTGGCGTAAGGGCGCGCTGGAGTGGATGTAGATCGCTTCCCACAGGAGTTAACCACATGGAATTCCTCAAGAACCTGTTCGTCAACATTGGACTCTGGTTTCAAGGACTGCTGGTAGGCGCTGGCCTGCCCGATATCTGGGTGCGCGTGATCACGCTGGTTCTCGGCGCCTTTGTGTTGGCCTTTGTCCCGTTAATAGCCATGTTCTTCCTGGGCTGGTACGAGCGCAAGATCGTCGCCCGCATCGCGGACCGGCTTGGGCCAAACAACACCGGCGCTTTCGGCGGCCCGTATGGTATCCTCCAGATCGTCGCCGATGCGATCAAGATTTTCACCAAGGAGGACCTGGTCCCGGACGGCGCCAATCGCGGGGTTTTTAATGCGTCGCCTATGTTGATGTTGGCGGTCGCCGTGGCAGTCTGGGCGGTGATTCCGTTTGGCGAGGGACTGATCGGCTCTGACCTCAACATTGGCGTTATCTACATCCTTGCCCTCGGTTCGGGGAGTATGATCGCGGTCCTGATGGCCGGGTGGGGGGCGAACAACAAGTACGCGATGTTGGCCGCCTTGCGCAGCATCGCTACCCTGATCAGCTACGAGATTCCCCAGGTTCTCGCCTTGGTGGCGGTGGTTATGGTGGCCGGATCGTTCTCGACGCAGGATATTGTCAAATTCCAGGACGTTCCACTCCTCTTCACCTTGCCCTTGACAGCCTTGCTCTTTTTTGCCGCTGCCCTTTCGGAATTGGGACGGCGGCCTTTCGATCTGGTCGAGGCCGACTCGGAGATCGTGGCCGGTTACTTGATCGAGTACAGCGGCGTCAAGTTCATCCTCTACTATCTGGCCGAGTTTATGAACCAGTTCATGATTTCCGTTCTTTTTGCTACGCTCTTCCTGGGTGGCTGGCGTGGGCCGTGGGTAGATCAGGCTCCTGCGCTTGGCCCGATCTGGCTTGGAATCAAAGCTTTCTTGGTCCTCTTTGTATTCCAGTTGTTCCAGTACACCCTCCCCCGACTGCGGATCGACCAGATCCTGGGGTTCTGCTGGAAGTTCCTGACGCCGCTGGCACTGGTCAACGTCTGCGTGATGGCGCTGGTGGGCAAGCTCGCGCCTTATGATTCGGCGAATCCGTGGGTCTGGGCGGGCATATTCTTGCTGATCAACATCCTGTTAGGGGCGCTGGTCATCTTGGTGCTGGAGGTAGCCGGGCGGTTGGCGCAGCGGCGCAAAGAGGCTGAGTTAACCGTGTCGTTGGAAGAAGAGACTGCACCAGCATGAGGATGGTAGGCTGGTACATTCGTAAATTGGTAAACTGGCTGGCGATGTCTACCAATATACCAATTTACCAATATACCGACAACAAATGGAATGAATAATGACTCTTGAACAAATCCTCTTTATTATCTTTGGCGTACTCACGTTGGGCGCAGCACTGATGGTGGTGGTGCGGCGCAACGTGTTTCACGCCGCGTTGTTTCTGATCGTCTCGTTCTTTGGTGTGGCAGGGCTGTACGTGCTGCTGGAGGCGCCTTTCCTGGCCGCCATGCAGTTATTCATCTACATCGGCGGCATCTCGATCCTGATCATCTTTGCCATTATGCTCACACACGATCTCATGGACCCCGAGGAGCCGGGGGCCAACCGTCAGTGGGTGGTGGCGGCGCTGGTGGCGGTGGCCCTCTGCCTCGTGATGGGTTGGATGGCCTTCCACCACAACGTGGGAGCGTCTCCCGGACCGGTGCCCGAAAACACCATCGTCCTGCTGGGAAATGCCTTGGTAGATCCGGAGGGATTGGTTCTGCCTTTCGAGGTCGCATCCGTTCTGCTCCTGGTCGCCCTCATCGGCGCGGCGACCATCGCGAGGGAGCGTTAGGAGTTAACAAATGGTTCCTTTAGAATGGTATCTCGTTCTGGCGGCGGCGTTGTTCTGCATCGGGACCTACGGCGTCCTGGCGCGGCGCAATGCGGTCGCTGTTTTGATGGGCGTCGAACTGATGCTCAACGCGGTCAACATCAACCTGGTCGCCTTCTGGCGCTACCTGGAGCCGGGGGGGGCGACCGGACAGGCGTTCGCGCTGTTCGTCTACGCCGTCGCCGCGGCCGAGGCGGCGGTGGGGCTGGCGCTCATCATCGCCTTGTGGCGCACCCGCGACACGGTGGTCCTGGAAGACGTCGATCTGCTTCAAGGCTAACATTCGAGGTGTCTGTCTATGGTTAATCTTCTCAATCTTGCCTGGCTTATCCCGCTTTTTCCTTTTCTCGCTTTTCTCGCCGTTCCCCTGTTCACGCACCGGGACCGCAAGCTGAGCCACTCGGTCGTCATCGGCGGCATCGCTGTGGCCTTTGTGCTGTCGCAGATCGTGTTCTGGGTGGCGGTGACGCACCACAGTGAACTGCCTTTTGAGTCCACGGTCGTTCACTGGTTGTCCGCTGGCGTAGAGAGGTTTACACTCGGCGTCTATATTGACCCGGCCGCCACGATCATGATCTTTATGGTGCCGCTGGTCTGTATGATGATTTTCATCTACAGCGTCGGGTACATGAACTTTGGCACCGACGAAGTGGACCCGCGCTACAGTCGTTTCTTCTGCTACCTCTCGCTCTTTGCCACCGGCATGCTGGGGATGATCGTCTTTAACAACCTGCTGACCTTCTTCATCTTTTGGGAGATCATGGGGACCTGCTCGTACCTGCTGATCGGCTTCTGGTACGAGAAGAAATATCCCGATCCCGACAAGATCACTCCCAAGGGAGCCGGTCTCAAGGCGTTCATCGTCACCAAGATCGGCGACCTGTTCTTTATGCTGGGGCTGGCGCTGCTTTACGCCGAGGTTGACTCGCTTGCCTACAAGGATATCTTTAATCCCGATACGCTGGAGCACTTGGCGCACACGCCCTTCCTGGGCACGACGATGGCGACCGCCGTCGCGTTTCTGCTCTTTGGCGGGACGGTAGGCAAGAGCGCCCAGTTCCCGCTCCACGTCTGGCTGCCCGACGCGATGGAGGGTCCCACGCCGGTCTCGGCCCTCATTCACGCCGCGACGATGGTTTCGGCGGGCGTCTTTTTAGTGGTGCGGATGTTCCCGATCCTGCAGCACATCGATCCGTCCGTGTTGGCGCTGGGCGGCATTCCCTTCGTGGCCCTCATTGGCACCTTTACCGCCATCTTTTCGTCCATCATGGCGGTCGCGCAGGACGACATCAAGGGCGTGCTGGCCTATTCCACCATCAGCCAGTTGGGCTACATGGTCGCCGCGCTGGGCATCGGGGCCTACGTGGCCGGCGCGTTCCACCTGATCACCCACGCCTTCTTCAAGGCGCTGTTGTTTCTGAGTTCCGGTTCGGTGATCCACGGGGTGGAGCACGGACATCATCACGCCCACGCGCACGGGGACCATCACGACGAGCACGAGGAAGAGCATGAGGAAGGGGAGTGGTTCAACCCCAACGATATGATGAACATGGGCGGATTGCTCAAGCGTATGCCGCGCACCGCCACAGCGTTCATCGCTGGCGGTCTGGCGCTCTCGGGCTTGCCGGTCATCACCGCTGGTTTCTGGTCGAAGGACGAGATCTTGGCCCAGGCCTGGACCATGAACAAGGCAGTGTTCTGGACATTGGCTGTGGCGGCCGGACTCACCGCCTTCTATACCGCGAGGCAGCTCTGTCTGACTTTTCTCGGCGAGCCGCGCACCGAAGCCGCGAAGCACGCCCCGGAGAGCGTGCCCTCAATGACCGTTCCGTTGCTCATTCTGGCGGTCTTTGCGATATGTCTGGGGTGGGTCGGCATCCCGGAGGGCCTGACAGGAGGCGTAATTCCCAACTGGTTCCATCACTTTGTTGGTTCGACGATTGAAGCGCATGGTCACGAGGCGGAGCACGTAATCAGAGTGGCCGGACATCTATCGGAAGCCGTACACGAGTTCGATTGGACGCCAATGCTTATCGGAACGGCTTTTGGCCTGGGCGGATTGCTCCTGGGTTGGCTCGTCTACGGCTGGAAGCCGATGAAGGCCGGGGAGATGGACCGCGTGGAAGCCGGGATGCGCAAGGTGGGGCTGGGCTGGCTCCACAAGGCCATGCGCAACCGCTTCTACTTTGACGATCTCTACGACCTCCTCTTTGTGAGGACTTCGATCGGGATCGCCAACTTGTTTGACCTGTTCGACTACGGCCAGCCGATCAAGCAGGATGACGGCACGCTCGTCGAGCGGCACGGCGTGATCGACGGGCTGATTAACCTGTTTGGGCGCGTGGGGCGGGGTTTGGCCCAGATCAGCGATTGGTTCGATTCCAAGATCGTGGATGGGCTGGTCAACCTGATCGGCAATGCGGGAAAGCTCAGCTCCCAGGGACTTGACGTGTTCGATCTCAAAGTCGTGGATGGCGTGGTCAACGGCGTTGGCAGCGTAGTGCGGGAGGGTGGAAACGCCCTGCGCCCCATCCAGAGCGGCAGAGTGCAGAACTACCTGTTGATGGCGTCGATGACGCTGGTAGGGCTGATCGTAGCATTCTTTTTAATCATATCTCGATAGCCAAAATAGAAGGAAAAGAAAGAAATAGGAGAGCCTACTATGTTTCCAATCTTGAGTGTTACCCTTTTTGCCCCCCTGCTGGGCGCGATCCTGATTATGGTCATTCCACGCGAGGACGAAAAGACGATCCAGCGGGTCGGGATCGCGTTTGCCTTCCTGACCATCCTCCTCACGGCCTTTATCTGGGTGGGAGTGGCGCAGGAAGGCGCCGACGTGATGCAGTTTCAGGAGCAATACCCCTGGATCCCGGCTTTTAACGTCACTTACCACCTAGGGGCGGACGGCCTCAGCGCGCCGCTGCTCTTTTTGACCGCGTTGCTGACGACCCTCTCGTTGTTCTATTCCGCCTACACCATCAAAGATCGGGTCAAGGAATATTTTTTCCTGTTCCTCCTGTTGCAGATGGGCATGTTCGGCGTCTTTATGGCGCTCGACCTGGTGCTGTTCTACGTCTTTTGGGAGATCGGACTGGTACCGATGTTCCTGCTCATCGGCGTGTGGGGTGGAAAGCGGCGACTGTACGCGGCGATCAAATTCTTCCTTTTCACCCTGGTTGGCAGCGTGTTCATGCTGCTGGCCATCATCGGCGTCTACTTTCAGACCGGCACCTTTTCGATTCCGGAGGTCGCCGAGTTTGTGGCGACTCAGCAGCCACTGTTCGCTGCCGTGCCGGGTATAGCCACCGCGGCGTTCTGGGCCTTTTTCATCGCCTTTGCCATCAAGGTGCCCTCCTTTCCCTTCCACACCTGGTTGCCCGACGCCCATACCGAGGCGCCGACGGCGGGCAGTGTCATCCTGGCGGGCATCTTGCTGAAGCTGGGGGCCTACGGGTTGATTCGCATCACGCTGCCCTTCTTCCCCGATCAGTTTAATTACTTTTCCACGACCGTGCCCATCATCCCCATTATGGCGGTTATGAGCATCGTCTACGGGGCGCTGGTCTGTATGGCCCAATGGGACCTCAAGCGGCTGATCGCCTACTCGTCGGTGGCGCACATGGGGTACGTCACGTTGGGATTGGCGGCGGCGGCGGCGGGCGTGGGGATGTTTGGCGAGGATATCTACCTCAACGCGGCGGCGTCGGGGATCAATGGCGCGGCGTTCCAGATGTTTGCGCACGGCATCATCACGGGCGGGCTCTTTTTCCTCGTCGGCATCATCTACGAGCGCGCTCACACCCGCGATTTGAAAGCGTTCGGCGGGCTGGGTAGCCAGGTTCCCTACTATTACGGGGTCATGCTGGTGACGGGCTTTGCCTCGCTGGGGCTGCCGGGGCTGGCCGGGTTCTGGAGTGAGTTCTTTGTCTTCCGGGGCACGGTCCGCTTTATCCCCGTCGCGGCTTTTATCAGCGTGTTGGGCGTGGTCTTTACCGCGGCCTACATCCTGTGGAAGATCGTACAGTACGTCTTTTTGGGCGAACTGGATAAAGAAAAGTGGGGCACGCTGACGGATATGGAGTGGTGGGAAAAGGTGACGATGTGGCCATTGATAGTGACCATGCTCTTCCTGGGCTTTTATCCCACCCCGCTTCTGGATATGTTCAACGCCGCGACGACAGCTCTGCTGAATAACTTGCGATAGGGAGGGCACGTTGGACTTTGGAGATACGACACTCACATTGGGACAGACGATAGGGCTGCTCTCGCCTGAGATACTGCTCCTCTTCGCCGGGCTGCTCATCCTTGCGTTGGACGCGATCTTGCCCCAAGAAGAGGAGCGAGACTGGCTGCCGCAAGTTGCGCTCCTGGGACTCGTTGTCGCCCTGGTCGCCACCTTCTTGCTCTGGGGTTGGAATACGCCGGTGCTCGCCGTGCTCTCCTGCGATCCCTTCGCCCTGATGGTCAAGGTGATCGTGCTGGTGGCGATGGGCCTCGTCGTCCTTTCCTCGGACGTCTACATTCGGGTCAACAGCCGGTACCAGGGCGAGTTTTACGCCATGTTGCTCTTTGCAACCTTGACGATCTGCCTGCTGGGCGCGACGACGAATCTGATCATGCTCTTTTTGGCCTTTGACTTTCTCAGCATCGTCTCGTATATCCTCACCGGCTACCTGCGAGACGACACGAGATCTACAGAGGCGGCGATCAAATACTTTTTGTACGGCGCGACCATCTCGGCGGTGATGCTCTACGGTCTGTCGTGGTTCTACGGATTGACAGGCTCGACAGACCTGAGCAGTATCGCGGCGGTCTTGAAGGGCGCAGGGTACATAGATGGAGACGGGGTTGTAAGGAACATGTTACAGCCGGTCGTATTGCCAGCGTTGGTGATGATGGCGGCCGGGTTCGCCTTCAAGATCGGCGCGGTGCCTTTCCACCAGTGGGCGCCAGACGCCTACGAGGGCGCGCCGACCCCTGTCACGGCTTTCCTTTCGGTCTGCCCCAAGGTCGCCGGTTTCGCCGTCATCCTGCGGGTGCTACTGACCGGGCTGCCGCTCGACCTGAGGGTTCTTTCGATGGACTGGCGGACGCTGCTGATGGCGATCTCGGTGCTCACGATGACGTTCGGCAACCTGGTGGCGCTGTGGCAGCAGAACATCAAGCGGCTCCTGGCGTATTCGAGCATCGCGCAGGCCGGTTACATCCTCATCGGCGTGGTTTCCGCCTCCGAGCGAGGGACGACGGCGGTGCTGCTCTACCTGGCCGCCTACGCGCTCACCAACCTGGGCGCCTTTGCCGTCATCATCGCGTTCTCGAACAAGACCGGCTCCGACGACATCGAGGATTACGCCGGGTTGAGTCAGCGAGCGCCGGGATTGGCCCTGATCATGATCATCTGCCTGCTCTCGCTGGGAGGCATTCCACCGACCGCCGGATTCGTCGGCAAGCTGTGGCTCTTTTCCGCGGCCATCGAGAAAGGCCTGATCCAGTTGGCTGCCATCGGCGTGATCAACAGCGTCATCTCTCTGGCCTACTATTGGAAGATCATGCGCGCCATGTACTTTACCCCGGCGCAGACGGATGAGCATATTTCCACGTCGCCCGCCCTGGCGGTCGCGTTGGGCGTGGCGGTGGTGGGCGTGTTCGTTGTGGGTCTCTTTCCAGCGCCGCTCCTGGGGTTGCTGCAGACGGCTGCCCAGACCTTTTTCGCGGGATAGGAAAATTGGAGCGACTGATGCCATCGCGCAAGCTGCCCATCAATTGGGCAGACACGATCTGGATACTGGTTATGGGCGCTCGGGGCGGTTTGGTGATCGCCCTGCCCGTGTTGGCCGGGTTGGCGCTGGGATTTCTGCTCGATAGTCACTTTGGCACTCTTCCCATTATCAGTTTAGTGCTGACGGCGATTGGAGGGATCATTGGTCCCGTGATGCTCTATCGCTGGGTCGTATTGGCGGTAAAGCAACGGCTGGAAGCAGAACAGGACAAGGAGAAGCCTGAATGAATTTGAAAGCCGTCAAGACACCGCGAGGTTGTCTAACGCTCATATTTATCGTGTTGGCGGTCGGTGGCCTGTTTGCGGTGGGAGTGCTGCGACCAGAGGCCAGATTACCTGTGATTTCGCTGGCAGCGGAGGAAATTCCCATTCCCTTCCAGGATCCCGTTCTCCACGTCCCCAATACGCTGCCCTCTACGTGGTTGACCATGCTCATCCTGATCGGGATCGGGGTGGCCTACCGTCGCTCGCTGCGAAAGGAAGGCCCACCCTCGCGCTTCCGGGTGGCCGTGGAAGGGGTGGCCGAAGGCATGCTTGGCTTTATGCAAAACGCCGTAGGCAAAAAAGCCCGCATCTTTTTTCCCCTGGTAGCGACGTTCTTTCTATTCATCACCATCTCCAACTGGTGCGGCATCCTGCCAGGGTTTGGTTCCATTGGCGTATACGTGGCTCACCATAGCGAGGAAGCCGCGGCCACCGAGGAGCATGCCGAGGAACACGGTGAGGAACTGGAATTGATTCCCTTCTTCCGTTCGGCGAATGCCCATCTCAGCACGACGCTGGCGCTGGCCGTCGTCTCGGTAGCCGCTGCTCAGTACTTTGGGTTCAAAGTTTTGGGAGCCCCGTACTTGAACAAGTACTTGAACTTTAAGGCTTCATCTCCCAAGCCCGACCCTGCTACCGCTAAAAAAGGCCTGGAGGGCATCATCTCCAAGTTCGCCCGCGTGGTAGAGATACTGGTCAATGGCATCGTCGGGCTGCTGGAGATTATCTTGGAGATGCTCAAGGTACTTCCCTTCTCCTTCCGTCTCTTTGGCAATATTTTTGCTGGCGAGGTGTTGCTTTTTGTGGTCAGTTTCCTGTTCGCCTTTATCTTTCCCATTATTTTCCTGGGATTGGAGCTTTTCGTGGGCCTCATTCAGGGGCTTATCTTTGCGATGCTTACCCTGGTCTTTTTCTCCATAGCGACCACCAGTCATCACGGTGATGAATCACATACCTGAGAACGAAGAATTGAGAGAAAACACAAAATAAAAGGAGGTTTTTTCTATGTGGCCTGAAGGTTTAGACGCTGTCACACAAGCAGCTACGGCATTCACCATCATGTTTGGAGTTATCTTTCCTGCCATCTCCATCGGCTGGATTGGCAGCAAAGCGATGGAAGCCATCGGACGCAACCCAGAGGCCAGTGGCGGCATCCTGACCAGCATGATCTTGGTCGCCGCCCTGGCGGAGGCCATTGCCATCTATGCCCTGGTTGTGGCGCTGGCGATCAAGTTTGTTGCATAGTTCTATTCACCGATGCTGCAAGTAGAAAGGAGTTAACATTGGATGCATTGGGAAAACTAGGCATCAATGGTCCGTTTTTGCTGTCTCAGATCGTCAACTTCCTGATCCTGTTTGGCGTGCTGAGCATCTTTCTGTGGAGACCGCTGACGCAACAGTTAGACAAGCGCCGCCAGATGTTGGAACAGGAGAAGGAAGACGCCGAGGCCCTCGCCAAGGCGCGCGCCAACATTGAGGTGGAGCGAGCGAGTGTCCTCGAGAAAGCGCGGGGAGAGGCCGAAACGATCATTGCTGAAGCGCGGGGTCAAGCCAACGCGCTGATCGATAAAACGACCCAGGAGGCGCGGCAGGAGGCGGATGCGACATTGGCCGACGCCCGCCAGGCTGCCGAGGAGGAGCGCAACCGTACACTGGGCGAGATGCGCGGGCAGATCGCAACACTCGCCATCGCGGCTGCTCAAAAAGTCGTCGGTGAGACGCTGGACGAGCAGCGCCAGCGCGCTCTGGTCGAGTCCTTCTTCAGCGGCGTGCGCGAAGGTCGCGTGGAAGTGCTGCCAGAGAGAGTGGAACGCGCTGAAGGTCCCGTGACCGTCACCAGCGCGTTGCCTCTCACCGAGCAACAAAAGAGCGTCGTCCGCCAGGAGCTGACGAGCCGCCTGGGTGAGGGCGTGGACCTGACCTTCCGGGTGGATCCGCAGATTTTGGGCGGGTTGGTGATTCGCGTGGGCGACCGGGTGATGGATGGTAGCGCCGCCGGGCAATTGGAGCGGCTGCACCAGTCGTTGACCTGAACGATCGTGAGATAACAAGCAGGAATAGCCCGCGTTGGTGCGGGCTGTTTCTGGATACCTGTTGAAGCTATAGTTGGCGGCGATGTCTGGCTCACAGACATCGCCGCCGGGTTGTCTTACTCAAGTAAATCAGTCGGTGAGCCTTTCGATCTTAAAGACTACTGGCCGGATACCGTCCGTGCAACAGGCGATGATGACGTTGTCTTTTTTCATCCACGGCACAAAGTTTCCATTCTGTCTCAGGGTCAAGTAGCATTTGTGAATATCGTTCCAGGCCCAACTGCAAAAATTCTCTGGCTTTTTGCCATCATCGATGACAAATTCCTGCCCATCGGCAAAGACCTGGCATAGCGATGTATCGGGCTGACAATATTCGTCGGCCAAATCCTGATAGAACTCTCTCTTTAGGACGGTTATTTTCATTTTGGGCATGTGAAAGACTCCTTTTACTAGATTGCGGGCTTGGCTTCAATTATAGATCGAACGACCGGAAGAGGCAAACGAGATGCGATTGGGATATCTGGTCGAGATTCTACCCTCCGTTCTGAACCAGGTCGCGGGCGATGTTGAGATACACGGCATCGTTGCTGACTCGCGCCACGTGCAGCCAGGCGACCTATTTGTCGCTATTTCTGGCGTCAACGTAGACGGTCACCGCTTCATCGCCGAGGCTCTGGAAAAAGGCGCAGGGGCCGTCGTCGGTGAGCGGTCTCCGCAGGAATTGCAACTGCCCTGGGGGACCTTTGCCTACGTGCGCGTCCCCGACGCGAGGGAAGCCTGGGCCTGGATGTGCGCCGCCTGGCACGACTTTCCCGCCCGCAAGATGACGGTCGTCGGCGTCACCGGCACCGATGGCAAGACCACCACCGTCAACCTCATCCACGCCATCCTGCGCGCCGCCGGTCTCAACGCTGGGATGATCAGCACGGTGAACGCGCGCATCGGCGAGGAGGAGATCGACACCGGCCTCCACACCACCACCCCCGACCCGCCTGACGTACAAGCGTACTTGGCCCGCATGGTCGAGGCCGGCGCCACCCACGCTGTCCTGGAGGTCACCTCTCACGGGCTGGCTCAGCACCGCGTGGCCGGTTGCGAGTTCGACGTGGCCGCCGTGACGAACGTCACCCACGAACACCTCGACTTTCATGGCTCGATGGAGGCTTACCGGCAGGCCAAGGCTCGGTTGTTTGCAGGGCTGACCCGTTCCTTCCGCAAGCCGGAGACGCCAAAGGTGGCCGTGCTCAACCGGGACGACGACTCCTTTCACTGTCTGAGCCGTCTTCCCGCCGATCGGCAGATTGTCTATGGGATGGAGGGGGAGGCCGACGTGACCGCTCGCGACGTCCGCTTTGCCCCCGATGCAACCTACTTCACGCTCCATTTTTCAGGGGAGAAGGTGCAGGTGGAGACCCCGTTGGTGGGGGTCTTCAACGTCAGCAACGTGCTGGCGGCGGCCTCGGCGGCGCTGGCGCTGGACGTGGAGCCGGACGCCATCCGCGAAGGGATAGCCGCCCTGCGAGCCGTTCCTGGCCGGATGGAGCGTATCGACGAGGGACAGGATTTCCTGGCTATTGTGGACTTTGCCCACACACCCAACGCGCTCCGACGGGCGTTGCAGGCGGCGCGCGCGATGATTAGCGCGGACGCGGGAGGGCGCGTGATCGTCGTCTTTGGCAGCGCGGGGCTGCGCGACCGGGAGAAGCGCACGCTGATGGGCCACGTCGCTGGCGCGTTGGCCGATCTCGTGACCGTCACCGCCGAGGACCCCCGTACCGAGAGCCTGGAGGGGATCATGGCCCAGAGCGTCGCCGCAGCCGCGGCAGAAGGCAAGCGCGAGGGGATAGACCTGTTCCGCGTGCCCGATCGGGGAGAGGCGATCTTATTGGCGTGCCAAAAGGCCCGGCCGGGCGACGTGGTCATTGCCTGCGGCAAGGGGCACGAGCAAAGTATGTGCTTTGGCACGGTCGAGTATCCCTGGGACGAGCGGGAGGCAATGCGGCGGGCGCTGCGCGGCGAGACATTGGATACACTTCCGACGGCGAGGTAGAGATTGGGGGAATTGAACGATGCCATGCGCAGAGACGGCGAGTGGGGAAATTTTCTACACATTGAGCCGGGGACCAGCGGGCGGCCCCGTGTTGGTACTGGTGCATGGAGCCGGGGGCACGCGCCTGCACTGGCCAGGCGAGCTGCGCCGACTGCCTGGTGCCACGGTCTATACGCTCGACCTGCCCGGTCACGGACGTTCGGGCGGGCGCGGATGCGACACCATAGAAGGTTATGTGGAGGCCGTCGTCGCTTTTCTCCAAAGGCTTCGAGTTGAACGGGCCGTCATCGTCGGTCACTCGATGGGCGGTGCGATTGCCCAGACCCTGGCGCTGTCAAGCTCAGGGCAGGTCGGTGTGGCCGGGTTAGTGCTGATAGCGACGGGGGCGCGGCTGCGCGTGGCTCCGGCCATTTTGGATGGAATTCGCAGCGATTTCGAGCAAGCCGCGGAACTCATCACTCGCTTCGCCTGGTCGCCAGAGGCTCCTTCCTCATTGGTTGAACGGGGACGAAAGACGCTTTTGGAAGCCGATCCCGACGTCGTCTGGGGTGATTTTGCGACGTGCGATCGTTTCGATGTGATAGATCGGCTCGGCGAGATTCGATCACCCACGTTGGTCGTCTCAGGCTCTGTCGATCCACTCACGCCGGTCAAATACGCACGCTTCCTGGTCGAGCGCATCCCTCAGGCGCGTTATGTGATCGTCGAGGGAGCAGGCCACATGGTGATGTTGGAGCAACCTGGAAAAGTAATGCAAGTGGTACAGGAATTTCTGGTGGGAATCTATTGAATGCTCTACAGTGGACAACTCTCCTATTCGGTCATTCTCACGAACAAATTTAGGAATTCCTCGTTGTTCTTGGTGCGCCTGAGAACGCGGAGCAATTCTTTCATGGCCTGTTCGGTGCTGTAACCCTGGGCCTGAGAGTCCAGGAAACGCTGCCTCATCAACCACACTTTCTCCAGCGTGTCCTCATCGATCAGCAGTTCCTCGCGCCGCGTACTGGAACGCTCGATATCGAAAGCGGGAAAGATGCGCCGTTCTTGCAGCCGACGGCTCAGATGGAGCTCCATGTTGCCTGTGCCTTTGAACTCCTCGTAGATCATGTCGTCCATCCGGCTGCCGGTATTGATCAGGCAGGTGGCGATGATGGTCAGGCTGCCGCCGTCTTCGATGTTGCGCGCCGCGCCAAAAAAGTGTTTGGGAGGATAGAGCGCTGCCGGGTCAAGCCCGCCGGAAAGCGTGCGTCCGCTGGGCTGCACGACCAGGTTGTAGGCGCGCGAGAGACGTGTGATGCTGTCGAGTAGAATGACCACATCTTCTCCGGCCTCTACCAGTCGCTTGGCCCGGGCCAACGTAGCTTCTGCCGCTTTGGCGTGGTTCCGCGTGTGCTCGTCAAAGGTCGAACTAATGACCTCGGCGTCTACCGAGCGGGCCATATCGGTCACCTCTTCGGGCCGCTCGCCGATGAGGGCGACCATGAGGATCACTTCAGGGTGACTGGCCGTGATGCCATTGGCGATGTGTTTGAGCACGGTGGTCTTGCCAGCCTTGGGCGGTGATACAATCAGCCCTCGCTGCCCTTTCCCGATCGGTGTGATCATGCTCAATAGGCGCGTCGCTGGAGTATCATACGGGTCCTCCAGCAAGAAGCGTTCCTCGGGAAAGATCGGCGTCAACGATTCGAAAATGGGTCTGCGTTTGGCGGCCTCTGGATCATCATTGTTCACCGCTTCTACGCGCAGGAGGCTGTAATACCTCTCGTTTTCCTTGGGCGGCCGCATCTGCCCGATGACCAGGTCGCCATCGCGCAGCCCAAAGCGGCGGATCTGAGACTGCGAGACGTACACATCGTCGGGGCCGGGCTTGTAATGCTCCGGACGCAGGTAGCCTTTGTTTTCGTCCACGATGTCTAGCACCCCGCCGCCAAAGATCATGCCCTCTTGTTCTACCCTGGCGCGCAGCAGTTCGATGATCAGCTCGGTTTTGTTCATTCGGCTGTGGCCGACAATCTCTAGGTCTTTGGCCATGTCGTGCAGTTCGGCCACCGTTTTGGCCTTTAGTTCGTTTATGTCTATGTTTATCTCGTTCACGGGTTGTTTCATTCCTCCTCTTGGCTAGATGGACCGTCGTATTTGGCGATGAACTCGTGTGCTTTTTCAACCAACTTCCGATTGCCGATAAAGAGCGGAGTGCGCTGGTGTAGATCTTGAGGCGGCATATCCAGGATGTTACGGCGCCCATTCGAAGCGCGCCCGCCGGCCTGTTCGGCGATGAGAGCCAGCGGGTTGGCCTCGCAGATCAAGCGCAGTTTGCCGTGGGGTCTCTGGGCGTCGGCGGGGTAGTAGTAAATGCCTCCTGCCAGCAAATTGCGGTGAAAATCGGCCACCAGCGAACCGATGTAGCGGCCCGAAAGCGGTTTATCCCGCTTCTCGTGATTCATTCCCCGCAGCCAACGGGTAAATTGTTTTACCCCTTCGCTCCAATACGGTTCGTATCCTTGGTTGACGCTGTAATATTTAGGTGTCTCGGGTATGCGAATGTTGGGGTGAGAGAGCAGGAATTCGCCCACGCCAGGGTCGAGCGTAAATCCATGCACGCCCTGTCCGGTCGTATAGACCATCATGGTGCTGGAGCCATAAATCACGTAACCGGCCGCGACGATGCGGCGACCCTTCTGAAGACAGTCTTCCAACGTGCCTGGCCCGCTGGTGCTCAGTCGCCGGTAGATGGCAAAGATGGTCCCGATGCTGACGTTCACGTCTATATTGGAGGAACCATCGAGAGGATCAACGATAAGCACATATTTGCCGGAATCGAATCCTTGGGGAATTTGGATGATGTTTTCTCGTTCCTCAGATGCCATCACCGCCAGCCGCCCGGTGAACGAGTTCATGCGGACGATCGTCTCGTCGGCGAAAATATCCAGTTTCATCTGCCGTTCACCCTGGACGTTGATGCTGCCGGCCAATCCCAGGATGTCGGCCAGACCGGCGCGAGTAGTCTCGCGGGCGATGATTTTGGCCGCCAGGGCGATATCGTACAACAGATCGGAGAACACCCCGGTCGCTTGAGGATAAGCCCTTTGTTGTTCGATGATGTGACGTTCGATGGTGATGATCCTGTCGTACATGTTTCTCTCCTAAATTAAAAATAGTGTGGTTTCAGTCGAGATACCACACCCAGCGGGTTCCCCGCATCTCTCGGATAATATCCGTCGTCGACAGAATGCCTAGTGGTTTGCCCTGATCGTTCACTACCAGTAACCGCTGGGTGCGGTTATCGAGCAGTTTCTTGGCTCCATCCTCTACGGTGGCGTTCTCAGGTATGCTGATGACCTCGGAGGTCATTACATCACGCGCTTGAAGGGTGGCCAGGTCTTGTTCGTAGTGAGCGATGATGTCGGTGTGCGATACCAGGCCCACCGGCGGTTCCCCTTCTTGCTCGGCGACCATGATGGCGTGGATTTCGGTATCTGCCATTACCCGTATCACTTCCTGGAGGGGGGTCTCTGGCTTGCAGAAAATGACTCCCTTGTGGTAAATGTCGCTTATCAATCGTTCCTTGTTCATTATATGGCTCCTTAATGGTTGTCTATCTGATTTGGGTCAAAAGGACCGGTAGTTAGGTGCTCTCTTTGTCACAGTATTAACCACAATACGTAGTAGTAGCCGATCACGGCGGTCCAGAGGATGCTGTCTACCCGGTCCAAAGCTCCACCGTGGCCGGGAAACAGTCGTCCGCTGTCCTTTACGCCAGCCTGGCGCTTGAGCATCGAGATCGCCAGGTCGCCCAGGGGGGCAAAGGCGGCGATCAACAGCCCCAGGATCAGGCCGTGCATGCCGCTAACGGCGGTCTCTGCGCCAGCCCAGTCGCGCCAAAGTGATGCCAGTAGGGCGGTCATCAGCCCGCCGACGATCACGCCTGCCACGTATCCCTCCCATGTTTTGCCAGAACTTAGATTGGGCGCCAATTTGCGCCGTCCCCAGGTTGACCCGATGAGATATGCGCCGCTATCGGCGAATGAAATGGCCGGCACGACGGTCAACGTCCACCAGAGACCATCGGGCTGCATGCTGCGCAGTTTGATCAGGCAAGCTCCACACAGTCCAATGTACAAACCTCCCGTCACCGTCAAGGCCCAATTCGCCACCTTGGAGTTGGGATGGTGAAGCAGTTGCCAGGTAAGAGAACTTAGGAGTATCAGCGCCAAACCCGGTTGCAACAGATCCACGGTTGGGTACCGAGCATCTAACAAAAAGAGCCACACCAGTCCTATTCCAAAAGCGAGGACGGGTTGATAGCCGGCCTGATTCGTCAGGCGGCAGAATTCTATCTCGGCCAGTGTCAATAGCAGCGCTACCAGGGTCAGGAAGGGCAGTTCGCCCAGGTAGATGCAGTAGACGACGATCGGGATAAGAATACTAGCGGTAACCAGACGTGTACGTAGCACGGATCAAGAAGTACTTGAGAGTGGTATCCGAAACATCTGTAAAGAGCAGTCGGTGACGTCCGCTATATTACAGGATGCTTCTACCCAGAAACCAGGCCAAAACGGCGCTCGCGCTGGTTGTAATCTTTTAGTGCTTTGTAGAGTTCGTCCTTGTCAAAGTCGGGCCATAGGGCAGAGGTCACATAGATCTCGGCATAAGCCCCCTGCCAGATGAGAAAGTTGCTGACGCGCATCTCCCCGCTGGTGCGAATGATCAGGTCGGGATCGGGTAATTCAGCCATGTACAGATAGCGACTGACGAGTTGCTCGTCTATTTGTTCGGCGGGCACGCCGTCGGCGATGATGTGACGGATGGCGTCCACCAGTTCGGCCCGCCCACCATAGTTGAAGGCCACGTTGAGGATCAGGCGCCGGTTGTTCTTGGTCAGTTCGATGGCGTCTCGGACCTTTTGCTGTAATTCTGGAGAAATGCGTTCCAGCCGACCGATGTGGCGCAGTTGGACGCCCTCCTTATGCAGTTGGTGTAATTCCCGGTCGAGCATCATCTCCAGGATAGATAGCAGACCGCGCACTTCTTCCTCTGGACGACCCCAGTTTTCGGTCGAGAAAGCATAGATGGTCAGAATGGGGATGCCAAACTCGACCGCCGCTCGCAGCACGCGTCGCAGCGTCTCTGTCCCGGCTCGGTGCCCGGCCAGTCGAGGCAACCCTCGCGCGCGTGCCCAACGGCCATTACCATCCATAATGATGCCGACGTGCTGGGGCACGTGCTCTAGGGGTGGATATTTTTGGGCGTCCTGTGATTTAGCGGACATGATGATAGATTGTCCGGGAGGTGTGCGTTAGCTTTCCAAGATCTCTTGCTGTTTGCGGTCGCTGAGTTTGTCCACTTGCTCGGTGTAGCGATCGATCAGATCCTGTAGATCGTCTTTGCCGCTGTAGAAAGCGTCTTCGGAGATGAATTTTTCCTTTTCAAATTCGCGCAGATCATCCAGCGCGTCGCGGCGGATGTTTCGCAGGGCCACTTTTCCATCCTCGGCGCGCTGGCGAACCATCTTGGCCAGTTGTTCCCGTCGCTCTTCCGTCAGACGTGGAATGGGCAAGCGGATGATCCTGCCGTCGTTAGAAGGGGTGAGACCCACGTCAGACTTGAGGATGGCTCGTTCAATGTCTTCCAATGACGATGGATCGTAGGGCCGGACGGCAAGCAGGTTCGGTTCGGGAGCGGATATAACGGCCAACTGATTGAGGGGGGCCGGTGTGCCATAGTACTCCACCATCACCCGTTCTAACAGCGCCGGAGAAGCGCGCCCGGTTCGGATCGTCCGGAGATCGGACTCGAGCGCCTTGATGGCTCCCTGCATACGTTCTTTGGTCTCGTCGAGTAGTTCTTTAATCATAGTCTAAAGATAGTGATGGTTAGCGAGAGATCAATGTGCCGATGGGTTCTCCCAGCACGGCCTGTTCCAGACTGTGAGGTTGCCACATATTGAGCACCATGATGGGTAAATCATTTTCCATACACAGGGAGATCGCTGTGGCGTCCATCACGCCCACCCGCATCTCGAGCGCGTCCATGTAGGCCAGTTGCTCAAAACGCTCGGCATCGGGATTTTCGTGTGGGTCCTCGGTGTACACGCCATCTACCTTTGTGGCTTTGATCAACAAGTCCGCATCAATCTCCATAGCTCGAAGCGCCGCGGCGGTGTCGGTGGTGAAGAAGGGGTTGCCCGTGCCCCCTCCGATGATGACGATGCGGCCTTTTTCCAGGTGGCGGATGGCCCGCAGGCGGATGTATGGTTCGGCGATCGTCCGCATTTCGATAGCGGTCTGCACGCGGGTGGTGCTTCCCACTCGTTCGAGCGCGTCGGCCAGGGCGAGGGCGTTCAACACGGTCGCCAGCATTCCCATGTGGTCTGCTGTGGTCCGTTCCATTCCATGCTCAAGTCCGTCTCGACCGCGCCAGATGTTTCCTGCGCCCAGGACGATGGCGATCTCTGTCTCCAGGTTGTGCACGGCCTGGACTTTGGCGGCGACCTCGTCTGCCATGTGTGGGCTGATGCCGAAACCACTCTGGCTGGCCAGTGATTCCCCGCCTAGTTTGAGCAAGACTCGTTTATATTTTGCGACGGCCATATTGAGGTTTTGGATCGAGTTACCCTGACTCTTCGCCCAATTCGTAGCGCACGAAACGGCGCAGCACAATGTTTTCGCCGAGTTTGGCGATGGCATCGGTGATCAGATCGTGTACGGTCTTGTCCTCATCCCTGACGAAGGGTTGCTCCATGATACTGACCTGCTGGTAGAACTTTTCTATCTGTCCCTCGACGATGCGGTCCACGATGTGCTCGGGCTTGCCCTGTTCCAGCGCCTCGGCGCGACGTTCGGCTCGTTCGCGCTCGGTCTCTTCTTCCGGGATGTCTTCGCGGGTGAGATAGCGCGGGGCGGCGAAGGCGATGTGCAGCGCCAATTCGTGGGCCAGGTTCTTGAAATCGTCTGTGCCAGCCACAAAGTCCGTCTCGCAGTTCAGTTCCAACAATACGCCGATGCGGTTGCCATACAGGTCGCCGTGGATATAGGCCTCCACGCAGCCATTGGTGGCCTCGCGTTCTCCGCGTTCGGCGGCTTCGACCAGTCCTTTTTCACGCAGTTCGGAGGCAGCGGCCTCTAAATCGCCGCCGGCATTCTCCAACGCTTTGCGGCAATCCAACACACCTGCGCCAGTTTCCTGCCGCAGTTCTTTGACCATTGAAACCGTGATTTCCAACGTCTGTTCTCCTTGTTCAGTCCGTTTCGGTATCGTCCGTCTCTGTGCTCTCTGTCTCGACAGTCTCGTCGGACTCTTCAATCCCTACAGGAGGCTTCTGGGGTTCTTCTTTTCCCTTGAGCGACAGCTCCTTCAAGCGGGCTAACGTAGCAGCACTGAGATACTTTTCATCTTCTTCCAGGTCGAATTCCTCGATATCGAGCATCTCTTCTTCATAGATCTTTTGCTGCGCGGTCCCTTCTAACACAGCGTCGGCTATTTTGGCGGTAATCAGTCGGATCGCCCGGATCGCATCGTCGTTGGCCGGGATGACATAGTCAATGGGATCTGGATTGCAGTTCGTATCTACCATGGCGATGATGGGAATGCCCAATTTGTCGGCTTCTGACACAGCGGTGGCTTCTCGTTGTATGTCCACGACAAAAAGCAGGGCCGGTAGATCGCGCATCTCCTTGATGCCCCCCAACCGTTTGTTTAGCTTTTCGATCTCGCGTTCCTTGTCCAGTGCCTCCTTTTTCGGCAAAAGGGCAAAGTCGCCTCGTTCGCGGCGGGCTTCCAATCCGTGCAAGTAGTCAATGCGTTGCCGGATGGTCTTCCAGTTGGTCAGGGTGCCGCCCAACCAACGCAGATTGACGTAAGGCATTCCGCAGCGTTCCGCCTCTTGGGCGATGGTGGCCTGGGCCTGACGCTTGGTGCCCACGAAAAGCACTGTTCCTCCGGCAGCGGTGGTGTCTTGAACTAATTCGCAAGCCTCTGTTAGCGCGGCGATGGTTTGCTGCAGATCGATGATGTGCACCCCTTTGCGCTCGGTAAAGATATAGGGCGCCATCTTTGGGTGCCAACGCCGGGTACGATGTCCAAAATGCACTCCAGTTTCCAGGAGTGCTTTCATGGAAACGACAGCCATAGGGGAACCTCCTCTAATTGTTTTTATCCTCCGCCTTCGTCATCCCTAGAGAAACCCGGATGGCTGATATCTGGGCACACTCTCGTTGGTCAGAAGGCGTGTGTATTGGTTCAAACTTGTTGAATTGTACCATAAACCCGGATTTCGACAAGCTCAACTCGACCGCTTTAGGGGGGGCTGGGTTCCAGCGGGTCTAATTTTCTTCTTTGGGTGGGTCAAAACGGTAGCCTGCCCGGCGGATTGTGTGAAGATAGGCCGGATCTTTGGTGTCCTTTTCGATAGCCTTGCGCACCCAGTGGATGTGAACGTCGAGCGTGCGGGTGTCTTCTGTAAAGTCTGTCTTCCAAACCTGTTTCATCAAAAAGTCCCGTGACAAAATCTTGCCGGGGTTACGCATAAAGATTTCGAGAAGGTGGGCTTGTTGGGGAGTAAGGTGGCTTTCACGGTCATCCCGGAGGACTGAGCGCCGCTTGATGTTAAAGATCAAGTCACCCGCTCGCAGTACCTCGCTATCCGGAGCAGGTAGCAGCCACGATACTCGGTTGAGCAATTTTTGGGCGGAAAAGGGATATTGCAGATGGGCGCGCGCGCCCACGTCGTGGTTGGCCTTCTCGTCTTTCGCAAAAAGCAGCAGCACCGGAATATCGCTCTCCGAGTCCTGCAAGGTTTTGCAGAAACGACGGCAACTAAAGCGGAGTGAGGGAGAATCCAATATGATCACAGCCGGGGAGATTTCGTCTACTTGGGCCAGGGCATCTCTACGGGTGCGGGCTGTGGCGATCTTGTACTCCTCGGTGAGAATGGGAGCCAACTGTTCTGCCACAGGCTTTCTGCCTTCGACGAGTAAGATCGTGTAAACTGACACCACAGATTGGATCCCCTTTTTCGCTTGTGTTGATTTTCGACGCAAGACGATACGTGGGGTAGACCTTCTAGCCTGTTCATGCAGCAGACTGGAAAGTCCGCCCCACTTTCGCACCGAAAACTATGTCATTTTCTGAATGGATCGCATTATACTTCATCCCGCCGCTGAGTGCAAATTGAACAAGCTGACATTGCCAGCAAGTTGAAGGCTGAATGCCGGCGTCTCTGTTTTCTCGATACAGGTGGCGACGAGGTATGTAAATTATACTAGAGTGCTGGCAACGAGTCAAATGGTATGATAGTATAAGCTCGTCATACCCGGTAGAGTTGGTTCGTTCGCTTGCAGCCCTATCTATGGCGGCCAGGCGGAGCGTTACCCCTACTCCTGGGGGTGATAGGAGACATGCTCGAGATCTCCAAAGCTTTACTGGACGAAAACCTGCGGTTTTTTAAGAGGCATCCTTTGTTTGAGATTCGAGTGAGGGAGCATTTCAGAATTGAAGGGCGGCCTGGAAGGAGCATTGAAACGCCCCGCTGGTATCAAAAATCTGTTGGAAACAGGTTGTTCCAATGCGTTTTTTAACGCATTTTGTGGCGCGGAGCATAGCTGTTGATTCCCATCGGACGATGGACAGCATCGGCGGCAGCTTGTGGCCTCTTGTCTCGAACGTAATACGCTCCCAAACTAGATGTTTGCCAAAAGACCTTGCTTGTGTTAGAATACGCGCCGTTCGTAGATGGGAAATATTGGAAACTGCTGCGCGAAGGGATTCGTGGCATTCTTTACATGTTGCTGTTTCCCGCTATGCGACTGTAGCACGTTGAGGAGGTTTTATGACAATCCCAACTTACTCTTCTATCGCGGAACTGCGACTGTCCACCCGCGCCAGAAATGCGTTGTTTGAAGGAGGTATTGATACCGTCGGCGACGTACTGGCTGCTCTTGAAGAAGGAGACCAGGCCTTGCTTGGCTTGAAGGGCTTTGGCGCCAAGTCGCTGACCGAGCTCAAGGAACGATTGCGCGAACGGGGCTTTCACTTGCCAGGCGATCCGCCGCCTGAAGTTGTGACAGTCGCGCCACAGGAAGAAGCACCAGAAGAAAAAACCCCCCAGAAAGCTGCAACCCCTACGACAAGGACCGCACCGAGAATAGATGCCCCCCCTAGCGGTGCAGATCCCTACGAGATTGTGCCTTCTTTCGGTCAACGGCTTCAAGCTACTCTTCTCCAGGTTCGCGAGCAAACCAGCTTCGGCCCCTGGCTCTATGCCTTGCTTGGTCTGTCGGTCATCGCTGTTTTGCTGTTGCCTCCTCTCTCGCTTCCGAAACGACTGGGCCTGACCGGCTACACCACTCTCAACGCCGAGAATAGTTCTATCTCTCACCCGGATGGCCTGACGTTGAGCGTGAACCCCGAGACTTTTACCGACCGCTTGCGGGTGCAGTTGGATGCCGTATCGCGTCTGGAATTTCTGGAAGGCTCGGCTGGAGCTGCGCTGCGGCAGGCGGTCGAGAATCTGCCGGATTATATGGCCGTGAAAAGCCCATATTATCAGATCGAGACGCGCGGCGAGGCTTCAGAACTGGTGATGCTCGACGTGGTGATGCCCAACAACGCGGAACCGTGGGAGACACTCGATCTCTATACCTGGACGGGCGAGACCTGGGAATGGGTGGGCAGTGAGCTTCATACCGAGGTCGCCGAACACGAGTTTATTCGCGCCTGGGTGGCCGAGGTGCCGGCTTCTGTCGTGGTCATCCAGCGGGCCAGGCCGATCACGGCGACCATCTCGACGTATCTGAGAGC
>Ga0180434_10001487_pt1 | contig 33370 bp, 32 predicted proteins | sample SS_ome_7_FD_132453 | JGI IMG/M metagenome (GOLD analysis project Ga0180434, IMG submission 132453) | Hypersaline lake sediment archaeal communities from the Salton Sea, California, USA - SS_1_D_2 metaG | ecosystem: Environmental > Aquatic > Non-marine Saline and Alkaline > Hypersaline >... | reverse complement strand
TGGTTGTGGCAACACCCGAACTCCGCCAATGCAGCCAAAAGAGAGGAGGCGGCACTCCCCTGGTAACATTTCTAAATGAGTGAACAACCCTCTTCGGTAACATTTTCACTTGAGTTGACACGGGTGCTTCGTTGCACCACCCACAGGAGCATCTGCTCCCGGCGTCGATACGCAGGAGAGGTGCAGGATACGTCCTGCCGGGGGTCTGGGGGTGTCCCCCAGATCTCAAAGTCCCCCAAGATTGGGGGGATTAGGGGGTTGACCGTCACTGCGTACTGTCGTGAGACTTGACTATTGGACGAAAGGTCTGCCATCGCGCGTTGGGTTGTCCCACCCACCCGCCCACGGGAGCTGCGCTCCCGGACTCTCGCTCTTACCGTGTGTTGAGGGTGCTCCCGCTACAGAGGCGTAGGGTGGATGAAGCGAAGCGAAATCCACCACCTTGTCCCCTTGTTGACATCGAGCGTTGGGTGGGCAGGGAGCATCTGCTCCCGGCGTCAATACACAGGAGAGGTGCAGGATACGTTCTGCCGGGGGTCTGGGGGTGTCCCCCAGATCTCAAAATCCCCCAAGACTGGGGGATTAGGGGGTTGACCGTCACTGCTAACTGTCGTGAGACTTGACTATTGGACGAAAGGTCTGCCATCGCGCGTTGGGTTGTCAGAGTCTACAAGGCCAACGTATAATGGCCGCGAGGTATGTGACATGGTTACTGGCGATCCGTATGCTGTTCTGGCGGACAAGCATGGCTACAGGGACTCGGCGCGCTACCGGCGACTGCTCGAGTACCTGATGACTCCCCGGCAGGCCGAGCTCGTCTCCCTGCTGCCCATGAAGTACGACGACCTGGCACAAAGGCTCGGCAGGGACGTGGCTGACGTAAAGACCGACATGGAGGAGATGTACCAGAAGGGCGTTATCTTCGCCAAGAACAAGGACGCGATGGAGGACTCGACATTTGCCCTTGCTGTCGTGCAACTGCACGACATCACGATGTGCCCCTTCGACGTCGACGAGACCCGCGATCGCGAGATCTTCGACCTGTGGGACGACTTCTGCGTCAATGAGTGGGACCCGGACCAGGTCAAGAGCTGGGTCGAGCAGGAGGTGCCGCAGGGCAGGATAGTGCCCGCCTATCGCGCCATCCCGGATAGCCCCGAGATTCTGCCTTGTGAGGACATGAGGCAGATCGTTGCCCAGGCGCGCTCGATATGCGTCGCCTTCTGTACGTGTCGCAGGAGAAAGGGTGTCGAGGGCAAACCCTGTCGCAAGTCCCACGCCATGGTGGACATACAGTTCAACGTCAGCGCCGAGTACCTCATCGAGAAGAACGCTGGCAGAAGGCTCACCGCCGACGAGGCCATGGCTTTGATCGATGAGTGTGAGGGCCTCGGCCTGCTCCATACCTGCGAGAACTCCACGCGCATGAGGCCCCGGTGGGGCATGTGCAACTGCTGCACCGACTGCTGCATGGTCTACGAGCCGATCAAGAGGTTCGACGCGCCCGTCACGAAATGCATTGCCAAGAGCCGGTATGAGGCGCGGGTTGACTCCGAGGTGTGCACCGGCTGCGAGGCCTGTGTTGACTGGTGCGAGTTCGGCGCTATCTCGATGGTCAAGCACGACGGGGAGGGCCTGGCCAAGGCGGTCATCGATCCCGAGAAGTGCATGGGCTGCGGGATCTGCGTCCTCAAGTGTGACTTCGATGCCCTTCGCCTGGACCTGGTGAGGCCAGCCAGCCACATCCCGGAGCCCTGGTTCTAGATGAGTAATGACCCGAGTCAATGGGAAGACCTGGGCGATTTCTCCGCCCTGGTGGACATTGTCGCTAAGCTGAGAGCCCCCGACGGGTGCCCCTGGGACAGGGAGCAGACCCACGCCTCGCTGAAGACCTACCTTATAGAGGAGACCTACGAGGTTCTCCATGCCCTCGACGAGGAGAACGCCCCGAAGCTGTGCGAGGAATTGGGAGACCTGCTGCTGCAGATAATGCTGCACGCGCAGATAGGCAGCGAGCTGGGCGAGTTCGACATCCGCGATGTGGTGAGAGGCATCGCCACCAAGCTGGTGCGCCGCCACCCGCACGTCTTCGGCGATTCCGATGCCGGCAGCGCCGCCGAGGTGGCCCGGGAGTGGGAGAAGATCAAGGAGGACGAGCGCGAGCCCGGCGCGTCGCTCCTGTCCAACGTCCCCAAGGGTATGCCTGCCCTGAGCTACAGCCACTCGATCCAGCGCAGGGCGGCGGGCGTCGGGTTCGACTGGAGAAGGTACGAAGACGTTGTGGACAAGCTCGCAGAGGAGCTCCGCGAGTTGGAGCTTGCCGGGTCACGTGAGGAGAGGATTCACGAGTTCGGCGACCTGCTTTTCGCCCTCGTGAACGTGGCGCGGTGGCACGACATCAATCTGGAAGAGGCCCTTCGCCTGGCCAACGAGCGCTTCTGCCGGCGTTTCGGTTACATGGAGGAGGCGTGCCGGAAGAAGGGCGTGCGCCTGGAGAGGCTTTCCCTCGAGGAGCAGGACGCTCTGTGGGATGAGGCGAAGGCGACACTGGAAGGCTAGGGCCGTCCTCTCGTTGGCATAGCACATTGTCTGCGACCCTACCCCCGTATGTCTTTGGCAAAGGACGGGGTGGTGGATTGCGCTTCGCTTCATCCACCCTACTCGGCTACTCCCTCGCTACCCGGCGAGTGTCCGGGAGCAGAGCTCCCGAGGGCGGGTGGGTGGGTACAACACAACGCCTGATGGCAGTCGTGTCTAAGTGGGTGCTGCATAGGCGGGGTTCCTTGACGTATGTCAAGTTCATGAATTAAGCTAGGGAGACCAGTCGTCAGTTGGGATGGTCGAGGTCTGTCGGAGGGACTAGTATGACCAAGAAGCTCACTGTGATTCCCGAGGAGTGCTCCGGCTGCAGCATATGCGAGCTGGTGTGCTCCATCAAGCATTTCGGCGTGATCAACCCCAAGAAGTCCGCGATTCGGGTAGTGACGACATACCCCCACCCCGTAATGCGGATGCCGATCGTCTGCAGCCAGTGCAAGGTGGCAGCCTGCGCTCAGGTCTGCCCCGAGGATGCCCTGCGCAGGGTTGACGGGGTGGTGCAGCTCGACGAGGAGAAGTGTATCTCCTGCTACAAGTGCGTCGAGGCCTGCCCGTTCGGCGCTATGTACGCCCACGCCGACTGCGAGTACCCCATCAAATGCGACATGTGCGGCGGCGACCCCGAGTGCGTGAAGAAGTGCCCCAAAGGGGCGCTGCGGCTGATCCCCGAGGCGGCGCTCGGCGAGTCGAAGCGCCTCAGCAATGTGCTTAGCTACGCGCAGATGAAGGAGATCGAGTTCTACGAGAAGGGCGAGAGGAAGACGATTCAGTACGCCGAGATCGGGAAGGAAGAGCTATGAGCATCAAGGGTGGCTACTTCAAGAAGCATCTGCGCGTTGACCTGACCGGGGGCACGGCGGAGCGCCTCAATCTCTCCGACGCCTTCATCGAGAAGTACATCGGGGGCCGGGGCTTCGGGGCCAAGCTCGTCTGGGACAACATGAAGAAGCACGGCTTCAAGATCGATCCCCTCGGGCCGGAGAACCTGCTCGTCATCGCGCCGGGCCCGCTGACCGGCACGTACATACCATCGTCCGGCAAGAATTCCTTCGTGGCGATATCGCCCGCAACCGGGCTGTACGGCGACTCGTCGATAGGCGGGGCCTTCGGCGTGGAGCTGCGCCAGGCGGGGCTCGACGTGATGTCGATCACGGGGCAGGCCCCCGAGCTGTCCGTTATCTTCGTGGACAACGGCGCAACCAAGATCATGCCCATGCCCGATCTCCAGGGCAAGAGCTGCCTGGAGGCCGAAGGTATCATCAAGGAGCGGCTGGGCACGCACTCGGTGCATGTGGCGACCATCGGAATAGCCGGGGAGAACCTGGTCAAGTACGCCTGCGTCAACGCCGACTGGGGGCGCAACGCCGGCCGGACGGGGATAGGGGCGGTGATGGGGTCGAAGAACCTCAAGGCCATCGTCGTTCGCGGCGACAGGGACCTGCCGGTGCACGACGTCGCGTCGCTGGTCGAGGAAAACGACAAGGCCTGCAAGTACATGACCGAGCACAAGTACTTCAAGATGTGGCAGCAGGAAGGCCTGATGAACGTCATCGAGTACGCCAATGAGAAGGGCATCCTGCCTGCCTATAACTTCAAGGACAGCGTTTTCCCCAAGCACGACCAGATCAACGGCGCGACGATGCTGGACAGCTACAAGATCGGGGACAGCGCGTGCTTCTCGTGCCCGATGTGCTGCAGCAACATCTGCCTTGTCAAGAACGGCAAGTACACCGGAGCCGTGGTCGAGGGCCCGGAGTACGAGTCCGCGGCGATGCTGGGCTCGAACCTCGGTGTCGAGAGCTTCGCGGCCATCGTGTTCCTGAACCGCCTGTGTGATGAGCTGGGCGTCGATACCATCTCGGTCGGCAACGTCGTCGGGGCGGTGATCGAGGGATATGAGAAGGGTGTGGTCTCATTGGCCGATCTCGACGGGCGCGAGATCACCTGGGGCGACGAGGAGGCCATCACTGAGATGATCCAGAAGATCGCCGAGCGTCGCGGGGTGGGCGACGTGCTCGCTGACGGGGCCATACGCATGATCGAGAAGTGGCCGGAGATGGAGAAGCTCGTCCTGCACGTTAAGGGCCTGGAGCAGTCGGCCTACGACAGCAGGCCGAGCATCACAATGGCTCTGGCCTACGGGACGTCGGACATAGGGGCGCACCACACCCGTGCCTGGACCATAGCCAAGGAGATGGAGCAGGGCCACGACTGGACCGACGACATCAAGGTCGATCACGTCATCTACCACCAGAAGCTGCGGCCCCTGTTCGACCAGCTCGGCGTCTGCAGGCTGCCGTGGATCGAGCTGGGCCTGAGCGAGCGGCACTACGAAAACTTCTACAAGTTCGTTACCGGCCGCGATGTGACGCTCGAGGAGCTGCTGGAGGCGTCGAACGGCATCTTCGAGCTGACCCGGCTGATCAACGCGAAGCTGGGGATCACCCGCAAGGACGATAACCTTCCCTACAAGGTGTGGGCCACCCCGCCCCTCACCGGGCCCAACCGGGGCCGGGTCATAGACAGGGACGAGTACCAGAGGCTGCTGTCGCTCTACTACAGCAAGCGCGGGTGGAGCGAGGACGGCATACCCCCTGCCGACGCCGAGAGCAAGTTCGACGACTAGCCGCTGAGTTCCCCATGGACCTCAGGTACTTCAAGGGCGACAAGTGGACCAGGGGCTACGGCTCCGCCGTCCCGATGGGAGCCGAGGTGCGTGTGCTCCGCTTCTTCCCCAGGCGCAAGGCCCTGATTGATTGGCAGAGCACCCGCGTCGTCACCATGGTGTGGTGCTTGTCCAAGAGGCCGGTGGGGGGGTAGGGACTGCAGACAACCAGTAAACATTGGGCTTCTCTCCCTCTGGCACGTTGTTGCTAACTTGCGACGTTCTTCTTAGATGGTATAATCCTCGATGGGCCATGTCGCGGTAGTTGGGCATTCGGACTTTCCTCTCCGTTTGCCGTCGCTTGGAGCGTTCGGTGGAAGTAACAAGACGATACCGATCGCGGTTCACTGGTCCTGTTGTTCAGCAGGCCTACAATGCCTTTCTCGCTAAGGCCGGGCGCTTGCGCAATATCGTCAAAGTCCAAACTCGCACTGTCACCATCGGGCGGGATTCAATCACATTTGATACCCTCGCCGAGTTCCTCAATGAACTCCCTCGGGCTGACGAATTCACGTTAAGCTATCTCGGAGGGGGCACAAGGTTCATGGTAAGCTTCCACGCGCCAGCCTCAACAAGCGTCAGTGTGGAACTCGGGCGCAAGTCCGACATCGAATCGGTGCTCCGAGTTTTCGACGACAATCAAAGCCAAGAGTGCGAAGAGTGCCAGGAGTCCAGCTCGAAGGCAATCGGCAATCTCTCGAAGAGCAAGCAATACTACCTGACCAAGTTTCCGGCTGAGGTCATCAGGGAAGCCCGCGAGGTGTTCCTTTCGCACTTGCCTGGGAGTGAGGTCTTTGTCCAGCCTATCACGATGAGCATCAGCCTTGGCGATGAGACTTGGTCATATGACGATCTGGATGAGTTCGCTGCTGGATTGGCCGAGTCTGATTCCTATACTCTCTATGAGAGATGCCAATATTACCATTTCACCATCTGGCACTATGCGTCACATCATACACAGGTCGATGTCCAGTTACCCACAAGAGGGGATATACAAGCAGTCTTCGAGGTACTTGACCGCAACGTTGAGAAGAGCAAGGTATGCCCCCAAAAGGAGACAGTGAGAGTTTTCATAGGCCACGGGCGAAACTCACAATGGCGTGACTTGAGAGATCACTTGCGCGACATGCATGACATTGAAGTCGATGCCTATGAAATCGGTCCGCGTGCCGGTCAGAGTGTGAAGGAAGTCCTGCAGGGCATGCTGAGTCGCTCGTCCTTTGCCTTGTTGGTCCTGACTGGCGAGGACCTGCACGCAGATGGGGAGGCACACGCCAGAGAGAACGTAATCCACGAACTCGGCCTCTTCCAGGGAAAGCTTGGATTCACTCGGGCAATCGTGCTGTTGGAAGATGAAGTGAGTCAGTTCTCCAACATCCTTGGGATTAACCAAATCAGATTCTCGAAAGGGAACATCAGAGAAACCTTTGGGGATGTACTTGCCACGATTCGCAGGGAGTTGGATTAGGATACCACGCGGCTTTGCTTCATGATGGGAGTGCAACCTAAGACGTACAAGGCGTGTCAACGTGCTGTGACACCTGCTATCCTGACCATTCCGGCGAGTTCGTCGTGAGCCCCAATTCTCCCACCCTACCCCGCCCTCAGCCCCTCCAGGGTCTGGAGAGCGCCTGCAACCATCTCCTCGACGACCTGGTTTGCGGGCTTGCGCTCTTTGGTCATCCCGACGATCTGGCCTGCGGGCGCGGGCACAATGTCGGCCATGTCCGCCTCGTAGGCCCCGTCGAGTATGGGGATGATGGTGATGGACTGCAGCGGCATGGGCAGCGTGGGCAGGTTGGCGTTATGCCAGGCCTCGACCAGCCTGTTCTTCAGATACCGTGCCTGCTTGCCCGTTATCACCTTCGACACCACTGTCTCGTCCTCGGTGCTCTCCACTATGAGCTGCTTGTGGTAGTCCTCGTAAAGGGCCTCGTGAGTGCTGATGAATGCGGTCCCGCACCACACCCCCTCCGCCCCGAGCGCCATCGCCGCGACCAGCCCCCTGCCGTCGCCTATCCCGCCCCCGGCTACCACCGGCACCGGCTTGATCGCGTCGACAACCTGTGGGATCAGGACCATGGTGCCGATCCTGCTGTTATGACCTCCCGCCTCCGCCCCCGAGGCCGCGATGATGTCCACCCCGCTCCTGACGAGGCGGCGGGCCCCCCGCACGCTCGCGATCACGCCGATCACCTTGATGCCCCTGGCGTGGCACTCGGGCACCCACGGGGCCGGATCACCGAGCGCCGCCGCCCACGCCGCGACCCGGTGCTCCATGATGACCTCGACCTGCTCCTTGAACGCCTCCTGTGACCAGACCGTGTCCTCGGCTATCTTGCCGAGGTAGCCCATCCCGCCGCTCGGCTTGGGCACCCCCAGCTCCTCTCTCAGCTTCTCAATGGGGTCCGGCTGGGCTTCCGTGGCGACGGATGGCAGGTCGGCCTTGAACTCGGCTGTCGTCCCCGACTGGGGTACCTCCGGCGGTATTATCGTGTCCACCCCGAAAGGCTTGTCGGTGAGCTTCTTCGTCTGCCGTATCATTTCATCGACCTTGCGAGGGGACAGGAAGGCGCAGCCCAGGAAACCCAGTCCACCTGCGTTGGATACGGCCGCCACCAGCTCGGGCCCGGAGACGGGTCCGCCCATGCCACCCATGCCGGCGAGCATTATCGGGTACTTGATGTCCAGCATATCGCATACCCTGGTCCGGAGAGCGCTCTCGTTCATTCTTCCCCCTCGTACAGACGTTCTCGCGCGGCAACAGTACCCCAAGAGTGGACTGACGTCAACATTATCACCTCGAGGTCACTGAGCGCGCGTTGTGAGGTTAAAGGGACATGCAACATAAGACGATATGATACAACTTAGTGCTACACAAGGTAGCGGACTGAGTGGCTTTTGTCAATACCGCGAGGTGCGGGAAGAGCCACGCCCGCATTGACATTCGCCGACACAACATGTATAAATGGCGACTGGCCCGTGCCACTATAGCTTTGACTGGGTTGGTGATCAATGACAGATCCGAAGATTGCTTTGCACCCGAACAAGATCGTCCGGTTTCTGGACAGGCTGCCCGAGGACTTCACCAAGGAGCAGATTATCAGCTTCATCGAGAAGAACGATGTGCGGTTCGTGAACTACCGGTACGTCGCCGGAGACGGGAGGCTGAAGACCCTCAACTGCGGCATCAACAGCAGGTTCCAGTTGGACCGCTTGCTCTCGTCCGGGGAACGGGTCGACGGCTCCAGCCTGTTTTCATATGTAGACTCCACGTCGAGCGATCTGTATGTCGTGCCCCGCTTCCGGACCGCTTTCCTGAACCCGTTCACGGAGATTCCCACTGTCGACATCCTATGCACCTACTACACTGTGGATGGGACTCCACTCCCGAGCTCGCCGGAGAACGTGGTGAGGAGGGCTCAGGCGGTGCTGCAGCAGAGTACCGGGCTGGCGCTGCGCGCGATGGGCGAGCTGGAGTACTACGTCATCGGTGCCACCGATCACCTCTATCCCGAGGAGGCGCAGAAGGGCTACCAGGAGTCCTCCCCGTTCTCCAGGCACGAGGCATTGAGGCTGGAGGCGATGAAGTACATGGCCGAGGCGGGCTGCAAGATCAAATACGGCCATTCCGAGGTGGGCTATATACCCGGGCAGGATGTCGATATGGAGCAGGAGGAGATCGAGTTCCTGCCTGTGGCCCTGGAAGACGCCGCAGACCAGCTCGTCATCGCCCGGTGGATTCTGAGGACGGTGGCCTCCAGGTACGGCCTCACCGTCAGCTTCGCCCCCAAGATCCAGATCGGGCATGCGGGGAGCGGGCTTCACATACATACCGAAGTGATCGCAGACGGCAGGAACGTGATAGTCGAGGCAGACCGCATCACCGAGACCGCCAAGAGGGTTATAGCGGGCTATCTGAGGATGGCCCCTTCGCTGACCGCCTTCGGCAACACGGTCCCGACCTCCTACCTGAGGTTGAGCCCGAACCAGGAAGCGCCCACAGAGGTATTCTGGGGTGATCAGAACCGGGCTGCGCTGGTGAGGATACCGCTTGGCTGGGTGGGGGCCAACGACATGGTCAAGGACGCCAACCCCCTCGAGACAGAGGAGCTGCCCGACTTCTCCCAGAGCCAGACCATCGAGTTCCGTTGCCCCGACGGCTCCGCAAACGTGCACCTGCTGCTCGCCGGTCTGGCGGTGGCGGCCAGGCACGGGATGGAGATGCCGGACGCGCTGGAGCTGGCCGACAGGCTGTACATGGCACCGAAAGCCGCTGCTCCTCAGGACAAGGGCCGTGACGGGCAGCCTCCCAGGTTGCCCCGATCATGCCGGGAGTCTGCCGAGGTACTGCTCAGGGACCGCGCCGTCTATGAACAGGATATGGTGTTTACGCCGGTACTGATCGATGGGTTCGCCGAGCAGCTGCGGAGATTCAATGACAGTGATCTGCCCCGGCAGTCGAAGCTCAGGGACTCGGAGGTCAAGAAGCTGGTCGACAGCTATCTCCACTGCGGGTAGATGGAGCTTGCTCCGGGTTGGCCTGTAGCTAAGGAAGGCTGCGACTGGAAGAAAGAGTCGGGGCGAGAGGATTTGAACCTCCGACCTCAGCGTCCCGAACGCTGCGCGCTAACCAGGCTGCGCTACGCCCCGATGGCACGATTATAGCTGAACATGCCTGGGTAGGCAATGCGTCTGCGCCGGTTGGGTGCAATGCGCCTGCCATCGGACGTTGGGTGGTACCCACCCGCCTGCCCACGGAAGCGCTGCTCCCGGACTCTCGCTTCGTGGGGGTGCTGCATCTCCCTTGCCTGTTGTTCCTGCACTGTGGTAGACTGCGAGCGTTTGGATTCTTTGGAGACAAACCGTGAGACGACTGTTTCTGGATGAAAGCGGAGAGACCAGCTTCTCATTACAGAGCATCCATAAGCATTTTCTGGTGACCGTTGTCTCGATTGATGTCTCTGAGTTGAACCGGGTGAAAAACCGCTTGAAGAGACAGTTCGCCAAGTTCATCAAACAGGGCTGGGACCGAGGTCACGAACCTAAGGCAAGTGCGGTGTACCACAGACTTGGTGCTAAGGCCATGCATGAGGTTCTTTGTACTCTCGTGGGAGTCGAAACCCTGGAAGTGAGCTACATAGTCGTCAACAAGACAAGAATCACGAATCGTTCATTCAGAAGCGCACCATATGGGACAGCGTACAACTACTTCACGGGCGTGCTACTGACAGAGTTAGTATTCGAGGACGGATACCGTACCGCTCATCTTATCTATGACAGGAAGAACAAAGAGACACACGAGAACAAGCACTTCAGGGAGTACCTCCAGGCGAAGATAGCTGGTACGGCTTTGGAGCGGGACGTTGACGCAGACCTGACGATAGAAGCGGGTGACTCACACAACTGCTACGGACTCCTGGCCGTTGACTACTTCTCGTGGGCAATCTACAGGAGATTCGAGCACGGGGACAGTCGGTTCTTTGACTTGATTGAGGGTAAGCTCAAGCGAAGACGTCAATGGTACGTGGACTAGGCAAAAAGAGGAGAAGCGTCACTCTGGGTGCGACTGCGATGCTACGCAGCTTATGTCTCTAAGAGAAGGCACACACCCCAGAGATTTACTGCACTTCTCAATTTCGAATGTTAGCACCCGCAGGGTGTCAATGTCAATCCCCCAACGTACCTACCGAGGGGAGGGGGCCTCGAGTTTTTGGCCGCCGAAAACTTGACCCCTTGGCTCCTCTTCCCCTAGTAAGCTCTCCAAACCAGGCTGCCGATGGCGAGCGCCCGTGGGCGGGCGCTCTGCTCCCAAACCCCGATGTGGTAGGGTGGTGGTAGGTCCGGTGTAGAGTGATTTACATGTGTGAACATATGTGATACCATGGATACTGAATCAATGCGAGCCCAATAAACGTGGCAAAGGAGTAACGATGGCCGAGAACAAACGCTCCGAGAGCAAGAGCGCCGATCCTGTAGTGATCGAGATGCTCGAGAAGGCACAGGCTGAAGGTGTTTCCACGGCCTTTAGCAGAGCCGATGAGACCAAGCCCTGTCCCATAGGTCACGAGGGCAACTGTTGCAAGATATGCTTCATGGGCCCCTGCCGCCTCGTGGGCAAGACCACGACCGGCATATGCGGTGCGACCAAGGAAACGGTTGCGGCCAGGAACCTGGCGCGCATGTGCGCGTCCGGCGCGGCTGCGCACTCCGACCACGGTCGTGATATGGCCCACACACTGCTGGCTGCCGCGACCGGCGAGGCCCCCGACTATCAGATCAAAGACGAGAGGAAGCTGCGACAGGTGGCGGGATACCTGGGCGTCGCTCATGAAGGGCGCAACAAGGAAGAGGTCGCAGCGGACGTGGCCAAGGTGGCTCTGGGCGAGTTCGGTCGACAGCAGGGCGAGCTGCTCTATGTGCAGAGGGCACCAGCCAAGAGGCAGGAGCTCTGGCGCAAGCTGGGCATCGTGCCCCGAGGAGTCGACCGCGAGATCGTCGAGACGCTGCACAGAACGCATGTCGGTAATGACCAGGACCCGGAGCACATAATGGACCATGGTCTCAGGACGGCGCTCGCTGATGGCTGGGGAGGCTCAATGCTGAGCACAGACATCAGCGATATCCTGTTCGGGACGCCGGGCCCTGTTGCTGCCAGTTCCAACTTTGGCACCCTTAAAGATGACGAGGTCAACGTTGTCATCCACGGCCACGAGCCGACTCTTTCGGAGTTGATCGTGGCTGCAGCGGATGATCCTGAGATAGTGGAATACGCGAAGTCGAAAGGGGCCAAGGGCATCAATCTGACAGGGGTCTGCTGCACGGCCAACGAGATCCTGATGCGGCAGGGCGTTCCTTTGTTGGGTAACTTCCTGGCCCAGGAGCTTGCGATCCTGACCGGTGCTATCGAGGCCATGGTGGTTGACATACAGTGCATCATGCAGGGCATTGTGAGCGTCGCTGAGAACTACCATACGGAAATAATCACAACCTCGCCAAAGGCCAAGATCACGGGGGCTACCCATATCGAGTTCCACGAGGACAAGGCCATGGAGATCGCCAAGCAGATTCTCCGCAAGGCCATAGACAACTACCCTAACCGAGGCAAGACTCACATCCCGGACGTGACCGACAGGCTGATCGCCGGGTTCTCCCACGAGTACATAGCGTACATGCTGGGGGGACATCTCCGCGAGTCGTTCCGCCCGCTCAACGATGCGATCATGGCTGGACGCATCAGGGGTGCTGCTGGTGTGGTTGGCTGCAATAACGCCAGGATCACCACCCACGATGAGGAGCACCTGGATATCGTGAAGGAGCTAATCAAGAACGATATCCTGGTGGTGACCACGGGATGCGATGCCATCGCCTGTGCCAAGCAGGGCCTGCTTACCCCGGAGGTCATGGAGCAGTGCGGCCCAGGTCTCAAGGAAGTCTGCCAGGCCATAGGCATTCCGCCTGTGCTGCACATGGGCTCGTGTGTGGACAACACGCGAATCCTGACCGTGCTGGCGCAGTCTGCGAACGAGGGTGGCCTGGGCGAGGATATCTCCGACCTGCCGGTCGCCGGATTCGCTCCCGAGTGGATGTCAGAGAAGGCCATCTCGATCGGCATGTACTTCGTGGCATCGGGCGTGGCAACCTGGATGGGCGTTGGCTCACCGGTTGCAGGCTCCGAGGAAGTGCAGAGGATCATAACCGAGGGCTGGACCGAGAAGGTGGGCGCTGGGTTCTACTTCGAGCCTGATCCGAAGAAGGCGCTGGCCGAGTCCATCGCGCACATCGATGCGAAGCGCAAGGCACTCAAGCTGCCGGAGTACGATCCCAAGAAGTTCGCTCCCAGCGACACCTACAAGCCTGCCGAGTTCTTCAGTCCCGAGAAGCACGGCGCTTACTCGCTGAAGTAGAAACGCGGACGTCAATTGGACGCCAAAGTGCCCAGCTCTACGAGCTGGGCACTTCTCTTGTCTACTCGATTGAAGCGGGATCAGCGCACTAGCTGAAGCCCAGGCCGCGCTCCTTCATGCTCACATACTGCTGGCGGCCGATTACTACGTGGTCGAGCACCTCTATGTCCAGCAGCTTACCGGCCTCGACGAGCTGCTCGGTCACCCGCACATCTTCCGGGCTGGGAGTCGGATCGCCGGACGGGTGATTGTGCACCACGACCAGGGCAGGGCAGTTCTCTCTGACGGCGTCCCGAAGTATCTCGGCCACCCTGATTACTGAGGTGTTTACGCTGCCCTTGTAGATGGTGGGCGTGGATACCACCTGGTTCTTGGTGTCCAGCAGGATAAGTCGTAGCTCCTCCTGCTCGAGCAGGGACATGTCCGCCTGAAGGAGGTTGGCGACATCGGCAGGAGACTTGACGATTGGCCGGATGGTGCCCTGTTCGGAGAGGAGCCTGCGGCCGATCTCGACGGCGGCCTTTATCTGTGCGGCTTTGGCCTCGCCGAGGCCATGCTCTTGACAGAGCTCGCCGAACCCTGCCTTGGCAAGTCCGGCGAGCCCTCCGTGCTTTGCGAGTAGTCTGGTAGCCAGATTGAGGACGCTCTCGGAGGCTGCGCCCGTCCGCAGCACGATGGCCAGCAGCTCCGCATTGGAGAGGGACGCGGCCCCGTGATGCTTGAGTCGCTCCCTCGGGCGCTCGCCAGCGGGTAACTCCCTGATGAGGGGTTGGTATTCGACAACCCCTTGCCGACCCATTCAGTCCTCCGTGAGCCTTGCGGAGAATGCGCTACTGTATCTCGACAGTAGCGCCCACTGCTTCCAGCTTCTCCTTCAGTGAAGCGACCTCGGCCTTGTTCACGCCCTCTCTGACGGCCTTCGGCGCGCTCTCGACGAGCTCCTTGGCTTCCTTGAGACCGAGAGTCGTCAGCTCGCGCACCGTCTTGATCACCTGGATCTTGTTGGGTCCGATGTCCTTGAGTATCACGCTGAACTCGGTCTGCTCCTCGCCCTCTCCTTCCGGTGCACCGGCCGCTCCAGCGGCTGGTGCTGCGCCTGGCATTGCTGCACCAGCCGGAGCTGCCATAACCGGTGCTGCCGCGCTGACGCCGAGCTCCTCCTCCAGGGTCTTGATGAGCTCGGAGAGGTCGAGCACGCTCATCTCTTTGATCGCTGCCACTATATCGTCCTTGCTGAGGGACGACTTGGACTCCTTCTTGGCAGCCGGTGCTTTCTTCGCGGGCTTCTCCGCCTCGGCGGCAGCCTGCTTGGCTTCCTTCTTCGGCTCCTCGGTGGTGGTCTCTTCCTCAGGCATCTGCGGTTCCTCCCAACTGCTGTATTCTGGCGTTCAAGACGAAATACAAGCTGCGTATCTTCGCTGCGAGAACAGCTTGCAGGGAATAGAGCGGGCTCTGGAGCGTTCCGAGCATCCTGGCCCTCAGCACCTCCACTGGAGGAAGTGTGGCGAGCTTGGTTACCTGCTCGGCGCTGAACGCCTTGCCGTCGATCAGGCCGCCCTTCAGGCTCAGCGACGTCTTCGTGGCCTTCGCGTAGTCGATTAACGCCTTTGCCATCCGGGCCGGGTCTTCCGTCCCGAAGGCCAGCGCAACCGGCCCGGTCAGCATGCCAATAAGGGCGTCATTCCCCGATCGCTCGGCAGCGAACCTGACAAGGTTGTTCTTCACAACGTGGTACTCCGTGCTGATGTCGCGCAGCTGTCGCCGCAGCTCCGCCATCTCCGCCACGGTCAGGCCCCTGTAGTCCGTAGCGAGCACGTAGTTGTACTTGCTGAGGAGTTCCGTGAGTTCCTTGACTATCTCGACCTTACGCTGTGTCGGCATTGTGCTCGAACCTCCTCAAAAAGGGAGTCCCCGTGCCATAGCACGAGGACTCCTCTCACTCCCGGTAAGAATCGCCTCGGCAGGCACTAAATTAAGCCCAGAGGACACCTGCTGTCTTCAGCGTCATAGATTGTGGCACGTCGTCGGCTCTAATGCAACCCCTGGAACCTATTTCCCCGGCACACCGAACAACCCCATGCTGCACATGAAGGTGCCGGGGTGCCCGCCCTGGTTGTGGGCTATTCCCAGCTCGACATTCTTGAGCTGGCGCGAGGGCTCTTCGGCCTTGCCCTGAATCTGCTTGTATATCTCGTAGATCTCTCGAACACCGCTGGCACCGACCGGATGCCCGAAGGACTTGAGCCCGCCACCGGCATTGAACGCGACCTCGCCGTCGAGAGCGAAGGTGCCGGCCTCGATATCCTCCTTCGCCTTGCCCCACTCGCAGAATCCCATAGCCTCGTAGCACATCAGCTCCGCGATGGAGAAGCAGTCGTGGCACTCGACGAGGTCAATCTGCTTGCGCGGGTCGGTGATCCCGGCCTGCTGGTAGACCTGCTGCGTTGCCCGGTATGTCTCCTCCCAGTGCACCCAGTCGTAGGTCGTCATCATCTTGCCGCACCCGGGCCCCGCCGCATTACCCAGCGCCTTCACTGTAATGAAGTCCTTGCGGAACTTCGGCGCGTCTTCGGCCCGGCACAGGATGGCGGCGGCAGCACCGTCTGTGACACCACAGCAGTCGAACAGGCCGAGAGGCCACGCGATCACCGGGGCGGCCAGCACCTGCTCAACCGTGACCTCACGGCGCAGGTGGGCCTTCGGGTTCATTGCACCGTTGTGATGGCTCTTCGCCGAGATCATGGCGAGGTGCCTTTTCTCAGCGCCGTACTGCGCGAAGTATTTGGTCGCGGCCAGGGCATAGCGTCCGGGCGGCGTCGCCTCGATACCGAAGACAGGGTGTACACCGCCCATCGGCTCGCCCGAGCCGAGCCCGCCGACGCCCCTGTCCTTAGTCTTCTCGAAGCCGACGCACAGCACCAGGTCGTAAGCCTTGGCGATTAGGGCGTATGTTGCTCCTCGGATCGTCTCCAGGCCGGTGCCGCAGAGGTTCTCCACGCGCACGATGGGGATGTAGTCCAGTTTGAGAGGATACGCCAGGCTCTGGCCGCCGGTGTATGCCACGGTGCCCGACCATGCGGCCTGGATGTCCTTGGGGCCTACGCCGGCGTCCTCGAAAGCCTCGTAGGTTGCCTCAACGACGAGGTCCCAGGCGCTGCAGTCCCAGCGCTCCCCGAACTTGGAGCAGCCCATGCCGACGATTGCGACTTTATCCTTAATGCTCTCCATATTGCACCTTCCCTAGGCCACCCGCAGTGGACGGCATTTCCAGTAGTAGTTGCGGATGCCCCTTTCACTGTGCATCCATCTGAAGGTGAGCTCGACCGGCATCCCGGCCTCGATCTTGTCGGGGTCGCGGTCGGTCATCTGCGCGTAGAACCGGCCTCCCTCGTCGAAGTCGAGAACGCTGATGATAATCGGGGGGTCGAGGCTCGGCCCCAAGAAGTCCTTGCTGTACGTGAAGATCTTCGCTGTCCGCTCTGCCAAGCGGATTTCCTCGAACTGGTCCTTGGTCTGGCAGTACATGCAGACGCGCTGCGGAGGGAAGTTGATGTTTCCGCAGTTGAGGCACTTGCCTCCCCTGCAGTTCAGGTTCCACTTTTTGTCGCGCCAGGATATGGTGGCCGAGGCCTGGTTCTCGAAGAAGGCGAATCCCTGCAGCAATCCCCGGTAGCGCAGGTACTTGTCGTAGTTGGGGAGGAGTATCTTCGAGGGCAGGTGATACTTGATGGCCCTTCTCTCGGGCAGCTTCGTGATGCTGTCGGTCACGTTGAGCACGAAGGCATCAGCCCCGTCGCCGTAGTTGGCGACCAGCATCTTGTCTCCCGCCTTGGCGTCCTCGAGCGCCCCGGCCAGCATCATGAGCGTGTAGGCTGCGCCGGTGTTGCCGACCACTCCCCACAGGTTGTCCTGGACCTGGGTATTGGCGTCCAGGCCGATTCTCCTGGCTAACGACTTGTGGGCCCTGTCGTTGAAGGCGTAGAGGACCGCCGTCGCGAAATCCGATGCCGCCATTCCATTCTGCTGCAGCAGGTACTTGATCGCCTCGTTCATGTTGTCCTGGTATCCATGGTTGATGATGAAGCGGTCCTCCCAGGACCTGACGAATGTGTCGCTGTCCAGCCTCCACAAGTCCATGATGTCGTCGTAGTGGGTGTGGAAGCCGTCGACCTCCGCGATGACGTCCGAACTGCCTATCAACATTGCGGCGGCCCCGTCTCCGAACGTCCGCTCGTATTCGGTGGACGTCATCCCCAGCCGGCAGTCTGCCGCGACAACCAGGATCTTCTTCGCCGAGCCTGCGGTGATGGCGTCCAGGGCTGCTCTCATCGCGATCGTGCCCGACCTGACGGAGTTGGTGAAGTCGGCGGTCATGATGTTGCGCCTCAGGTCGAGTGCTTCGGAGACAATGCCAGCGCATTGCTTCTCCTTGTATGGCGTCGACGTTGAGGCGAGGAACAGGCCATCGATATCGTCCCTGTCGAGCCCGCGCAAGCAGTTCGCGCCGGCCTCGACGGCCATTGTCACGCTGTCCTCGTCGAAGTTGGCGACCGATTTCTCTCCGCCGATGGGCATGCCGCCCCAGGTGCCGAAGATCATGGCTCGGTCCAGCCTGTAGATCGGGATGTATGCGCCGTACGAAACAATCCCTGCCATTTAGGTCTCCTTTCGCAAAGTGATCCCCCAACAACAGCAGGTGGGAGGAACGGAACCCGGGCCGGTCATCAGCTGGCGGTGAGGGCGAGTGCGGAGCTCAGATCGAGCCTGATGCCGGGGCCCATGGAAGTGGCAATCGAGGCACTCCTGATGTACTGTCCCTTGGCACCACTGGGCTTTGCCTTGACCACCGCATCGATGACCGCCGCCAGGTTCTCCAGGAGCTTCTCGTCATCGAAGCTGGCCTTGCCGACTGCGGTATGGATAATGGCCGTCTTGTCGAGCTTGAACTCGACCCGGCCCTTCCTTGCGTCCGAGATGACTCGCTGCAGATCGGCGGCCTGGGCCACAGTGCCCGACTTCGGGTTCGGCATTAGGCCGCGCCTGCCGAGTATCTTGCCGAGCTTTCCTATCTTGGGCATCATATCCGGTGTCGCAATAGCTACGTCGAAGTCGATCCAGCCATCCTCTATCTTCTTGACCAGTTCATCTGCACCGACATAGTCAGCGCCGGCGTCCTGGGCGGTCTTCTCCGCCTCGCCTTGCGTGAACACGAGGACGCGCACAGCCTTGCCGAGTCCGTTCGGTAGGAGGGCAACGCCCCTCACCTGCTGGTCGGCGTGCCTGGGGTCGACACCCATACGCAGGTGCAGCTCCACGGTCTCGTCGAACTTGGTATGCGCAGCCTGCTTAGCCAGGCCCACCGCCTCTTCTGGACTATAGGTCTTGGCCTTGTCGATCAGATCGAGTGCTTCCCGGTGCTTCTTGCCGTGCCTTGTCATGGTGCTCCTAGCTGGCGATGTCGATCCCCATGCTCCGTGCTGTGCCTTCCACGATACGCATGGCCCCTTCGATATCAATCGCGTTGAGGTCCTTCATCTTGAGTTCGGCGATCTCCCTTATCTTCTCGCGGGGCAGCGCGCCGATCTTATTACGCTTCGCGTTGTCGCTTCCCTTCTCGATACCCATGGCCTTCCTGAGCAGGTCCGACGCCGGTGGTGTCTTCAGAATGAACGTGAAGGAACGGTCCTCGAAAACGGTTATCTCAACCGGTATGATCGTGCCCGCCTGCTTGCTTGTCTTGTCGTTGTACTCCTTGCAGAACGCCATGATGTTGACGCCGTGCTGGCCGAGCGCCGGCCCCACGGGGGGCGCGGGATTGGCCTGACCGGCCTCGATCTGCAGCTTCACTATCGCCTTTACTTTCTTCGCCATCCTATCCTACCTCGCTAGAGCCTCTCGACCTGCAGGAAATCGAGCTCCACCGGCGTCTCGCGGCCGAAGAACGACACCATCACCCTGACCTTGCCCTTCTCCGCGCTGATGTCGTCGACGACTCCTATGAAATCGATGAACGGCCCGTCGATGATGCGGACGCTCTGCCCCTCGTTGAACCCTACCTTCAGCCTCGGGGCCTCGGCCTCCATTTGCTTGAGAATACCCTTGACCTCCGTGTCGTCCAGGGGGACGGGCTCGATCTTGCCCTTGTCGTCCTGTGTGCTGACTATGCCGGTGACGCCGGGGGTGTTCCGCACGACATACCAGCTCTCGTCGTCCATCACCATCTCAACGAGTATGTAGCCGGGGAAGATCTTCTTCGAGACGGTCCGCCTCTGGCCGTCCTTGATCTCGATCTCCTCCTCGGTTGGCACGACCACCTGGAATATCTTGTCGCTGACATCCATCGAGTCGATGCGATGCTCCAGGTTGGCCTTGACCCGGTTCTCGTATCCCGAGTAGGTATGGACCACGAACCAGTTCTGCTGCTTTTCTTCCATACGAACGCTATCTACAGGTTGACGCTGGGATTCGGGAAAGCACGGCCGGGGTACCGCTGCCGCTGGATTCCTCTCTCACATTCATGCCGGGCCGGCGATCGAGCCGCGCTTCACCGCTAGAACAGTATCACTTCCATCAACTCGGCGAAACCCAAGTCGAACAGCCATAGAGCAATCGCGATGGCCACACTCACGACCACGACAAGCGTCGTCAGATAGAATGTCTCCTGCCTCGTGGGCCAGGTGACCTTCTTGAGTTCGGCTATCGTCTCCCCTATGAATTTGAAACGCGAGCCTGTCTGGGCCCTCGTTGGTGCCTGCTGTCTTGCCATCGCCCTCCCGCCGCTGCGCGACTCGCTACTTGGTTTCCTTGTGCAAAGTGTGGGCCCGACAGCGAGGGCAGTACTTGTTCATCTCCAGCCGCCCGGGGTCGTTCTTCTTGTTCTTGCTGGTGGTATATGTGCGCTCCTTGCACTCCGGACATGCAAGGTGGATAGTTATCCTCGACTCCCCTTTCTTCGCCATCGCCTACTCTTTGATCGATGTGACGAGGCCGGCGCCGACCGTCCTGCCACCCTCCCGAATGGCGAATCTCAGGCCCTCCTCGATAGCTATGGGAACCTGCAGCTTCACCTTCATTTTGACGTCGTCGCCGGGCATGACCATCTCAGTACCGCCCGGAAGCTCGATGCTGCCGGTCACGTCCATGGTCCTGATGTAGAACTGCGGCCTGTAGCCGTTGAAGAAGGGAGTGTGCCGGCCGCCTTCCTCCTTGGTCAGCACGTACACCTGTGCCTCGAAGTCGGTATGCGGGGTGACAGTGCCCGGCGCGGCCAGTACCTGGCCCCTCTCGACGTCGTCGCGCTCCACTCCTCTCAGCAGGCAGCCGATCGCATCTCCGGGCTGCCCCTCGTCGAGGGTCTTGTGGAACATCTCGACGCCGGTGACGACCGTCTTCCTCGTCTCCTTGAGACCAACGATTTCGATGTCCTGGCCCGTCTTGACAATGCCTCGGTCCACCCTGCCCGTGACCACAGTGCCACGGCCCTTGATGCCGAACACATCCTCGACGGGCATGAGGAAGGGCTTGTCAGCGGGGCGCAGGGGCATCGGGACGTAGCTATCTACCGCATCCATGAGCTCCAGTATCTTGCCGCACCACTCGCACTCCCTCTTGCCGCAGCCGCACTCCAGCGCCTTGAGAGCGCTCACCCTGATGATAGGCACCTCGTCGCCGGGGAAGTTGTAGTGCGGAAGCAGCTCCTCCCTCAGCTCCAGCTCCGTAACCTCAAGCAGCTCGGGATCGTCTACCATGTCGATCTTGTTGAGGGCCACGATAACGGCCGGGACTTCGACCTGCTTCGCGAGAAGCAGGTGCTCCCTGGTCTGAGGCATAACTCCGTCGTCGGCGGCCACCACCAGGATAGCGCCATCCATCTGAGCGGCGCCCGTGATCATGTTCTTGATGTAGTCGGCGTGTCCGGGGCAGTCAACGTGGGCGTAGTGGCGCTTCTCGGTCTCATACTCGATGTGCGCGATCGCAATCGTGAGACCCCTCGCCTTCTCCTCCGGGGCGTTGTCGATCGAATCGAAGGGCCGGAACTGCGTTGTACCGGAGGACGCCAGGACCTTCGTGATCGCGGCCGTCAGCGTTGTTTTGCCGTGGTCCACGTGTCCGATTGTGCCTACGTTGAGATGCGGTTTCGTACGCTCGAATACCTTCTTCGCCATCTTGCCTTCCTCCCGACGGTGTTATGCTAGATCTATTCCACAACTGCAGATGAACCTGTTGCGCAGTTCGCTCCACGTGTGGTCTAGTCTGCAGGCGACATACACTGTGCTATTCTAAGATTTGGCCTGTGCCTTGTCAACTAGTTCCGTATCGTGTTTGCAACTCCCCCCAACGCCCGCACTGCGGGCGCGCCCCCGATAGTGTAACACACCCGGCCCGCGCTTCGTTTACTCGCTGGAGGGGGAGACAGGGCTGCGGGCATCGCCGGAAGGCGTCACACCGGGCCCCGCGAGCCCGCCGAGGACCGAAGCGATGAGACGTTTGGCACTGGCTCTGGCGATACTGGCAATAGCTGCACTCGGCACAGGCGGCCTGGGGTGCAATGGGACGGTGGGCGACGTGTCGAGGGAGAACGGCCCCTTGCGGGTCGTGCTGAACGACGCCGGAATAGGATCGAGCGGGAGCGCGATTTGGGTGGACGTGACCGTCGAGAATACGGGCTCATCCGAGTTGCTCGATTTCCGGACCTATCTGGGTGTCGACCTGATAGACGCCATACGCGCCAAGGAAGAGCACTACAACCAGTACAACCTGAACAAGTACCTGCTCGACGCCACCTACGGGAAGTACCTGTTCGAGACCTATACCTCGGTGTGTGAGGGCCTGTCGATCCCGGCTGGTGAGCGGTCGAACGACGTGGTACAGGTCTGGGATGTCGTTACTATGGGAGACCTTGCCTGGGGGGACAACCCGGTCCTGGTGATTACCGCCAACGATGGGGAGGGCGGCTCCTACGCCGTCGCATTCACCGTTCCTCAGAAGGAAGTCACGATCGACTGGTCATTGAGCTGACCGACGGCTACTCCCCGCCGGGCTGGACATAGCGGAACGACTCCATGTAACCATCGAAGTCCTCGAACACATCGTCGGCGGAGCTGACCGCGCCGGTCCTGGTAATGAAGCTGAACACCATCTGGCTTTGCGTGAAGTACGTGGCCGCGACAATGCCGTAGGCCTCGCTTCCCCCCGGCGTAGTGACCTTGTAGTACTGCGTCGACGTAGGGTAGCCGATCACCGCCCCCAGCCTCATCTCGCCCCGCTCGAGGCTCTCGATTCCTTCCGCCTGCTCCATCAGATCGAGCATCTCCTCGACTTGTGCCTGCGGGTCGGTGTAATGGACGATGGTATTGAGCCACTGAACGCGGAACGACCGCGTCCCTCCGCCCTCCTGCCGGACCTCGACGATGCCGCTGATCTCGGTGGGCTCGTCGCCGGGCTGCCCCGACTCGATGAGGGTGAAGTCCGCCGGGTACTCGAACTCGACGCCGTACTTGGAGTAGGTGGCCGTGCCGGGGCCGCACCCGGCCAGCACCAGGCAGGCGACGACCAGCAGGGCTATGCAAACGGCGGGCAGGGTTTCTCTTCTCAACTCGTGTGGTATTATACGTGGAGCGGCAAGCGGCTACAAGTGCGAAAGCGGCCCGAAGGCCGCGAGGGAATCGAAATGCTCAAGCTGGTGCTGATAATCATAATCCTGGTGCTCGTCCTGCTCATCATCCTCGCCCTGAAACGGGGGAGGTATTGAGGGGGTGTTCAGAGTTCAGCGCTCAGGCTGCGCCAGTGAATGGACGCGAGCGAGATTGCCAAGGCTAGTGCTATGAAGTACAGACCCGTGAGTCTCTCGTCGAAGCTGGACGCAGTGGCAGTGTGGAATGCCCCATACACGATCAGGGGAGTGGACAGTGACAGCATGACGGGCTTCAGGTATCTCGAAACGGCGTCGAGGGATGCTATCATCTGTGCAAAGAGAAGCATCACGATGACGAACAGCCAGACGATGCCGATGACCTCTAGGGACACCCCGGCTGGGTTGCGCTGGATTCCTGATAGACCGTCGCCGAGCGCTATGGTGTGGCCAAGATAGTACGCGGTGACTGTAAGCGGCCAGAGGAACATCCAGCAGACGGGCTCGGCCCATTGCGGAAGTCGGTTTCGTATTCCCGCCAGCCGGCTGATCCAAGCTTCTCGCAGCAGCGATTTGCCCACTATCATTAGCAATAGGCACGTAGATAGCACAAGCAAACCCAGCCTCACGAGTTGCACCGTAAGGCTGGGTGATTCAATCCCGAATAGAGCAAGTGCGAAGAAGAAGAACAGTGTGCCCAAGGAAAACGGCTTCAAGGGTAGAAGACGGACTCTCACTGGCTTGTCTGGGGTGGTAGGACTGGTGTCAGTGGAAGCTGGGAGCCTACCACACTGCCTTGCAGCATTGGCTAGCCTCTCGAAATTCACGCCAAACTGGCTCCAGTGCTCTTGATTCCGGCGTTCGAGAACGGCTTCAAGAGTCCCCTGCCACATACGGTTAGTCCTCTCCCATATCCAAGTTGGTGGCTCCTTTCTCACGAAAAGCCAATCGAGTACTGTGCGCACGCAATTGGGGTAACGAAGGGAAGGTTTCTCCCTGACATTCGCGCATTCCAGAAGTAGATAACCCACCTTATCCATTCGGCCAATACACCGTCCGATTGTGGCTTCATAGTGGGCAAGCGAGTGATATTCTAGGAACTGCTTGCGCTCGTCGATAGCCACGCTCTCCTCTTTCGCTTCGGCGCTCATGAGGTCTTCTATCACAAGCGTCATTATTTGCACTGTGGCGCTGACCGTTCCACTTCTCCACTGGAGCCAAGCTATGACCAGGGCTAGTACACCAGCGATCGCCGTTAGCGCTACCCACATTCCATCGCCTCCTGATAGAGCGGTGACGTTACTCACTCGCACATCATACCTGTCGCACGGGAATGTCTCAAGTGGTATAATCGCGGCGTTCTATCATCAAGGAGGGACTGCCGGATGGGCAAGAGTACCACCAAGCGGAGACCCAAGGCACGACGCCTTGAGGTCGTGTTCGATACTAATGCTCTGTATACAGGTCACGAGAGCGACCTCGTGAGAGAAGAGGTCGAGGGTTTGATAGCCCGACATAGTCAGCATGATGATCTGAGCGTTGGGTGGTACGTGCCGCGTGTTGTGATACACGAAAGGAGATTCCAGATGCTCAAGGCGGCACGGAAGTTGCTCCCGTCGATTCGTAGGCTTGAGAAGTTGTTGGGACACAATCTCAATATAACGGAGGAAGCGCTGGAACAGAGGGTAGACGCTGCTGTGAAAGGCAGTATCGACAAGCTCAATCTGCATGTGCTCGAATTGGATGTCTCGAAGGTAGAGTGGGATCGTCTGATACATGATTCATGCTACCGCCGACCACCCTTCGAGGATAGCGACAAGGAGAAAGGGTTCCGCGATTCGCTGATAGCAGAGACATTCATGCAATTTGTCGACATCTGCCCTAGTACTGCTACTATTTGCCGAGTGGCTCTGGTGACTGGAGACCAGGCAATGGCAGATGCGGTGAATAGACGTTGTGACCAGATGGCCAATGTGAGAGTATTAGGGTCAATTGAAGCGCTGGAGGAGTTGGTAAACACTCTTGTTGCAGCAATCAGCGAAGAATTGGTTGCGAAGTATCGAGAACAAGCTGGCAAGTACTTCTTCGAACGGGGAAACAAGCAAAGCCTGTATTACAGACTAGGCGTGGATGAGAAGCTGCGATTGGACTACGCGTCGGTTCTTGCTGCTATTCCCGATGGTGCTGATGGAAGAAGGGACACGAAATGGCTGATAGGCCCCCCGCAGTTTGTCAAGAAAGAGACACAGAAGGTATTCTGGGCCACTGGTATTACCATCGAGGCCGAAGCGTATGTGAGAAGCCCGCGTTATGCAGAAGGGTCTGTTCCTGACCGGCCATCTTGGCTGAACCTGACCATGCCATACCTGTGGGCATCATCTGGGACACCTTCAACTGCCGCTTCACGCACAACATCTTGGGCCGACTACCTGTCACAGCTGTCTGGACCATCTCCCGCCGGGATTCCAAACCCTGAGCATGATCTGCCTGAGGAGAAGGAGGTATTGGTCGCGAAGGGATCCACGGTTTTCGAGGTACGATGGAGAGTCACAGTCAAGGCTAGTGGCAAGTTCTCAAACCCCATTCTCGTCGGCATCGAACACAAGAGTACTCGCTGGGAGCCGACGACTTGAGGAAGCAGTGCTAGCCTTGAGGTCGTTTCCAAAACGAGGACAGGGACAGGTTGGCGGCGCCTTGGCCTAGCATCAAGCGGAACTCACCTCCACCTTCCCACCTGCGTAGCCCGAATGCCTATCATTCCAACGGCTGCGGGCCTATTCCACTGACGCAACTGAGATGTAGTAGCCCCCGAACTCCGTGTCGTAGGCATCACTCACGACGACGAAGTAGTCGCCCGTTCGAGGGGCCTCGTAGACCAGCTCTGCGTTGGTACCGAATATCCCGCCGCCGCTGTCGTCATCTGATACCACATCATCTTCGGGGGCCCACAGGTAGTCCACATCGAGGTAAGGGTCGATCAGTACCGAGTCCACCGAAATCCGGACGGCCTGCCCCGCATCGAGATGGAGTTCAAACCAGTCGTAGTCTGCCGGGTAATCGAGGTTGCCAACGAGAGTGTCCCCGACCGAAATCGGTCTCCCGTCGTCCGGGTCTTGATACGGAGTGAGCTCGCAGTTGGTGGTTATCTCGAACCTGCCCGGAGACTGAGAGCACTGACCGACGATGAAGAAATACGGTTCCTCGTATTCGGTTTTGGCGGATGCTGATTCCATGCCTGACACTTCTTCATCCACATCGAGAAGGCGCTCGCCGGTCATGTCGATGAGCCAGAAGATGGCGTCGTTGTCGCTCGTCACATGGACGTTTACTAGCGTTTCTCTCTGTTCATTGACCACGAACATCTTCTCGTCCCAGTAGTTGGCGAGCTCGACCTCATACTGGAACTGCCCACCCTCCATTTGTAAGGTCCTGTCCCCGAGCCCGTCAACGTCATCCCCGGCGATGATGCGGTCCAGGATGGTGGACAAGTCCTTTGCTGAAGTCGATAGAGCGAAGGTCTCTCCGAATGCGTAACCCGACATGCCAACCACGTCCCCATGCTGCGAGACCAGCACACCCCCGCTCTGCCCGCCGTCTATATCGGTAGAGGTCTGGAGGCAGGTCATCTGATGCCTGTCCCATTCCCGTATTCTCGAGAGTAAACCCTCGGAGATGGCAGGTTGGGGGAATTCATCTGGCTCCATCGGGTACCCGATCAGATACATCTCGTTGCCAATCTCGATATCCTCACCGTCCACGAACGGCAGGGGATCAATGCCTGTGTCTATCGGGCCTATGACAGCCAGGTCACTGAGAAGGTCCGTGCCCACGACCGGCGCGTCGATGTACTCTGAGCCGTCCGGGAGAACGACTCTTGCTTCCGTGTATGGCCAAACCACATAAGCACAGGTCGCGATGTACCCATCCCCAAACACCACGCCGCTGCCTGTCCCTGAAGGGGTCTCGATGAAGGCAACGGCCGGGGATACCTTCGCGAACACGTCCTTTGGCTGAAGGGCGGTTTTCAGAGTTGGCTCACCGGTACCGGGTGGTCCGGTTGGCGAGGGCCATGGTGTGCTTTCTCCTCCCGAGCACGACGCGAGCAGCAAGCCCGCCATGACTATTGCTATCAGCAGGTGCCGCATCGTCTACCTCCCCTGGAAACACGAAGTCGTGGTGGTTCGTCGGGCGCATTATATAGAGCCAGGAATGTTCGAGCAAGAGGACTTCTCTGCAGCGAGAGAAGCGACGGTGAGGCATGTGTCAATGAGGAGTGGCATGAGTGGAGCCCGCAGCCAGACTTGAACTGGCGACCCCGTTCTTACCAAGAACGTGCTCTACCACTGAGCTATGCGGGCTGGTGATGGTGGAGGGGGTAGGATTCGAACCTACGAAGCCTGAGGCGGCAGATTTACAGTCTGCTGGTTTTAGCCACTCACCCACCCCTCCAACGCGACGTCTGGCCAAGGCCAGACCACACTAGATTATCGAAGAACGCGTATGGGTTGTCAAGGTCGGGCGTACTTGGTTGAGATGACGCGTAGCGATCTACGTCCCGAGCATCTTCTGCCTGTCGATGGCCTTCAGGCCGATGTTGGCGAAGTAGTCCAGGGCCCCGCCCACCACGGCCAGCCCCAGGCAGGAGAAGAACGCCGGGGGCTTGCTGCCGAAGACCAGCGTGAACTCCATGTCCTGCAGGATGTGGTTCAACGGCCCCAGGATGAGCGCCATGCCCGCCATGCCGGACACGCTCAGGAACATCCCGAAGCCCCTCACCACCATCAGGCCGACCTCTTTGCCGCTGGGAACGATGGACGCGGAACCGGTTGGACTGCTCATTATTCGCTACCTCCTGAAGGTCTCTATTCGGACGACAGATCGATGATGATTCGCCCGTCTTCCAATCTTGCGGGGGTATTCACGTGATGTTGGCTGTGTAGCAAGGATTATAGTGGTTGTTGGAAGGGTATGCAACGCCGTGCGCCCCGCGATCCCCACTTGCCCGCAGGGGCGATTCGCCGAATCGCCCCTGCGCGGAAACGCCATCGTCAGCAGTTCCGTGTAGCCAGGGCTCGGGAACAGAGCTCCCGTGGGTGGGCGGGACAACACAACGCACGATGGCATCTGGGGGTGTCGCTATGTCCACCCTACCACCAGGGAGCGGGTGCTCCCCGGCTATCCATGGGGCATCGGCGAGCCGGGGGTGGGTCGATACCTTGCCGGAATCCGGGGGTGCTCGCTACTCGCCTTCGTACTTGAAGGAGACCCTCACCTTCGCGCGGTAGGCTACTACTTTGCCCTTGTCGAGCTGCATGTCCAGCTCTTCAACCTCGGCAATGCGCAGCTCCCGCAGGGTCTTTGCCGCTCTTTCCACAGCCACCGCTGCTGCATTCTCCCAGGAGTCAGGGCTGGTCCCTACCAGTGTGATGATCTTGTATACGCTGTCTGTCATGTCGACCTCCCTTGCCTCTTGCTTTGGTGTTGGCCAATGCCGATAGCATGCTCAAATGAGAACGACGGGAATACCAGGCTCGATGTCATCGGACAGTGTGGGTGGCTGTAATCCGCCAGCCGGCCCGAAGCCTGTACGCAGGTCTGCCCCCGGAAGGGCAGAGCAAAATGATGGCGTGTGGGCGTGCCCGGGTCTCGGGGGATTTTCGTGGGCTGTTTATAGCACCGGAACGACCCCATGTCAATCCCATGGAGGGTGTGTGAGGATTGGTCCGGCTTCGACTTGGTGGAGCCAGCGGAGGGATTCGAACCCACGACCCGCGGTTTACAAAACCGCTGCTCTGCCTCTGAGCTACGCTGGCGGGGTGTCCGACGGCGCAATTATACTGAATGGAGGGTGCTTGGACAAGCCGGGGTGACCGTGGAGTCCGCGAGGTAAAGGGTCAGGGCTTCTTGTACTTCCACACCGTGCCCTGGGGTGTGTCCTCCAGGTTGACACCGATAGCCACGAGGTCGGCGCGTATGGCGTCGGCAAGGCCGAAGTCCCTCGCCTTCCTCGACTCGGTTCGCTTGTCGATGAGCGCCTGAATGCACACCGTCGCGCGCTGGTCACCCTGCGCGGAAGCGTCGGGCGTGAAGCCGTACTTGGCGGCAAGGGCTTCGATGTCTTGAAGCGGCAGGACCGCCGCCGGCTCCTTCAGCGTGAGGCCGAGCACAGCGGCCAGCTCGACAAGGATATGTTGTGCATCACTGACGTCCTCGCCCTGGTCGTGCGCCCGGTTGATCTCTCGGGCCAGGTCGAAGAGGACGGCGCTGGCCTGGGGACTGCCGAAGTCGTCATCCATCGCCTCTATGAAGAGCTGACGAGACCCCTCTGCATCGATCGAGGCCGGGTTGCCCCGGTGGGCCTCGATATGTGCGACGCGGCGCATCCTTTCGACACCCCTCTCGGCTGCCTCGAGCGACTCCTCGGAGTATACGAGCGGGCTCCGGTAGTGCGAGCTCAGCACCCACAGGCGGATGGCGTCGGCGCTGTACTTCTGCAGGGCGTCTGTGATGGTGACGAGCGTGCCTGTGGACTTGCTCATCTTGTCCTCGCCGAGCTGCATGAGGCCGTTGTGAATCCAGTGCCGAACGAACGGCTTCACTCCTGTGAAGCACTCCGACTGCGCGATCTCGTTCTCATGATGAGGGAAGATGAGGTCCTGGCCGCCGCCGTGGATGTCCAGCGTCTCACCCAGGTACCTTAGCGACATGGCGCTGCACTCGATGTGCCACCCCGGCCTCCCGTTGCCCCACGGGCTGTCCCAGTACGGCTCGCCGGGCTTGGTGGCTTTCCAGAGGGCGAAGTCCAGCGGGTGCTGCTTGGCCTCGTCCACCTCGATTCGCGCGCCAGCCATCATCTCATCGAGGTTGCGGTGACTCAGCTTGCCGTAGTCCGGGTCGCTCTTGACGCGGAAGTAGACGTCGCCTCCGGTCTCGTAGGCGTAACCCTTATCGATCAGTCCCCGGATCACCTCTATCATCTTGGGGATCTCTTCAGTGGCCCACGGGTATACGTCGGCCCTTTTCACGTTGAGGGCGTCCATGTCCTCGAAGTACCGCTGGATGTACTCGCCGGCCATCTCCCTAGCGGTGACGCCGAGCTCGTTGGCACGCGCGATGATCTTGTCATCGACGTCAGTGAAGTTCTGGACGTACTTGACCGGGTAGCCTCGGAACTCGAGATAGCGCCTGATGGTATCGAAGATTATGAAGCTCATGGCATGGCCCAGGTGGCAGGCCGAGTAGGGAGTGACACCACAGACATACATCCGTACTTCGTCACTCAGGGGTGTGAACTCTTCCTTTTTGCCGGTGAGGGTGTCGGATATCCGCATCAGGCTTCCTCTATCAGGCACACCGCGAAGGCGGCAATGCCTTCTTCCCGCCCCGCGAAACCCATACCCTCCACTGTGGTGGCCTTGATCGCCACCCGGCGCATGTCGACAGACAAAGCTTCGCCGATGTTCTGTCTCATGCGGTCCGAGAAGGGGGAGATACGAGGAGCTTCGGCTACTATTGTAGCATCGATGTTCCCGACGCGCCAACCGCTTGAGCCCAACAGCTCACCCGTCCGCTTCAGGATGACCAGACTGGAGATGTCCTTGTAAGCGGGGTCGTTGGGGGGGAAGTGGATGCCGATGTCGCCGAGGGCCGCCGCGCCGAGCAGGGCATCGATGACTGCATGGATGAGAACGTCGGCGTCACTCCAACCCTCGAGGCCTCTGTCGAAGGGTATGTCGACGCCGCCCAGTATCAGCGGGCGTTCGTGCACAAGGCGGTGAGCGTCGAAGCCGAATCCAATCCGCATATCTTTGGGGTGACGTGGCCTACCGGCCATCGGCACAGAGGGCGCGGGCGATGGTCAGGTCCTCGGGCGTCGTTATCTTAATATTTCGGTAGGAACCCATGTAGACCTCGACCTTGTGTCCCAAGCCCTCCACAAGGGAGGCGTCGTCGGTGGCCTTCTCCTGTGCCTGGGCGTAGGCCTCGCGGATCAAGTCGTAACGGAAGACCTGCGGGGTCTGCGCCATCCACAGGGTTTGGCGGGCCGGCGTCTGTTGGATGAAGCCACGGCGCGAGACGATCTTCACAGTCTCCTTGACCGGCACGGCCGCGATGGCAGCCCCACTCTCGTTCGCAGCCGAAAGCCCCCTCTCGATGAGCCCACTGTCGACGAGGGGCCTGGCCCCGTCGTGGATCACTACCCATTGACAGTCCGTGAGCCGTCGAAGTCCCTCGTTGACCGAGTCCTGTCGCTTCAGCCCACCTGGGCACACGGACACGACCTTTGTCCAACCGTTCTCCCTGACCAGCCTGCGACCCCTCTCGAGGTTCTTCCTCGCGAGGACGAGCACGATCTGATCAATGCAGGCACAACTCTGGAAAGTGGACATGACCCTTGCGAGAACAGGCACGGAGTCCAATGGGGCGAAAAGCTTATCGACGCCTTCCATGCGTCGGCTGGTGCCTGCGGCCACTATTATGGCGCCGACCCTATTAACGGGCTCTCTCTTCAACATGGCCTTTGGGCTGCGCGAATATCATCCTGCCCGCCGAGGTCTGGAGAACCCTGGTCACGGCTACACTCAGGTCCGTATTCAGGTACTTGCGTCCGTTCTCGACGACGACCATTGTCCCATCGTCGAGGAAGCCGACACCCTGTCCCGGTTCCTTGCCCTCCTGCACTATGCGCAGAGCCAGGTCCTCACCGGGCAGTACGACGGGCTTCAGGGCATTGGCCAGCTCGTTGATGTTGAGGATTCTCACTCCTTCCAGCTCGGCCGCCTTGCCCAGATTGTAGTCATTGCTGACGATGGAACATCGCAGCATCTTGGCCAGTTTCACCAGCTTCGAGTCCACCTCTAGCGTATCGAGGAAATCGGCGTCGGATATCTGTACGGGCACGTCTGAGCCGCGCTGCAGCTGATTGAGCATCTCCAAGCCCCGGCGTCCGCGAGTGCGCCGCATGAGGTCGCTGGAGTCGGCGATGTGCCTGAGTTCGTCGAGCACGAACCTGGGTATGACTAGCGTGCCCTGGACGAAACCGGTCTGGACGACGTCCGCGATTCGCCCGTCTATGATGGCACTGGTGTCGAGGATGATCTGGTCGTTGCTGGAGTCGCCCTGCGCGGAGGCGATCGGGGATGTTCGGAAGAAGAAACGCAGTACGGGACGCCCCTGAACGGCCATGATCGGTACGAAGAAGAGACTGAGGATCACGGCAGCGATGAAGGGGCTGATATCACCCCATACGCCGCTCAGGTTGGACAGAGGGACGGCCAGAAGCGCTGCCAGGACGAGTGCGAAGGCCAGACCGACGCTGGCTGCGACGATATTCTCGGTGGGCAGAATATCAGATACACGAATGTATCGCCTCTTTATCCATCCCAAAGGACGGGCGGTGAAGGGTGCTACGAGATACCCTACGGCGTAGCCGCCGATGCCAAACGCCAACCCGAATACTAGTGCACTGAGATGCTCACTCGTGCTGGCGATCGCGATCCCTATCCCCACCCCCGCGCCGCCGATAAACAAGCCTACAAAAAGACGGAATAGTACACCCCACATAACTCCCATCCAGCCATATACCTTGCGAAGGAACGAAGAGATCCATGATTATCGACCTTGAAGGAATACCGACCACGTTGCTGCCCGCCTGGCGGATAGTAGCACAAAACTGCCAGTAGTGTCAATTTCGAGCAGGTCCAGTGGCGATTGGCGCGGATAAGCGAAGTTACGTAAGGCGGGACACAGAAGCAACTCTTACTGCGGCGGGTTACCTTAACCTCTGGATAGTGGAAGGAAAGTGGTGTGCTGTAACCACGATGGAGGTGTCTCCATCGACCGACCTAGGAATCTTGGGGCTAGGCCCCTTTGACTCCCTAGAAAGGAGGTGATCCAGCCGCAGCTTCCGCTACGACTACCTTGTTACGACTTCGTCCCAATCACCGACCCCACCGTAGGCGACTACCTCCCGAAGGTTGGCGCATCGACTTCAGGTGTTGTCAGCTTTCATGACGTGACGGGCGGTGTGTACAAGGCCCGAGAACGTATTCACCGCAGTATGCTGACCTGCGGTTACTAGCAACTCCAACTTCATGGAGGCGAGTTGCAGCCTCCAATCCGAACTGGGGACGGCTTTGATGGGATTTGCTCCGGATTGCTCCTTGGCTGCCCTTTGTACCGCCCATTGTAGCGTGTGTGTAGCCCAGGACGTAAGAGCCGTGATGACTTGACGTCGTCCTCACCTTCCTCCTTCTTTTAAAGGCAGTCTCGCCAGAGAAATCAACTGACGACGAGGGTTGCGCTCGTTGCGGGACTTAACCCAACACCTCACGGCACGAGCTGACGACAGCCATGCAGCATCTGTGCACTTGTCCCGAAGGACGGACCGGTTTCCCGGCCTTTCAAGAGCATGTCAAGCCCTGGTAAGGTTCTTCGCGTTGCGTCGAATTAAACCACACGCTCCGCTGCTTGTGCGGGCCCCCGTCAATTCCTTTGAGTTTTAGCCTTGCGGCCGTACTCCCCAGGCGGGACACTTATGGCGTTAGCTTCGGCACGGAGGGGGTCGAT
>Ga0180434_10001486_pt1 | contig 33370 bp, 29 predicted proteins | sample SS_ome_7_FD_132453 | JGI IMG/M metagenome (GOLD analysis project Ga0180434, IMG submission 132453) | Hypersaline lake sediment archaeal communities from the Salton Sea, California, USA - SS_1_D_2 metaG | ecosystem: Environmental > Aquatic > Non-marine Saline and Alkaline > Hypersaline >... | reverse complement strand
GATTACATATTCATCAACCAGAGCCTTTATAGTAAAGTCACGATGACGGTTGGCTTTGTAGTCGACCTCGCCATCATCTGCATCAGTAAGGGCGTAAAAGGGTTTTGCCAGGTCTTCGATTTGCGGCATATGATGGCTTTGAGCGATAAGGTAGTGAGTGTTGTCAGGGCTGAGGTTCGAGAGCGTTTTATTATTCCATCGCGGGGCCAATATAAGGTCGGCAATTTCTTTTGGCGGGGTCAGGTATGATTCTGTGGTTAAGATGGAAGTGTCGGCATAAGCAGCACAGACAAAGATGGACAGCAGCAGTGATAAAAGTGCAGAAATAAATGTTTTCTCTGTATTTTTCATCGTTTTTTCTCCTTATTGAGGTTGTGTAAATTGTTTGGAAGTATCACCATCTTCATAATACGTTAAGTTAATAACCGATTCCGCTGCCTTTTACTTTTCCTCTGGGGTCAGCGGCGGTTTTAATGAGACCTGTTTTAGGGTCGATTAAGAGTGCGTGGGCTTTTCCACCCTGAGGCTGGCCAAACTTATGGCCGAGCGATTTCAATTTTTTGACAGTTTTTTCCGAAAAGACGTTGTCGAGGTACTTGTCAAGTTGTATTTCATCGGGCAGCCACTGGTGATGAAATCGGGGTGCGGCGACGGCCTGGGCGATGTCCATTTTGTGGTCGATAACATTCATAATGCATTGGGCAACGGTTGTGATTATGGTGGGGCCTCCCATTGCTCCAATGACGATAAAGTTTTTGCCGTCTTTGGTAACAATGGTAGGCGACATTGAACTTAGCATTCTTTTGTTCGGTTCGATTGCGTTGGCTGAGCCACAGACAAGGCCGTAAAAGTTCGGCGCACCGGGCTTTGCACTGAAATCGTCCATTTCGTTGTTTAGAAGGAAACCGGCACCATCGACAACAAGATAACAGCCATGGGAATCGTTTAGTGTTGTGGTTACTGCGACAGCGGTGCCGTCTTTGTCAATTATCGAGTAGTGTGTGGTTTCGTAACTCTCATAAGGCAAATCATTCAGGTTTCCGGCTTTTATCTGCAGAGACGGGGTGTTTTGGTTCGGTTTGATGTCGGCAGCTCTTTTGTCAGCATAATTTTTTGAGATAAGTTTTTCAACAGGTACGTTTATGAAGTCGGGGTCGGCGATGTATTCGGCGCGGTCGGCGAAGGCGAGTTTTTCTGCTTCGACTACGAGATGAACGGTTTGTGGCGTGTTGAAGCCGGATTTGGTAAGATTGTATTTTTCGAGGATGTTTAGTATTTGCAGCAGGGTGGTTCCGCCGCTGCTCGGCGGTGGCATTGAAATGATTCCGCAGCCGCGGTATGAGCCGGTGACCGGTGTACGTTCAGCCGGCCGATAATTTGCTAAATCCTTGTGTGTTATCCATCCGCCGTATTCTTTCATTGTTTTGACGAAAAGGTCTGCTGTTGTGCCTTTGTAAAAGCCGTCATGGCCTTTTTGGGAGATGAGCTTTAGCGTTTTAGCGAGGTCTTTCTGTACGAATTTATCGCCTATTTGGTAAATGCCGCCATTGGGTTTTCTAAACACCTTTTTTGTTGATTGGAATCGGTCGAACTGTTCTTCGTCGAAGGGGCGTTTAAGGACGAAGCCATTTTCGGCCAGTTTTATTGCCGGGGCGAGTACTTCTTGTCTGCTGAGGCGGCCGTATTTTTCAAGTGCATATAACGTTCCTGCGACGGTTCCTGGAACGCCAACAGCAAGAGGAGTGGAAGTGCTCATTCCTTCGATTACATTGCCGTCCTTGTCGAGGTACATATCGCGCTGGGCTTTAGCAGGCGCTTTTTCACGGTAGTCGATGGCGGTAGTTTTACCGTCAGCGGTTCTGATGAGCATAAAACCGCCTCCGCCGAGGTTTCCGGCGCTTGGGTGTATAACGGCCAGTGCGTAAGAGACGGCGACTGCGGCATCGACGGCGTTACCACCTTTTTTGAGGACGTCTATACCTATCTGTGCGGCTTTGGGCTGTACACAGACGACAGCGGCGTTTCTGAAGGTGCCGTCCGGGAGGGGATTTTGGCAGTTTTGAGAAGATTTTGAGCATCCTGTCAGTGGCAGCAAAGCGGAGAAAAGAATTACAACTATGAACGCGGTGCGGAGCTTGTGGCACTTTTTTATTGCCGAGTCTGTGAACAAATTTTCTGATATTACGCTTGGTTTCATTCGTTTTTTTTCAGGCGAGTGGTTTTGTCGTCGAAGATTTTCCTGTCGAGCATATTGAAGCGGGATGCGACGATAGTAGTTCCGACGAGGTCGCCTGTGACATTGCAGCAGGTGTTTCCGATGTCAAGCACGGGCCAGATTGCGGCCAGAATCGGGATTATTATTGTTGTCGGCAGGCCGATTGACTGCAGCAATATCGTTGACATAACAAGTCCTGCACCTTTAATGCCCGCTGAGCCGACGGAGAGCGCAAGTCCGAGAAAAAGGAACTGGAACATACGACTTGCGGTGATCGGTTCATTATACAGGTTGCAGGAAAATACAGCTATGCAGCCGACACAGGCGGCCATACCGTTCATATTTACGGTGGCGCCGAGCGGCAGTGTAAAGCCCCAGATTTTTTCCGGAGCACCCACGTTTTCTTCGGCCACGTTCATAGAGACAGGCAGTGTAGCTCCACTGGAGGTTGTGCTGGCAGCTACGAGCATAGCGGGTGCTACATTGCGGTAAAACTTAAAGGGACTAAGTTTGGCTAAGTACTTAATAAAGATGGGATAAAGGAAAATCAAAAGTATACTCAGGGCGATATAGTGAGAGATAAGGAACGTTGCTACTTCTCGAAGCATTTCGACACCCATTGAGGCAATCATATTGGCAACGAGAGCAAGTATGCCGTAAGGGGCGGTTTTCATAACAGCCTCGGTGATTCTTATCATCAGGTCTGCCCCATCATTTGCAAGCAGTATTAATCGTTCGGCTTTTTTGCCCATAGCCAGCAGTGTGACGCCTACGATTATAGCGAACACTATGATTTGGAGCATATTAGTTGTTGCGAGTGCTTCTACGGGGTTTTTTGGCACCCAACTTACTAGATTTTCGATGAGATTGAACTGGGCAACTTCTACAGGTTTTCCACCTGTCAGGTCAATGGACATACCTTTTCCGGGCTGGAAAAACAGTGCCAGGCCCATTCCTATAGCACCTGCGATGAGCGATGAGAGAGCATAATAGAGCAGAGTTACCCCGCCGATGGAGCTTAAGGACTTGATGTCATCAAGTTTTGTAACACCGCTTATGAGGGTAAGAAAGGTCAACGGTACAATTAACATCATAAGAAGACGGATAAAAACGTCGCCGATGGGTTTGATGACGGTTACTTTCTCGCCGAAAACAAGGCCGAGAGCAACGCCGATGATAATACAAATAAAGATTTGAGTGTAAAGCTGCTGTCTGAACCACCACTTCATATAATAACTCCTTAATTTTGTGTAAAAACCTTCACCCCGTTAGAAGCTGCCATCTCGCTTCTAACGGGGTAAATTTTTTAATGAGAAATCAAGATTTTTCGTGCAGCAAGAGGTTCTCATATTTATTTTGCCGGTGGGATAACACTGTACAGTATCGAGTTAAAGACCAATTTAAAGGTTGCAACCGGCCGGTCGCGGAAAACGGGTTCAAAGCCGATGATAACGGCCCTGCCCCTGCCGATGGTATCATAAATTATGTTGTCGGTGCCCTGAATAATGTTTGCTCCTAAAAGATATCCGGAAGCAAGCGGATTAGTGTTGGGGTATTTTCCGAGCACTTGATGGTTCTTTGCTTTTAAGGCGAGGTTGTTTCTAAAGAAGGCGAATCCATCTTTCTGCATTCCGTAGGTTACCGGATGTGAGGTATTAACCTCGATTCTCAGTACGGAGCCGGGGCAGCCGAATTTTTCCCTGTCTTTAGAGTCTGGGATGGTATTGACATCGAGTTTTAGAGTTTCAATCATATAGTCGGCCAAGTTAGACCATGCGATGACGGTACCACCTGCTTTGACGAACTGTCGAATCTGCTCGGCGTATTTTTCTCTCTGTTCGTTAATTTTTTGCCTTTGCTCGGTGCGGCTTCTATCACCTCTGTCAGAGCGTCGGCGGCGCCAGTCGCGATTTTCGCCCCCTGGTCTTTCGATAAATAGAATGACGTCAAATCTGCTGTTGAGGTTGCCTTGTTCGAAATCCTTGCTGTTGATGAGTGAGAAATCGAATTCGTGTTTTTCGAGGAGCCATCGCAGCCAACCGACGGGCATACTGCGTGGATTATCTGCTACGGCGATGCGTGGTTTTCTAATGGCAACACCGGCAGAATCGCCAGGGGGGTCGGCCTCGATGATGGTAAGCGATAGGTCTTTCTTTAGGAGTTCAATATCTTTGGCGGCGTTGTTTTGGTTTTCGACGACTATTGAGCCGGGGTCAATTTTATGTTCGTTGATGGTGGAAGGGCTTGTGAGGATTGAGAGTGAATATCCTTTTTTGAGGAGCCGATTGACTGCCCGGAAGTGGTCAATGGAGTTTACGCCGATGTAGTATGCCTTTGGCTTTGGGTGCGATACGACGTTTGTAACAGGGGTTGCTTTTGTGTAGGCAGTAGTTTCGGCTTCGAAAGGTTCGTCTATTCTGTCGTATAGAACTCCCATCAACAACGGCAGGGTCCAGCCGGCTATATCGTAAGGGCGCTTGCCTGACGGGAAAAGCTGTTTCTCCATAAGCGCGAGGATATTCGGTCTTGCCGGTTGAGCGAGATAGAGGAGCACACTGCCGGCGGGATATTGTTTGCCAGCTACGGTAAAGGGTTTTGTGGCGATGTGAAAATCGGTGTCCTGGGTCAGCATTACTTCAAGGAAGTATACAAAAGCGCCGATATCGTGCTGGTCGGCGGTCATTACATAGGCGAACGGTTTTTCGGTTTTGCCTTTTTCGATGGCGTCCTTGTTCATAATATAAAAGTTGCGAAGTATCATATCCTTGTTGCGTGCGGCGGCTTTTAGTACGGCAAAGACGGCTAACCTGTCCTGCTCTACGATATCGGCCAGCCGCCAAGGGCGGTCGGGTATCCACTTTACGGGATAGTCAACCGTTTTTGTCGTGGTATGATTTTCATCTATTTTCTCTTGCGGCGGTACAGGCGAGGCCAGATTGGCACTTGCTACCTCGGTTAGGATGGCAATCATATTGTGGAATGCCACCGAGGTTCTTAATCCGCCGTGCCACCATAGGGTAAAGTGGGAATGGTCCTCGACCCAGGGATATCCGTTGGATGTCAAATCAGTGCTCATATACCCGCCGATTAGCTCCTGCTGGCGGATAACGAGCGGATGTATCGTTGGGTTTACGGGGTCAGCGAAAGGCGGGACGAAAATACGACAGGCGGTTTGACTGGAACCTTTCTGGTGCATATCAAAGACTATTTCAGGAAACCATTCTTCGTAAAGCTGTTTTGCGACGAGCTTATGCTCTTTTTGTGTGAACATATAAAAGTCGCGGTTGTTGTCGTGTCCGGTGTATTTGTTATACAGACGAGGCAGTGATTCGACCCTGACACCTGGGCCTGGATTTTGTTTCATATAATGATTTGCAACCAGTTGTGTGCCGTCGGGATTTATGCACGGATACAGGATGAGGATAACATTTTCAAGTATTTCTTTTACGACCGGTGTATTTTGCGTTGCCAGTTGGTAGGCGACGATTGGAGCCATTTGTGTTGCACCGACCTCGCTGGAGTGGAGGCAGCAGGAGATGTGCACGACGTTTTTACCCTCTTTGAGCAGTTGTGGCAATTCAGCGTCGGAAGTGAGGCGAGGGTCAGCGAGTTTGTGCTGGATAGCCTTGTATTTTTCGAGGTTTTTTAAGTTTTCCGGTGAAGAAATCAATGCAATTAAGAGGGTGTTTCCCATTTCAGTTTCGCCGAGTTCGACTATTTTGATTTTGTTGGAGGCCTTGTCGAGTGCATAGAAGTACTCGGCTATCTGGTCCCAGTTGGCCAGTTTATAATCTGAGCCGAGCTTGAAACCGATAATGCTTTCCGGTGTGGGAATAACATCGTTTTGAGCGATTGCGGAACAGGCTGCAATAAGAGTTACCAAAGATACAGTGAGGTAAAATTTTAGTGTTTTCATTATGTTCTCCTAAAAAAGGTTACAGAATTATGAGTTGTAATTTACTTTTTTTAAGGAATTGATATTATCTTATAAAATCGGTTCGAAGACAAGATTAAAAAATTTATGGTTGCATTTTTTTCAGGGAAGTTTTTCCGAAGGTTTCAATTCGTTTTTAGCTTAGGGATTTGGGACAATGGCGTAATAAGGCAGTAGAGCCGCTTTTAGGGATAAAAAAAGAACAGGACTGGCAAATGCGGAGGGAGGGAGAAATTCCAGCCCTGTTCATAAGCTGAATAAACACTGAAACCACACGCCTTTACTTTTTGACACTAATTTATATGAAAAACTGTTCATTTTCCAGGAAAAAAGTGTCATAGCCGAAAAATTTACCTGCTGAGAGGTGATTATGTTACATCTAAGCCTATTGTGCTTGCATTTTGGCATTGTTTCAGCAAAAAAGCACATCTGGCATAAATGAATGACAAGCTCAAAGAAGTAATTTAAGGTTATCCATTTTTCAGAGGGAATCTCTTAAAACATATTTGTAGGTCTGCCCGGGAATTTTTAGGTTGTGTACTGGTTATAGGCTTGAGGCAAAGTGAAAAAGCACGATTATGCGGGGTTGAAAGAGAAAAATGGGCTGAGGTTGGGAGGGAGGAAGAGGGGAAAGAAACCCCAGCCCATGGTTTTATATAGGGGCAAATTACCCTTTCAATCGAAAAGGCCCTGCTTTGTCAAAGAATAAAGAATAATATCAGTAAAATTTAATTGGATGCCCCGCCTTAGAGTTACAAGAAGCCGTTTATCCAAGCAATACAACGTTAATGTAACAGAAAAATCAAACGTTGCAACGAAAGATTTGTCCGGTTTAGAAAATTTTTCAGGTTCTGATGTTTAAGGTGTGAAAGTTAAAGAAGTTAGGTTGGTTGCTCCAATTCATAAGCTATTATGGGAATGTCCACTTTTTTGGTAGTGAACCCCACGTAGCACGTAAACGTGCGACATAAATTCGATAGATAAACATAAAGGCCAGTGACAGGGAGTAATGAAATTAGGAGAGGGCTGAAGGACAAGAATTTCAATCAAATGCGCAGGTATTTAAAATCCAAAATTTTGATTTTTAAAAAAATTTTACTGCTTTTGTCACCGGAATTTAGCTCGAGAGAGTTCATAAGAAAAAATCATTTTTTCGCATCAAACGCGCATGTTGGTTCAAGTGTGGCGGCAATGAAGAAAGTTACCTGTGATGAGAAAAAGCAAAGATGATTGAACTGTCAATAAACAGGGGAGCAGTAAATGGGGTTTGAGCTTCAGACATTTAATGATGGTCAGCTTGAGACAGATTATATCGAGTGGCTCGTGGATGAAAAGTCAGTAGATATTCAGGTACATTTCACTCGGCTTTGGGAATATTACAGCAACCGGATGGTAAATGTTAATGGTACAGGTGCCTTCGAGAGGAAAATCAACGAGTCTGGACGTTGTTATCTACAGGCGCAGGAACATGGTCTGCCGAGCCGTATTACGGGGCTGGTGCACTCTACGGATGCAGGAGTTTTCGGTTCACAAGCAGTGAAGGATGTTCAGCGAAAAGAAGTAGTGATAGAAAACGATATTGCCTGGCGGATAAATGCGGCGGTGGATTTTCTATTTGGTAAGCCAATAAGTTTTGTTTCCAAGGCGTTAGATAGCCGGAAAAGAGCAGAAATAGAGTCGATATTAAGGGCTCTGTTTTCGGCCAACGGCGCTATCGGATTTTTCCAGGATATGGCGGTGCTCGGGAGTGTGTATGGTTTTGTCGATTGTATAGTCAGGCCTGGCGATGAAGTTTTACAGCGAAGCATTTCACCTTCCTCCCAAACCCTCACTTTTGAAGATGTGCTGCGATTGGCACAGACCATCGAGCTTGAATTAATTGAAGCACCAAGAGCACTGCCTGTTTTGGAAGAAGACAACTACAAAAAAATCAGATATTACGTACAGCATTTTTACCAGAAGAAGAATTCGCTGTTCAGGAGGAACGGCTTTCTATCAAGAGTGCTGTCACGTATAAGACAGAGCGGAGATGCTCGTCGGACTGATGCGGTGACCGAGATTATGTCGGATGCGGTCTGGCAGAGATATGAGAATAAAGAGCTTGTTGTAGAAGGTGAGCTTCCCTGGGGGATTCTGCCTGTAGTGCATATCCAAAATATTGCCCAGCCATATTTTTACGAAGGTATAAGTGACGTTGAGCCATTGATACCGGTACAGGATGAGCTTAATACCAGGTTGAGTGACAGGGCGAACAGGATTACGTTCCAGTCTTTTAAGATGTATCTGGGCAAGGGGATAGAAGGTTTCGAGGACAGGCCTGTCTCGCCGGGCAGGATGTGGCACACGGATAATCCGGAAGCAGCCATTGAAGAGTTCGGTGGTGACGGTCCGACACCAAGTGAGGATATGCACATAACAGAGATTAGAGAGGCGATGGATAAAATAAGCGGCGTGCCCCCCCTTGTGGCCGGGGCTTTGAAAAACAGACTTGGGAATCTTACCAGTGCCGTAGCTATTCGATTGACACTTATGGGAATGCTATCAAAGACAGAACGAAAGAGGTTTACTTACGGTGAGGGAATCAAAGGAATTTGTACGATGGTTCTGGGGATGCTTGATAAAGCAGGCATTTATAAAACCGACTCTGCGGAAAGAGAAGTCGAGATTATTTTTCCCGGTCCGCTGCCGGAAAATATGATGGAAAAACTGAAAGAGGCGCAAATCAAAAAAGAATTGGGTGTACCAGTTGAGCAAGTGCTCAGAGAATTAGGTTATGAGACCAAGAAGCAGGAGTAAATTGGTAATGAGTCAGAATAATGAAGACGAAGTAATTTTGTCAGAGACAATAGCGGGACAAGATGAGGTTGGAGGAGTGAAACTTGTTCCGGTCACTGAACCAATCCGCTATCGAAAAAGGGCTCAAGCGGCAGAGAAGAGGAGTGAAATTTTGGCCGAGCAATTGGCCCAGGCGAAATCAGAAAATTCCCAGATATCCGAGCAGTTGAGAGTTATTCAAGCTGAACAACAACTGATGTGTAAATTAGCTGCTGCGGGTACCCGTGATTTGGAAGCGGCTGTGTTAGTAGCCAAAGAGAAGATGAGAGGTTCTGATGATGCGGATTTGGACGGCGTGGTCAAGCAGTTGAAGAAAGAGAAGCAATATCTGTTCGAGAGCAAGGCGAATGATCTTGTGACGGCAAAAAAGACAGCATCGGTAAAGGAGCGTGTTCAAACCAGCCGAGGAGTACTTGAGAAAGCAGCAGAGAGAGCGGCGGAAACGGGTAATAGAGCAGATTTGCAAGAGTATTTGAAACTGCGACGAAACTTTATTTAGGGATTTAGATTTTTGCTGGGCCCGGCAAATGGGGGGAGCGGGGTTTTGCAGGAATTAAAAGATTAGAAAAAAGGAGAATTAGCGAATGGCTTTTACAGGAAAAGCAACATATTCAGCCGGCACAACATTGCCGGAATTAGCTGAAGATGTATCAGATTTGATTGGGATAATTTCACCTTATGAGACGCCGTTACTGGATGCTCTCGGTGACCCTCTAAGAGAGGCAACCAGTACACATCACGAATGGCTTGAAGATGAACTTCTGCCCAACAAGGACGCTATCAACGACGACACTTACACTGACCCGGACGTTGACACCGATTTTGTGGTCGCTCATGGCAGCAGATTTCGTGTGGGCGACCAGATTCAGGTTGAAGGCAGCGAAGAGTTGATGCTCGTAACCGGTATCGATAATAATACTCTGACAGTAGTTCGAGGTTATGCCGGTACTGCCGCAGAAGATTTGGCTGATAATCAGGTGATAAATATTCTTGGGAATGCAGCCCTTGAGGGGGCTGATAAGCCCGGCGCGCGGTTTACCAACCGCAGCAGGTGCGGTAACTATACTCAGATATTTACCGCTACGGTAGAGGTCAGTGGTACGGATATGGCAGCGAGCCAACTGGGTCTGGCTGACGAGATGGATTTTCAGAAACAAGAGCGTTTGCGTGAACTTATTCGTGATTTGGAAAACACTGTCGTTAACGGCGGTCAGCCGGCGAGCGAGCCGGAAGGAAGCGGTTCGATAAGAAGGTCGATGAAAGGTATTATTCAGCACCTTTCGACGAATGTTTTCCATACTGGTGACAGCGGTTTTCCATCAGGGACGGCGCTTGACGAGGCCAAGATAAATTACGTGCTCAGAAAGATTTGGGAGAGCAGCAATGGTAACGTGGACCTGATTGTTGTAGGTGGTTTTCAGAAGCGAAAGATAAATGCTTTTTGTGCAGACAGCAGGACCTATGGAGCAACAGATACCACTTTTACCAATATGGTGAGCATCTACGAAAGCGACTTCGGGGTCTGCAGGATTGTTACGTCTCGATGGGTACCGCAAGAGGCGGCACTGTTTGTGGATTCGTCCCGTGTGAATGTGCTGCCATTAGCAGGGCGCGGTTTTCATTTTAAGCCGTTGGCCAGCGGCGGTGACTATGAGTGCGGTGAACTGATTGGAGAATACACGCTAGAGCTAAAGAACGAAGCGGCACATGGTCTTATCCGCGGTCTAAGCACCAGTTAAAAACCGGGGGCAGCAGAGGACGCGTACAACGCGTCTCGGCGAGAGTGCCCAAAGAGCAAACCATCTTTGGGCACTCAAGCCAGCCAGCGATAAAAAAGGGAGACTTTCAGCGATGGCTAAATTTTCAAACGATGTTGATATTCTCAGATACGAGCCGATACTTTTTGGTGAACTTCACCTACGGGCACAGGTTTTAGCGTCTGGGACGGGTGCTTCGCTTAGCGGAGTGACATTTACCGCAAGCGGTGCAAATTTTACAGGTTCTTCGGTGACATCAGGTGGTGTTATATATCTGCGGTCAGCGGACGGGTCACTGGATGGTTTGTTTGAGATTATTTCGGTTGATTCGGCAACACAGCTTACTGTCTCGGTAGTCAGGTCAGATTCAGATGAAAGTCCCACAGCGCCTCCGGCAGCTAATGATATATCATACCGTATCAGTACCTTTGGGCCTCAGGCGAGTGAGGTTGGTTTTCGGCTGACTGAATATTTTGGTATCAAGCCGGGGAATCCGGAAAGCGATATAGACGTCGAAGATATTCTTGATACAAGTGTGTTAAAGAGGGCATCGGTTTTTGCCATCATTTCAACAGTTTATACGATGCTGTCCAGTGAGGCCAAAGATGACAATTTCTGGAGTAAGAGTCTGCACTATCAGAGACTTTTTGAGAAGGCCAGAGAGAGATGCCGGCTTAGTATCGACTTTGGTGGTGATGGGGTGTCTGATTTTACCGTAACGGGTGGGTCGGTAAGGTTGCTGCGGGATTAGCGAAGGGAATATAAATGAGCGTTACTTTGGATGGCCAAGAGGTGTTCGATGAGCAGGGGCTTGAGATTGAGCCAAACAGTATGCGCCGGGACTCAATAGAAAGGACGCTGGCGGGACTGGACGGCAAGCTCAGTATTGATATGGGCGGACGCGGCAGAGAGATAAGACAGAGAGGTTCACTTAGTGCGCCGAGCAGGGCAAAAATGAAAGAGCGAATCAGTGCTATATCAGCCTTTATGGACGGCGGTACGCATACTCTGAAAACCGATATTGGAGAAGAGTTTAATAGTATCAGGATGGATGTTTTCAAGGTAAGCAAAGAGAGGGCATCCGGCAGTGGTGTTTGCTGTGATTATGAAATTGTTTATACACAACTGGTCGTTTAGCAGTTCCTTATCTCTGCCTGCGCGAGTGCGAGAAGGAAAGGCAGAGTTGGTGGTTTAGCAATATGTCACTTATCAGCAGTGGAATAGCAAAAGTCAGGGTGTTTGAACTTGCCGGTGGTATCTGGTCCGATGGCAGAAGTGTTGCTGAGGTGCGGACAGCTTTGGTAAAATGGCGGTCGGCGTGGAGCGATAAGTTCTATCAGGTTTATATCAATGGCCGGTATGCGGGGACGACCCTGGGGCCGGGTCAGCGACAAATGGTTGTTCAGGTACCCACCTTTTCAGGAACACCAGATCGGATTGAAGTTTTTGCCGTTAGTGCGGCAGAAGCGGAGACTGATTTTAGCAGTGAGCTTGAATCTTCGAGATATAATACCGGCAGGGTAAAAATCAAGTTGCTCCGCAGCCAAGAGTTACCGATTGATGCAACAGTTAAGATTTACTTCGATAATGGCAGCGGCGAAATAGACTACAACCATTCTCTTAATGTCAGTCCCATACGAATCTGGCCTGTGTGGCAGGACAAGTCAGGGTTTGGGATGAGCGGATTTGGTGTTGGTGACTTTGGTTTCGATGGGGCGGCTGCGGTCGGGTTCGGCAGGGGCAGCTTCGGAGGTGGGCAGTTTGGCCTTGACGCTGATGTAATTGAGTGGACAAGCGGGCCGTTGCAGGCCGGCGTATATAAATTTGCTATTAAGGTTAGCGATAAATTTGGGAAGCAAAGCATTGCCAGTGAGACCGGACAAATCACAGTGACACCTGCTGCAAGGCCGGCTGAGCGAGTGAGTGTTTCATCGTTCGATAAGAATATAAATGAATTAGTCTTAAGCATTTCATAAGAGAGTAACAGGGAGAATAATTATGGCTGAGGTATATCCATCTAATAACGAGTTGTTGAATATACAGTCCGACAGTGAAACCGGTGTTGAGTTTATACCGACGGGACAATCGCCTTACTATCTGCAGTTCAGAAAATTGCTGTATCGTCTTTTACTTGTAGTAAAACGGGCGAATGATTTGAGGGTTTATGATGAAGGCGGTCTGGATATAGGTGTAAAAAGCGGCAAATTCTGGGTGGGGACGGAGTTGGTCAGCTATGGCGGTTCGTCCGGAAATACTTTAGCCGACGATAAGGAAAACATTTATATCTATCTGAATTCACAGGGCCAGCTTGTTACCAATGAGTACAGTAGTTTTCCCGATATGGCGGCTGTACCGCATACTCGGCTGGCAATAGTAACTACATCGAGCAATGACATTGATTCGATAACTGATTGCCGCACAGGTCATAATTTTGTGATACCGTGCGGGGCCGGTGGGGTGAAGAAAATTATCGAGGAACATACCTCTGATGATACGCTTACTCCAGCGGAATCTGGCAGTGTGCATACTAATTTAGGTGCAAGTGGGGTGGTTACTCTTACCCTGCCGGCATCGGCCCCGGCTGGGACGGTATTTGCCTTTACGGTTCAGGCGGCACAGGAGCTGCGGGTGGACCCTGGCTCTGCAACAATCAGAGACGACAGCGGCCAGACAGCTGATAAATATAAATCGGCCGACGCTATAGGTGAGTGTATAACACTTGTTGCCGATTCGAACGGAGACTGGGTGACAACAGCAAAGAACGGTACCTGGATAGAAGAAGGGTAAAACAGGTTGCACAGGAACATTTTAGGGAGATGTGGTGCTTATGGCAATTGAAAATTTAAGGCCGAACGAAGTCGGAGATTGGAGCTCTTATGGCTGAAACACCGCCTGGACTTGATAATTTGAAGTTATGGCTAAGAATGAACGAATATATTGGTGAAGAAAACAACGACGTAATTAACGAGGTTGGCGATAATGGTAACTATCGGAATTATCCTGAAGAATGGGAAGGAGAGTTTCCATCACCTTCTATATCAAGTGGCGACCCCCCTTACTTGAACGGTGCTCTTAGATTTGGTTATCATGGGGACAACGACCAGTACATAGATTTTGGTGCTTATGCGGCGACTAAGCTCACCAGCATAGATTTCTCAATAAATCTTTGGTGCAAACTTGCAAGTACGGCTTCTCAGGGGTTCTGTACACACGGTCGTTATGCCCATAGTGGATGGGACCTTGTACTATATACTAATAAAATATATGTGCAGTATAATAAAAGTGGTGGTGTGTACAGAACGGCAAGTCCGGCGGCGTTGCTTTCAACGGATGGCACAACTTGGAATATGTTGACTTTCGTAGGCAATCGCAACGGCGATAGTAAAGGTGAGATTTTTGTGGATGGAACTGAAATAGCAAACTACGACACGCAGGCTATACTTCAAGTACCGGATACAACCACTTATAATTTACATATTGGGGCTGATTATGCTGGTGGTAGTACGATACAGGGTCGTTTAGACAACATAATGATATTCAACAAAGCTTTGACCCAGAATGAAATAAATTGGCTTTATAACGGCGGAAACGGCAGGGAAAATCCTTATATCGCACGGCCGTTGGTTGGAGGCTCATTGGCGGGAAATAGTCTAATTGGAAGGGGTTCGGCAAGATGATGTATTTAGGCGATTACAAAGAGGACAGCACGCTTTATTTCTGCTGGAGCACAAACGATAAAGACGGCGCCGGCATAACCCGCAGCACCAATGGGACAATCAAGGTCTATAAGGACGACGGCACTACCGAAAGCACAGCGGGGATAACCGATATAGAAGATTTTGACAGCCTGACAGGGATTCATAACTGCAAGCTCGATTTGAGTAGCGACGTTTTTTATGCGACAGGGCATGATTATTCGGTTGTACTTGCTGGGGCGACAATCGATGGTGAAAGCGTTAATGCTGTACTTGCTACTTTCTCAATAGAGAACAGGTTTGCAGGGAGTTTACTTTTTGAAAAGGCAGCCATGATGCTTGTCAACAAGGCCGTACAGAACAAGGTAACCGGTGTAATTAAGTACTATGACGAGGATGACGAAACGGTCATTCTTACCCACACACCGACTGATGGCGTATCGGAGATTACGAGGGAATCGAGCTGATGGAAAGTGAGTGGTTAAAAGAAGCACTTTTTAACGGACAGACGAGCAACGGATTTAAGCTCGGTACTATTTTGAGTTTGGGCTGGTTCTGGCTGAGGGCGGGCGGCTGCTCTGTGCTGTATCGCGGAGCCAGTATGGAGCTAATAGACTTTGAGAATATATTGGCTGTGGGTGAACAGGACGCCAGCTCAATCTCACCACCCGGTTATGTCCAGCACAGTAGCGGCTCGACGTATTGTTATGTTGTTCGCAGGGCCAATAACTGTGGCTGTCAGGAGTATACCATCGCTGCCGCGGTCAAGGTTTCGATAGATGCCGACGGAGAATTGGCACATCCAGAGCCAAACAGCGTTTTCGGTGCAGGGGTGCGGCAGGTGGCCGGCAGTAAGATACAACTTCTCTGGTTTTATTGTCCTCTTGAACAGCAGTCGGCGCCTGTGTGTTTCAAAATTTACTGTGACGGCGGTACGGGGCAAATCGATTATGAAGACCCAATTGCTACGATTGACTATACCGGAAGGAAGTTTTACAGCTATCAAAGTGACACGCTTGATGCAGGGACTCATTTGTTTGCTATAAGGGCCGAAGATGCCTGTGGTATAGAGGACAGCTCTTTAGCCGGTATAAAAATTCAGCTTGATGTTACGAGCCCTATCGCGATTGAGATATTAAGTTCCGAAGCAGCCTAATCCAAAAGAGGTTTTTAATGTCTAACAGGATTGATTTTTACCAAGCAGAGCAAAGCCGGTTTTCACAGCCAGCGGCGAAAGTTTCGGTCTTTTTTGAAGAGGTGCTTTGCCCTTATCTTGAGTTGATAGAGATTGTACGTTGCGGCTGGCCGGAGTTTGGCTGGGTGCGTTTGGCCTTGAATACAGCCGCTCACCCGCAGGCCGGCCCGACGTCTGTTGAAGAGATTGAGACTTTGTTTGGTATGGGAAAATCAATTTGTATTCAGCAGGTTTACAATGGTGCAGCACCGGGCGTATCGGTTGAGAGTTTTCCTATTTTCGTCGGTCAGATAGAAGGCATTGAGACAAAGCTGTCTGGCAAGGGCAAAAGAGTTGAAATTACAGCGAAGGATTTCAGTGCGAATCTAAATCGCATCACTATCTATGGCAGGCGAGTAGTCAACCCTGATGGTTCGACTGTATTTTTAGCAGGCGTTGACACCGTTTTTAACGAAGATGGCAGGGGCAATGCCTCAACTGAACCAGTCGAGAACGAGGGGAAGAGTTTAACGGTGTTTTGTGCCGAGCAGACACAGTCGAAGCCGTGGAGCTATGCCGAGGTTATTAACTATTTGCTTTGTGAGTATCTGCCGATGGGGCAATTGCAGATACCAGAAATTGAGCGGCTTCGGGTCCTGACTGAGAACCAGATAGTTCGGGACCTTGACGTTACGAGTTTAAATATGTTAGAGGCGTTGCAGCGATGCTGTGAAAGAATTGGTTTGAAGTTTAATTTTGTCTGTCGGCCTGAACCGATGCATCCGAGGCAGGCGATTGTATTCTATAAAAGTGGTTGCGGCAGGGAGGTTGAGTTAAACTATCAGCCTTATGGCGAACAGTTTAATATTTCGAAGACAAATATTTTGGCTCTGCACAGGAGGAAGAATTTCTGGCCTGTAACACACAGATATATCGCCCAGGGCGACTTCAAGGTTTATGAAGCGACTTTTGAGCTGGTAAAGGCCTGGGACAGTAACAAGGAAGACACTGATTATAATAAGTTTTCACCCTTGACCAATCCCGACTTCTACCGTGTCAAGGACGTATATCGCAAGTGGTGTCTTAATGAGGCGGGTGATTACAGCAATTCGCCGTACAATCGTGGAGATGCTTTTGATTTTTCAAAGATTTTCGAGGGCAGCAATTTCGTTCATTGCCGCAGGTCTTTTTTGCCCGTTCTAACGACTGATAACCAGGGTAAATCCCTGGGTTATTTTCTGGAGGTATCATACGATAACGGTTCAAGCTGGCGGCAGTATCTTTATGCTTTTAATAATCTTCTCAATGAGTGTGGGGTGTGGCTCAGCAGCGAAGAGCTTGATGTTGATACGTGGGTGGCGGCATTAAAAGGGGTTCTGAAGTTCAGAATGACCGCATCGGTAATCAGTGATGAGCGGTTGAGTTGCGTAATTGCCGACGGTCCGGTCGGTTCGGCTGTTCCCGTGATTGACCATATTATTACCCTGCCTCGTCGGTTCAAATATCGTAAGGTAAGCAGTTGGAGTATTTTTGCGAATATATCAGACGATGTGCTTGGTACTGCCGACGAGGTTGACGACAGAGATGCCCTGTATGAATTTGTGCGTAAAAGGGCGCAGGTTAACTCTGAGACAATCGAGACTGTTGATGTGCAGATGCCTTACCTGACCTTTGATTACAGAGTAGGTGATAGAGCGACATCTTCGCCCGAAAGCAGGGACCTGCTCGGTTGCAAGAGTGATAACCGAAGCACAAACCGGATAGAGCGTGCGCAGATGGATTTCGAGAAGCAGTGTACGAATTTGAAAATCATTCGGCAAAGGGGTTTAGGGTTATGAGCAGGCAGATAGATATGGAGAGTCGGGGGGAACTGGCAAGATTTGCCCGCAACCGTTCGCAGCAGAGGCAGGAGGTGGCGGTTGTTACTTCACCCGGTGCCCGGAGCTCGGCCTGGGCGGTTAAGGTCAAAAGCCTTTCGTCGTACAATGTATATAACGTTCGTGCTGTTGAGATAGGCGATGCCGGTTCACTGCCGGTTGAAATTGGTGATACGATGCAGGCGGTCAATCTGGCCGAATCGTTTTTGCAGCAAGGACAACTCTCAGCAGGGACATATGTGGCGATGTCTAAGGTGGGCGAAAAGAATATTTTTTATGCACCGGTGTAAAAACAGCTAAAGGTGCTGAACATAAAGCGAAAAGCAACAGTGTAAATTTGAGAATGGAAAATCGAAAGTTGAAAGTTGAAAGTCAATCCGGCTGGCAGTTTAATCGACAGGTTAATCTTTCTGTGCTGGTTCAGCTGGTATTTCTGGCTGCGTTGATTGTGGGTAGCTGGGTCAATCTGCAGCGGCAGCTCGACCTGCTGCAGAAGGATGTAACGTATTTGTGTCGGTGCCAGGAGAGTTTTGAGCAGAAAATCGAATCGCTTGCAGCAAAGAGTGTTTCGCATGAACATCGTCTGCGAGCGGTTGAAAGAGCATTTACCAAATCGGATATGCCAGAGGAGACTTTTTGAGAGCCGAATGTAAAGGAGAAATGATGAGAAAGATTTTAACGACATTGATGTTAGGGTGCATTGCGTTAGCAGGTTGTGAAAGTCTGCGTTTTGGGCCGAGTGAAGACCAGAAGCAGAATGCCTGGCTGCACAATCGGACAACTGCAGCGGCAGCACAAAGTGCCAAGGCCGAGGACGCATCGGAAAAACTGCAGGCATTAACGCAACTGTCGCAATTGCAGAGCAGGGCGTTTACATCCTACTACGGCCTGCCGAGGGAACTTCCACCGGCTCAATCGGCCGAAGAGATACTTGCCGAATCGAATTTCCAGCTCGCGGAGAGGGCTTCGGATCAGTCGGCTCAAAGGCCTGATGCATTTGTACTGGCTGATAGTATATTTGAATTAGCTATCGGCATCTGTGCTTTAATGGGGGGCGTGTACGGGACAAGAGCGGTAGGATTCTTAAAAGATGCAAGAGCCAAGTCGAAGGCCTTGAAAGAGATTATCGAAGGCAATGAGCTTTTCAAGAGTAGGAACAGCGAATTTGCAGAGGATTTCAAGGCCGCTCACAAGGACCAATCACCAGGCACACGGCAAATCGTAGCTGAACTGAAAAGTAGCTGAACTGTATTCTGCTGATAAAGCTTTGTCTGTCAATTTGCATCCGGCGTTGCGGTGCTGTTTTTCTTTTTTAATTCGAATGCTCGGACAATCACGTAGGCCACGAGAGCAAATACAAAGAATACCAGAAGCATCCAGGCGACGCCCTGAAGTGTTCCGATGATTGTTCTGTACAGTTCCAGTACCCACCGCTCCGCATTTAGCTCGATTATTTTTGACCCTTCAAATCTTGGTTCGGTGATGTATTTTTCGAGTTCCCATATTCTTACTCCGCTTGATATTCCGGTTACATAGATGGCGAATTTGAGATACTTTGACCACGCTTTGCTGATTTGGTCTGAAATGATTCGGGCGAGAATTGCGTTGATTGGCCTGGCGAAAATCAAAACAACAACGGAAGAGACCACCAATGCAATTACAAATGTGACGATTAAAAGTGTGATAAACATATCTTTCTCCTACTTTAACAATAGAGGTTTTTAGCAATACAGGGTCGCCTCATATGTATGCCTTGCGGTGCCGGCTTTAGTTAATTAAAAAATCACCGATGTTAATGTATGTGGTTTACCTACCTTAAGATTATACGATGAATCTTTTTCATTTCAAGTTTTTTCGGCTTGTTTAACGCTGACGTAATTAGATGGTTGTACAATAGAGAGAAATGCCGGCTTATCGTCTGGTGAGGAAAGATTATCGGAGAAGAAAAAGTGGAGACGGCCGCCCCCCCAAATTTTGGTTAAAAGGTTCAACCGTCTCCTTTGAAGAGGAGAGAGATTTATTTATTACCGGACTCAAAAAACTGCTTTTTTGTCCTAACTAAAGTTTAACTCATCTTTTGCCTTTCTCCAAATAATACGCTATAATAATCGGAAGGTTCGGGCAGATTTTTCGAAAAACAGACCTTCCTAAAATTAAGTGAAAGTTTGACCGCCGGAGCATACAATAGCCCAATATGGTTCAGGTGGAGATAATCAATGATAGTCGGTGTGTTGACGGCACAAATGCATATGCAGGGGACAGCTTCGCTTAAGGAAAAGAGAAGCATTGTCAAGAGTTTAATCGGTCGGCTGAAAAGCAGGTTTAACATTTCCATTGCAGAGGTTGACCATCAGGACGATAAACAGTTTGCGGTCATAGGGATGGCAATGGTCTCAAACGACACTCGTTATATACACAGCAGTTTTGATAAAATCGTTGAATTTATGCGAAGGGACGGCCGTTTCTATCTTGGCGGGATTGAACGCGAAATCTTTTAGCTTTAACTTATCAGCCCTTTGTAACAGGATGTTGTGCTTCTCTCGGCCCCAATATTAAGATGTCCATAACCACCATTCGGGCCGACTTCAATGTCCCATAAGTAACCTCAGTTTTGCAGCCGAGCAAGCTCATCGGCACACATTTTTGCCTGTCCCGGGTCGGAAAGTTTTTCGGAAGCGGCCTTGAGATATTTTACTGCCCGCTCGGGCTCATTTAGATAACGCGCATACATTACGCCCAGCATCAACTGTACCTGCTCGATGTATTCGTAGTTGTTGTAGTGCTTTAGGAATTTTTCATAGGCCTGTGCTGATTCAGCGGGTTTTTTCTCGCTGGCAAGCTGATTGGCGATGTCCAGTAGCTGCTGTCGCGGCAAAATCTGCTCGCTATCAAGCTTTATCAGTTCCAGATAGGCCTCGGCCGCTGCCGACAAATTGCGCTGCGAAATCCTGCCGGTAATTTCGCTTCTAAGGTGGCTGATTGTTTCCATAAGCTGCTGCTGGGCTGCTGTTTTGACCTCTTTAACCTTTATCCTTTTGCTCTTCGTCTGGCCGGTAAAGGGGTCGTAACCGCGCCCAACAACGTCACGATATACCCGCCGACGGTTCCATTGTTTGAGCATCGCCCAGAGGTCAAAATTGCTTCCGGCGATTAAGCCGGTCGCCAGCATCGTCAGCATTGCCAGGGCTCCGAAAGCGTATCCGGAAAGGTGCGCATCATAAGCGACCATTGGGATGCTTCTTTCGAGCATATTGTCCCAGACAATCAACTTAAAACCGATGAAATACAAGGCGGAAATTTCGATGGTGTCAATAAAAAAAAATATCCAGTAAAAAACCGTAATTAACGTCTGCGGGAATAAAACCAGATAGGCGCCGGTTACGGCGGCGACGGCTCCGCTGGCTCCGATGACACTGCCGCCGCCAATGAGTATATGGCCTATTCCACTGAATACGGCACCGGCCAGGTAAAAACATAAATAACCGATGTTACCAAGCTTGTCGTTGACATTATTGCCGAACAGATACAAAAAAAACATATTGCCGAGGATGTGCATAAAGCCGCCGTGCAGAAAGGCATAAGTGATAAACTGCCACAGGAAAGGTCGTTCAGGCATCAGCACAAGCTGTTCTGCCCACGGTCGAAGAACCCGCATAACATCCCTTGTCAGCGGATGGATGCGAGTCGAATACGTCAATAAAAAAATGATTACGTTGACACCTATCAGGGCGTAATTTGTGTATGGCGTTCGCCACGGCCGAATACTTGTCCGTATAGGAAATATAATAAACATAACAACTCAACTGCCAATCTTAAGGTTGCAAGTAAAAACCAATTTATTGTAACGGCAAAAAACAGATACGACAAGATGTAAAATAAATTAATGGTAAACGCCAGGATGTAAAAACACTGGTTTTTATAGGGCGATTCTGTAAGATAAAAAAATAAGTTGAGCTTTTTGGCTTAACCTGCCGCTAACTTGTGTCGATAAAATAGTTAAAATCCGTGGAAATAATGTCGGTTTATAAATTAGGAGAATCAAGATGGGTATTCAGAACTGGTCGGAAGAGATTCTTCTTGTGGACCTGCCTCAGGAGCCTGAATTGGGAGATGAGCTTAAAACCGTTACTGAGATGGTCCGCGACAAAGGTGACTGCGATGTGGTAGTGGATTTTTCCAGCGTTGATATTGTAACTTCTTCAAGTCTCTCAAAACTTCTGAGGCTGCGTAAGCTTCTGGCTGACTGCGGGCATCGGCTTGTTTTCTGCAACGTTGCTCCCGCAACCAAGGGCATATTTACGGTAACCGGCCTCGATGGAATTTTCGAGCTTGTTGACGATAAGTTCGTTGCCCTCGCAGGTCTTCAGATTACCAATTAAATGCAGAATCCCGGACAGGAAACTTGACAAAAGATTTTCTCTTGTGTAATATATTTTTATGATTGTTGAGCCTATTACGAATACCGCTTTTAGCCCTCAGTTTTTTGCTATAGCGATGTTCGTAATCTGCTCGCAAGTTTATTGAAAAATCAGGGTTGTATTAGATGGACGAAGAAGTTCTGCAGCAAATCGAGCAGATTATAGGTTACCAGTTTTCCGACAGGAAGCTGCTGGGCAGGGCCTTCACTCATTCCTCGGCGGTGGACAATCGTCTTTCGAGCAATGAACGACTGGAGTTCATCGGCGATTCAATTTTAGCTTTGGTTATATGTCAAGCCATTTTCGACCGCTTTACTTCTTATCTGGAGGGTGACCTGACGAAAATGAAGAGTATGCTTGTTTCGCGCAGGAGTGGGGCCAGGATTGCGAAGCAGCTCGGGCTGCAAAAATTTCTTAAAGTCGGCAAAGGTATGTCCAGCAGCCGGGCATTGACCGGCTCTCTCGCGGCGGGCCTGCTCGAAGCCGTTATTGCTGCGATTTATTTCGACAGCGGTTTTGATGCCGCTCGTGATTTTATCTTAAGAATATTTGGCCCGCTAATCGACAAGGCAGACGCAGAACAGGCACAGGGGAATTTCAAATCAATGCTCCAGCAGTATTCTCAACAGCAGTTTGATGTTACGCCTGTTTATGGGCTACTTGACGAAAAGGGCCCGGACCACCATAAATGTTTTGAGTCCGAAGCAATCGTCGCAGGCCGACATTTCTCAAGTGCCTGGGGGACAAATAAAAAAGAAGCAGAGCAAAAAGCCGCCTTTAATGCACTTGTTGAATTAGGAATTCTTGAAGAGGGCTTGATGGATTTCGAATCTGACTAATTACACCGATTGCCGCAGCAAGGTACGTAGTTACTGAATAACCAGGCTCGCCACGATATATAAAGCCAGAGCAACCAGTGCCATAAAAATAACAATAGAAGCAAATAGAGCGCCTGTTTCCCTGAGGAAAACTGCTGTTTTAATTGTCGGCAGCTTCGTTGCTTTATAGACAATAGCTATCGCCGCCGCCAGAGGCAGCACCCACAGCATTAACCGTGGATTAGTCTCAAGTTCCTGCGGTGCTGTGAACGTCGCTATTATCAGGTTTGTTATTGCAGACATTTTAGCCTCCGGCAGCTTCAGTTTGGCGCAAATGAGCTAAGTAAACAGCGTTGACGATGCAAAGGAGGTTTAGCAGACCTGCGACACTCGTGTATATCTGTCCGATTTCGTTTGGCCAGCCGTAAACACGATACCCTCCGCCGGCGGTGCTAAAACCTATAAACATTACCATTGGTGAGTTCATAATCTGAGCTATATACCATGGCCAGGACCTGACCGGGTCGATTACACCAATTGACCCAACGTACAGCCCCACAGAAAAAATCAGCACAACAGTACAAAATATGATTATCGAGCGTTTTTTTTCATTAAGGAAATAATAACCTGCTCCGGGGACAAGCCACGACAACAGAGCGACGATAAGAAGAAACAACAAATTGTCTTTGGGAAATCGTGCCACTACAGTGCCCCGGTGGATTTGTCCTGGTCATTTGCATCTGCAGCCTCTTCATCCTCAATAGCCCATCTGAACTTCATACGTTTTAGGATATTGTCCGGATTAAAGTGTACCGCTGCCAGAGACTGGGACTGAAGAGTGTTTATTTTGTAAGCCTGAATTGATTTGATTGCTTCATATTGTTGCCGGTCAAGCCGTTTAACTGATATGTTTTTTAAACAATAGTAGCTCATGTCCGGCTTAACTTCCAGGACTAAAGGCAGCTTTTCAATTGTATTACTGTCCGGCGGAACAAGTGAATATAACTGTTCTCTTAGCACACTTTCCTTTCTTCTCTCATTGATTAGAAATTGTGCTGTTGGATTGCCCTGGCTTTGCACAGCCAACGTCTTTAGCATCGGCCCGGAGAGTCTTGGGAGATTTGTAAAGTTTTGCAGGGTGAATGCATCGGAGCCGGGCCCATCCTCTCGGGCTTGGGGGCCATAGAGTTCGTTGAATTTGTCGATGGCACTGTCCCAGCCGTCTTTTGTCGCCAGATTGACGAATTGTTCGGCTTTATCTTTTGCCGTTTCCATTGCCGCGAGTTTTTTAAGGTCTTCGGTTACTTTTTCTTTTACCGAATAAAGTCTCTTGTCTTGGGAGCGGGGCTCCCGCTCAAAATCAATTGTGTCTATACTGAATGTTTGGTTAACACTTTGCGGCTCTGCGGCCTTGTGGGCTTCGGTTATCCGCACAAGAGCAGATATCTGTGCGAAGAAGTCTTTCAACGGTCCGATATTTTCATATAGCCCTGGTTTTTGTAAGCCGGTAAGTCCAAGTTCACTGCTGCCCAGCTGCTCAATTGCAAAAACAATTTTGCTTAACCCCAGAGAGCTGAATCTATATCCGAAGCCGCCAAGGTATAGTTTTCCGAGGTATTCGTCCTCTCCTGTGTCGGTTGCACTAAGCAGACCGGTCCGGCCGGAATATACCTTGATTTTATATTTTTTGCTCAATTGCTCGGCAGTGGTTTTGTAATCACCCGCTCTTTCCTTAAGCTGCTCGATACTTAAGTCCGCTGCCCCCGTGTCTATGTCTTGAAGGTTCGCATCGGTAATGGCCTTTGCCTCTTGAAGTATCTTTTCTGTCTTCGAGTTTATTTTGTCCTGCAGGAGCTGATTCGTGATGGCAGAGGCGACTTCCGAATAGCTTTTTATTCGTTCGGTTAAAGGTGAGTTGGGGTCATTTGGGTCCGAGGGTATCTGTTCGGTAAATTGTTCTCTGTATCTTCGGTAATATTCTTCCGCCTCTTCCTGTGTAGGTGCTGTTACTATATTTGAGACATCATCCGGCTTAATAGCGATATATTCAAGCTTAACTCTATCGGCAAGTTTGTAACCGAAGCCATAAGGGTTTTGCTCACTTACCTGCCCGGAAAAAAATTGCTTATACCTGTTAAACTGTTCGAGGATTTTTTCTTCATCCGGCTGGGGCTGGCTTTCTGTAAACAAGGCCGAATCAAATTTTACAAATTCCACATCAATCGTTTCAAACTCCCAGCTTGCATTATGAGTCAGTTGCGATAATGTAATATTTTCGTTCGAGCTTATCATATTGCTGTACGCCAATACTGACAACAGCTTTGCAAACGCTTCCAGTATCCGGTCCTCGGGGATTCTTTGGTTGTTTACGATTGAGCCGATGAGCTGGGTATAGGTTATACCGTTGAACAGTTGTGGTATTACTCTTCCAAGCAGTATGCCCGCTTCTTCTTTTGCGACCCTGATGCCGGCCAGACTCGCCTCCTTGTTCAGCAGCAGCCAGTATATGTCGGTCGGCGCCGTGCGTTTGTAAAGGTCGTTGATTTGTTTATCGCTGATTCTGCATCCGTTCGATATTATCATTTGTTGAATTCGACGGATTGACTGCCGTGAAGTTCTCTGCTCCGAAAACAACAGTTCACCAAGCAGAACTGCCCTGAGATCCTGCGACCGCAGCAGAACATCGGCATTAAGGGCCTTGAGTGTTTCTATCTCCTGCCACGCCAAGGCTCTGTCTGAGCTTGTTATCTTCCTGTTATCATCGTAGTAAGCAATGGTTTTTTGGAACCGGACGGTACCTCGGCCAAGTTGACTGATCCAGGTGCTTCCGATAAAACCGACCATTATGATGACGACCACAACAGCCATTAGCTTTTTATTGTTTTTACGCAGCCATCTCACCAAATTCATATTTGTGCTCCGAATTTGTTGTTCCTGTCGAGCTTGAAAACCATATAAGTATATGCAACTTTTCAGCCTTTGCAAGAAAAATAGCTGAATTGAGCATTATTGAATCGGCAGAATGATTGCAGTATCGGTTATTTTGCTTTTAAATAAATTTCTTGCATTCCCAGCAGGGCTAAATCATAATAACAGGCGGACAGGCATGATTTTATGAGGAGTTATGGAATCTTATGGAATTTGAAGAAGGACCGGAATCTGAAATTAGGAGACCAAAAATGGATGAGAACCAGCTCAGAACAAACAATTTGATAGACACTACCGATTGCCTTGAAGCCGTCGGAGTGTTCAAGGGATGGAAAAATTTCTTGTTTATAATCGTAATACTCTCTTTGCTCCTGCTGCAGGTATCGTTTTGGCTGGTAGATACCAAAGTCATTACAACCGGTGGTATGGGTGCTGATGATGTATCTGCTGCTGCAGATGATGAGCCGACTCAGACCGTCACTGATGCGACAGCCGAGCCAAACCAGCCGGCCAAAAAAGTACAGGAACAAAAAGAGGTCCCTCGATTCGGAGTAACATTCAAACGGCTCTCCTGGCTTATCCGTTTCCTTGACTTTGTGCTAATACCGGCCTCTATACTTTATTGTCTGACAATGCTGTTTAGCTTAAAGGTTTCGATGCTCGGTCGGCTCGGCGGGATAAACCATATCAGTCGCGCTTTTTTCCTTTCGCTGACTTTTGTCGTTTTGCTGCTCCCCTGGCAAAAGTTCTTCGGTGGCGTGGTTACCGGAGCAATGTACACCCCTGCCGAGTTGTTAAGCTACTATGAGGCACAGACAAAAGGATTATTCGCCGCCTCACTTTATTATCTGCGCTTCAGCGGATATTGGGTTCTGGTGATGCTGTTGCTTATCTTTTCGCAAGCACGCAGTTTCCGCTGGGCAAAGACCATACTTCGACGCTTAGAGGTGATATAAACAGAAAAGGCACTGCTAAAGTTTCGATAAACTTTCCCGTGCACTTTTCAACTTTTCCTGCTCATCTGTTCTGGCATAGAGCTTTATCAATTCCCTCAGAGCAATCCGCTGAATAGACCGCCCGGTCGTCTTAAAAATAGACAGAGACTCTGAGCCCGACAAAGCCACACCACACTGCCGGATGGCATCATATTGCTCTTCGGCTGTCTCGTACTGTTGGGCTGTGGAAGATGCTCTTGCAATCCTTGAGGCATACCTGACAAGCAGCTTAATGCTTTTTGCAGTCTCAATGCCATCCTGATGCTTCTGCTCTTGTTCGGATGCGGGAAGGGCCGAATACCCCTGTTCAGATAATGTTAGTATTGGTATTTCGGAAAACACCGACGAATCGTCCCATTTGACAAGAAAGAATTGCTCGGCAGCGGCTTTGCGCTCGCCGCTGTCCCATAGTTCCAGCACATCGTTAAAAGTTGCTTCCTTAGCGTATAGACCAACAGTTACAGCCGATATGCCGGGCGTCTCAAGTAACTCGGCCTTGGTCTCAAAAACTATATCACCCGGTATCTCAGCCCGCACAAGGACGAACCGCTGGACAGAGCCTTCTTGTACACTTTTGGCAATTACCGTCTCGCCCGCCTTTAATCTCAATTGGCGACTCACAGTTGTTGAGCTTGTTACAGGCGGCCCTGTCGGCAGAGATGTTTTAGGGTCAATCTCCTTTGGTGGTTCTGCTGTGAAATTTTCATATCTAAAATCGATAGTAATGTCTCCCCACCTGTCAACAGAAGGTAACGCTTCCACAGTTGTTCCGATGGCCTCGTCGGTCAGTTTCTCTGTGAAAGAGTCGGCGCCTGTCCTTACAAGATATTTTAACCTTTTTCCAGTGCCGGCCCTGCCTGTTTTGCCTGCTCGTACCTTAATCTTTGTTGAGTCAAGCAGTTTTGAGTTATCGGCCTCGGCCAGCAGCCAAAGCAGCTTCGCAACAGACACCGTAACTTTTGCTCCGGGTGCCGGTGAGCTTATCCCCACCGCCTGAAGGGCTGCTGTTTTGACCTCCAGCTCCACAGTTTCAACAATTACTTCAGGCCCGACCTCATTAGGCCCAGCCTCGCCAGCGCCGGCCTCAGCGCTCGACCACGAAACAGCGAACAACAGTATATAAACTAAAATCGCAATACAAACCGCTCTTGACAGTCTTCTCATAATCAAATCCTTCCAAAAATTTCTTGTGCTCACTACAGTAGCTATTATATAAAAAACCAGGGTATTACTGTTACAAAAAAAAAGAAAAAACTGCTGATGGCTTACAGCTAAAAACAGTAAAAACTCCTGGAAAGACACTGTTTTAAGCTGCTATTGCCTAAAAATTTTTTGTAGGTAGCTTAGTAACAGCACCACATAAAACGTGGGGCCAAATATTTAGCCTGCGGTTTCACCGCAGGTTCTGACTCACAAGATCGTACTTGACGGAATATTAGCCGCAAGGGTAAGATTGTATAAGATATGTGTGGTTTTTAGATTCATCTTTGATCAGCGTGTTAATATTCCCCTGATATACAGAGAAACGAAGAAGATGAAATTCAGAATATCGAACTGGTTCTTTGTAATTCTATGCTGTCTTGGGTTAGGCTTCTGGCAGAAGGATAACGTAGGGACAGTATTGCGTGAATACTCATCTCTCTATAGACACCTCAAATACGAAGATGGCTCAATGAAGATACACGGGCCTTTTACCCCCCTCATAGTGGCGAAAGAAGACCCCGAGGCGGCCGCAGTTGCAGAAATAAGGTTATACCGCCTGAACCGTGAACGCGACAAATTCATCTGGGCAATTGCTGATAAACTGCTGCACTATCCCGACAACGAATTTCTGTTGTTTGAGCTTATCAGCTCTATTCATTACTGGGATGATAAAAGTATAATTGACCCGCAGATTAAACTGGGGCTTGCGGAAAGACTCATCGCACTACAGCCGGACAACGCAATCTATCATTACTTGAAGTGCTATCTACTTTTGATGGATAGGCACGGCAGCGACATCAATGCTGCTCTTGAGGAACTTGAATATGCCAACAAGTGTAATGAATATAGCTTCCCTTATGATAGCTATAGAGAGCGAGCGATAAGTATAGCAGCCAAGGCAAAATTAAGCCGTTTTTTACAGAGAGAGTTATGGTATTACAGCAGGGGTAGCCCTGTTACTTCTGATATCTGGCAAAAGTTAATCGGTCAAGCAAACGCAGCATTTACGAATGGTGATACGGCTGAAGGTATGCGTATCACCAATGCCTTGGCCCAGATGCAGAAACGTCAGCTTCGTGATGGAGACCCTTATGCGGTTGCCATAAGAGGACTAAGGTTCTTTTCGGGGGCATGCAGTTTTGGGCACTGGGACGAGCCGCACTGTTTGGAACTGCAAAGAGCCGACCTCGATAAAGAGCAAGCCAAAGAAAACCGGCTTCAGTTGTGTACCCTAATGGCAACACCTAAAAAAAACCCTGAGGAAAAGCAAGACCAGCACAAGAAAGAGAAAGAAAAACAAACTGCGTTTCTTGCTGTTCCTCCAGCAGTGCATGCCGGCCAAATGTTTGTCGCATTCTTGTGGAGCTGCGCAATACTGCTGGTTATCAGCGTGGTGAGCGGTTTCGGCGAAAGAAACAAGGTCACGCTTTCCGGAATTTTACTGTTTATAACAAGCTGTGTATTTTACTTCTGCATTGTTAAAGGGTTCTTTTTGGCACCGCTCCTGGATAGCTTCTCATGTTACCACTTTTCTTACATTGATGTCTTACGACTTTTCCCAAGGCTGAACCTTATTGAAGATGAGCCTGTGTTGGCTGGTTTGTTTTTAGCCGGGCCGGTGCTGGCTGCACTGCTCCTGTGGGCATTGGGTTTTGTAAGACCGAAAAAAGGCGCTTTCTGGAAACGATGGTATATAAGAGTTTTAGTGTCTTTGAGTATTGGAATCGCAGCAGTATTTGTTTCGGCATTTCATATCGTTAATTATAAAGGCGAAACATTATGGCCGCAGTGCCTAATCCTCGGTGGTTTAATAGCTATCTTGGCATGGGGCATTATAACATTTGCTTGGTGGCTATTTAGGTGCAGGATTGTCAGGCTGCTTTTGGTTGCAGCATTTTTAGGTTCGGTGACGATTCTGGCAGGTGGTTATCGGTATGTTCAGTATTTGCCGATGATTGTTTTCATTCTGGCCGGCGCCATTATGGCTGTGGTTAAACCTGGTGAAATGTCATCTTTAAAAACGGTGCTTCGACTTTTTAGCAGAAGGCCCGACGTTGCAGCCATTAGAAGCAAATGCCTCAGACTTACAGCTCCGTTTATAGTGGTGTATTGGGTGCTTTTCATATCATTGACGCCTTTAGTTGCTAAGAGTATAGACCTGGAGTTTGGGGAATTTAAGACTGTTGTTCGAAGGGTAATACTGCCTGAAGCTGATGAGGCGTACGAGGAGTTGATGAGCACGTTTGAAGCAGAGGGCCTCAAGAAAACGAATGTTCATCGTTTGCTGGGTCTGGTTATGCCCGAAGATTTGCCTGCCCTTTTGCACAAGTTGAAAAACAAAGAATTCGCAGACGATTACTATCCGTGGCCATTAGCATGGCCTGGGAAAAAAGCAAGCGAAGAAGAAAACGCCAGATTAGAAAAGATGAAAGAGCAACGGCGACGCTTGAATGATGCCGATTTGGTTCTTGCAATGCGTAGCTGTGGTAAGGATGTGGTAGGTATCATCACCGCTTTCCTGGATAATCCTGATGCTGAGCAGGCACTGGTTGCCAGGGCAAGGTTGGGAGACTCGACAACAAAAGAGAAGTTGGAGGAGCTTTTGCAAACCCGGATGCAAAACGAACTTGACAAGAAGGAAGATGAGCAACCGATGCGCTATGGAACCTATCTGGACAGACCTGCCAAAGAGGCTGAGATTATTGGCGCTCTGGCGTGTATTTCCGAGCCCAATGAAGCTATGGAGCGATTTCTGGATTATATCCAAAATCAAGAGGTCTCTGATTTGTTGATTGAGAACCATAAATTTTTTGAGGGCGTAACCTTACTGCCAACAACCCATGCTCGTAAGGTACTAAAAGCCTATTTAGTTAAGGCACACAGCTGGCAGCCACCGGAGGAAAAAACACATTATGGCTTGATTCGCCATCGCCCAGATAGAGTTCTTTATCCTTTGCGCAGAATTGTCGGACTCCATGGTGACAGGCAGATTGCTGAGGAGATTTTTAAAATAATGCTATCAGCAGTAGATAAGGAACAACATTTTGAGTCATTCGATATTTCCCCATATTTCCAGGGCCGGTCCGCAGGATTGCTTAAACAGGGTCTCACCTGCAGTAATTCTGACACGCGGGCATGGTGTGTTTGGCAGTTGCGAAAGATTGGATACGAATGGAGTATAGAAGAAATAGGCAAACTTCTAACCGATAAAAGTTGGAAGGTGCGAGCCAATGTGGCAGCGGCAGCAGGCAAAGAAATTACAGCTTTAGCTGCTAATGACCGCAACAGTTTTGTCAGAGCTGCCGCAAGCCTTTGGGCCGGCAATTAACTTTAGCAGTCAATAACAAACAAATTTTTCCTAAAAACACTTTGACAGCAGTATTGTCTCTATGTACATTCTCCGGCTATGAGTGATGACTTTAGGCCACACATATCCCACGAGCAGACCATCGCTGAAATTACTATTAAGTCGGTTATAACAGGTGTTGTCTTCGGTTCACTTTTCGGAGCGGCCAATGCGTATCTTGGGCTGACCGCAGGTTTAACCATTTCCACCTCAATTCCGATAGCGGTTATGGCTGCCGGCTTTTTCAGACTGCTGAGAAAATCGGGCGTCCCGGCGACCATTCTTGAGGTAAATATTGCTCAAACAATCGGCTCGGCTGCTTCCTCGCTTGCCTCCGGGCTGATTTTCACGATGCCGGCTTTGTTTATGTGGGGGCTTGACCCGAAATACCTTCAGATGGTGATGCTCGGCTCTCTCGGAGGCCTGCTCGGAATCCTCTTTATGATACCGCTGCGGGAACATCTGATTATCCGTGAGCACGGCAAACTGCCTTATCCGGAAGGAACTGCCAGCGCTAAAATCCTCATTGCCACCGAAAAAGGCGGGCGCGGTGCCGTTGCTGTCTTCAAAGGTGTGGGTCTGGGGGCGGTTTTCAAGTTCTGCACGGGTTTTCTGTATCTCTGGAAGGAGAAGGTTGCGTACCTTTTTCCTGTGCCGGCCAAGGCAAGTCTTGGCCTGAAGGCCTCGCCGGCACTGCTCGGCGTCGGATACATCCTCGGTTTTAGAATCGCCGGCGTTATGGTGGCCGGTTCACTAATATCATGGCTCGTCCTGATACCTTTGATTGCTCATTTCGGTGATATGGTTACAATGCCGGTCTTTCCGGAAAAAGAACTTCTGATAGCTCAGATGAGTCCGGAACAGCTCTGGAGCAGGTACATCCGTTATATCGGTGCCGGCGCCGTAGCTGTGGCAGGTCTTATCACCGTTTGGAAGTCTATGCCGATTATGGTTCAATCGATTAGAGCAAGTTTAGGCAAAATTGTCCCAGGCCCAGCTTCGGATAAAGCCTACCTGAGAACACACCACAATATTCCGTTTAAGTATATCGCCTATGGTGTGCTGATTATCCTTGTTGGTCTTACTTTCATACCCGGCATCATAGGCGGCCTTGTGGCAGTCAGGATAATGGCATCGCTTGCAATTGTGATATTTGCATTTTTGTTTGTTACCGTTTCTTCGCGGATTGTGGGAATTGTGGGCGTATCTTCCAATCCGACTTCCGGGATGGCTCTGGTAACTATGCTGGTTACTGCCCTTGTTTTTGCTGTGTTGGGCTTTACCGGCAATGTCGGCAAAATAGCGGTTCTCTCTGTAGGCGGCGTTGTCTGCGTGGCTGCTTCTATCGCAGGCGATGTCTCACAGGACTTGAAAACCGGCTATATACTCGGCACGACACCCTGGAAACAGCAGGTCGGCGAGATGATTGGCACCGTCAGTGCTATATGGGCGGTCTGTTTTTCAATATTCATACTCGATAAGGGCTACACCTTCGGCACTATGGCTCTGCCGGCCCCACAGGCGACTCTGATTAAAACTGTGGTCGAGGGAGTTCTCTCAAGAGACCTTCCGTGGGGTCTGGTGCTGATGGGCGGTGCCTTTGCGGTTGTGGTTAAATTGATTGGCCTGCCGCCGCTGCCGTTTTGTGTCGGCGTGTACCTGCCGATTTCGACGCTTACTCCCATTTTTATCGGAGGCGCTTTAAGGCATATTATCGACAGGAAAGGAGAATCCGCCGTCGAACGAGATGCCGACAGGACCGACAGTGCAATACTCTACGGTTCAGGCCTTATCGCCGGCGAAGGTCTGCTCGGCGTTGGTATTGCCGCTTATGTACTTTTGACTGCCAGGTTCCCCGGATTGGCTTGGGCGGGTATCGGCTCAGGCTGGGCGGGAAAATTCGAGAGCCCGATTGCGCTGCTTTCGGTTGCTGCGATTCTTTACCTTCTGACGCGCCAGGCCGGAACCAAAAAAGCCTGATAGAAACTTCTGAACTAATCTTAAATCAAATCACCACCGGGAAAACCAATCAAATGCGCAGGTAAAAATGTACATAATTTTTAAGATTATTTTTTAAAATTTGGGAATTTTAGGGGGGCGAAATTTCAGCAATTTCGAGGGCAAATCTCTGCTGGTGGCTTAAAAGGAGAGATGAGGGGGTTAGGTTGTAACGAT
>Ga0180434_10001485_pt1 | contig 33376 bp, 14 predicted proteins | sample SS_ome_7_FD_132453 | JGI IMG/M metagenome (GOLD analysis project Ga0180434, IMG submission 132453) | Hypersaline lake sediment archaeal communities from the Salton Sea, California, USA - SS_1_D_2 metaG | ecosystem: Environmental > Aquatic > Non-marine Saline and Alkaline > Hypersaline >... | reverse complement strand
AATCTATCCAATGGACGCGCGCAATATGCACTTGGAAATGATGCAACAGAGATCACTGACATCTGTTTGCAGCAATACGGGCTCCGCGTTGCGACACATTATTGGATGGAACACAAGAGGATGACGGCTCTTATAGCTGGGGATAAGAAGCTATGGGAGGAGCTACGTCGACGGTTTATGCATCGTGCCTACCACGTGCTTTGCGCATATGCTGGGCTGTCGCCTGCTGCTGCTTATGGGCAAGCTCCTGATCATGCACAGGAAGCATGCCAACGAATACTCCGCGGTCGTTATCCCTACGATGTCCCTTTCTATGCATGGGCGACCCGCATCTTGATCAATTGCGTCCTGGAACGTCTGAATAGATCGGGCGACCTGCTGGATCGGGGATCATTTGTTGAGTTTGATGCAGAGCATCCCTTAACTGTAAATTCATCGAGCAGAGGCTATGGAGAGAGTTGGCAAGCACTGAACTCCCGTGGAAATTTCCCTGAGGACATTGAAAAACGACATTTGATTCTAGATGCGATTGCACAGTTATCCAGCGAAGCCCAGCGCCAGGTCATCCTTTTAGATTTCTTCTACGAATGGGAGGATACCAAGATCGCCGAGGCGCTGGACAAAACCTGCCAGGCTGTGTACAATCTAAGGCATCGAGCATTGCGCGGACTGAAAGAGGTTTTGGAACAACAGGAAGGGCTTGGCCAAAGTGGATAGACAATTTGGGAAAACCAAGAGTAACGAGAAAGCGCCTTCATCGGCTGAGATGCTGCAGCAGATCAGAACTCAAATGTCGGACGCTGCGCCGTGGCCCGAACGGTTTAGGAAGCTTATGCACTCTGTCGCCGAAGTTGAAAGTTCTGAAAGCAAAGGTGATTTGGTCGCTTGTTGGCAAAATCGGGAAAATCTCGAACTCTTGGTAGCCGACGAACTGGCGGATCCTGATGCCCACCAGAGATACCCATCCTTGTTTGTGCACCTGGCAGAATGTCGAGATTGCCGAGCCATCTATCTGCTACTGCGGGACACTTTGCTGGCAGAGCAACGAGATCGGCTAACCCCTATCCCCACATCTCCGCCTGTACCATCGTTTGGCGAATCCCCCGATGAACGCGTGCCTTGGCGCCGCCAATGTGGTCGATCACCCCATCCTTTCCCTTTGATATTCAATATCGCCTACGAATTCCTCAGCAAGGCGCTGCGCGGACCGCAATTGGCGTTTGTGCGGGGCGAGATTGCGGAGGACGGCGAGCGCGATATACTGCTGCTTGCCGATGCTGTGCCAACTGAACAAGGCGACTTGATTGCAGAGGTCACAATCCATCACCGCATTGACCAGGTAGGCTCGATTGACCTGGAAATCCAGCTTGTCAGCGACTGGACATTGCCTGATGGTCTCGGGGCAAATCTCTCGTGGGCCGATGTCCAACGCTCAGAGCCGGTGACCGACGACGGCAAGGTTTATTTTCACGATTTTGCTCTCTCCAACTTGATTGAACAAAAGAGCGATGAGGTTGAGGCAGACCTGACGCTCGCCTTTGTTTGTAACTGAAGGAATTTGGGATGGAATTCTGCACGAGCATCCCTTCTCCTCACCAACACCAACTCGTGTTTCACCTTGGGTAATGATGTATGACCAAATTGGACACGGCTCCGCCATCTACTGCCTCTCCGCGTTTTATCAGAGCACTGCTCCGTCGTGTCCTATCGTTGGCCGAGCGGTCCCCGAAGCTGGGATGGAATCTGACCCGCATCGGCTTTGACGCCGCCCGCCGCATCGGCGATCCGGCCCTCTTGGCCGATGCCACGTGGACCCTGGGCGCGGTTCTCAATCTCCGGGAGCAATTCCCAAAAGCCCTGGCGGTGCTCAGACGAGCGCAACGGATGTTTGCTCAACAGGACGACGTAGCAGGAGTGGCGCGTTGCCAGTGGCAAAGGGGAGTTGCAAAGCGATTCCAGACCCATCTGGCCGAGGCAGAGGAATTGCTGCAAAAAGCCCTGGCGACGTTTGCGGGATTGGGTTTGACTGCCCAAGCAGCGAGCGCCAGACGCGATCTGGCTATCGCTTATAATCTTCTCGAGCGCTTTGACTGTGCCAGTGTATTGATCGCCGACGCCCGCGCCTTTTTTGCGCACAATTCTCAGCCCATTGAGATTGCCCGGTGCGATCTGGTGATCGCATCGCGGTTGCGCCATCTCTCCCAGTATCAAGACTCGCTTCGAGTTCTGGAGAGTGCTTTACAAGTGTTTCGATCGGCTGGCCGAACTGTCGAACGGGCAAAAGTACTCTTTATGATGGGGTTGGTCCATCTCCAACTCCGAGCATACGAAGAGGCATTGGCTTGCCAGCAGGAAGCAAAGAGTGTATTCCTGTCGGCCGACCTGCCGATGCGAGTCGCCCGCTGTAACCTGGCGCAAGGCAGGTTGCTCTGGCGATTAGGAAGATCACGCGAGGCCCGGACACACATAGAAAATGCACGGACCTGGTTTGAACGCAGAGACATGCCGCGAGATACGGCCGACTGTCTGCTGAACTTGGGTAACATAGCATACATTGAGGGAAACTATGGCTCCGCAGAAGCTACATACAAACAAGCGCGCCTCTACTATAGACAATTGGGGCTTGACATCTATGTAGCACTGTGCGATCAGAATCTTGGTCTAGTGTATCGCCGGCAAGGTCAGTTGAGTGCTGCACTGGATCGGCTGCATCGCGCGGCAGATGCACTGGAGAAACGGGATGTGCTTATATGGGTTGCAGGTTGTCGCTACGTGATGGCGGAGATCTATTCCGACTTGCAGCAGCAGGAGACAGCTTTGTTCCATTTGGAGCGTGCTTTCCAATATTATCGCCGGGAAGGAATAGTTCTCAGTGAAGCGCGGTGTGAAGTTCTCAAGGCACGCATCGTCGTCAAAGAGGGAGATCACTTCCAGGCCCTATGTGCATTGGAACGCGCGCGCCAGGCCGCAGCAGCCACGGGTTCACCACGATACGTGGCTGTATGCAACCGGCTGATCGGCGACCTGCTGCTGGAGCAAAGAGAGTTCTCGGAAGCGATACAGCAGTATGAAGCAGCCCAGAGTCATTTTGCTACGGTGGGGGCGGCGGTGGACGAGGCGCTCTGCCAGGTGGGAATAGGTCAGGCTTATGCTCGATCCGGGCAACTTGACCACGCCGAAGAAGCCCTACTCATAGCACTACAAACTGCAGAGGGTGCACTTCCAGAGTTGAGTTGGCGTGCCCAAGCCGAGTTGGGACACGTTGCTCTCTCTCGAGGGAATAACCAGCAAGCGTTGAGATGCTATCGGAGAGCGATTGAAACATTGCATAGGATCAGGTTCACATTGCCGGAGGCGGAGCTTGCAGGCGGCCTTGCTGCTTCCTGTCGATTGGTGTACGATCAAGGTGTGCGTTTGGCGTTAGAACAAGGGGAATACGTGCAGGCACTGGAGATGACTGAGGAAAGCAAGACCCAGGTACTGGAACGAATGGTACGGTCTGCGGTATCGCGTGAAACTGCGGACCCCTACGTGGACGCACTGCTTGGTCGGGAGGCGGAACTTTGTGCTGCCATCACGCTGCTGCGCCGACAGCTAACTTGTTCTTTTGAGAGTCGCACGGAGCCACCATTGAGGTCTGATGAGGATTCAACGACTCTTCTGGACAACTTGCAGGCACATCGATCTGAGCACCGAGGAGTGCTGCAACAACTTCACGCCGCCAGCAGTGGACGGATCGAGACCGTCGAGTTGTTCGAGTGGGAGCGATTTCGCACCACCGCGGAGAAAATACTACCATCGAGTTGGTCGGCCCTGATCTACTACTGGTTGGATGAAGAATTAGTTATTTTTCATGTGGACGCCCAAGATGTTCGGGCCTACGTGCGACAACCCAGCCGTGTAGAGCAAGCTGCTCTGGAGACGTGCACCTCACCCGCGCCCGAGCGACGTAGGCTGGTGTTTCAAGGTAGTCTCCACAGGGAGGCACTGCCATCTCCCATTGGGCCGAAATATCGGCGTCTCTTGTACAGTCTGCTTATTCCAGAAGAAGCAGCAGAGATCTTGGCACCAGACAAGCTGTTGTTGATTGTACCTTACGGCCGTCTACATTATTTGCCCTTTCAGGCACTGGAGAGCGAGACTGGCTTTCTAGTAGAGCAGGCTATCGTCAGTTACATCCCTTCGCTCGGAGTCTTAGAGGGGTTGTTGCAGCGCTGCGCGAGCTACAACTGTGGGCGGAAGAAGAGCAACCGGGCCTTGCTCGTGGGCATTGACAACTTCTGCCAGACCAAGCCCACACTGCATTGGACGATCGAGGAAGTGAACCGGTTAGCTGCAACCTACGGAAGGCAGAGCGACTGCTTGCAGAGTGAAGAGGCCACGATGGAAACGTTTCTGGCCTGGAGCAGGCACGGCCTTTTGAACCGTTACACAACGTTGCACTTTGCCAGCCACGCTTACCTGGATGCTGCATCTGGCACGTTGTCAGGCATCGCTCTATGGGATGGTGATCTGACGACCGGAGAGATCAGCCGTCTGCGACTGGGACCATCTGTGGTCGTCCTCTCCGCCTGTCAGAGTGGATTGGGCGAGATCCACGCCGGAGACGAGATGGTGGGCCTGCCCTATGCCTTTTTCACGGCCGGTGCCCAGACTGCGGTAGTGAGCTTGTGGCACGTGGAGGACGAGAGTACAGCGGAGCTTATGGCCGCGTTCCACCAGCACCTCAATGAGCAGAGGGCTCCCGCCATTGCCTTGGCTCAAGCTCAACGCGAGGCTATTCAGCACGGCAGTGCTCCATATACATGGGGAGCTTTCACTACTATGGGTATCCCGTAGGTAGGCAAGCTTTGACCTGGCTTGCCAAGCCAAAAACCCCGTCCATTCGACGGCAATCGTGCGATTCACTATTGGGAGGGGGAAGCATCATGTACAAAGATACAATCTTCGATATCACGTCCAAGCTGCAAGCCTGGCGCGCCAGCGTGATAAACAACATGCTGGCCATATTAGCTGTCGCCGCTTTTCCAGTGATTGTGTGCGTCATCATTGAAGAGATTCGAAGGCCAGAGGAATGGCTGGCGACATTGATCTTTGTGGCGGTCTACCTGCTCATAGTTGGACTGGCATTTGTCCGTCGCCTCGGTTTCCGTCTGCGAGCGTGGGGCCTGGTGCTGCTGAGCTATGTAGCTGGATCGCTGGCCTTTGCGCGCGGCGGGCTGGCAGGAGATGGACGAGTCTACCTCCTGGCTTTACCCGTGCTGGCTATGATCCTGATTAACCTGCGCTCTGGCATAGTGCTGGCCATCCTCAGTGTTCTCATCTACTTCGCCTTCGCGATGATTGCCCATCTGGGATGGATGGCAGACTGGCTCGTCACCACAGACAACCCGTTGTGCTTGATAAACTGGGTGGTCGGCGGTCTTTTCTTTGCACTGGCACTGACAACGCTCGTGGCCATACAATGGTTCTTCCATCAACTCCAACGGGATATCATCACCGAGAACGTCCGCCTGTTCGAGGAGAGCGAGAGGCTCCGAGTATTCAACGAGAACATTGTGCAAGGCATGAACGAGGGTGTCTTTATTGAGGACACAACGGGACGCATCACTTTTGTCAATCCCAAGGCAGCGGAACTGCTGGACGACTCTCCGGAGAACCTGATTGGTCGGCACTGGAAGACCTTTGTGGCCCCAGATCATCTCGCAAAGGTTCAGGAGGAAAGCGATAAAAGGCCCCAGGGCGCCACAAGCCTCTACGAGACAGTCCTGTTGGTTCGAGGTAAGCGCGTGTCCGTCATTATCAGCGCTCGTCCGCTGTTTGAGGATGAGCGTTTCACCGGCGTGCTCACCGTGGTCACCGATGTCACTGAACTTCGGCGAGCAGAAGAGTCACTGCGGCAATATACAGCCCAATTAGAGGCGCTACGCCAGGTCGGGCTGGAACTCACCGCTCAGTTAGATCTCGACGCCCTTCTCAACTCGATCGTTTCACACGCACATGAGCTGCTGCGAGGGACATCAAGTGGTCTTTATCTCTATCGCCCAGAGCAGGATGTGCTGGAGTGGAGCGTGTCCATTGGCCCCGATACTGCGCCCGTTGGGACTACTCTCCGTTGGGGCGAGGGTCTCTCCGGCAAGGTCTGGGAGACTGGCCAGCCGCTCATCGTGGACGACTATGGACAGTGGGAAGAAAAGTCGCCTGCCTGGGAGCAGTATCCCGTTGCATCCGTCGTGGGGGTGCCGGTCCATTGGGGTGACGAGTTTCTGGGAGTGCTGAATGTTGGAGCGAGAGCATCCCACCCCTTTTCCCAAGCTGACGCCGAGCTGTTGAGCCTTTTCGCTGCCCAGGCAGCCATCACCATCCAGAACGCGAGGTTGTACGAGCAAGCTCAGCATGAAATCGACGAGCGCAGGAAAGCAGAAGAGGAGACACTGCGGTTAGCAGCTCAGGCCGCACTGATTTATGAAGTGGGGCAGAGTATAAGTGGCAAGCTGGAACTGGATGAACTTTCGTCCACTATCGTGAATTCTATCCGTGACGCTTTTGATTACTATGGTGTGGCTTTATTCCTGCTTGACGAGCAAGCCCGATGCCTGACTAGGCAGTCTATCGCCGGTGGTCAGGTTGGCATCTTTTCCAAGGATCTCCAGTTAGCCATCGGGGAAGGGATGACGGGATATGCGGCAGAGACCGGCAAAACTCAGATCAGCGGTGATGTCAGCCAAGATCCTCATTACGTGTACAAAGCTAAGGTGGAAACTAAATCAGAGCTTGCAGTGCCGATCAAGAGAGGACAAAAGGTCATCGGCGTGCTCGATCTACAGTGTGACAAATTCGATGCCTTCGACGAGGCTGATGTAATGATAATGGGGATATTGGCCGAGCAATCCGCCGTGGCGATCGAGAACGCTCAGTTGTACGCACAAGCTCAACGCGAAATCACCGCGCGCGAGCAGATGATGGAGGCGCTGCAGAAGAGCGAAGAACGATTGCGCCTGATAATCCAAAACATGCCGGTTATGTTGGATGCTTTCGATGCAGACGATAACATCGTTTTCTGGAATCGAGAGTGTGAACAGGTGACCGGCTATAGTGCCGAGGAGATCATCAGCCATCCCAATGCCTTGGAATTGTTGTACCCTGATGCTGCCTATTTCGATCACATAATGGCTGAATGGGAGGAACGTGGTAACATATTCCGCGACTGGGAATTGAAACTTACCAGCAAGGACGGAAGTCTCAAGACCGTGGCGTGGTCCACCATATCTGAGCAAATTCCGATTCCTGGTTGGGCCACATGGAGCATCGGAGTAGATGTCACCGACCGTGAACAGGCGGAGCAAGCGCTGAGGGTCAAGGATGCCGCTATGGAATCCGCTATCATGGCCATCGCCTTGGCCGATCTGGAAGGAAAGCTAACATACGTCAATCGCGCATTTCTGGCTATGTGGGGATATAATGAGCGGCAGTCAGTGCTGGGCAAGCACGCCGCAGATTTCTGGCAAGTCACCGACCAGGTGGCGGTGGTGATACAAGCCCTTGAGGAGGTGGGAGGTTGGGTCGGCAAACTGGGCGCCAAGAGAAAAGATGGGGCCACTTTCCCTGCCCTGGTCTCAGCCAGTATGGTTGAGGATGACGCTGGCAGGCCAGTTCAAATGATGGCCTCCTTTGTAGACATGACCTACCGCGAAGATGCAAGCGAGATGCTGCAGAGGCACGTCGAGCGCTTGGAGATCCTGCGCGACATTGACGGCGCCATCCTGGCGGCCAAGTCGCCGGAGGAGATCGCCCAGGCTGCCTTGAGCTACGTACGGTGGCTTGTGCCTTGTCGCCGTGCCAGCGTCGCGTTATTTGATTTTGAAGCGAATGAAGGTGTTGTACTTGCCGTCCAATCTGGCGACACGACCCAGCTAGGAGCAGGAGCGCGTTTCTCTCTAGAGGGAGCGGAGGAAGAAAAAATCAAACAATTGCGACAAGGGAAGGTCGTCCTGGTAGAAGATGTCCAGAACCCTGCCCCGACAGCGGTAGCGGTGCAAGCGATGCAAGCTGAGGGATTGCGATCTTATCTGGCCATACCTCTGTGTTCTCAAAAAGAACTGATGGGGGTCCTGGGTATGTGGTCAGATCGCACAAGTGTCCTTGGCCCCGAACACGCGCTGGTCGCCCAAGAGGTGGCCAACTCGCTGACCATCGCCATCCAGCACGCTAACTTGCTCGAATCCGTGATACAGCAGAGAGAGAGGCTCCGCACTCTGACGGTACGGCTTACAGAGACTGAAGAGGCCGAGCGAACGAAACTGTCGCAAGTCCTGCACGACGAGATTGGCCAGAACCTGACGGTGCTGGGACTCAACCTAAACCTGATCCGGGCACAACTTGCTCAAGAGACATCATCACTGGTGCTTGCTCGTCTCGACGATTCACTGGCGCTCGTGGAAGCGACGACCGAGCGTATCCGCCACGTGATGACCGACCTGCAACCGCCGATGCTGGATGACTATGGCTTGATCTACACGCTCCGTTGGTACGGCGACCAATTCGCCTCGCGGACCGGAGTCGGCGTCACGATGCAGGGTGAAGAAACTATCCCCCGACTAGCAGCGCCAGTCGAGAATGTGTTCTTTCGCATCACCCAGGAGGCGCTGACGAACGTGGTCAAGCACGCCAAAGCATCGCAGGTGACGATCAATGTGAAGGCAGATGACCAGGGCGTCCGTCTGGTAATCGCCGATGACGGTGTGGGCTTTGACCAAACGCAACTCGCCATGCCTAGCCAATCTCAAGGCTGGGGATTGTCTACTATGAAGGAGCGGGCCGAGGCAATTGGTGCTCGTTGCCGGATCGAATCCCACCCTCAGCAAGGTACACAGGTCATCGTGGAGATGGCGCGATGAGGCACAAGGATGAAGTTGTGATCACCGTCTTTCTCGCCGACGATCACACGATTGTCCGCGATGGACTGCGCGCCTTTCTGAGTGCACAACCCGACGTCAAGATCGTCGGCGAAGCGGGCAATGGGAGCGATGCACTGTGCCGCATCCAGGAGCTTGAGCCTGATGTAGCGGTTCTGGATATCACTATGCCCGAGTTGAACGGCATAGATGTCACGCGGCGGATTCGTCAAACCTCCTCAATGACTCGCATCGTCATCCTCTCGATGCACGCGGCGGAGAATCTCATCGTTGAGGCTTTGCAGGCTGGGGCAGACGGCTACCTATTGAAAGAATCGGCAGGAAAGGAGTTGGTCAAAGCTGTGCATGCTGTCCACGCCGGTCACCGCTACCTGAGCCAGAAGGTCTCGAACACGGTGATTGATAGTTATGTACTTCAGCAAGGGCCCGCCGAAGCAAATCATCCCCTGGCGCGTCTCAGCCAGCGTGAGAGAGAAGTCTTCCGACTCGTCGTCGAGGGCAAGTCGAACGTAGATATCGCCGATATTCTCTCGCTCGATCCCAGGACGATTGCGACCTATCGCAGCCGTATGATGCAGAAACTGGGCATCAGCGATCTTTCAACACTGGTCAAGTTCGCCATTCGACACGAACTGATCTCTCTCGAATAACCAACCCTCCAATCGGTCATTGCACCACCGTCGTTAGGCTTTTCCCACACAAGACCGTCAGACTCTCACTACGGCAATCTCAAACTTACCCAACAGAAAGACTGGGAGAAAGGTTGCTAGCGTGCCTTATCTTGCTCGATTGGAATCTACCGAAGAATAAAGCAGTTTGTTCAGATGGCCGAGTCCAATGTCTGACTAACCATCTTGGGATTGCCATCAGGGTGGGCAGTCGCGCTGCTGCTGTCAGATTTCTCCTACATAGGCTGTCATTTTTCCCCACATAGGTTGTGGGTTTTTCCTACACAAACTATCGAGCCTTGACCACAGCAACTCTCAAGCCTGCCCGACAGACAAGCAATACAATTTCTGGTAGAATGTTCCCCTAGTATGTGAATACTCCGCATTCACTTCTAATCCTGCAGGGTGTGTTCTCGTGGATACCTCAATTCTGATCGTCGAAAAGGATGACATCATCCGTGGAGTGCTTAGAGATTGGCTAGAATCAGTGCTCCCCGGCCTTGATGTTATTGAGGCAGCCAGCAGCGAGGAATCTATCGCTCTAGCCCAAGCCAGGTTGCCGCATTTGTTTGTGATAGTTGTCGGTCTGCTTAGATTGGAAGGTATCAAAGCCATACGGCACGTCCGGGTATCTGTGCCTTCCGTGGAGGTGGTGGCGCTTACAGTCAACGGCTCCAAAGCCTGTCGCGATGAAGTGATGTCGGTGGGGGCGAGTGCCTGCATAAGCGTGTGGAAAATGCGTACGGAACTCCTGCCTACGTTGAAGACGTTGCTCACTCCCGGGAATGGAAATAAAACCGAATAAAACAGTGGTCTACATCGAAGATGATCCTGATATGATCAGGCTTGTCAAGTTCGTCTTTGAGCGCAATGGGTTCACGCTGATCGGTGCTCTGGGAGGATGTGAAGGACTGCGCACAGTTCGACGGATCAAGCCTGATCTGGTGCTCCTCGATCTCATGATGCCTGAAGTAGACGGTTTGCAGGTCTATAAACAGATGAAGGCAGACGACGAGTTGGCGGATATCCCTATCATCGTTGTCACGGTCATGGGGCAAAACAGCGACAAGGTTCAGCGTCTGCAGGTGTACGACTATGTTAGGAAGCCCTTTATTCCGCGGGAGTTAGTACAGAGGGTCAGCAAGGCGCTTGATGCAGTGGACCGACACGTATGGGCAGAAGGAGATGTGTAAACATCCAAAAGTCACACAGGTCATCATGGAGGTGGCGTGATGAGGCACAAGGATGAAGTTGTGATCACCGTCTTTCTTGCGGACGATCACACGATTGTCCGCGAAGGGCTGAGTGCCTTTCTGAGTACAAAGCCTGACATCAAGGTCGTCGGTGAGGCGAGCAATGGGAGTGACGCACTGCATCGCATCCAGGAGCTTGGACCTGATGTGGCCGTTCTGGATATCGCTATGCCCGAGTTGAACGGCATAGATGTCACGCGACGGATTCGTCAAACTTCCCCGGCGACCCGCGTTGTCATCCTCTCGATGCACGCGACGGAGAATCTCATCGTTGAGGCTTTGCAGGCCGGGGCAGACGGCTACCTGTTGAAAGAATCGGCAGGAAAGGAGTTGGTCAAAGCCTTACATGCTGTCCGCGCCGGTCACCGCTACCTGAGCCAGAAGGTCTCGAACACAGTGATTGATAGTTATGTACTCCAGCAAGGGTCCACCGAAGCGAATCACCCTCTGGCGCATCTCAGCCAGCGTGAGAGAGAGGTCCTCCGACTCGTCGTCGAGGGCAAGTCGAACGTAGATATCGCCGATATTCTCTCGCTCGCTCCCAGGACGATTGCGACCTATCGCAGTCGCATGATGCAGAAACTGGGCATCAGCGATCTTCCAACACTGGTCAAGTTTGCCATTCGACACGGATTGACCTCTCTGGAATGATCAATCCCCTGGCCATCATAGAATTGCCATCAGTTTGAGCAGTCGCGCCGCCGCTGTCAGATTTCTCTTACAAGAAATGTAGAGCTTTTCCTACACAGAATTTAGAACTCCACTACACAAACTATCGATCTTTTACCACAGCAAGTCTCAAACTTGACCGACAGACAGACAACGTGGTTTCTGGTAGAATGCTTATCTGGACGTGTGGATCACGGGTGAGGGGCACATTCATTTTTGAGGGAACTCGCGCGCTTATCAAATCACAATATTGTTGCCATGCAGAGTGAAATTTGTTTTTAGCATTTTCTAGCTGTGTTTGTTCTTTGGCGATAGTCAGTGGTTTCAATCATTGGCAGGGCGGCAAAAAATACCCCCTCAAAAAAGTTGGTCCCCAACATATGCTGTGTGTTCCACAACCAGTAATGGAGATATTCCGTTGCGTGTGTGGGCGACTTTTGTCCCAAGTAATCGTTTCAGGTACGAGCGATGCTATGGATCTATGACGGCATTTGTGAACGGTCCCTCTATCTGCCGGAGACGGAGAAATAAGGAGGGGCTTGTATAAGAAATCGGATGAAAACAGCTCAGTCAATTGGTTGAATTCGCTATACGTGGGGTTTTTTCGTTCAATCTGGAGTCAAAGGAGTCGGAATCAGCTCCACTTTATTTCCCACTGGGCGAAAAGGAGGAAGAGGTGATAAGAAAAACGATGATTATGATGAGCGGCGTGTTGGCCATGCTGGCTTTGGCGGTGTTGCTACTCTGCATCGTCAACGGACCTTCAGTGGCTGCGGGTGATGATGAGCTGGTTTTCGAGTTTATCAAACAGACTGGCCAGCCAACGGTATCCGTGGGCGACACCTTTACCATCACGTTGGTGGTGAGTCCCACGTCAGTCACGTCTGGTATGACACAGACCGTGCCGTTTACGGTAACGGATCATAACTACAGGCCTGGTTTTTTGGAATTCATCTCGGACTCGGTAGATGCGACCGGGGGCACGGTGTATTATGACTCGGTTGATTACTCCGTCAAGTGGAAAAGCCAAGTGATCTCCACGTCGTCGGTGCAAACGGCCACCTTCCAGGTCCTGGTCAAGTCTAGCGGCAGTCTTACCCAGAGCATGGTATTCACCAACTATGCCTATATGGAAACGGGGTATTATCCCGGTTCGCTGCCCGGCTCACTGCCTGGTTCGTTGCCTGGCTCGGTGCCGGGCTCGATTCCTTTCTCCGTTCCTGGAGATAGCATGGTCGTTTGGGACACCTTTACCATTGAACCATCATTGCCAGCCTTTAACTTTGTCAAACACACCGGTAACCCAACAGTGACGGAAGGCGACACCTTTACCATCACGCTATGGATTAGCCCTACCGCGATCACGGGCGATATCACGCAGACTGTGCCGATCACGATCTATGATTCTCGCACAGAATGGCCTGGGATGGTGGATTTCATCACCACGACCGACACTTCCCCGGCGTACCTCGAAGGTTACACCATTATCTGGCCTACTCAGGTGGACAGCACGACGACACCGATGTCGATCACTTTCCAGGCCAAGATCACAAATGTAGGCTTTACCGAGACGAAGGTGTTCACCAACCGTGCCTATTTGGAGGTGGGGTACTATCCTGGTTCACTGCCCGGCTCGCTACCCGGCTCGTTGCCCGGTCCAGGCTCACTCCCCGGTGTAGATAGGGAGGTTTGGGACAACTTTACCGTCGAACCGCCGCCCGGCGTCACGGTCACCCCAACCCAGGTCTATGTGGACGAGGATGGCCCAACGTTCGACACCTATGAGGTGGTGCTGGACAGCCAGCCCTCCGACGTCGTGACGATCACGGTCGACCCCGATGAGCAGATCACCGTCACGCCTACCACATTGATCTTTGGCGCTGGTAACTGGAACGTGACTCAAATGGTGACCGTCACGGCGGTGGATGACGCGGTAGTTGAGGCCATAACACATACCGGTACTATCACTCACACGGCGACCAGCAGCGACGGCGACTATCACGGCATCGGTATTCCCGATGTCACCGCCGTCATCACCGATAATGATGCTGTTGGCGTATCCTTCTCCCTTACGCCGACCTTTGTCTTAACGAATACGCCCTGTGCCATACAGGTCTACACACTTGTGCTTACCAACAAGGGCACTGCCGCGGATACGTTTGACTTCACTCACGTAGCCACCGATACCAGCGCTTTGCCTCCCGGTCCTCCCGCGACTAATGAGTGGATTGTGGTGTCGGAGACCAATCAAATCGCAATACCTGCTAGCTTGAGCGCGACCTTACACATTACCGTGGAGATCCCAATGGACGAGGTAAAAGATGTAATCCACACCCTGGCCCTCACCGTTACCTCACAAAACAACGGCTCTTCGGTCGGGGCGGTGTTGAAAGTTTCCACGGGGGGGCCTGCAGGCTGTCGGTTTGATCTGGGTCGTTCGGGGCAGGTTAACATCTTCGATTTACGAGCAGTACTTGAGGAAACGGGCAATACAAACCCATTCCTTGATTTTGGTCATTCGGGGCAGGTTAATATTTTTGATCTCCGAAAGATACTTGAGGCAACTGGGACACCTTGCACTCAGTAATTGGGATATTGGATTGGTACCCTCTCTATTGCTTGGCAGAGAAGGGTACCTGAAGGATTTGCTGCTCAACTTGTGCAATGTAATTACTAAGGAGGAGAAACGATGTCGAAAAAAGCAATTGGTCTTTTAACTGGCATAGGGACGCTTTTGCTGTTAGCCGTTCTTACCAGCATAGCGTTCGCTGATCCTGCTGACCCTAATAATGCAACTTTAACCCTTGTACCCAATACCACGACGGCTGTAGTGGGTGATAGAATTACAGTCACCGTCAGGCTTACCGCTATGGAGGCCGCTGAAGAGTTCGACGGCTGGCAGGTTAAATTCACCTACAATTCCAGTGTGTTACAGGTGGACTCCACTAGTTGTGTGGTCAATGATGTGTTTGGTGGTGATTTTGATAACTGCAATACTGGTACCGCTGGGCAAGTCTACGCGACTAGCACTAGTACGGGGGGCACGTCGGGCACCAGTCCACCTTTTCTACTTATGACTATAGCCTTTACGACTAAAAATGCTGGAAGCAGTAATTTTTCAGTTGTAACGGGCACCCAGAACGACACCCTCTTTGTATATGACGGGACTAGTACCTACTGGGTGCCGGGAGACATAGATGAAACCCAAACGACGGTTACTGCCTTTATCCCGGATGTACAATTCAGTAGCGCTACCTACAACGCGGGCGAGGGCGCGGGCACAGCCACTATCACCGTTAACCTCAGCGGTGCCACGACGCAGCAGGTCAAGGTGGACTATGCCACGAGTAACGGGACGGCGGAGGCGGGCAGCGATTATGAAGCTGCCAGCGGTACGCTGACCTTCGCCCCTAGCGATGTGAGCGAGACCTTTGTCGTGACGATCACGAATGACTCGTTAGATGAGAATAACGAGACGGTCAACCTTGCGCTCAGCAATCCCCAAAACGCTACCCTAGGCACGCCCAACACCGCCGTACTGACGATCAACGATGACGACGATCCGCCGACCGTGGATTTCGACAACGCTACTTACACCGTGGGCGAGAGCGGCGGCACGAAAACGATCAACGTCACGCTCGACACCGCCTCCGGCAAGACGGTGACGGTGGACTATGACGCGATTGGCGGCACAGCGACGGGCGGCGGCGTCGATTATACACTGGCCGGCGACACGCTGACCTTCACTCCCGGCGACACGAGTGAGTCCTTCGACGTGACGATCAACACCGACACACTGGACGAGTACGACGAAACAGTGACGTTGGACTTGTCCGGTGCCAGCAACGCGACCATCGGTTCCAACGACCCAGCGACATTGACCATCACCGATGACAATGATCCCCCAGAAGTGGAGTTCAGCAGCGCTGCCTACACCGTGGGCGAGGGAGATGGCACGAAGACGATCGACGTCGAGCTCAGTACGGCATCCGGTAAGACCGTCACGGTGACATACGATACCGACGACGGCACAGCGGTGGCACCGGGCGACTACACAGATACCACCGGCGATCTGGTCTTTACCCCCGGCGATACGAGCGAGTCCTTCGACGTGACGATTACCAACGACGGGATTGATGAGGATGACGAAACGGTCGATTTGGCGTTGAGCGGCGAGGAAAACGCTACCCTCGGCACGAACGACGAGGCTACGCTGACGATCAGTGACGACGATGTACCAGAGGTAGACTTTGACAGCGATACCTACACCGTAGGCGAGGGCGATGGCACGAAGACGATCACCGTCACGCTCACCATCACGTCTTGGCAGCAGGTCACGGTGGACTATGCCACGAGCGATGGGACAGCGGAGGCGCCGGGCGACTATACCGCCATCGGTGCTACTCAACTCACCTTTGCCCCTGGTGACAAGACCAAGACCTTTGCTGTGACGATCATCGACGACGGGTCGGATGAGAACGATGAAACGGTGACGCTGGACCTGTCCAGTGTCAGCAGCAGCGCGACCATTGGCGACAACGACCCGGCCACGCTGACGATTGAGGACAACGACGATCCACCCGATGTCTCGTTTAGCACGGCTACCCAGGCGGTGGACGAAGATGTGGGCACTGTGACCGTCGTTGCCGAGTTGAACGAGGTTAGCGGTCGGGATGTCACCGTGCCCTATACGGTGGGTGGCACAGCCACCGGCGGTGGCACCGACCATAACCTGGCGGCTGGCAACATCATCATCACTGCGGGCGATCTGACGGGCGACACCACTTTCAACGTGACCGACGATAACAGCGACGAGTATGACGAGACCGTCGTCGTCACGATGGGCACGCCGACCAACGCCAATGCGGTGGCGCCTACGGAGCAGACCATCACCATTCAGGACAACGACGACCCGCCGACGGTGCAGTTCAGCAGCGCCACCTACAACGTAAACGAGAACGCAGGCCCGGCGACGATCAATGTCGCGCTCAGCCCTGCGTCGGGTAAGCCCGTGACCGTGACCTACGATACCAGCGCCGGTACGGCAGTAGCGGGCACCGACTACACGGATGTCAGCGGAGATCTGGTCTTTAATCCTGGTCAGACCAGCCGGACCTTCAACGTGCCGATCACGAACGACGGGATTGACGAGCCGAACAAGACGGTCAACCTGGCGTTGAGCGATCCCGACAATGCCACGCTGGGCGCGCCCAACGCAGCCACATTGACGATCGTGGATGACGACGTGCCGGTGGTGGACTTTAGCAGCGCAACCTACAGCGTGAACGAGGGCGATGGCACAAAGACGATCAACGTCACCCTCAGCATCGAAGCGTGGCAGCAGGTCACGGTCGACTATGACACAAGTGATGGGACGGCGGAGGAGCCGGGCGACTATACCGCCGCCAGCGGCACCCTGACTTTCAGTCCTGGCGATCAGAGCGAGTCCTTCGACGTGACGATCAATGAGGATGCGCTGGACGAGCCGAACGAGACGGTGACGTTGGATCTGTCCAATGCCACTAACGCGACCATCGGTCCTAGAGATCCGGCACCGCTGACGATTGTGGACAACGATCCTCAACCGACAGTAGACTTTAGCAGCGGATCCTACAACGTGAAGGAGGATGCAGGCACGAAGACAATCACCGTCACGCTCAGCTCAGCGTCGGGGCGGCAAGTGACGGTCGACTATGCCACGAGTGACGGGACGGCAGAGGAGCCGGGTGACTACACTGCCATAAGTGGCACGCTGACCTTCGCCCCTGGCGACACGAGCGAGACCTTCGAGGTGACGATCAACGACGATGCGCTACCCGAGCTTAATGAGACGGTCGCGTTGGATCTATCCAACGCCACCAACGCCGACATCGGAGACAACGATCCAGCCACGCTGAACATCGTTGACGACGACACACCGACGGTGGACTTTGAGAGTGTCACCTACAGTGTGGACGAGGGCGCGGGTACGGCGACGATCACCGTCACGCTCAGTGCGGTTTCGGGGCAGCAAGTCACGGTCGACTATGCCACGAGTGACGACACAGCAGAGGAGCCAGGCGACTATACCGCCGCCAGCGGCACGCTGACCTTCACCCCCGGTGATGTGAGCGAGACCTTTGATGTGACGATCAACGACGACACGCTGGCCGAGGACGACGAGACGGTGACGCTAGATCTATCTAACGCCAACAACGCGAACACCGGCGTCAACGATCCGGCTACGCTGACCATCTTGGACGACGACCCGAAGCCGACGGTGGACTTTGAGAGCGCCACCTACACCGTGGACGAGGGGGCGGGCACAGCAACGATCACCGTCACGCTCAGCGAAGCGTCGGGGCAGCAAGTTACAGTGGACTATGCCACGAGTGACGACACGGCGGTGGCGCCGGACGACTATGCTGCTATCAGCGACACGCTGACCTTCGCTCCTGGCGAAACGAGCGAGACCTTCGAGGTGACGATCAATGACGATGCGCTCGTCGAACCGGACGAGACGGTCAACTTGGCGCTGAGCAACCCTGTCAATGCTGATCCCGGTACACTTATGGCGGCTACGCTGACCATCGAGGACGACGATATGCCGACGGTGGACTTTGAGAGCGCCACCTACACCGTGGACGAGGGCGATGGTACGGCGACGATCACCGTCACGCTCAGTGGAGCGTCGGGGCAGCAGGTCACGGTGGACTATGCCACGAGTGATGGGACGGCGAAGGAGCCAGGCGACTATACCGCCGCCAGCGGCACGCTGACCTTCACCCCCGGCGATGTAAGCGAGACTTTCGACGTGACGATCATCGACGACGCGCTGGATGAGCCGGCTGAGACGGTGACGCTGACCCTGTCCAACGCTGGTAACGCGCTCCTCGGCGCCGTCAACAACCCAGCCACGTTGACCATCGGGGACAACGACCCGCCACCGACGGTGGACTTTGGCAGCGCGACCTACACCGTGGACGAGGGGGCGGGCACGGCGACGATCACCATCACGCTCAGCGAAGCGTCGGGACAGCAGGTCACGGTCGACTATGCCACGAGTGACGGGACGGCGGAGCAGCCGGATGACTATACCACCGCCAGCGGCACGCTGACCTTCGCCCCTGGCGACACGAGCGAGTCTTTCGACGTGCCGATCATCGACGACATGCTGGATGAGGCCGACGAGACGGTGACGCTGGACCTGTCCAACGCCAACAATGCAACTATCGGCCCCAATGACCCGGCGACGCTGACTATTGTGGACGGCACCCCGCCGCCGACGGTGGACTTTAGCAGCGCGACCTACACCGTGGACGAGGATGCAGGCACGGCGACGATCGCCGTCACGCTCAGCGTGGCGTCAGGAAAGCAAGTCACGGTGGACTATGCCACGAGTGATGGGACGGCGGCGACACCAGACGACTATACCGCGGTCAGCGGCACGCTGACCTTCGCCCCTGGCGATGTGAGCGAGACCTTCGACGTACCGATCAGTGACGATGCGCTGGACGAGGACGACGAGACGGTCACGCTGGACCTGTCCAACGCTGACAACGCGACTATCGGCCCCAATGACCCGGCGACGCTGACGATCGTGGACGACGACCTGCCACCGACGGTGGACTTTAGCAGCGCCACCTACACCGTGGACGAGGATGCAGGCACAAAGACGATCACCGTCACGCTCGACACGGCGTCCGGACGGCAGGTCACGCTGGAATACGCCGCGAGTGACGGGACGGCTGAGGCACCGGGTGACTATACCGCCGTCAATGGTGCGTTGAGCTTCATGCCCGGCGACACAAGCAAGACCTTCGACGTGCCGATCAACGACGACGTGCTGGATGAACCGGATGAGACGGTGACGCTGACCCTGTCCAACGTTGGTAACGCGGACCTTGGCACCAACAACCCGGCCACGCTGACCATCGTGGACGACGACCCGCCGCCGACAGTGGACTTTAGCAGTGCCACCTACAGCGAGGACGAGGATGCGGGCACGGCGACGATCACTGTCACACTCAGCGCGGCATCAGGAAAGCAGGTCACGGTGGACTATACCACGAGCGATGGGACGGCGGAGGCGCCGGATGACTATACCACCGTCAGTGGCACGCTGACCTTCGCCCCTGGCGACACGAGCGAGACCTTCGACGTGCCGATCACTGACAACGCGCTGGACGAGGACGATGAGACGGTCACGCTGGACCTCTCCAACGCCGATAACGCGACTATAGGTCCCAATGATCCAGCTACCCTGACCATCGTGGATGATGATGGGATAGTGGTGGAGGTGCAGTTCAACAGCACGACCTACAGCGTGGACGAGGACGCCGGCACGGCGACGATCACCGTTACTCTCGATACCGCCGCTTCAGTGCCGGTCACGGTCACCTATGCCACGAGCGATGGCACAGCAGAGGTGGGGGAGGGTTGCGACTGCGCTGCCGTCACTGGCACGCTAACCTTCGCTCCTGGCGATACGAGCAAGACCTTTGATGTGCCAATTTTCGACGATGATCTTTGCGAGGATGACGAGACGGTTAACTTGACACTGAGCGAGCCGATCAACGCTACGCTCGGCACGTGCTTCCACTCTACGCTGATCATCGTGGACGACGACTTTACGATTTTCTTGCCCCTTGTTACAAGGAATCACGGAGGATCGTAGCCGAAAGCCGAATCTAGCCGCACGCAATCAGGTGGGGCCATCGCGGGATGATGGCCCCACCTGGTATCACCAAGAGCACCAGAGACCAGCCAGCTCACTATGGGGCGGTTTACTGAGTCGAACGGAAACTAGAGCAGAGACTTGGCAAAGAAATCTTTTACTTATTACACATATAAACTTTCTCTGATCAATCGAACAAAGGCGAAATATGCCGTCGCCCTGGGCGTTATCGTCACCTTGATGATGCTGGGGATGTGGAGGCTGCTCGGCGTTAACATAGCTTCTGCACTGGCAACTGTTCGGTCGATTGAATTCACATCTCAAATCGATCCTTCGGCCAATCCCCTTGCCTTGCGTTTGACTGAAACCTTGACGCATACCTTTCTACCACTTGTCATGTTCAATCATCCTCCTTCTGACAACGGGTCGCCGAAGGTGCGGTTCGGGGAGGCGACGTATCGTGTTGACGAAGGAGCAGGCGCGGCGACGCTCGTTGTCACCCTCAGCACTGCATCTCCCGTATCGGTCACGGTGGACTATGCCACGAGCGACCCTTCACTTCGACGACGGACGGTTCGTCCGCGCTCAGTACAAGCGGCAGGCTCAGGGCAAGCTTCGGCGGAGGCAGGTGAAGATTACACCGCCATCAGCGGCACACTGAGCTTTGCCTCAGGCCAGACCAGCCAAACTGTTACCGTGACGATCAATGATGACTCGTTTGACGAACCGGACGAGACGCTCACGCTCACACTGAGTAATCCGGTCAACGCTGTGCTCGGCACGCCCTGCACAGCCACACTGATCATCGCAGACGACGATGAACTGCCGACGGTCCAGTTTAGTGGTCATAGTTACGGCGTTGGTGAGGGAGCAGGCACAGCGACGATCATCGTCACCCTCAGCGGCGCGTCGGCGGTGCCGGTTGCGGTGGATTATGCCACAGCGGACCCTGCGGGAGACTCGGGCCAAGCTCCGGCAAAGGCGGGCGACGATTATGCCGTCGTCAGCGGCACGCTGAGTTTTGCCCCAGGCCAGACCAGCCGTACCTTTACCGTGACGATCCATAATGATACCTTTGACGAACCGGACGAGACGCTCGCGCTCACGCTGAGCAGTCCGGTCAATGCTGCGCTCGGCATACCCCATACGGCGACGTTGACTATCGTGGACGATGACGAGACGCCGACGGTCCAGTTCGGCGGTACGACGTACAGCATTGGTGAGAAAGCGGGCACAGCGACGATCATCGCCACCCTCAGTGGCGCGTCTGCTGTATCGGTCACGGTGGATTATGTCACCTCGGATGGCACGGCGGGGGCGGGCAGCGATTACACCACCATTAGCGGCACGTTGAGCTTTGCTCCCGGCCAGACGAGCCAGAGCTTTACGGTGACGATTCTTGATGACGAGCTGGACGAGCCGGATGAGACACTCACGCTCACGTTGAGCAACCCGGTTAACGCCGCGCTCGGCGCGCCCTGCATAGCCACGCTGACTGTTGTGGACGACGACGTGCCGCCAACGGTACAGTTCGGAAGCGCGACGTACAGCGTCGGCGAGCGAGCGGGTACGGCGACGATCATCGCCACCCTCAGCGCTCCATCCTGGCAGACGGTCACGGTGGACTATGCTACAAGCGCCCCTTCGACAGGCTCAGGGCAAGCTCCAGCGGAGGTGGGCAGCGATTACATCGCCATCAGCGGCACGCTCAGTTTTGCCCCGGGTCAGACCAGCCAGAGCTTCACGGTGACGATCCTCGACGACGGGCTGGATGAGCCGGACGAGACGCTCGCGCTCGCGTTGAGCAATCCTATCCACGCTGCACTGGGCACACCCCACACAGCGACGCTGACCATCGTGGACAACACGCTGTTGACGGTACAGTTCAGCAGCGTGGCATACAGTGTAGGTGAGGGAGCCGGTATGGCCACGATCAACGCTACCCTCAGCGCTCCATCCTGGCAGACGGTCACGGTGGACTATACCACAAGCGATCCTTCACTTCGACGACGGACGGTTCGTCCGCGCTCAGTACAAGCGACAGGCTCAGGGCAAGTGCCGGCGACGGCGGGCGACGATTACATGGCCACCAGTGGTACGCTGAGCTTTGTTCCCGGCCAAACCAGTCAGAGCTTCACGGTTATGATTCTCGACGATGTAATTGACGAGCTGGACGAAACGCTCATGCTCACGCTGAGAGATCCGGTCAGCGCTACGCTCGGCATGCCCTACACAGCCACGCTGACCATCGTGGACAATGATGTACCGCCGATAGTGCGGTTCAGCGGTGCGATGTACAATGTGGGCGAAGAGGCAGATACGGCGACGGTCATCGTCGCGCTCAGCGCCCCATCGTGGCAGACAGTCACGGTAGACTATGCCACAAGCGACCCTTCGACAGGCTCAGGGCAAGCGCCAGCGACAGCGGACGACGATTATACCGCCACCAGCGGCACGCTGAGTTTTGCCCCGGGCCAGACCAGCCAGAGCTTTACGGTGACGATCCTCGACGATGAATTCGACGAGCCGGATGAGACGCTCACGCTTATCCTCAGTAACCCAGTGAGCGCCACGCTCGGCACGCCCCCCACGGCGACGCTGACTATTGTGGACGACGACACGCCGCCGACGGTGCAGTTCAACAGCGACAGTTACAATGTGGGAGAGGGAGCGGGCGCAGCGACGGTCATCGCCACGCTCAGTGCTGCATCTACTGTACCGGTCATGGTAGACTATGCCACATCGGATGGCACTGCGGAGGCAGGCAGCGATTACACTGCCGCCAGCGGCACACTGAGTTTTGCCCCGGGCCAGACCAGTCAGAGTTTTTCGGTGACGATCCTTGATGATGAACTGGACGAGCAGGACGAGATGCTCATACTCACATTGAGCAACCCGGTCAATGTCACGCTCGGCGCGCCTTCTACGGCGACGCTGACCATCGTGGACAACGACGGCGCCCCGATGGTGCAATTTAGCAGCGCGACGTACAGTATTGGAGAAGGGGCGGGCACGGCAACAGTCGTCGCCACGCTCAGTAGTGCATCTGCCGTCTCGGTCACGGTGGACTATGCCACGAGCGACGGCACGGCGGAGGCGGGCGACGATTATACCACTGCCAGCGGCACGCTGAGCTTTGCTCCCGGCCAGACCAGCCAGAGCTTTGCGGTGACGATCCTCGATGATGAACTGGGCGAGCCAGACGAGACGCTCACACTCGCGTTGAGCAATCCGGTCAATGCCATGCTCGGCGCGCCCAGCACAGCCACGCTGATCATCAAGGACAGCACGCTATTGACGGTGCAGTTCAGTAGCGATGACTTGGACGTGGGCGAAAATGCAGGCGCAGCAACGATCATCGCTACCCTCAGCGCCGTGTCCACTTTGTCAGTCACGGTGGACTATGCCACAAGCGACCGCACGGCGGAGGCAGGCAGCGATTATGTTGCCAGTAGCAGCACGCTAAGCTTTGCCCCCGGCCAGACCAGCCAGAGCTTTGCAGTGACGATCCTCGACGACGGGCTGGACGAGCCGGACGAGACGCTCACACTCGCATTGAGCAACCCGGTCAACGCCACGCTCGGCGCGCCCTCTGCGGCAACGTTGACCATCGTGGACGACGACGAGCCACCGACGGTACAATTCAGCGGCGCGACATATAGCATTGGCGAGGGAGCGGGCACGGCAACAGTCGTCGCAACGCTCAGCGGTGCGTCGGCTGTGCCCGTCACGGTGGACTATGCAACGAGCGATGGCACAGCGGAGGCAGGCAGTGACTACACGGCGACCAGTAGCGCTCTGACCTTCAATCCAGGTGTCACTAGCCAGAGTTTTACCGTGACGATCCTCGACGACGAGCTGGACGAGTCAAATGAGATACTCACATTCACATTGAGCAACCCGGTCAACGCCACACTCGGCGCGCCCTCTGCGGCGACGCTGACCATCGTGGACGACGACGAGGCGCCGACGGTGCAGTTTGGCAGTGCGACGTACAGCGTTGGCGAGGGAGCAGGCGCAGCGACGATCAACGCTACGCTCAGCGCTGCATCTGCCGTGCTGATCACGGTGGACTATGCCACATCGGATGGCACAGCGGAGGCGGGCGACGATTACACCGCTATCAGCGGCACGCTGAGCTTTGCTCCCGGCCAGACGAATCAGAGCTTTGCGGTGACGATCCTTGACGACGAACTCGATGAGCCGGACGAGACATTCATATTTACATTGAGCAATCCCGTCAACGCCACGCTTGGCACACCTTACACGGCAACGCTGACCGTCGTGGACGACGACGAGCCACCGACGGTGCAGTTCGGCAGCGCGACGTACAGCGTGGGCGAGGGAGCGGGCGCGGCGACGCTCAACGCCACGCTCAGCGCTGCGTCTGCCGTGTCGGTCACAGTAGATTATGCCACGACAGATGGCACAGCGGAGAAGGATAGCGACTATGTCGCCGTCAGCGGTACGTTGAGCTTTGCTCCAGGCCAGACGAACCAGAGCTTTGCGGTGGCGATCCTCGACGACGAACTGGACGAGCCAGACGAGACGCTTACATTCACGTTGAGCAACCCGGCCAGCGCCACGCTTGGCACGCCCTCCACGGCAACGCTGACTATCGTGGATAACGACGAACCGCCGACGGTGCAGTTCGGCAGCGCGACGTACAGCGTGGGTGAGGGAGCGGGTACGGCAACGATCAATGCTACGCTCAGTGCCGCGTCTGCTGTGCCGGTCACAGTGGATTATGACGCATCAGATGGTACAGCGGAGGCGGGCGACGATTATACTGCCATCGGCGGCACGTTGAGCTTTGCCCCAGGCCAGACGAACCAGAGCTTTGCGGTGGCGATCCTCGATGATGCGCTTGATGAGCCGGATGAAACGCTCACATTCACATTGAGCAATCCGGTCAACGCCACGCTCGGCACACCCTCCACGGCGACGCTGACCATCGTGGACGACGACGAGCCGCCGACGGTGCAGTTCGGCAGCGCGACGTACAGCGTTGGTGAGGGAGTAGGCACGGCGACGGTTATCGCCACCCTCAGCGCTGCGTCTGCCGTACTGGTTACGGTGGACTATGCCACGAGCGACGGCACGGCAAAGGCACCGGATGACTATACCGCCGCCAGCGGTACGTTGAGCTTTGCTCCAGGCCAGACGAGCCGGAGCTTTGCGGTGACGATCCTCGACGACGCGCTCGACGAACTGGATGAAACATTCACGCTTACGCTGAGCAATCCAGTCAACGCCACGCTCGGCACACCCTCTGCGGCGACGTTGACCATCGTGGACAACGACGCGCCGCCGACGGTGCAGTTCAGCAACGCAGCATACAATGTGAGCGAGGGAGCAGGTACGGCGACGATTCACGCCACGCTCAGTGCCGCGTCGTGGTACACAATTGCAGTGAACTATGATGCCACGAGCGACGGTACGGCAAAGTCGCCAGATGACTACACTGCCGCCAGCGGCACGTTGGTCTTTACTCCCGGCGATACGAGCGAGACCTTTGAGGTGACGATCCACGAGGATACGTTCGACGAGCCGGACGAGACGATTATGCTCGTGCTGAGCGACCCGGTGAGCGCCACGCTCGGCGCGCCCCACGCGGCCACGCTGACCATCTTGGACAACGATGCGCCGCCGGGCACATCATCTCCTTTCGCGCTTCAGGTCGCGGCGCTGCACCAGGTAACTCCCAACACGATGATGTTAAAGGACGGGACTCTCGCAAGCCCGCAGAGTGAGGCCGAGTTGCTGACTTTGTATGAGGCCACCTTTGCCAAAGTGACCGACGCCTTGCGCCAAAGCGGGGCCGGATGGGCGCGCGTGCGCATCGAGTGGGAGATGATCGAACCTGACCCGCCGGAGCCGGGCGAACCGCCCGATTACGTCTGGGGGCCGTATCACGACGTCAAACTGCGCCTGGTGGCCGAGGCCGGCGTGCGGCTGATCGGTACCATAGTCGACGCGCCCAGTTGGGCCGCCAGCGTCCCCTGCGCCCCGATCTATGCCGACCGCCTGGACGAGTTCGCTCAATTCCTGACCGATCTGGTCAACCGTTACAAGGGACCTCCTTACAACATCAAGCACTGGGAATTGATCAACGAGCCGGACTATACCAAGTCGAACGGGCACACAGGGGGGTTGGGCTGCTGGGGCTATGACGGCGACAAATACGCCCAGATGTTGGCGGTGGCCTACCCGGCGATCAAAGCCGCGGACCCCGGAGCCACGGTGCTCATGGGCGGCGTGGCTCACGATTGGCTCACCGAGGTCGGCGGGCCGTTCTACCGCTATTTTCCGGATAATGTGATGGCGAGCGGCGGCGGCGCTTACGTGGACGTGATCAACTTTCACTATTTTCCCGATTTTCACGCCGAGTGGGAACGTTGGGATCCCAGCAGCCCGGACCGTCGCTATGGCTGGCTGCCGGCCCCCACTTGTGGCGACATATACGACGGCGCGGGAACCAAGTACGAGGCCTGGGGGGTTGACCTGGTCGCCAAGACGACCCACTTTCGCAATCGCATGTCCGCCTGTTTCGGCGTGAACAAGCCCGTCTGGATCACCGAGCTGGCCGAGCACGGTTATCCTGGCGACTCGAGTTCGCTGGCGAATCAGGCGCGCTACGTGATCAAGGGATATACCCGCGGCCTGGCGGCTGGCGCTCGGAACATCACCTGGTACTCGCTCGACAGGCCGCCCTATGACCCTTACTACCAGTCATTGCTGTACGATGATTTCTCGCCCAAGCCCGCCTTTGTCGCTTACCAGACGCTGGTCGCCGAGTTAACCGGCTATGGGTACAGCCACGACCGGAACACGTGCCAGTGGGTTAACTGTGCGGTGGAGGCCTACGTCTTTGAGAGTTCTTCCTTACAAAAAAAGACTGTGGCTTGGGGGAGCGGCACGCTGGTCTTTGCGCTGGCTGACCAATTGCGCGTGGTGAACCGCCAAGGGAGTGTGACCACCGTCGTGGACGGCGGCGAGGGAGACGTGGATGGGGCGCAGAACGGGTCTGTAGAGCTCCAACTATCGGTCGAACCGGTGTTTGTAAAAGTTGTGGCAGGGGGTTGATCCTACCACAGAATCATCGAAGCTCATTGTATAGCTGTTTCTAGGAGATAATCTACATGATCGAAGAGACCACTCAACGACAAATTGAGGACGCGAGCAGCGACACTGATGGAGAGCAACAAAGTGCTGCGTCTGAGGCGGCGGTTGATCAACTGACTGAAGAAACGGAGACCCAAGTCGAGCCAGTACTCAGCGAAGAGCCACCGGCGGAGGAAGAAGAAGAGGCGCCTTGTGAAAACGCGTCGCTGGGAGGGGTTCCAGAGGAAACGCCAACCGCGGAGGCGCTGGAGGAAGCCCCACTGGCGGAGGTTGCTGAGGTTGTGGAAGCTCAAGCCCCGGAAGTAGAGTCGGAGACGGTTCCATGGTGGAAACGTGTCTTTGGCAACCTGTTCCGGCGAGAAGCTGAGATCCCGACTGGAGTCGAGATGGAGGAGGAAGGGGAGATGGTCTCGAAAGCCGTAGCTCCTGAGCCGGAGGTAGCGGCAGTGGAGATCGAAGAGCAGGCCGCCGCGGAGGAGGAGTGGGAGCTGGCGGAGCTTTTTGGGATGGCAGCGGAGGAGGAGGTAGCGCCCGAGGCCGCGGCTCCCCCAATCGTTAGCGAGGAACCGACCTTCACCCTGGACGACGTGCGCGAACTGGTGCAAGCAGAACTGGCCCGCACGCGGGAGGATATGGCCCGCATGGTGCAGGCCGAGCTGGCGCAGCAACAGCAAGACCGCCGCCAGGCCTCACTCTCCGTGGTACAAGAGGCCGCCGAGAGCATCTACACCTCCAAGGCCGAGTCGGTCCGCATGGAGGTGGATACGCTCAAGGAGGAAGAGCAGCGCACGCTCCAGGACCGCGACCGGCCCCTGCGCGAGCGGCTGGAGGAGGTGGACTATATCCGCGACCGCATGGCAAAGGCCGAGGGCGAGATCGCCGAGGTCGAGGCGGCGGCGGCGCGGCGCGTGGCCGAGGCGGCGCACATGGTGGCGGAGCTGGAGGGGCGCGGCGTGGTGGCCGACCTGCGGGAGGAGTTGGAGCAGCAAAAGCGGTGCGTGGCGGCGCTGCCGGGGCTGGTGGAGCGAAAGGTGCGGGAAGCGGGAGGGCAGGGGAGCGCCGCTTTGCTTACGGGTGCAGGGGGGCTGGGGTTGTGGCCGACGGTGTTGGCGCTGGTGTTGGTGGCGGTGGTGGGTGTGGCGGGGATACTGCTGCCGCGACAGACCGGTCCCAGTTCCCGCTTCCTGGTCGAGATGGCGACGATGTACCAGGCTGGCGGCGAGACGGAGGAGGCAGTGCGCGTGCTGGACGAGGCGGTGGAGGCCGGGATTGACGACGTGGAGACGCTGGGCCACGTGGGGCAGATGTATTACGCGCTTAAAGAGTATGAAAAGGCCATCGAGTTATTGGTAGAGGCGGTGGACAAAGATCCACAAAATGCAGAGACTCGCTTGGCCCTGGCGCGAAGCTACGGCAGAGCCAAGCAACACCAGGAGGCGATCGCGCAGTATGAGCAATTGATCGAGAGCGATGGGGGAAAATGGCGGTATTACCTGGATATGGGAGGCCAGTACGCTGCTTTGCAGAATTATGATCAGGCGTTTGCACAATACCAAAAGGTTACCGAGATCGCGCCTGATCGCATAGAGGGGGCATATTACCAGGGTAATCTGTATCGTCAATTGGAGCGATACGATGAAGCGATTGAGCAGTACCTGCAAGTGTTGGAGGTGAATCCCAATCATTACTGGAGTCGGCTGCACTGTGGGACGAGCTATGCAGGTAAAGGTGACCATGCACACGCCATTGAGCAATATCAAGCGGCAATAGAAATCAACCTTGACCAGGCAGAGGCGTACTATTGCCTTGGCGAGGCCTACCTGGCCCAGGGACACTTTGACCAGGCTTTGGGTCCCTACCAGCAGGCCATTGAGCGGAATGAGAAATACACGGCAGCTTACATCGGCCTGGGCAAGGCTTACGTCGCACTGGATGACTGTACCAACGCGATCTCACAGTTCACGGAGGCACTGAGGCTGAATCCCAACAACGCCGAAGCACAGGAGGGGTTGGCGGTGTGTGCGGGGGAGGCGAGGGAATAACAGGCTAGAGAGGCAAGGGGAGTGTATTGGTTTAAGGCACAACTTCGCCGGATATTAGGCTGGCGGGAAAGGATGGTGCTTTGGAGAAAGGGATCGTTGGTCAACTGACGGTGAGTAGGGGCAGGCTCGGTCTGGGATGGCTGAGTTTCTCGTTTGACACACTGCGGCAGGGGGGATGGATGCTTATTGCCACGGTGGTCAGTGGAGGTTTGAACTACCTGGCGAACGCAGCGGTTGGCCGTATGTTACTTCCCACCGATTATAGTGTGTACACCTCGATGCTGTCACTGACGCTGATGCTTGGTGCGGTGACGTCCGTGGTCCAAACAGTGACCACGAATTACGTCGCGCGCCTGCGCGCCGCTGACCAGATGAAAGACGTGGGGGCATTGCTGCTCTACTTGCTAAAACGATTGCTGCCCTGGGGTATGTTTGGCATGACTCTCTTGTGGCTGCTCGGCCGCCCGCTGGTTATGCTTCTGCGTCTGCCCTCGGCTGTGCCGGTATGGGTGATGGCGATGGTGCTGGTACCGACTATCACGCTGCCTGTGCTCCAGGGAGGGTTGCGTGGCCTGGAGCGCTTTGGCGCGTTCGGGATCAATGCAATTGGTCAAGCATCGCTACGTCTGACCATTGGTGTGGGCTTGATCCTGGCCGGGTGGGGCGCAGCGGGCGCGGTCGCTTCTTTGCCCTTGTCGCAGTTGGGCGCTGTCGTGCTGGCCTCGGTCTGGCTGGCAACCGTCTTGCGGTCGCGTAACCGCGCGTTCAGGCCGGATTTGTCGGACATCTTGAGATACACATCATACGCTGCGGTAGGTCTGTTCGCTTTCACCGCCCTCGTGAATATGGACGTGGTGATCGTCAAGAGCCGCTTTACGCCGGAGGAAGCGGGGCTGTATTCGGCCATCTCGACGATAGGCAAGATCACGCTGTACCTGCCACTCGCTGCGGCGACTTTGTTGTTGCCCAAGGTGGCCGTCCTGAATACCCAACACGAGCGCACCGTGCATTTGCTGCACAGGACCCTGTGGATCGTAGGCGGATTGTGCGGCATGGTGACATTGGCTTTTTTCTTGTTTCCATCTTTGATTGTTCAGTTGCTATTCGGAGCCGGCTATCTGACCTGGGCCAGTTTGCTCGGTCCGTATGGCCTGATCATGGCGCTTTACTCGCTGTGTAACATATGGCTGTCCTACTATCTGGCGTTGGAGGACCGGCGCTACTCTTATGTCCTTCTATGCGGGGCCATTCTTCAGGCGGTGACTTTATCCACGTTGTCTCTCAGCCTGCCTCAGATAGTGACTGTCTTGATAGGCAGCGGAGTAGTCTTGAATTTGTTGGGCGCATGGTTCCTACGGCTTCCGCGAAGCGAGGATAGATAATAGTGAAACTAACCATTGTGATCCCTACCTATAACGAAGCGGAAAACGTCAAGCCCATAGCCAAGGCGCTGTTTGATTTGGGCATTTCCGGCTTGGACATCTTGATCGTGGATGATGAGTCGCCCGATGGTACCGGTCAAATTGTTGATGAGTTGGCCGCTCAACATCCAGATCGATTACACGTGCTGCATCGCACAGGTCCTCGTGGCTTGGGACGAGCTTATGTAGATGGCTTTCGCTGGGCTCTGGAACATGGCACTGATTTCATCGTTCAGATGGACTGCGACTTTTCCCATTCTCCCCAGTACATCCCGCAATTCCTGGAGCACATCCGTGACTATGATGTAGTCGTGGGTTCTCGTTATGTCCGTGGCGGCCGGACCGATGAACATTGGAGCTGGAGGCGCTGGCTGCTCTCCTGGTGGGCCAACAGTGTCTACACCCGACTGATCTTGAACTGCAAGGTCAAGGATGCTACCGCAGGTTTCAAGTGCTGGCGTCGAAAGACGCTACAGGGCATTGACTTGAGCCGTATCAACTCGCAAGGCTATGTCTTTCAGGTTGAAATGGCCTACGTGACCGAGCGACTGGGCTACCGCGTTCTGGAAATCCCCATCAATTTTGATGATCGTCGCATCGGTGAGTCAAAAATGACGACGCAGGTAAAGGTCGAAGCAGCGTTGCGGGTATGGGAGGTGCGCTGGCGCCACCGCTACCTGCGGCCGTATGTGACCGGTTGACCAATTATGGTCCTCATAGTATTACTTTGCGAGAGTACCCTTGCGGGAGGTGTGTAATGAACATCTTGGTATTGAACTGGTATGATCTATTAAATCCCGCGGCCGGTGGCGCCGAGAGGTATCTCTTTGAGATATTTTCTCGTTTGGTGGGCCAGGGACATCGTGTCACTTTGGTTTGTCAGAGTTTTCCGGGTAGCCAAAAAATCGAGCTGGTGATGGGGATTCGTGTCGTGCGGCTGCACACACATGCAAAAGGATTGTTAGGAAAATCATGTCAAACGATCGGTAGGAGTTTTATGTACTATGCGAGGCATCATCGAGAGTACGACATGATAGTTGAGTTTGTAAACAAGATACCCTATTTTACACCACTGTATGCTCGACAAGAAGAACGTGTAGCACTCCAGTGTCATTTTAATAGCTGTACTTTTCGTTTGGAGTATCCCAAGATTGGTTGGCTGTTTCAGATGATCGAGCGACTATACTTTAGGCTGTTCTATACCCGTGAGAAGTTTATTGTGATCTCTCCTGGTACGCAGTCTGATCTGGATACCTATGGAATCTGTTCCGACCGGAGCGAGCTTATTTATAGCGGCATCGATTGCCCATCGTTACAAGTGTCACCAAGCCAAAAACCTACAATTGTGTATCTTGGTCGGTTGCAGAGGTACAAGAGTGTAGATGTGTTGCTCAAAGCAATGGTTGGAGTCGTCCAACAGATTCCTGAGGCTATCCTAAGGGTAATGGGGAATGGAAGGGATAGAAAACGATTGACCGAGTTGGTGAGCGAGTTAGGGATAGAATCAAATGTGGTCTTTGAAGGATATGTCAGTGAACAAAAAAAATGGGAAATTCTGGCAGGTGCATGGCTGCATGCGAATCCTTCCCGCAAGGAGGGATGGGGGATCAACGTTTTTGAAGCGGCTTGCTATAGAGTACCGTCTGTGGCCAGTCGAGTCCCAGGTTTGTGTGACGCAGTCAAAGATGGTGTCACGGGACGATTGGTAGAGTATGGAAATGTGCCTCAACTAGCCGAGACTATCGTTGAATTACTTCAGGATCATCAACAAAGGATAGCAATGGGAGATCATGCCTACAAGTTCTCCCTTGGTTTCACATGGGATAGCTCTGCGCAACAGATGGAACGTTACCTTGGACACTTACTGGAGCCCCAGATTCAGCGTGTTCCTCTTCCGTTCCTCACAGAACTGAGATTCCCCAATCCGTTGTAAAGTAATGAAATATGAATAGATCTCCGGTTATCATCATAGGAATAGATGGGGCTGATTGGACGATAATTGATCCACTGCTAGAAACAGGCAAGTTGCCTACCCTGGCTCGTTTGAAGCATGAGGGAGTGTTTGGCCCATTGCCTTCGACTATCCCGCCAATTTCTTCAGGGTCATGGACGTCAATTGTGACAGGAGTCTGGCCAAACAAGCATGCCATTGTAGACTTTGCTGTGAGTAGTCCATCGAGTTATCGAACACGCCCTGTTACGTCGACCAACGTGCAGGCAGTACCTTTTTGGGCCATAGCCGGTCAGGAATTGGATGGCGTAGGAATTTTGAATGTGCCGATGACCTATCCGCCTCGACCGTTCAACGGGTTGTTGGTCAGCGGCTTCCCTACACCAGAAGAACTTGGCCAGTTCACGCACCCTCCCAAGTTTTTAACAGAATTGCGCGAACACCTAGGGGACGATTTTCGATTTCAGCCGCGGGTGGGATCGCACGACGAGCAGAATTTTTACGACGAGATGTGGACCGTCACACGGTTTGTCAAAGATGCAACATTGCACTTGCTTTCAACTCGACAGTTTGGCCTCTTTATGACAGTACTTGTTGGCCCAGATGCTTTGGGACACACTTTTTGGAAGTACTTTGATCCTACACACCCTCAACACCAACAAGCCTCAAAACGCTT
>Ga0180434_10001483_pt1 | contig 33408 bp, 28 predicted proteins | sample SS_ome_7_FD_132453 | JGI IMG/M metagenome (GOLD analysis project Ga0180434, IMG submission 132453) | Hypersaline lake sediment archaeal communities from the Salton Sea, California, USA - SS_1_D_2 metaG | ecosystem: Environmental > Aquatic > Non-marine Saline and Alkaline > Hypersaline >... | reverse complement strand
CACAAGAAGATATTTCATTTGTGGAACACCGCTTGAATACCAGACCCAGGAAATGTTTATCATTCAAATCTCCTATGGTATTCTTAAATAATCACGGTTGCACTTGATACTTGAATCCAAGGGATATTATTGGTGTGATTTTTAATAAATATATTGATAGTAATATTAATTTCAAAGAAAATGCATGGGCCATGGAAATTGCGATTATTTGTGTATATATAAATGAATAATTTCTCAACAACAATAGCAAAATCCAGAATGAAGGTGAAAATAAAAATGCTGTCTATTTTTGTTACCAGCAAAAAGCGATGATTGAATAAAAATAATTATCGTACAGAAAATATTTAGTAGAAACTTGAAAAATACCAATGCCATATAATCAAATGTCACCAGATTCTATATAAGAGAAAAATTGATTGAATAAGGAATTATAAATCGGAGGAAAATTATGGTTGTATCCATAAAATTTTTAGGAACTGCTGCGTTTGAAATAAGAACACATGATGGTAAAGTAATTTTAATTGACCCTTACTTGGATGAAAATCCTGTCAGCCCATATAAAGTAGATGATCTTAAGGAATTAGATTTATTACTTGTTACCCATTCTGCATATGATCATATGGGTGATTCTGAAAAGATTTTAAGATGTTTTCCAAATGTTCCCTTGATTTGTGGAGCAGATGTTCGTGGATATCTAATGAATAGAGGCATAAATTCCAAAAGGTTACATGCTTCGCCTTGGGGAATGATGATTGAAAAAAACGGTGTTAAGGTTCGTCCAGTTTATTCGCGCCATTGGTCTTATATCCAAGATTGTAATGGGAAGTCCTTTTCAAGTACCCCATTGGGTTTTATTATCTATATAAATGATAATATTAGTGTCTACCACGCAGGTGACACAGCAATTTATGGAGACATGAAGCTATATGGAGAATTATATAAACCAACTATTGGATTAATTAATGTGGGTGTCCCTGATAATCACCGGGGAGCCAAACACGGAGTTTCAGAATATCTTAGTGGCGAAATGAACGCTGAGGAGGCTGCTTTAGCATGCGAGTGGTGGGGTTTAGAATATGCAATTCCTTGTCATCATGATAATCCAGAAATCCCCGAAATTGTCAAATTTACGAAAATTCTTGAAGAAGCAAGAGATTATAATAAATCATCTCCTAAACCCATAATTTTAGCGCCAGGTGAAATATTTGAGATTTAGAGGTCTAACATGGAGAAAGCTAGAACAGCAATCATCGGATGCGGAAAAGTTGGTCATATTCATGCGGAAGCTCTGAGCATAATAGACGAATCTGATTTCATCGCAGTTTGTGATCATGATCACCAACGAGCTAAAAATTTTGAAAAACAATTCAACGTGCTCCCCTATACGAATGTGTCAAAAATGATAAAGGAATCAAAAATTGATTTAGTGATTGTATGTACACCGCATCCTCAGCATGCAGAGCCTGCAATATCTGCAATAAGGGAAGGGGCTCATGTATTAGTTGAGAAGCCTTTGGCAGCGAATCTTACTGATTGCGATGCGATGATTGCGGCTGCCGATTTAGCAGGGGTCAAATTAGGCGTTATGAGTCAGCGGAGGTTGTATCCGCCAGTTCAGCGAGTAAAAAATGCGATTACTTCGGGAAAAATCGGAAAACCTATTTTAGGAATTTCAATGATTTTGGGTTGGCGAAATAAAGCTTATTACAATGCAGACATATGGAGAGGTACTTGGAAAAATGAGGGGGGAGGAGTTTTAGTCAATCAAGCACCTCATCAGCTGGACTTATTACAATGGTTCATGGGTCCGATTGATGAACTATACGGATATTGGGATAATTACAACCATCCCTATATCGAGGTCGATGATACTTCAGTTGCAGTATTAAGGTTTAAGAATGGTGCGATGGGGTCAATTATCATCAGTAATTCTCAAAGACCCGGATTATTTGGAAAGATAAGTGTACATGGCGAAAATGGTTCATCGGTGGGCGTTCAGACCGATAGCGGCGCTATGTTTATTGCGGGAATATCAGATGTGCTCGAGCCACCAAAAAACGACCTGTGGACAGTGCCAGGTGAGGAAAACAACCTAAAATATTTTCTGGACAAGGATAAAGAAGAATTTAATAAAATAAATATTACGAATTATTTCCATATGTTACAAGACAAGGATTTTCTTAGAGCTGTTATCGACCAACGTGATCCAATGGTAACTGCCCGAGAAGGACGCATCGCTGTGGAGGTGTTCACAGCTATCTATCGGTCCCAACGAGAGAAACGCCCGATAAAGTTCCCGGTTTTAGAAAAAAAGAAATGAAAAGGGTATTATTGGTCTGCCCCATACTATGAACCAGTTCTTATATTGGCCCAATACTCTGGATTTGGTTAGGTAGAACCAGGATTGACGCGGGTACCGAGGCTTATGAATACCCTGACTTAATTAATTAAGCTTCCAACTACCCCCACATGTGGCTTTTTTCCCAGATATGGCGGTTAATCTGCTGCAATATGCACATTCCCATCCATCCCAACCGGATCAAATAGTGGCACCGCTTATTTGTTAGTCTTATCTTTGGATAACCTCAAAACAAAAGGTGAAAAGGCAAATATTGCAAGCATTCCAAATAATACTGCCGCAATCTTATAGATCCCATTGAGCAGGATCAACTCTAAATTAAGAATACCCAAGGCGGTAAAAGGGCCTAATGTCGCTCCCAGATCTCCTGCAGTATTGATCAATCCTAAAACGCGACTGCGGATATTTACTGAAACGCTGTCCCCGGCAATTGCCGGGATTAAAGTTTCTGTGCTGCTGCCCGCCATGGGAACAAGAAACGCGCTCATGAGAGCCAGTCCGCGAATTTTGCTGCCCATAAACCATAACCCCAATCCACCAATAATCATTGATATTCCGATGATTGGCCATCTCTTGCCAATCTTATCCGAGATAGACCCAATTAAACGAGTGCCTGCGATACTTGTTATGTTGCTCAAAGCAGTAAAGAGCCCTGCCAGGGTTGCAATTGGAATGAATACGCGGGCAATTTGTGCTCCTTCACCAAATAAATCTGAAAGCCACAGAATTGATGTCGCGGCGAAAACACCCCATGAAATAAAACGAGTGATAAAAACCGTGAATGATGCAGAAATAATTACAGGCCAGGGAAAATTTATCTTTTCATTTTTATTAACAGGCGCTTTGCTGGGGGTCTCGTTTTTTCTGGTTTCTGGCAACAACAAAAGCCAGGTCAAAGCCGTAAGAGCAAGAACAACCACGCTGATCCATTGCCCTTTACGAAAACCATACGTATCCGTCAGCATTGCTCCAAAAAGGGAAGCAGTCGCTACTCCGATAAAAAACCACATCTGATAAATCCCACTGTTTTTCCCACGGTTATTTTCTGCTGATATATCCAGGACTACAGAATTCCCTCCCACCCATAGCAGTGACCAGGCCAAACCCCAAAGGATCCTGCCGATCAACAAAGGCCAGAATCCATGACCGATCGCATAAAAAATACTGGAGCATGCACCAATAAACATAGCGCCAACCAACAAACCGCGCCGTGGCATCCGGTCGTAGAGGTGCCCCACCGGTCCATTCAAGACTAAGCGGATTGCTCTGTTCGCGCCGAGAAGCAAACCCACCATTGAGAGTGTAATTCCCAATTGGGCAGCGGTTTTCGGATGGGGTAATACGGTATACAGCGTCGCATCTCCCAAAAGCGAAATGGCTGTTCCAATACCCAATAAATTCAAGATGAATCGGGAATTATTGTTTGTTTTCAATTAAACCTCTTCAGAAAAAATTTAATTATATATTACGCCATAAATATTTTCCGTTTTTGATTGTGTGTCTTGTTTTCTGCAAAAGCGATTAAAAAAAAGACCCTTTTAGCATTTGATAATACCGTGAATTCAACTTCCAGGTGCGCTTATAGAAGCGTTGGAAATGGTGCTGCGCTAAGACTATTCCAGCGACAAAATCAAAGCAGCGCTCATGGGAATTTATCACAGCAGTCCACCAATCAAAGATACCACATACGATTACTGATAACAGGTTTTGTCAAACAGAGATTGCTGAAGCAATCGGTGTGCATCAATCCACCATCCGCCGAGAACGAAAACGGTAGTGCGGCGGAAGGGGTTATCGGCCCAAACAAGCCCTGCGATTTGCTCTGGAACTCCGTTTCCCGCGCAGGCTGAAAACGCTTTTGGGAAGGGTATGTGTGTTCGATTCGTTTCTGCGGAACGAAAATAATAGTTGTTGCATATGTCTGCTTTTGTCAGCTTAGCTGGTGTAGAAGGTGCTGGGCTGAATACGCTTCAGTGCTTGATGGGGCATCAACAACCTGTCGACAAGGTGTTAGTATCGGCTTTTAATCTCCATCCATCGTGAACGCGAGATCGCCTTCCCCAGCTCCGCGGCAGGAAAATCCAGGATCTTGCCATTCTCGAAGAATTCAAAATCATAATCAGTCATCTCGCCCGCTTTTAGTCTCGGGACCGGCATCAGGCGCGCGGTCAGCGGTTTGCACAGGCGCAGGGACAGCGCGGCGACATCCATCAGCAGCGCCGTGATGCTGTCCGCGTCCGTGTCCCCGGGCAGCGGCACCGTATCCAGCCCCGTCCCGCACACTGCGGAAATCATCAGCAGGTCCTTGATCGAGAAGCTGCTCTCGGTGCTGCGTTTCGCCAGGATGCTGTCTTCCAGCACCGGCAGCATCAGCCCATTGAATCCGACATGCCGCCAGTCACCACGGTCGAGCGTCTCCGCCAGGATCGCGGCGGCGGAAAGAGAGCCCATCAGGCCGAACGCGGGAACGCCCAGCTGCTCGATGGCGCCCGCCAGAGAACACCAATCTTCCGGGAAAGGCGCCAGTGAGAAATCAAAACCCTTAAAAGGCATCTCCCAGTGCAGGTTGGCATGGTGGATGATCCCCTGCATCTCATCTGCCGCGCGATTGAGTGTGCGCAGCAAGTCCTTTTTGCCCTGCGATACTGTTTTCGCGGATGTGAACGCATCCACGGCAACGTCCGCGCACTCCACCGCGATGGAAAAAGCGGGTTGCGGGCCGTAGCCGTAGGCCGCCGGAAAAAAGGGCGTGAAGGGTGCAACATGGCTCATTGCGCAAAAGCGCAGGTTGGTAAAACCGTCCGGGGTGAGCGGTGCGGCCCGGGTAATGATCTCAGCGCAGGCTTTGACCGCTTCCATGGATATACCGCGATGGTGGTGGGCCATCATTCCACTGGTAAACACGTTTTGTGTCGCGGCCAGGATGTCCGCTATGCAGGCATATTCCCGTTGCTGTTGCAGGCGGGCAGGACCGATTGAGAGGTAATTAAAACCCAATCGGTTCGCTTTCTCTTCCAGTGCCTGGATTTCTTCGACAACGCTGTCCGCGTTGGTGTACAACCCGAATGGAACGGTAGCCATGCGCCGGGATTGGATCTCCCAGCCGGCGCGCGTGAATGCATCCGTCAATGGTTCCAGTTTCTTGGTCAGCACTTCTAAACGATGGTCATGGACCTTGCCGGGATGCGTAAAAAAGGTGATGGATCGGATCTTCATTTTTTTATCCTTTGGCGCCGGATCTCATACATCAGGATCGCGGCGGCGATGGCGACATTAAACGATTCGGTATTTTCCGCGATGGGGATGCGGACGCATTGATCAGAAATAGACAGCATTTCGTTGCTGATGCCATGCGCTTCATTCCCGATCACCAGGCAGATCGGCCCGGTCAGGTCAGTGTGCCAGCTGGCATGTTCGCAGTCCATCGTGGTAGTGGTCAGCAAAAAAGGCGCCTGCAGGGATGCAAGCCAATCTTTAATGGCCGGAACGTTGCGCCAATCAATCGGAAGGTGCAGCTGCGCGCCCATGCCGGCACGCAATGCCTTGGGCGAATAGGGATCAGTGCTGCCTGGTGTGAGCAGAATGCCGTCCACGTCCAGGGCGGCGGCTGATCGGAATATCGCACCTAAATTGCCGGGGTCGTTAATCCCGTCTAAAACAAGGAGAAAATCAGCATCCGTCGGTATCTGTCTTTCCGGGATGGAACATACCAGCAGAATGCCCTGTGCGTGCTGGGTGTCAGACAGGCGGTGCATCAGCCCGGTCGATATTTCTTCCACCGATGCGCTGCGCTGCCGGATAGTCTGCAATAATTTCTTCCCCCGTTCTGACAGGTTCTCGCTGAAAAAACAGGTCTGGATGCTGACCTGGTGGCGAATGGCTTCCTCCGCCAGGCGGACGCCTTCGATGACCATCTGCCGGGTGCGGTCACGGTGTTTTTTTGTGCCCAGAAGATCACGAACGTCTTTGATCTTTGGGTTTTTATATGAGGTGATCATGGTTCCTTTTTCAGCCACTCGAAATCATCGCATGCCCGCGTGAAAGCCTGCAGCGCATCGCGACCATACAACACGATCATAATCGTTTGTAAGAAGCGCCGCTCCGTTTTTTGAGAAAAATCACGCATAGCCTGCATGAAAATCTTTGCGGCTTGATCTACTGGAAAACCGAAAATGCCGGTGGATATAGCTGGTAAACTGACAGAGACCGCTTTCAGATCTTCAGCCAGGGTTAATGCGCTGGTAATCGCACGCTGCAATTTGTTTGCTTCATCCCCTTCGCCCCATACCGGGCCGGCGGTATGCACAACGAATTGGCAGGGCAGATCTCCTCCATCGGTATAAGCCGGGTGATCAACATCAATAGGGCCGTATTTTTTGACCCATGCGTTGCTTTGCTGTTGGATGATCGCACCGCCGCGCCGGGAAATGGCGCCTGCCACCCCGCCCCCGTGGCGCAGCTGCCTGTTGCCGGCATTCACGATCGCGTCCGCTGGAATGCGCGTGATATCTCCCTGAAGAATTTCGATGTGTAATCCTGATGCGAGGATAACTTTCCGAATCGGGCGGGTGCTACCAACTGTCATATGCTTATTCTAACAAAACAAAAGGGCAGTCATGGTCGACTGCCCTTTATCCATTGTGTGTTGAAAGATTAGATTGCGGCCTTTGCCTGTTCCACAACTTCCGCGAATGCTTTTGGATCGCGAACGGCCATATCGGCCAGTACTTTACGGTTGAGCTGGATATCGGCTTTTTTCATGCCGTAGATGAACTTGCTGTAGGGTAATCCGTTCAGCCGGGATGCCGCGTTGATGCGCGTGATCCATAATTTCCGCAGGTCGCGTTTGCGGTTGCGGCGATCGCGATAGGCATACCACATGCTTTTGAGCATGGTTTCATTTGCCCGTTTGAAGAGCAAATGGCGGGAAGCCATATTACCCTTGTTATATTTGATGATTTTTTTGTGGCGTGCTCGGGTTACCGTTCCGCCTTTTACTCGTGTCATTTTCTACTCCTCTGCAAGCCCCCGGGCGCCGGATTTTCACCAGTTGCGTGCACCCAACAGCTGCATCGTCTGATAACTATTATTTCTTATCCATATAGGGGGCTAATTTTTTAACGCGTTTTTCGAACCCTTTGCCTTCGACCGGGATCATCTGATCTAACTTTGCTTTCGACCGTGACGACCGATTACGGCGCAGGTGCCCCTTACCGCCCTTGGTCCGAACAATTTTTCCGGAACCGGTGGTGCGGAAGCGTTTTGAAGTCGCTTTATGCGTCTTCATTTTGTATTTACCTTTTTTTAGCTTCTTTGGCACTGCTATTCTCCTAACCTTTAATAATAAAAACAACGCCTTTTAGGCGAAGGAATATTATACCAGAAGTCGGATAAAAATTTTGATCTGGAAAAATAGATTACGGTGAAAATAAAGCGTTTGGTACGCGCTAAATCTGTTATGCCCCGGGCGCTTTCAGATAATGTATATTTCTTTCAGTTATTATCTGATGGCGCGAGCACCAGGTGCATTGCCCGACCTTCCATGTTTGGTGCTGTTTCGATGGTGGAAACATCACTCAATTCTTCCGCGATCTCTTTCAGATCTTCCAGGGCGATCTCTGGATAAGTGATCTCACGGCCGCGGAATCGTATCGTCACCTTTACTTTTTTGCCTTCCTCAAGCCAGCGGCGTGCGTCCCGTACTTTAAAACCGCGATGATGCTCGTTGGTTTTGGGGCGCAGACGAATCTCTTTCAGTTCGATTTTTGTCTGTGATCTTTTTGCCTCGCGTTCTTTCTTATTCTGTTCAAATAGATATTTGCCCAGATCCAGAACTTTGCACACAGGCGGGGAAGCGTTGGGTGCGATCTCAACCAGATCCAATCCGGCGTTTTCAGCGGCGCGGCGTGCTTCTGCGATGGGAACGATCCCTTGGTTTTCGCCCTCCGCGTCGATCAGGCGCACTTTTGCTGCTCTGATATACTGGTTTGCTCTTACGTCTGATGATCTACTGATAATGATCTCCTTCTCTACTTGTTGATTTTGATAATATCATAATTTTATTGTAAAAATATTGCAGGATTGCTGGCCAGCAATCCTGCTAATTATCTCATGACTATTTTTTCTCTGCAATGTCTTGCTGAGCGATCTCGAGGAATTTTTCTATCGGCATGGCGCCGGGATTCTCTCCCGAGCGGTGTCGCAGTGCGACCTGGCCGGATTCCTCTTCCTGATCACCGATCACCAGCATATAAGGGATCTTCTGTTTCTGTGCATCGCGGATTTTCGCGTTCATGCGTTCGCTGCGGCTGTCGAGCTTCGCCCGCATGCCCTGGGCTTTGAGTTTATCGACGACCTCGCCGGCGTAATCCAGGTGGCGGTCAGCAATGGGGATGGCTATGGCCTGCACGGGCGCCAGCCAGACCGGGAACGCCCCACCATAATGCTCGATCAGGATCCCGAAGAAGCGTTCCATGCTTCCCATCAAAGCGCGGTGCACCATATACGGGCGATGCTCTTTGCCGTCCTCACCGATGTAGGTCAGGTCAAAACGATCGGGCAGGTTGAAGTCAAACTGGTTGGTGGAGAGCTGCCATTCCCGACCGATGGCATCTTTAACCTTCAGGTCGATCTTGGGGCCATAGAACGCGCCGCCGCCTTCGTCGACCTCATAATCCAGCCCGGAGCGCTCCAGGCTGGCTTTCAGTGCCGCTTCCGCGTCGCGCCAGCGGGATTCTTCCCCCACTGCTTTTTCCGGGCGGGTGCCCAGATAGGCTTTGAAATCCTCAAAGCCAAAGGATCGCAGGATATGCAGGCAGAAATTAAGCACGAAATCGATTTCATCCGGCATTTGTTCAGGTGTGCAGAAGTGGTGGGCGTCGTCCTGAGTGAAGCCGCGCACGCGCAGCAACCCATGCAGCACACCCGAGCGTTCATAGCGGTACACCGTGCCCATCTCTGCACTGCGCATGGGCAGGTCGCGATAAGAGCGCATCTGGCTCTTATAGATATGCACGTGGAATGGGCAGTTCATCGGCTTGAGATAGTATTTCTGCCCTTCAATATCGATCGGCGAATACATATTTTCCTTATAAAAGCCGAGATGCCCGCTGGTCTCCCACAGTTTGGCTTTGCCGATATGGGGGGTGTAAATAAACTCATAACCGGCTTTGTCATGCTCTTCCCGCCAGAATCGCTCCATGATCATGCGAATTCGCCCCCCGTTGGCATGCCATAAGATCAGACCGGAACCGACATCGTCGACGCTGCTATACAGGTCAAGTTCTTTACCCAGCTTGCGATGGTCGCGTTTTTTGGCTTCCCTGAGCAGCGTCGTATAGGCCTTCAGCTCTTCCGGTTTTTCCCATACTGTGCCGTAGATGCGCTGCAGCATCGGGTTATCTTCGTCACCGCGCCAGTAGGCACCGGCTACATTCAGGAGCTTAAAGGCCTTGGGGTGGATCTCGCTGGTGTTTTCAACATGCGGACCACGGCACAGGTCGACGAACTTGTCGTGTCTATAGATACTCAGCTCCTGCTTCTCGCTGATCGCCATACCATGTTCATCCTGCTTGCCTGATTCCAGATCTTCAATGAGTTCCAGCTTGAAGGGCTGGTCTTTGAAGATCTCGCGCGCTTGCTTGGCGTTGACAACTTCTTTGGTGAAATCATGCTTTTCTTTGATGATCGTGCGCATCCGTGCAGTAATATCTTTCAGGTCATCCGGTGTCAGCGGGCGCGGCAATTTAAAGTCGTAATAAAATCCGTCTTCAATCGCTGGTCCGATAGCAATCTCGGCTTCTGGAAACCTGTCCAGCACAGCCTGCGCCATGACATGCGCCGTGGAGTGGCGCAGCTTATAGAGGTGCGATCCTTCGTATTTTTCTTTTATCTTTTCAGCCATTATTAACTCCTTTTCTAATCTCATCTTTTAAAACAAAAGCGCCCCATTCTGGGGCGGGAGGTATCTCACGCGGTTCCACCCAGATTAGCCAGCGCGGCCGGCCATCTCTGTGTGACCGATAACGGGATCAATCGTCTTCCATAATTAAAGCTTGCGCTTTTTTCCGGTTGAAGCTCACAGGTGGTTTTCACCGGGTTTCGCTGGGAGGACTTCTCACCAACTGTCCTCTTCTCTGTCAGCGCCTGACGCGGCTACTCGTCCTGGTCTTTGCCTTTCAGTGGGCGGTATTGGGCTCGAACCAACGACCTTTGCGATGTCAACGCAACGCTCTAACCAACTGAGCTAACCGCCCGCAGATGATTATTATATCCAAATAAGGGTCATTTTGCAATAAATCACAACGCGTTGAATGCAGGGGTGAGACCTTTTTAGGTTAAAATCAAGTTAATGGTCAGAAAAACCCATTGATTTTTTGTCTCGAAAACAGATACAATCAAAGAAAAGATAGAGGAGGCAAGATGCAGTACTTATTTTGTTTGATTCCCCTTGTTGTGATTGGTGTATTTCTGCTGTTCACCGGCGTGCGTATGCTATATCAATATGAACGCGGCGTGGTGTTCACACTGGGTAAGTTCAGCAACATTCGTAACCCCGGCCTGACCTTCCTGATTCCGGTTATCCAGACCATGCGTAAGGTGGACATGCGCATCAAGACCGCGGAGGTACCGCGACAGGAAGTGATCACGAAAGACAACATCCCGATCCTGGTTAATGCCGTCGTGTATTTCAAGGTCGTCAACCCGGAAAGTGCGATTATCAAGATCGAGGATTATATGTTCGCCATTCGCCAGTACACGCAGGCCGCGCTGCGGGATGTGATCGGTAATAGCGACATGGATTTCTTCCTGCAGGAACGAGAGAAGATCGCCGATGCAATCAAAGAAATCGTGGACTCTGAGACTTCTGAGTGGGGTTTGGACGTTGAATCGATCAAGATTCAGGAAGTAGAACTACCTGCGGAGATGAAGCGCGCGATGGCCAAGCAGGCTGAAGCAGAACGCAATCGCCGCGCGGTCATCATTGCATCACAGGGTGAATTATCCGCATCCGAAAACCTGCAGAAAGCGGCTGAGAAATTAGCCGCCAGCGAAGGGGCATTGCACCTGCGCACGCTGCAGACTATCCGGGACATTGCCGCGGATCCCTCTGAGAAGATCGTGCTTTTCCTCCCGAGTGATCTGGGAGATATTGTCAAGAAAACCACTGGCGGGAAATGAGCCGCATGCTGCTGGATGATAAAACGCGCTATCTGCAAATAGCGTTTAATTACAATTCGGGTATGGTCACGCAGCTCCTGCCGCGCATCCCGCCCAGCAATCGCATTCTGATCGAAGCAGGTACGCCTTACATCAAACGTGAAGGCATACGAGGCATCCGCCTGATCCGGCGTATGTGGCGCGGGATGATCGTTGCGGACATCAAGATTGCTGACGGTGCCCTGGATGAGGTGCAAATGGTGCGTGCCGCCGGTGCGAATGCCGTGACGGTTCTGGGAAATGCACCGCGCGAAACAATCAATATCTGTATTGATGCCTGCCGCAATTACGGCATGATCTCCATGATCGATATGATCAGCGTGAAAGATCCTTTGAATGTCATCCGTCCGCTGCAAAAACCACCGGACGTGGTCGTGCTGCATTTGGGCCGCGATGAAGAAACCACGCGCGGAAAATTGATTCAGTACCGCCATGTCAACCGGATCCGCAGTAAATTCCCGGTGCTAATATCCGCTGCCGGGGGCGTGGATGTCAGGCGGGCGCGCAGCGCCATCTTTAATGGTGCAAATATTGTGGTGGCGAATATGGTGCGCCAGGGTGGTATCTGGCGAGGCATCTCTGCGGCTTCAAATGTCGGGAAGATGGCGCATCAGTTCTTGACGGAGATCGAATAGATAGCCGTTATGAGACGCCGAAAAATGAAAATAGATTATTCGCAATGATCCAGTTGCTCTATTTGCATAGGTCAAAGATGATAGGATGAATGAACCCGTATTATTTGCGCTAGGGTTGACTGTTTTTGCCGGTCTTTCTACCGGGATTGGCAGTGTGATCGGCTTTTTATCCAAACGTTTCAACCCCAAGTTCCTCTCAGGTGCGCTGGGTTTTTCTGCGGGTGTCATGATCTATGTCTCATTGGTGGAAATATTCGTCAAAGCTAAGGATTCCCTGACGATCGTGTATGGAGAGAAAACCGGTTATGTCGTGACGGTGATCGGTTTCTTCGCCGGTATTGCAGTGGTCGCCCTGATTGACTGGTTGATCCCGTCTGCGGAAAACCCGCATGAGATCAGCAATATCAACGCGGAAATCGAGGGAAATGAGGTTGCACAAGACCGTTTGATGCGCATGGGTTTGTTTTCTGCGCTGGCGGTCGCAATTCATAATTTTCCGGAGGGTTTAGCCACTTTTATGAGCGCGCTGAGCGATCCGGCGCTTGGTATCAGCATCGCAGTGGCTATTGCCATCCACAACATCCCGGAGGGACTGGCGGTGTCCGTGCCGATTTATTATGCTACCAAGAGCCGCCGTAAAGCGTTTATTTATTCATTTCTTTCAGGTGTATCAGAGCCGGTTGGCGCGTTGATAGGTTACTTCCTGCTGCGATCTTTTATTAATGAATCCGTGTTTGGAATCATTTTCTCTTCCGTAGCGGGGATCATGGTGTATATCTCATTGGATGAATTGCTGCCAACCGCGGAAGAATATGGCGAGCACCATATCGCCATATTCGGCTTGATCGCCGGCATGGCGGTAATGGCTATCAGTTTGATTTTATTCGTTTAGAATTTTATTGTTTTGATGCCTTGATGATCTTTTGAGCCGCGTGCCAGCCAGTTAACATTGCAATTGGCACGCCAGAAGGGGCATATGCCCATTGGCCGGCTTGGAATACACCGGGAATGGGAGTGAGAACGGATTTTGGCAGTTCTTTCAGGTCACTCTTTACTGGTATCTTGGTCTCATATGACCATCCAATGATTGCGCCTTCTGAACTCCCGGCAACTTTTTCAATTGTCAAAGGAGTCGATGAGAAGGAGAACAACACATCATCTTCCAAATTCTTGTAGATCGTTTGGGAGAAAAGTTTGATGATATTATGTTCCATTCTCTCTTTGAATTCATAAAGCCAGCCGGCTTCTTCGATTTTTTTTGCGATGGTGTAGTCAAACAAGCAGCTGATCATCAACCCGGTTTGCCCTTCGGGAGCCAGATCGGGGTCACGTAATGCGGGAACGGATACCTCAAAAGAGTTTAATTGGCAGAATTTATCCAGCCAATCCCAAACCTCTGCTTTGGTTCTATTTTCAAAATCGTCCAAAAGCGATTGCTGTTCAGTTCGAATTGTCTCACCCAATCCCTTCCTTACCGGAGTGTAGAACATGTGCTCGCCGCCATGTTCCTGGAAGAAGGAGCTGGGACGATCAACACCAATGAACATCATAAAGCTGGATTCAGCGCCTTTTGATGAAAGCATCTTTCGTGCTTTAATCTCAATAGCGCTGGATGTTTTCTTTTCTAATCCTTTGTGGTTGATCATGCGGTATAGTGTTTTTAGATCTGCCGCCCAGATAAGCTGATCAAAACCATATGGGTTGCCATCGCTGTCAATCACTATCGACTTTGCCGGGACCACTTCGACAATGTGCGTATTGAGTTTGATGTTTCCCCCGCCAGTGATAGCTTTCTCATGCAAAATATTAGGCAAAGCAATGGTTCCGCCTTTTGGGTAAAAATAATCCAGATACACGTAAAAGTACCCAAGAGCGAAGTAAGTGGGTGTCTGCCGGAAGAACAGCTGGGTGAGAATATCTTTGAAGGATTGGTTATCGATGTACCCATCCAGAAAATCTTCCATCGGCATCTTGTAGCGGTCAAACTTCCGGAGTGTCAGGAGCAGCTTAATTGTCCAGGGGATTAGTTCAAAGAAAAGGAATTTTTTATCCTTGGTGATGTCCACAAAGTTGGGATTATCAAATTCATAAAGCACTTTGGTGTAATCACACAGCTTTTTGATCGAACGAAAGATCGTCGCAATCTCTTCTGCGTTTTCCGGATAGAGGTCCTGCAAAATGTGCTGGTAAACCGCAAGTGATTGCATTGAGTCGACGGTCAGCAGACGGTCTTCGATACCAATCGAGATGCGGTTGTCAACAAAATCCCATGCGACCCCGAGATCTTTCAAGATGGGCTTGACCATCCCGGAATTAACAAACGCACGCGGACCCGCATCGAATTTAAACCCTTGATGGTCAAAGGTATTTAACAATCCACCAATGCGGTCATTCTTATCGAGCAAGAGCACATCATAGTTCTCCCGAACTAAATACGCGGCAGCGGTCAGCCCTGCCATACCCGCGCCAACGATGACGATTTTTTGTTTATTCATGTTAGTTTTCCTGCTTCAAGACTTATTTTCCATAGTTTCTCCGCGGCCTCTGGATCCAGCGCGGGAGGTGCCGGCTCTTCGATGGTCGTGAGATTAAAGAATTGTCCACTGACGGTATCCAGTTTATCAGAAACCCCCAGAAAATAAAGTGCTTCCGCAGACATCTCCACGGAGCGGGCTGAACGGTCTACGAACCATTTCTTGAATATTTTATAGACTGGCCCGTTATTCTGACCGCTGTTTGTTTTCACATTACCCGGGTGCATTGCATTGATGGTCACGCCGCTGCGGGAAAAATAGGCATGGAGCTTAATCATCGACAGCAGCTGGGCAAGTTTGGCTGCCCCGTAACTCTTGGAGCCGCTGTAGCGATGCCTTTCCCAGTTCAGGTCATCCAGATGTAAGCCCCACACAGCAAAACGGTGCGCCTCCGAATTGACAAACAGGATACGGCCATCGCCCTGGTTTTTGAATTTCTTTCTCAAGTGGTAGTTAAGGATAAATGAGGCCAGATAATTGACCTGAAACACCAATTCCAGGTTGTCTGTTGTGATCGTTCGTTTGGTTGCGAAAAGACCTGCGTTATGGATGAGCACATCGATCTTTCTATGCAGTGTAGAAAGCTGTTCTGCCGCAGCTTGCACCGCGGCAAGGCATGAAAAGTCCGCGATCAAGGAGTCGCATCGCACCCCATATTGGCTGCCGATCAATTCACACAGCACCTGTGATTTTTGCGCATTGCGGTTGACGCATAAGATATCCGCGCCATGCGACGCGAATTTTTCCGCAGCAGCTTTCCCAATGCCGGAAGTCGCGCCGGTGATCACGACCAGCTTATCGTGAAAATCCTGTTTGCAGATCTGGGGTGATGCCTTGAGATTGCGCATCATCGCGAAAATATTTGACCATTGATATTTCTTAAAATACTTTTGCATCATATTTCCAAGTGATATTTAATTGCATGGTGATTCTAAAGGAATGCAGGTCCAATCTTACATATTCTGTTGTTGTATTAATATATAAATGGGATATTGAACGGCAAATATTTCAATGATCTCCCGATTGTCAAAAACGCTTAGAAAACCGCTGACTTTTCTATTGTTTGAAAACATCAGTGGTTTGGATCAACGCATGAAATGGAAGGCAAGCAACTACGACCAAATGTTTGGATACGCGAAAATAGCGATATGAGATTTCCATAAAATCCTACCCAAACGCAGAATATAGCAGCCATGCCCCCAGTACGGTGAAAACGATCCCCAACCCAATCTTAACAGCCGCGGCGTGCTTTTTCAGGAAGTTAGTCAGATCTTTTGAGGTGGTGCCAAGGTATGCCAGCACAAAAACGACCACAAGCGGCAGGATAAATAACATGTTATACAACACCAGATAGAAGATGGCCTGCAAGCGCAGTTCCGGCACGCTGCTGACGAAGATGATCGTGGGCAGGTACACCTGGCCGGTGCAGGCCAGCTCCAGCAGGGAGATGGCTATGCCGGAGAAGAAAGCGCCGACAGCGTAACGGTTTGCGCTGCGCCCTTTGCGAATGACCGCATTGATGCGTCTGCGCAATCCCTTTGGCAGTTTCAGCTGCATATCTTCCAGGTTGCCGCTTTTTGCTTTGTGCACATCGCGGAAACTAAGAACAGCGAGTGTCAGGCACAGCAGAGCGGTGAACACATACACCCACTTTGCCACTACATTCAAGATATTCCCCAACAGATCCAGTACTTTATAAAAACCCAGACCGATGATGAGATAGGCGAGAAAAACACCCAATGTGAAAGCAATACCGACGTAGATGATCTCTTTTCCCTGGCGGCCGGACAGGGTTAGGTAGGAGATAAAGAAGATCAGCGTCGCGAAAGCGCATGGGTTGAGCCCGTCTACCAGCCCGGCCAGAACAACCGTGAGCCAGCTCATATTGCGAAACTGCTCCTGCACGTTGGATTTGCCTTCTTGCTCGTCAAAGGCTTCCCAAACTTTGGGTGCGCCTTCCGTTGCGTAGCATTCCAGAGCGGTCTCGATCGCGTCCGGGGTGATCTCCTCTTCGCCAATCCAGGCTTCATTGCCCATGAATACCGCCGGGGAGTGGAAATCCTCTCTGCGGTTAGCACGCTCCGCCAGCCAGATGCCGAGCGGGGCGTTATTGTATACATTAAATTTTTCCACGATCAGCGTTGGGTATTGATTCCGCAGGTAAGCCAGGTCGGCTTCCACCCGGCTGCAGGAATCACAGCCGGTCTGGAAGAAATAGGCTGCGTAGATGGGGGCGCCGGTTTCACAGGTATCGCCGCCATCAATGGTGCACATCTCCGCGCTGGCCGCGGCGTTCTCCTCGGAAATAATTGCGTTTGGGTCAAAATTCGGGATGTCCGGCCAGGGGATGCCGCCCGACTGGATACCTGCTTCAACCACCGCACGCAGATTTTCGCGGATGGGGTCTTCTCCAATGTAAACTTCGCCATCGATGAATAGAGTGGGAATGGCGCGTTCTTCTGCTGAAATGCCGTAATAGTCTTCCGCGCGGATCAGCAACTCATAATTTTCCGCGTAGTCGATCTCGACCAGGCGGATATGCAGCCTGGTTCCCAGTTCATTCTGCATCGGGTAGATCAAGTCGTTGAGCACTGCCATGCAGTGCTCGCAGTCCTGTGAATAAAAATACAGGCCGTGCACCTGGTCCGGGTCACAGGGCAGGGTGCCCGGCTGGATCCCCCCCGGTCCAATCGGAATGGGTGTTGGATCCTGTGAAATAGTGGTATCAGTTTGTGCGAAAGCCATCGCCGGGAATGCCAGCGGTACTAACACAACTAATAAGGTAATGATATGTTTTACTGATGTGAGTGATCGTTTCATCTTTGCTCTTATAGTTTAAAAATTATTATAGGACTATCCTGCACGCATAGGGCATAATCCGGGAAATAGTTTCTTCAGCATATCTGGCGCGTAAGCCCGCACTGCATCGGAACTGATACCATTCTGTTTGCATATCGCGGCATATAATTCAGCGCTCTTACGGCGCGTGCGTGCCTGTGTCTCCGGATCGAGACCCCACAGGCCGAAGCGCTGCGACCAGCCGCGTTCCCATTCAAAGTTATCCACCTGCGACCAATGAAAATAGCCTTTTACCTGCCAGTTGCGGTTTGCGGCATCCCACACTTTGCGCAGGTGCTCCAACAGATAGGACGGGCGCATGCGGTCCGCGGCATCTTCCACACCATTTTCAGTGATATAGATAGGCAGGTCAAATTGGTGCGCCCATTTCAAAGCCGCGTGCATCCCTTCCGGAATATTGGCGATGAAACCGGTTTCGCTGAGCTGCGCTTGCGGGTGAAAATGGCGTTCCTGAAACACATCTTTGAAAGCGAACGGTTTGAATTTGATCTGGTCCTGTGAATAGTAATTCACACCGACAAAATCCTGTGTATCGATCGCTTTCTCGATTTTTTCCTTTCTAAAAGAGAATTTAAATGTGCCATCGATGATTGGCTGCATGAAGGCGTCATTAAAATTTCTTGATGAGAAACGTGAGATCCAGCGATCGGGCGGAAACCATGACCGCGCGGGGGTTAAAGCGCGGTATTGCTTGGCGATGCCGACCTGCGCATCGGGCTGCAACTGGTGAATAATGTGGTAAGCAGCAGCGTGCCCCTTGACCAGATTGGAGAGCACGTTGTAGGCGCTGCCCAGATCGTTCTTTCCAGGCGGAAATCCGCCATTGAGATAACTGCCAATCGTATAAACTGCCGGCTCATTGATAGTAATCCATTTGTTGACCAGATCCTTGAGTGCATCGACCGCGAAATGGACAAAAGTGGCGAACTGATGGACGGTTTCTGGGTTTTCCCAACCGCCCTTTTCATAGATCCATAGAGGATCAGAGAAATGATGCAGGGTCAGCATGGGTTCCAAACCCAGATCGCGCATGCCCTGGATCATGGTTCGATATTTTTCAATCGCTCCTTTCTTCCACGTATTTGCTGACGGTTGGATGCGGCTCCATTCGATGGAAAAACGGTGGGCGTTTTGTCCACCTTCAGCCGCATTGTTCAGGTCTTCCTGCCAGCGGCCGTTCCACCAGTCACACGCCAGTTTTGCTTTTTCACCATTATGGATACGCCCTGCTTCATTTTCCCATGCGTACCAATTATTATTCGTGTTCTGCCCTTCTACCTGATGGGCAGCGGTTGCGGTACCCCACAAAAAACCCGCTGGAAATCGATAGATTGCTTCAGCCATATTGCTGTCTCCCTGTTTTTGGATATCCAAGCAGGAAAAATTATAAATCAAATTAAACCTGTTTGAATGGCGTGCTGCGGTAAAATATGCAGGCATGGTAAAAACGCGCGTTCATTTCGCCAAAGGAGTCGAGTACATGAAAAAATCATACCGCAAGGTTTTCCCCAATCATTTTAAATTACCCAACCGTATCAACCGTCTGGGTGAGCTTGCGTATAACCTGTGGTGGTCGTGGAATTTAAATGGCATGCGCCTTTTTCTTCAGCTGGACCGCCGTTTATGGGAAGAAGTTTCTCACAACCCGATCGCTTTCCTGCATCAGATTGAACCCGAGCGCTTGCAGGAAGCTGTAAATAACGAATATTATCTGAAGGAATATGATCGCGTCATGGAGAAGTTCGACGCGTATATGTACCCTGAAAAGACCTGGTTCAGCGAAAATCATGCCGATTTGCAGGAAAAGACGATGGCATACTTTTCATTCGAATTTGGCCTGCATGAATCGATGCCATTTTACGCGGGCGGTTTGGGCATTCTTTCCGGTGATCACCTGAAAGAAGCCAGTGACCTGGGCATGCCGCTGGTTGGCGTCGGTTTCATCTATGAACAGGGATATTTTGTCCAGAAGATCACTGAAGATGGATGGCAGGAAACCAGTTATTATCATTTTGATTTTGAAGAGATGCCAATCATCTCGGTGGTGGATGAGAAAGGAGACCCAATATCGATCTCGATCGATCTACCTGGTCGCATCGTAAAAGCGCGGGTGTGGATGATCCAGGTTGGACGGGTACCGTTGTTCCTGATGGATTCCAGCCTGGATGAGAATGCCCCCAATGATCGTGCACTGACCTCACGGCTGTACAGCAGTGACCTAGAAGTCCGCATTTCTCAGGAAATGCTGCTGGGGATTGGCGGTGTTCGCGCACTGCGCGCGCTGGGCTATGAACCGGATCTGTGGCATATGAATGAAGGCCACTCGGCCTTCCTGACTTTGGAGCGTGTTCGGGAGATCGTTGAAACTGGCAAATCATTTGATAAAGCGTCGGACGATGTGCGGAACAGCAATGTCTTTACCACACATACCCCTGTGCCGGCTGGCAATGATGCATTTCCATTATGGTTGATTGATAAATATTTTCCGGGATACTGGAAAGAGCTGGGGCTGACGCGTGATCAATTTGTCGATATTGGCAAGCAGACCATGGAATGGGGTGACACATTCAGCATGCCGGTATTAGCGTTCTATCTTTCAAACCATGCCAATGCTGTTTCTGAACTGCATGGCGAAGTGGCTCGAGAGATGTGGAACGTGCTCTGGCCGGAAAAGAAAATTGATAATGTACCCATCAAGAGCATCACCAATGGGATCCATGTGGGTTTCTGGATGGCCAGACGGATGAAACTCCTGTTTGAACGATATTTTGGGATGAACTGGTACGCACGTCTGGATGATCCGGATATGTGGACTCAGATTGAGAATATCCCCGACCTGGAATTGTGGGATGTGCGCCGCCACCTCAAACGCAAACTGATCAATTACGCTATCGAAGGCGCGCGTGATCATTGGCGGAGCGGAAATCGGCATGCATCGCAGGTCATTGCGGATGGTGTCATGCTGGATCAGTATTCCCTCACGATTGGCTTTGCCAGACGGTTCGCGACTTATAAACGCGCTAACTTGCTTTTCTCCGATTATGATCGTCTGCTGCGACTGGTCACTAACCCGGATATGCCAGTTCAGGTAATTCTGGCAGGAAAAGCCCACCCCGCGGATGAACCGGGAAAATTGCTGATCCAACAAGTCTACCGTGCGGCAAAGGATTACCGTTTTGCCGGCCGTATAGTTTTTCTCGAGGATTATGATCTCAACATCGCACGCCTGATGGTTCAGGGCGTGGATGTGTGGCTGAATACCCCGCGGCGTCCGAACGAAGCTTCCGGCACCTCCGGTATGAAAGCCGCTTTGAATGGCACACTTAACTTCTCTATCCTGGATGGATGGTGGCGTGAGGGCTATAATGGCAGCAATGGATGGGCGATCGGCGACGAAACTGATTATGATGATCCCAACGAGCAGGATGCCAAAGATGCAGCCAGTTTATTTGACACACTGGAGCATCAGATCATCCCGCTTTATTATCAGAATCGCTCAATGGGGGATGCGTCTCCGGAATGGATGACAAAGATCAAGGAGAATATGCGCACGCTGGCATGGCGCTTCAGCACGCGCCGCATGCTGAAAGATTATCTTAACAAGATGTATATTCCGGCATTAAAGGAATAGATAGGAACATTAAATATAATATGGATGCGATTTTTTCTTCAACAAACGTATGGTTGATTGCGCTGATGATTTTCCTTCTGCGTGTATTGAATATGGCCTTGGATACCGTGCGCATGCTGGCTGTGATGCGCGGGATGAAGCCGCTAACTTTTATACTTGGCTTCTTGCAGACTGCCCTGTTTGTGATCGCGCTGGGGAGCGTGATTAGCGATTTAAATAACCCGCTTAACACGATCGCGTATTCACTGGGTTTTGCAAGCGGGAATGTGATCGGGATGATGATTGAAAAAAGATTGGCGTTTGGTTACATCAATATCACCGTTATCAGCCCAACAAACGGACGGCAAATTGCGGAAACTCTGCGTGAAAAAGGGCATGCTGTCACGGAGATCCCCGCTCGCGGAAAAGACGGCGCGGTGGAAGTGCTTGAATGCAGCGTACAACGCAAATTTGCCAAAGAGGTGCAGGATATCGCCCTCAACGCGGATGAAGATGCGTTTATCACTTCACGCGATATTCAGCGCATCTGGCGTGGGTACTGGCGCGATTAACCTATTTTAAAAATTAAAAAATAAAACAGCCCGTCAGGGTTGTTTTGACAATGCGTGGAATTTTGCGGATTGATCAATGAATTCCTGGTGCCACAACTCGAGATTGAGAAAGCCCCATATCTTACGGCTGTAGCGGGGTTCTTCTCCTAATTGGTCGAGGATTGCCCTGTTATTGACATATGGCCGGGATTTCGCGCTTTCGGACGAGAAGATATCCTGCACGAATGCTTTCGCAGGTCCGCGCATCCATTCTGATAGTGGTGTTGGGAATCCCATCTTATCTTTGCGCGCATAAATGCTTTCGGGTATGAATGGGCGCATGGCTTTACGCAGGATGTGCTTTAAATTGCCGTCCTTAAATTTAACATTGGGCGGCATCTTTGCTGCCAGCTCGATGATCGGATGGTCAAGAAAAGGCACTCGTGATTCCAGCCCATGCGCCATGCTGACGCGGTCTTCTACATGCAGCAGAGCGGGCAGAAGCGTTTTGAAGTCAAAATGTGTCATCAGGTCGAAATAGGATTCTTTGCCGATGTTCTCGCTGTTGAATATGCCGCGGAATGTTTGGTAGGCGGAATAGTTCTCAAGCAAGTCCCAATTGATCTCATCACCAATCGCGCGGGCGCGGTTGATCAGCCTGAAATAACGGCGGTCCATGGGCGCAAATAGCTCGTCTTTCCAGAATTGCTGTAATAGCGGTTTGTAGTTGCGCAGAGAGGTCAGGTTAGGGAGGATGGATTCATACGTCACGATAAAATTACCGTTATCCATTGTTCCGTCAATCGCAGCTTTGATGCATTGCTCAAAGTAAGCGATCAAGTAACGTGTGTATCCGCCGAAGATCTCATCGCCGCCCTGCCCGCCCATGACGACTTTTCGGTGCCTGACAGCCATCTGAGAGACCATGTATTGCGGGAATGATCCCGGTCCGGCTACCGGATAATCCATGTGATAAATCACATCGCGGAAGTTGTTGATGAAGTCTTCTGCCGAAATGGTGATCTCCTGCAGAGGAAAACCGTTTTTCCGGGCTACTTCGCGCGCGTAGGCGGATTCGTCAAACTCCGGCCCTTCAGCAAATTTACCGGTGAATCCTATGAATTGGGCCGGATCATCCGCGCTTGCGATAGAAGCGATGGCGGAGGAGTCCACACCACCGCTAAGATAGGCACCGATCGGTACATCCGCTCGCGTATGGATATTGACAGAATCATGGATCAGATCACGCAGCGCCGCTTCATAATAGCGCTCATCATGCGAAAAATCCGGTTCATAATAGACCTCCCAGTATTTATTGACCGCGATCTTGTCCGTGCTGATGGTGAGATGATGTGCCGGCTGCAGTTCATGAATGCCATCGAATAGTGTCTTGCCATCCAGGCAGAATTGAAAAGCGAAGTATTCCTTCAGTGCTTCCAGGTTCGTACCGATCTCCTGCGTAAAAGGAAGCAACGCCTTCGGTTCTGAGGCAAAGAAGAACAGGTTCTGATCTTGATAGAAATAAAACGGTTTTATCCCAAAGCGGTCACGTGCGCAGTAAATCTGTTGTTTTTGTGCGTCCCATAAGGCAAAGGCGAACATACCGCGGAAATGCGATACGCAATCCGCCCCCCATTTTCGGTAAGCCCGCAGAATCACTTCAGTGTCGGATGTGGTTGTGAATTGGTCAGCACCGAGCTCTTTTCGCAGCTCAATGTAGTTGTAGATCTCGCCGTTATATACGATCCAGCTGCCGCTTTCATCGGTCATTGGCTGGTCACCGGTTTGCAGGTCGATGATGCTCAGCCGCACATGCCCGAATCCCATATGATGCTCGGGGTGTATCCATGATCCATCTCCATCGGGTCCCCGGTGCGCGATGAGTTTTTTCATCGTTTCAACTTTATAGCTGACCTCAGGGATTGGTTCAAAATTTTTGTTGATGACGCCGCAAATTCCGCACATGATGTCCTAATGATAAACTAAAAATCATTTATTCTTGTAATTGAAAGGAAGAAGAAAAACAGTGAACATGCTCACGTCCACTGTTTTAATAATCATTCAGCAGCTATTTTCCGTTTTTTTTGGGGGTCCTGGGTTTTTCATCGTAGGGAATTGGGATAAATTCCACCGATGGGCGGCGCGTGTTAGACTGTGGATAGAGGTTCATTAATTGATACACTTCTTCAGGCACTGCATCCGAAACACGTAACCCCAGCGCCCTGGCTTCATCGAAGCTGATCGGATAATCGTGCGTCCATTGTCCGCTGGCAAAAGTATCTGCCAGGTGATCGGCGATCTCATCATCATATTGACAGCATGCGATGTCCTTAATGGTTTTCTTGACCTGGTCAATGGCTTTTCTTGAGATATCCGCCATGATTATGGTCTCGTCATCAATATCCTTGGCAGGTTTATCTTCAATCACCTTTAAGATCGATACGGCCGGATACTTGCCTACCTGTGGATCAACCGGCCCGAGGACGGCGTTTTCATCCATAATGATTTCATCAGAAGCCAGTGAGATCATAGTTCCGCCGGACATTGCATAATGCGGAACAAAAACAGTCACTTTTCCTTTGCGCTTTGCAAGCGCATGCGCGATCTGTTCGGAAGCCAGCACCAATCCGCCGGGTGTATGCAGGATGATATCGATTGGAATCTCATCGTCGGTTAACTTGATGGCGCGCAGGACTTGTTCGGAGTCCTGAATATCAATATAGCGCGCTAGCGGGAATCCAAGAATGGACATGCTTTCCTGGCGATGAATCAGCGCGATCACGCGCGATCCGCGTTTTTCTTCTATCTTACGCATCAAACGAAGGCGCGATGCGTTCATCATACGCTGTTTGACCATCGGTGCAAAGCTGATGATCAGGAATACGATCCAAAGCACATTAAAAAAATCCATACGACCTCCAACAATTAATTTCAGGGAATTGACCTACCATGGGTAATACTCATCGCGATAATTCCGCCTTGGTTTTTTGCCAATGGTGAATATATTGGCCATCAATAAGCCGAACAAAAAACCGCCGATATGTGCCCACCAGGCAACACCGCTCATGTCAGCACTGGCAGCTAATGCCAATTCACTGACGCCGCTCAACAGTTGGCTTCCGAACCACAGGCCAAGGAATATGAACGAGGGTACATTTACGAACCAGCCAAATAAAAAAATGGGTACGAAAGTAACCACGCGTGAGCGCGGGAAAAACAAGAAATAAGCTCCCAGAACGGCTGCAATCGCACCACTGGCTCCCACTGCGGGAATATTCGGGTTGATGGTGAAGATATATTGCAGAACCCCGGCGGCTATCCCGCCCAGAATATAGAAAATCAGGTAACGTAGTGAGCCCATGCGGTCTTCGATATTATCACCGAAAATGACCAGCATCCACATATTACTGATGATGTGGAATAGTGAACCATGCAGCCACATATGGGTAAAGAAGGGTATCAGCGTGATGGGCTGGCTGAGATCCACGCGGGCGGGGATAAGGGCGAAATCATTAACAAATCTCTCCATGCCACCGGCAGGCAGATTAGCCTGAAAAAAGAACACTATCACATTCAGAATGATAATGACCCAATTCACGATTGGAAATGATCTTGAACGTATGGTATCTCTGATCGGAAACATATTGACTCTTTTTATATGTAGTATACATTCTGTTCATGAATGCCATCTATGAAAAAGATTAATTCTTAAACAAGTAAAATAAAGAGATATGATGATGCGGAATGAATTGTAGAGATGATCAAGTTAATCCATTTTGCGGATGCACATATTGATATGGCCAGACAGGGCCGGCGGGATCCTGAAAGCGGATTGCCGCTGCGCGTGCTGGATTTTTTAAAAGCCCTGGATACGATCGTGGATCATGCTATTAGTACATCTGCAGATCTGGTTATCTTCGCGGGAGATGCATATCGCGATCGCACACCCGCTCCAACTTATCAGCGCGAATGGGGAAGGCGTATGATGCGGCTTTCAGATGCGGGGATTGAAACGATCCTGCTGGTTGGTAACCACGATCTCTCGCCGGCGGTTGGCCGCGCCCATACGCTGCATGAATTTGACACACTCAGCGTCCCGTATATGCATGTGGTGCGAAAGCCCGTTTTGCTTGGACCGGAACAGCTCGGAGGCGTACCCGTGCAGGTAATCGGTGTACCCTGGATGAACCGTTCCAGCATGCTGGCAGTGCAGGGCAGCAGCGGGACTGTCGAAGCGGTTAATCAGCAGATTGAAGAGTATCTAACCCACGCCATTGAAGAATTTTTAGAATCGCTTGAACCTGATCTGCCTGCGATCCTGACCAGCCATATTTCTGTACAGGGGGCCATGTATGGCAATGAACGCAGCGTCATGCTTGGGCGGGATATGGTGCTTTCACCGGCAATTGTGAAGGATAAGCGGTTGGATTATGTCGCGCTCGGGCACATCCATAAACACCAGGATCTCAACCTGGACGGTCATCACCCGGTGGTATATCCCGGCTCGATTGAAAGAGTAGATTTTGGAGAGATCGAGGACGAAAAGGTTTTTATTGAAGCATATCTTGAAGCCGGAAAGCAAACCACATACAAGAAGATCGCATTGAACGGCCGTAAATTCATCAGCGAGACAGTCCAGGTCAGCGATCCGGAAAAGAGTCAGGCGCAGATCATGGATGCAATTCCTGCCGAAAACGAATTGCAGGATGCGATGTTTCGTCTGATAGTGACCTACCCACGGGAATGGGAGGCTATGATCGACGAGGAAGCCATTCGGCGTGCTTGCGAATTGGCCTTTGAACTGCATTTGATCCGCAGACCGATTTCCGCGTCGCGTCTGCGCCTGCCGGATGATGTCATTGTGGGAAAAATGACGCATGCTGAACTACTTGAGAAATATTGGGAAACAGTTGAAACCGAACCTGGTGAGATCAATGTGCTTGCTCGCATGGCGGATGGCATTATGGAATCAGTTCAAACTGGTGAAGAAACTACCGGGGAGAAACAATGATCCCGATCCGCCTCACACTGGAGGGTTTTCTTTCTTATATTACGCCAACAACGATCGATCTTTCACCAATTAAGGTCGCCTGTGTATCTGGCCCGAATGGTGCTGGAAAATCGACTCTGTTCGACGCGATCACATGGTCTTTGTTTGGAAAGGCTCGCCGCAATGATGACGCGCTGATCCACAATAAAGCAGATCGCTGCCAGGTTGTGTTTGAATTTGAGTACGAGAATCTTCGTTATCGGGTTGATCGTGCGAAGCCGCGCGGGAAAGGCACCACGCTGGAGTTCCATGTTTGTACTGATGATGGCAGTTGGAAACCGTTTACAGAGTCCGGTGTTCGTGCAACGGAACAGCGCATCCAGGACGTGCTCGGATTGGATTACGATACGTTCGTCAACGCCTCGTTTTTCCTGCAGGGCAACGCTGATATGTTCTCTGTGCAAACGCCGGGGAAACGAAAAGAGATCCTGAGCAATATTCTAGGCCTTATGATCTGGGAGGATTACCGCGAGGAAACCTCCCGGCGCCGGCGCGAAGCACAGAAACAACTGAAGGTACAGCATTCAATTTTGGAAGAGATAAACAACGAATTGAGTGAAGAAGATGAACGCAAAGAACGGCTGAAGCGAGAAAAGGAATTATTGGCAACAAAAACGAAACTGCGCGAAAGCATTGAAAAGATGCTTGAAGATGCCCGCCTTGAAAATGCCTGGATAAAAAGTGAAAAAGAGAAATTGGATATCTTATCCGGGCAGTTGGATGAGCTAACAAACAATATCGCTTCGAACAAGAATAAGCTTAAAGCCCGCAAAGTGGAGTTAGAAGCATTTGATCGCGTGTTAGATCATACCGAGCAGATCACACAATCGTATCAGGAATACCAGAAACTGCGAGAAGAACTCACAGAGATGGAAACCATTGCTGAAAAATATCATGCCTGTGTGTTGCGAAAGACCAGGTTTGAAGGAGATATTCAATCCCAAAAAGTGCGCCTGGAGCAGGAATTAAAAAGCTTGCTATCCAGAGAATCAGAGATTAAGCAGGTCGAAACACAGCAGAAAAAAAGGGATCAAGAGATAAAGGTTATCAAAAATGAAATTACACAGCTGCAAGCAGAGATTGACAAAATAGACGGCCTGGAGAAAGAACAAACTCAAAAAAAGAACCTACAGTCTGAAAAAGAAGGGGAGAATATCCAGTTGCGGGAGAAGATGGATGAGATCAAGGTACGCCAGAATCATTTAAAGCAATCGCATGGTCCCGATTGCCCGTTGTGCGGGCAGGCGTTGACGGACACCCATAAAGACATGGTCGTAGCAAAACTGGAGAAGGACGGTACGGACTTTGGTGATCGGTATCGGCAGAATTTGGAAGAGATCAAGGGTTTGAAGCAGCTATTGGAGCGCACTGCGGATCGGATCAAGACCATACGCGCACTGCGGCCCCGTCTGACGGAATTAATGGGTCAAGCTGCCGCGATCCAGCAGCAATCGCAGGAGAATGCAGAAAAGATGGATGCCTGGATTGAAGCAGGATCCTCTCGCTTGAAACATGTTCGTGATCAGCTGGAAACGGAAAATTTTGCATCAGTCTCAAAGCAGGAATTATCCAGGTTGAATGAAGAGATTGCGTCACTTGATTTTTCCCCACAAGCGCATGTCTCCATGCGGGAGAAAGAACAAATGATGCGGACAAACGAAGAGCGATTTCGCAAGCTGGAACAAGCACAGACGGCCTGCACTGGTTTACGGCGAGAGATCGATGAACTAACCCATTTACAAAAAATACAACACGAGAATACAGCACAGCTGACTGTGTCGATCCAGGAACTGGAACAACAGATTGTGTCCCGAGAGAATAAGTCAAACAACCTGGAAGAATTAGAAGCACAATTACGTGATGCGCGTCTCAATGAGAACCAGGCCCGCGAGAATGTGGGCAAAGTGCAGCAGACCGTCAATGTTCTTGAAAAACTGCGGGTGAGAAAAACAAAACTGGATAAAAACGCCCAGCAGATCAGCCGGCAGATCACCCGCTATAAAATACTTGAGATCGCATTTGGAAAGGATGGCGTACCGGCTTTATTGATAGAGAATGCCATACCCCAGATTGAAACCCAGGCGAATGAAATTCTCGATAAACTCAGCGGCGGTAAGATGTCGGTCAGCTTTGAGACGGAAAGAAAATACGCGGACAAAAAAAGGAAAGATAAAAAACAAACGCTGGACATCATCATTCGTGATAATGCGGGCGCGAGACCCTATGAATTATTTTCCGGTGGTGAGGCATTTCGCATTAACTTCGCGATACGCCTGGCGCTTTCACGGGTTCTGGCGCAGCGTTCTGGCGCCCGGCTGCAGACGCTGGTTATTGATGAAGGTTTTGGCAGCCAGGACGCGGAAGGCCGACAGCGTTTGGTTGAGGCTATTAATCTGGTGCGGAATGATTTTGAGAAGATCCTGGTCATCACCCATCTGGATGAACTCAAAGATGCTTTCTCATCGCGCATTGAAGTCTCAAAAACAATTCAGGGTTCCCAAGTTGAGGTGGTGATATGAACCGGCGTACCCAACGCCGCATCGGAATTGTTCAGCGCGTTTTACCAGCCTATCGTGTGCGGTTATTTGACCTGCTAGCGGAAGCTTATTCTGGGGATGTGAGTGTTTTTGCGGGGGAAGGGCGGCATGAGGAGATGATTGCTGCTGCGACACCGGAAAAGGTAAATTATTTCCCGGCAAACAATCATCATATATTCCGGGATTCCTTTTACTTCTGCTGGCAAAGCAACCTATTGGAGTGGCTTCGTCAATGGGATCCGGATGTCCTGATACTGGAAGCCAACCCACGCTACATTCTTTCCAGGGCTGCGGTGCGCTGGATGCGTGCAAAAGGCGGAAAGGTCATTGGTTGGGGATTGGGCGCGAAAAATATTGTAAAAGATGTATTTGGAATCCGCAGGACAATGCGCCGGAATTTTTTGATGCAATTCGACGCGATGCTCACTTATAGCAGCCGGGGCGCCAGTGAGTATGCTGCGCTGGGGATGAATAAAGCGCGTATCTTTGTCGCGCCGAATGCTGCCGCACCAAAACCCACTCACGCCCTTCCGGAACGCCCTCCACAATATCGCGCAGGTAAACCAATCGTGGTGTTTGTTGGACGCCTGCAGAAACGCAAAAAGGTGGATGTGCTCATACGCGCGTGCGCGCAGATCTCCACAAATAATCAACCCCGGTTATGGGTAATTGGTGACGGACCAAACCGTAACGCGTTGCAGGAGTTAGCCAATAATATTTACCCGCGCACTGAATTTTTCGGGGCACGGCACGGTAAAGACCTGGCACAGCGATTAAAGCAGGCAGATCTCTTTGCTTTGCCAGGAACCGGCGGGCTCGCAGTCCAGGAAGCGATGTCCTATGGGTTACCTGTCATTGTTGGAGAGGCAGATGGCACACAAACGGATCTGGTGCGCGCAGAGAATGGCTGGTTGCTGGCGAATGCAACCCCTGATACCCTGAGTGAATTGATCGACAGGGCATTAGGAGACATTGAATCGCTGCGAAAAAAGGGAGAAGCGAGTTTTCGGATCGTAAGTGAAGAAATCAACCTGGAGGCAATGGTCAAAACCTTTCAGCGGGTGGTTGATGAGGTGATAGATGAGTAACCTGCATGTGCTGCTGGTGGCGGATGGACGCAGTCCGATCACTCGCAATTGGATCGCGATGCTGAAGCAAAATGATTATTTTGTTTCCCTCGTTTCCACGTTTCCGTATGAACCTATTCCGGGGTTGAAGCATCAAAAAACTATTCCGGTGGGATTTTCGTTCATGGCTGGCGGGCAGGTGGCTGCTAAGGCTGGACATAATAGAAATCTGCGAAAAAAATTAATCGCAATATTCAGGCCAGTTTTGATGCGCATGCGAGCGGAATTGACACCTCGTTTGATGCGCCGTTCCCGCGCAGAGCTGCAAGCTTTGATCGAAAATCTTCGACCGGACGTTGTACACGCTTTGCGGATCCCTTTTGAAGGGATGTTATGCACGAATTTACCCGCTGAGATTCCATTAGCGGTGTCCGTGTGGGGAAATGATTTGACGCTGCACGCACATTCTTCCCATCCAATGCATCTGGATACACAGCGTACGCTTGAAAGGGCTGATGGGCTTCTTGCTGATGCATCGAGAGATATTATGTTAGCGCAAAAATCAGGGTTGCAAAAAGAAATACCAACACTTGTCGTTCCGGGCGGCGGCGGCCTGGATCTTTCAGTGCTTGACCAAAGTAGATCACATACCACATTGATCATGGAGCGGTTTCAGATACCAGATGGCATTCCGCTGGTGATCAATCCGCGCGGTTTCCGGCCGGGCAGTGTTCATCAAGACACTTTTTTCAAGAGCATACCACTTGTTCTTGAGAAATCTCCAGAAGTTTTATTTGTATGCCCCGGTATGCAGGGGCAACCGGTTGCGGAAAACTGGATTAGAAAATTAGGACTATCAAAGACAGTTAAATTATTGCCATATCTTGATCAGGAAGAATTATGGGCATTATATGGCGCTGCGGAGATTTATATCTCACTCTCCAGCCATGATGGTACACCGAATTCTTTTCTGGAAGCATGCGCCTGTGGTTGTTATCCGATTGTTGGTGATATCGCTTCATTACGTGCATGGATCACCCCTGGTGAGAATGGATCTTTGGTCAACCCAGGAGATGAGCAGGCAGCCGCGTTTGAGATCTGTGGTGTGATTGCTAACGAAAATCTACGCATATATGCTGCGAAGAAGAATCGCAGGATTATCGAAAAACGCGCAGATAGAGAAGTCGTGAGAAAGCAAGTTGCAGATTTTTATCAGCGTATGATCTAGGCGGATAGAATGTGTTCTAATTCCTGGATCATTTGCGTTTTTTTCTTGAAATGGATTCCGTGGATACCAAGTGATTCGGCCGCACGGACATTTATCTCACGATCATCGATAAAGACACATTCTTCCGCACTGCTGTTAGCACTTTGCATGGCGATCCGATAAATCTCGCGGTTGGGTTTGATATGTTTGACATCACAGGAAGCAATTATGTGATCGAAAGCGCCATCCACGACCCAGTCCGTCTTCATAAAATCGTGAATATGGGCAGGAAAATTCGTCAGGAGCAGAGAGGTGTATTTTTCTCGGAGAGATTTAATGTACGCCAGGATGTCATCATCGACGTAAAAATCCTTGACTACGAAGCGCTGGATGATGCTTATTTTCTCGTGGGGGAGATGTAATTCATCCAGAAGGTAATGGTAGAAAGTATTGTCATCAATCTCATCAATATCCCAGCGGTCGTTCATGGGAGAATTGAACACCCTCTCGACCGCGCTGATCGGTGCGCCTAATCGCTCTGCCAGGAGTGAGTTAAAGGTGCCATGTACGGTATGGAGCACCACTCCGGCGAAATCCCACATGATGGTTTTGATCATGTGCGTTTGAGATCTTCTGGTACGTGGCTTTGATCATTCAGGCGGATCATGTGCGCACGTTCTTCGGGGTTCACACGGATCTCCGTGATACTGCAGGGGTTTAGATGGTAATATGCATCACCACCCAAAAACTCATTGCCAAAGAAATGGAATAATATTGTGTTAATAACCCCCGAATGTGTGACAATGATCACTGTGCCAAATGGATTTTCTTTATAGATCGGCGTTATCGTCCGCAGAACCCGTTTTTCAACCCTTGCTTTTGATTCTCCGCTGAGAAACCGTATGATATTGAACATATGATGGTCAAAAAATTCAACCGCTTTACCGTATTCACCATAATCATGGTCGCGGATCTTTCGTCCTTCCATCCAGCCAAAATTCACTTCAACCAGACCGGTACTGTGGACGGGTTCAAGACCGGTAGTTTTTCCGATGATTTCTGCCGTTTCCACACAGCGTGAGAGAGAGCTGGTGACCATCTTTTGGGCGCCGCTGTCGGCGAGCGCTTTGGCTGCCATCTTAGCTTGTTCTCTTCCCCGATCATTTAAGGGGATATCGGTTATACCGTGTAAAAGATGTGTGTCCACCCATTCAGTTGTACCATGACGGACGAGCAGTAATGTGGTTGTTGATGCGTCATTTGGTTTTTTCATAAACACAGCTATTTTACTATGGATGCTATTTTATGAAAAAGATTGAGATATTTTCAAGATTGTGGACCAAAAATATCATTTTGAATGCATGGGTCAAATAAATTGGTTGAAATAAAGACCTTGCATACCAATCACATATTTTGAATTGCGTGATAAGCGTAATCCCAGCTCCTGCATGATTGCACCCGCTGCGCGAATGTCGTTGTTCTCGTATTTAAGCTCTACGACCATCTTGTCTTCGGAGAACCCTGCCAGATCATTAAACCAGCGATTGATGGCTTTATATTGCAGACTGCGGTCGATGGTGACACGAAATCGTTCATCCGCTGAAAGAAAATATCGGCGCAGATATGTGTTATAGAGTGTGGGTACTTCAATAAGGATATCGCGAACCATCATTCTATCCATCGGCATCTTTATTTGGACATCTTGTTTGACTGTATTCAAATATTTTTCGTAGGAAAACGAAGTATCAAAAGAGAAATCAGGGAGTCCATAATATTCTTT
>Ga0180434_10001482_pt1 | contig 33417 bp, 27 predicted proteins | sample SS_ome_7_FD_132453 | JGI IMG/M metagenome (GOLD analysis project Ga0180434, IMG submission 132453) | Hypersaline lake sediment archaeal communities from the Salton Sea, California, USA - SS_1_D_2 metaG | ecosystem: Environmental > Aquatic > Non-marine Saline and Alkaline > Hypersaline >... | reverse complement strand
TGACCGCAGCGAATCTTCCCGTAATCCCTTCTTTTCTATAGGAATAAAACTCTTCGGTATTACAGCGCGTACAGATGCCGCCGGTATGGATATGTTTCTTCAAAACGCCCGATGCCATGAGCTGGTCCCGACTGACGGCCCAGAAGTCAAAATGCCGGCGGGAGGTCTCATATCCCCAGTATTTTTCGGGAAGCTCTGTTTTATAGTTCTTAAATTCCGCACAGCATGGCCCGAGAGACGGCCCTATTCCGGCGACAATATCCGAGGGTGCGGAACTGAACGCTTCGGTCATGCATGTAATGGTATGCCCGATGATGTTTTTTATGCTGCCCCTCCACCCGGAATGGATATTCGCCACCACCCGTCTTTTCGGATCAAACAGGAACACCGGCTGGCAGTCCGCCACCTGAATGACAGGCATGATGCCCGGCAAGCTTGTAACCACGGCATCGCCTTCAAGGGGTGCCTGCGTGGTTAACCTGAACGGTTCGCCCGGGGCGTGTGCTGTGCCGCTCCCGGCAATGTGATCAAGCCCCTGAACTTTATTAAGATTGATGACCGTGTTGCCATGCACCTGCTTCAGAAACACCGGAATCAAACCGCCCATGCATTCGATAATTGCCCGCCGGTTCTTGATAACAAGGTGATCCTCATCCCCTGTACCTGACCCCACATTCAGAGAGTGAAACGGATGTTTGCTGAAGCCGGTATTCCGGGTAAACACCCCGTGGACTATTTCATCAAACTGATTGAGGCCGGAATACCGATAGTAACCCAACCCGTTCGTCTGTTTAAAAATCACAGCTCCCCATTCGCGCTTTATTAGAATCCACACACATGGAAATCATACCGGTTACACCACGCGTTGAACCGGTTTTTAACCAATAATAAAATAGACTCTTGAAGAAATCATCTTTTTTTATATAGTATCCTCAAACATTGAATTTGAAAAGCGTAAAAACCGGTTGATCGTGATTGAATATGAGTAAAAAAATATTCATACCCGTCCTTTTGCTCCTTGTAATGTCAGCGGGCTTTTTTTTCTTCTGGCACCAGCACTGGATCATTGAAAAAGATATCATTTATCTCAAAAGCGGACGCCTCATTGCCGCGGATGACACCTGGACCGAAGACCAAACTGTTTATTACCGGAAAGACCGGCGTGTCGGCACTCTTTCCGAAACGGATGTGGAATATATCGGAAAAGGAGATGCCCGCCAGAAAAAAAAGGGGAGCGATATTGTCAAATCAATAGTGACCGCCATTAAATCCGAGGAAACCGCCCCCTTCGAATCAGGAAACCTGAAGACGATGGCCGACCCCGGCGCGTTGTTGCCCCGCCTCAAACCCATTTTACCGTGGCTACTCCTGGCAGTTATCCTGGCTGCCGCGGTTAAGGTGGTCCGAATGCGAATTAAATCTAAACCGGCATCACCCGGTGACACGATTAAGAAAGAACCGCCCAGGGAAGCCCCCCTGCCCGCTCCTCAACAAGTCGATACCGAGGGCCTGTCCGAAGAGGATAAGATCGCCCTGTTTTTTCTTAATCTTTATAAAATTCAGATAAACGCTCCCGGTCATGCGCCCGGCGAATTTGTCCCGTTGCATTCACAATCATCCGGCTCCGGTGTAACCTATGAACTGAAAGTCGGAAGCGGCGGCGAAGTGAACACGAGACGGATGACAATAGGAGAGATAGGAGAGGAGTCCGGAAGCAAAAGCAAGTGCTATTACGTCATATATGACGTCCACATGGTGTTGAAAATCCCCCCGATACCCATCAACGATTTCAAGGTTTACATTGACAATATAAGAAAAGAGCGGCGGATTGTGGATAAACTGGCCCCCAGGGAATGCATCGTTCCCAAAGTGTCGGTCATCATGAAAATCGTTCATCAGTTCAGTGATGAATCCGACATATCCTGGGACAAGATAGAAGAGCGGTACATCCGATGGCTGACAAGCAATGAAGAAAAGCAAAACCATCTGAAAATAGGCGACACGTTTGTCTACTTTATGGACTTATCCAGATATTTCTTCCTGGCCCATATCATCGACAGCATACATGACCAGGAAAACAGGCTCGTGGACGAAATAAAGAAACACCCCGACATCATCTGGCGACTACAGGAGTTTACAGGCAGATACGGAAAAGAAAGCTATGCCATATATCAACGGCTTCAGCACATGTACGCTCAATACGAGCAGGGCATAAACGACTTTATAATGAAGCTGGACCCTGAAAAAACGGTCCCGGCTTACAAAACAAAGGAATGGTTCCTGACGCATCTTTCCGGCCGGGATATCCTTCCACAAAAAGTGATTGCCGAAGACTATCCTCTGGACAAGCTGAATATCCTGTCTGAAGATATATTCAACCGGTATTCCAGCGTCGTTGCGACCTACCACAAACGGGTTAAACACCAGCTGGCTGAAAAAGCATTTGTCAGGAACAAAATGCAAATTTCCAGCATCTCATCCAACCTTCTTGAACTGCTGGAATGGCTCTATCAAAAAGATGTCGCCATGCGCGACCTTAAACCCGACAACTTGATCGTTGCCGGAGAGCTGGAGGCCTATCCGCAGTTTTTAACATCCCAGGACCGGTTCGCCATCGGCCTTATTGATGTTGAAACGGCGGTGGATATGGATGCAAGTGACGGTCAGCCCATGGATCAACCCAAGCTTGGGGGAACACCCTTCTATGCAACACCGTCCCAGTTATTTCAAAACGATCTGATTCAACGTCTGTTTCCGGACCTTGGCCGTATCCTGAGACTTCAGGACTGGTACGCCACGATTGCCATTATTTATAAAGTCATCACCGGGGGGACGCTTTTTGGAAAAACCGCCAAGCACCTGGTGGCGTTCAAAACTAAACTTGAGGCATCAATCGGAAAGGATACGCCCACGGCAGCCGCCCTAGCAGGTCTCAATGCCGCTTTCTGGGAGACGGCATCCACGGAATTCAATCAAAAACTTAATAAAAACAAGGATAAGTTGACCGCCATTTCTCCCCCTCTGAAGGATCGGGTCAGGCACATGCTCCACAGGGAAGCCAAGAGGCACCTTAAGTTGGCGGCCGCGGAAACAGGAAGATTCATCGATGGCCAGGGTCAGGTGAATGATGAAACCAAAAGGGCCCAACTATATTCTGCCGGCCATCAACAAATTCTCAGGTTGAAAGACAAGTGGGAGGAAAGGAACAAGCCCCTGGCGAAGATGCTGAGCGACCTTTCCCGCCTTAAACGGAAGGAAGAAGCCGCGGCGCATATGATCGCCCTTCTCGCCCAGTCCGGCGCACAGGCATCGGCGTACGATATGTTAAACCTGATGTTTGACATTGTTTCAAACGCAATGAAAATCAAGAGCTGAACCGAGATGAGAGCCGTCGTACAGAGAGTGAAACACAGCAGTGTAAGCGTCAAGGGGGATGTCGTCGGAGAAATCGGACCCGGGTTGATGGTGCTTTTGGGAGTGGAGAAAGGGGATGAAGCAAAAGACGCCGACTACCTGGCTGAAAAAATTTCCAATCTTCGAATATTTCAGGATGAAAACAATAAAATGAACTGCTCGCTCATTGACGCAAAAGGCGAGATGCTTGTGGTTTCACAGTTTACCCTGATGGGAGACTGCCGGAAAGGCAGGCGGCCCTCCTTTGTGAAGGCCGCGGAACCGGATGCGGCGGACTCGCTTTACACATATTTTGTTGAAAAAGTGCGGGGCATCGGAATCCCGGTTAAAACCGGCCGATTTCAACAGATGATGGATGTGGCCCTTGTCAATGACGGCCCGGTGACCCTGATTGTTGAAAGCAGATGATTCTTAAATGAAGCAGACACCCTTATTTCCCGTTTTACTCTCGACCATCATTCTTTTCGTATTTCTCTCCTGTCCGGCACTCGGGTCAACCGAAAAAAACCGTATAAAAAGCGACCTGGACTCGCTGATAGAACGCCGTGACGCTGTAGTGCTCGCCGACGCGTCGGGAACTATTGTTTATGGAAAGCATTCAAACAGAAAGCTCATCCCGGCATCCATACTTAAACTGTTCACATCACTGGTGGCGCTTAATTCCCTGGGAAAGGACTATAAATTTAAAACCGACTTTTACACGGACGCGGACGAGAACCTAAAGATAAAAGGGTTTGGTGACCCCCTGCTCACCTCCGAATTCCTTGGTGGGATTGCGGAAAGTCTGGCAGCGAAACTCGATGAAGTTAAGGATATTGTTACGGATGATTCGTACTTTTCAAACCCGATTAGTATCCCGGGAACGTCTACCAACTCGACCCAACCCTACGATGCACCCAACGGTGCGCTGTCCGTCAATTTCAATACCGTCAATTTTAAGACATCCCCGACGGGTAAATTTGTAAGTGCGGAACCCCAGACCCCTCTGCTTCCTTTTGTCCTACCCCGAATTACGGCCTCTTCGCTTGACAACGGAAGGATCATGCTCGAAAGCCATGAAATAGCCCCCTATGCCGGGCACATGATACACTGGTTCATCACGGATAATGGGATCACCTGCACAGGACACATAAGGACAGGTCGCATTGATGCCGCTCGTGACCGATTGGTTTTAAGCTACACGTCGAAAACATCCATGGAAGACATGATTAGGCAGCTTCTCCTCTATTCAAACAATTTTATGGCCAACCAGATGCTGCTGACCGCGGGCGCAGAACGCTACGGCCCCCCGGGAACCATGGAAAAAGGCGTCAAGGCTGCAAGAGAGTATGCAGAAAATGTCCTGCATATAAAAAAACAGGAACTGGATATTATAGAGGGATCCGGCATTTCCCGGCAAAACCGGATATCGGCAGGGACATTCCTTAACATACTCAAGGCATTTGAGCCTTATCGCCACCTCATGCGAAACAACGGCAGGGGGCTTTATAAAACAGGCAACCTTACCGGGATCAGCACACGCGCCGGGTATATCGAGCAGCATGGCGGACGATTTTATTACTATGTCGTTATGATGAACACGCCCGGCCGCTCCTCCAAACCGGTAATGGATAAACTAGAGCAATTAATCTCCCGGTAATCTTCGGGAAGAAGGGCGATGCGTCCAGAACAGGTATGTCTCATGCCCTTACGTTTGACACATAAGTGTTTCACTCTTATCTCAACAAAAGACTCGATTATTACGAACAAAATGATCTTAATAAAAAGTTAAATCAATTACATTTCAATGGGTTATTCATACATAAAATTAGATTCCACGCAGTGTGGTATCAATTTTGCTATTCTGAGTTGCTTTAACCTTTTTTCGAAAGCATGGGGAGGATGAATTATGAATGATGTAAACGCATATTGTGACTCGTCATATAAACGCCTTGTCGGCTTGAAAGCCGGGCTTTATGATATCATGGCCAAAACGGACGCTGTTAACGACAGTACGCACAACCAGGCGGTCAACCAGTTGAAGGGCTTAATCGACGCTATTCAGGAAGGGATAGATGAGCTGAGAAATGAATGCCCCAGCGACTGGTCGCCCAACAAAAAAGACCTGGACCATAAAATGGAGGAGCTGTTAAACACATTAAGCGGTATGGCGGACAAAGTCGGGGTAACCGTCCCTGATACAACCGCCTGGATTTAGGCAATCATAAACGCAGTTTAGGTTGTCTTTCTTTATCGAGAATCTTTTCATTCATTTTGGGTTCAGCACAGTGAGGTTTGCGTTGTCTTGTAAAAAAATCGGCTCCATCAAGACGATCCTAAACCGATGTAGCATATACAGTCTTTTATCATTTACCACACTGTCAATCAGGAGGCACACATGCTAAATTTTAATCTGTCCGCCGAACAACTTCGCATCCAGGAAGAAGCGCGCCGTTTTGCACTGGAAAAAGTTCTGCCGGTCGCCTCGTATTATGATGAAATCGGTGAAACACCTCTTCATATCCTAAAAGCCGCGTTTGATGCCGGCATTATTAATGGGGATATCCCTAAAAAATATGGGGGTCGCGGATATGGCGTGCTTGAGTCCATCATCATCACTGAAGAAATCGCAGCTGCTTGCCCCGGCATTGCCACATCCGTCTTTGACAACTCTCTGGGAATGGAACCGGTCATTCTTTCCGACAATGAACCGTTAAAGGAGAAGTATTTACCGTTAATCGCGAACGAGTTTAAACTCATTAGTTTCGCCACTTCCGAACCGACCATGGGATCGGATGTGTCCGGGATACGCTGCACGGCAACACCGGACGGGGATGATTATATCCTGAATGGAACCAAATACTGGGTAACCAACGGCGGGATTTCCGATTATTTTTCCATTTTTGCCACGGTCGACCCCACATCAACCCATCAGGGAATATGTGCGTTTCTCGTGGAAAAGGAGTGGGACGGGGTTTCACTGGGCAAGCCCATTCCCAAGCTCGGACAGAGGGCCTCCAACACAACGGGCATCCACTTTGAGAACGTGCGCGTGCCGAAAAGCAACCTGCTCGCCCCCCCTGAAAAGGGATTTGTTCTTGCCATGAAAACATTTTCCCACACCCGGCCGGCAATTGGTGCATTTGCAGTCGGCGCCGCCCGTTCGGCTATGGAATATGCCATCGACTATGCGAAAAAAAGACGGGCTTTTGGAACCAAAATTGCCAATTTCCAGGCCATTCAGTTTAAACTGGCGGAAATGTATCAAAAGGTAGAAACCTCCCGCCTCCTGACCTGGAAAGCTGCATGGGAGGCGGATAATGGCATGGATCCCACGGTTACCGCATCTATTTCCAAGCTCTACGCCACGGAGTCCGCTCTCGAAGTAGTCAATGAGGCCCTCCAGGTTTTTGGTGGTTATGGTTATACCAAAATGTTCCCCATAGAAAAGCTGTTGCGGGATGCAAGATTATACCGCATTTACGAGGGAACCAGTGAAATTCAGCGCATGATCGTTTCCGGCCATGCAATCTCCGGCTACACGCCCGTCATGCCCCCGCTGGATGACCTGCCGCTGCATTTTGAAAAAGATCCGGAACACGTCAATTTGGAGGACGATCCCGATACAACAGCCTGGCGGTGCCGCATATGCGGATATGTGCATTATGGAAATGAAGCGCCCGAGAATTGTCCGTATTGTTTTTTTCCGGCGTCCACGTTTTCCAATACATCCGAAACCGCGAACGCAAAGTTAAAGGAAGAATAACAGGTATAGATTGCGGTAACGGGTCAGAATTTCTGCGAAGTTGATATGGAAGTGCTTCTAAATATTCATACGTTTTTTGCAGACGGTTTCCGTCCGGCAGAGCTGAAAAAAGATTCGATAGAGTATCCGGTTGATTCCCCCTTCTGACCTTTTCAAACATTTTTCATGGTTTTATCGATTTCTCTCAACCTCTCCAGAAGTGCTCTTGGAGAATCATACTGGGAAGCCGCCAGCATCTCATTCATCTGCTTTTCTTTAACCTTGGTTTTATTCATGACGCGCTGTTTATAAGCCTCGGTCAATGTTTCCAAAAGCCGGTCAAACTCACACGGCTTTTGAAGATAGGAAAAAGCGCCGAGGCGGGAGCATTCGACTGCCGAGTCGATTGTGCCGTGACCGGTGAGTATAATAACTTCCATCCATTGACGTTCCTTTTTCAGCAGTTCAAGTGTCTCCTTGCCGTCGATACCGGGCATTTTGAGATCCACCACGGCAATGTCCAGGGGTTGGTCTTTTGCCAAGGCGATCGCCTGTTCCCCGCTGTTTGCCGTGGTCACTCGAAACCCCCGAACCTCAAGTCGGCGGCGTATTGAATTTGAAAAACCTTCTTCATCATCTACAATTAATACGTTTATTTTTTCTGCGTCCACTCTCTATTCTCCTCTCTGGATTATGGGCGACGTCCTCTCATATCCCGTAAAAAGCGTTCAGCAGTTATTTGAAACGGGGCTCAGAATATTTCTCTCAATACCTCCCTGTGGTCTATCATATAAAGCAACTTTGCTTTTTCTCTGAGGTCCTGTTCAAGGCGATGAATCTTGAATCGATCTATGCCGTACATGCGAATATAGATTCTTCGAAACCCTTTTGGGACACGTTCATATGATGTCAGAACACATGCCATCCGGCCTCCATAGTGTCTTATGATTTCAGTTACCTCTTTTATGGAACCGGGTATGTCTTTTACTATCATAGCAAACTGGATGCCCCGCTTCTTCAGGCCGGTTAGCGATATAAGCGCTTTAAATATATCGCTTTTCGTTATAACCCCCTCTATCATCCCTTCATCGTCCACAACAGGAACCCCGGAAATATTATTTTCAAGCAGTGTTTCAGCGGCCTCCTCAATGGAAAAATCCTTTGGCACGGTGATCAAATCCTTGGACATGAACGTATTCACCTGGATTTGATCCTGATATTTCCGGCTATCGTAGGATTTCATCGTGGAAGCAATAGCACTTTCGGCCCGCTTCAGGTCCAGATCCGTAACAACCCCAACAAGCTCAGCTCCGTTCATCACGGGCAGCATGTGAATGTCGTGCTCTCCCATCAAATTCATGGCTTTTTTCATGACATCATCGGATTGAATGGTAATGACGTCTTTACTCATCCAGTATTTCACCAGCATGGTCTATCCCTCTCTCCCGCGCCAAGCAATCATTGATTTGTTGTAATTGACATAATTTTTCTGGAAATTATGTTGTACGGTTCTCCCTCAATGCAAGTCCGATGTGCCTCGAGGAGTGCCGCCGCGACATCCGAAGGTTCCTCCAGGTTTGTATCGATAGGTATTCTTCCCAAAAAAGGAACGTCATTCAAAAAAACGGCCCGAGAAACCGGCCCGGTTCCCAGCAATCCTTTTTTCCGGTCGCAGTTCTGATTTAAAAACCCGCGCATATTTTCTATCCATCCGAAAATGGTAATGTCTTCTTTCCGGATGAATCGTATCATCTCTCCGGCACGTTCCTGGTCGATTTTGTTCGGTGCGGTAACCAAAATGACGTTTGCATCCGGAACAGCTTGGATAACCTTCCCCAATTCTTCACCAGGGCCTGCAACAGTATCAAATAAAAGATAATCCACTTGGCCCCAATCTGTTTTGGAAATAAGCATTTTTATATCGTTTGTCGTGGGCGTGACGGATGGATATCCGGCGTCCTCAGTTTTTTTCATTATCGTTTCAATAGACATCACTTTTATTTCGTTTGAATACACAGCCGGAGTGAATCGGCTATCGGAGTGGGTTTCCCCCTCATTTTCCAGACCCATCACCCTGAACAGATCGGACTTTTGATAATTGAGATCCGCCAGTCCGACGGTTGCCTTCAGGATGGAAAGTGCGATGGCCAAATTGATGACGACCATGGTTTTTCCCACACCGGATCTGCTGCTGATGAAAATTAATTTGTGTTTAACCGACGGCACCGTTCTTTCATAAATCGGAAACCGGCCGACGTCCTTTTCATGAATGCTCTGTAAAGTAGAATTGACTTCGCCTGTCACAACCATGGACATCGTCCTCTCATGAGTTTTACGTGGTCTGACTGCTTCCATCTTCATATACAGCACAAATTGTGCCATCAATGAATTCAGGCCCCGGTTTATGGTATTCGCCTTTTGGAAACGCGGCCGTCTTCCTTAATGCCGTCATGCCGGGGTGGAGAACAGGTTGTCATAACAAGGATATCCCGGGCCACGCCCGTCAGAGTGCCCGGTGATCAGGCATCCCTACAAGAACTTTGTCCGGGCGGCTGCGAACGGATAACCCGCCCTGTTTGCACGAATTCCGAAACCAGTCTTTACAGTCTGTCAATTTTATTGACATGGGATGTCCTGAAATCCGCCGGCCATTCGATCCCGCCATAAAAAAAAGATAAAGTATTCCGGTAAATTTCGCCGGAATCTCGTCCCTGCCTCTTTTGGTATTATCTTTGCAGAAATGTAGAGGAGCGTTGCGTAAAAAACAAAACCGGGAGATGGTCTCCGCTGCAACCTGGCTGTGCACAGTGAAACGTTAAAGAAAGGGGGAGTGAAGCAATGGCATATCTGCTTATTTTTGACGACAATCCTAAAGAATGGCAACGGTTATCAAGGGCGCTTGATGGGTATAAAATTATCCGCATCGACCACGCCAAACCACTGGACAAATGCATTCGCCTGTTTAATCCGAAGGTGATCCTTTTGAATCTCTGTCTTGCGCGCTCCAACACGTGGGAAATCTTTCAAGACATCCGAATCGAGTATCCGGATTTGCCCATACTGACCTACACTGCAAAAGACCACAGCAGTCTTCGAGGCATCAAGGACGCCGTGGAAAACATTCTTTGCTCATGTCCGCCCCTTCCGGAAAACGCCATGCCTCGGAAACTTCTTGGTGCTGATTTGTAAGCCAACAATGTCAGGAAAGGAGTAAAAAAATGAAACTCGAAAAGAAACCCCCGACACTGAAACATATTGATCTCATTCTGTTGCGGGAAAAAGGGATAACCAAAAGCAGGTTAAGTAAACTCTTCGGAGTTCCGGTGCATGTTATCAACCGGCATTTGAAACAACAGAAGCCGCCTAAAAAGTATTCGGGTGTCTTCTAACTAAAACACGGAGGTGCTCCATGAAGTTCTCACGCATTTTATTTCCTGTGGATCTGTCGGAAACATCGGAGAAAATGGTCCCCTATGCCTTTGAGCTTGCCGACGCATTCAACGCATCTCTCCATCTTCTCTTCGTGGTGCGGGAATTAAACCATTATTCCACCATGAACGTACCACCGGCCCATATCGAACAGTTTCGCAAGCGTGTCACCGAAGGGGCTGAAAAAAGCATGGACGAATTTCTGAACCGGCACTTTCCTTCCAACGACAACGTTCGCACCGACGTTTCCTGCGGCGATATCGCAGAACAAATCCTGGCATGGATCGAAAAAGAGAGCATCGACCTTCTCCTTTTGGGAACCCATGGACGGAAGGGGCTGGAAAGAATTTTTTTCGGATCCATTGCCGATCGAGTTGTCAAAACATCGCCTGTTCCGGTTTTTATGGTGAACCCGTATAAACGGAATTCGATGTTGTCTGCCGGGAGCCATAAAAAAAGAAAGATTCTTTTCCCTGTGGATCTTTCCGACATCTCACCTAAACTGGCCCCCTACGTTGAACTTGCAGCGGAAGCTTTCCACGCGGACATCGAGCTGTTGTCCGTTATAAGACCATCCGGATATTTCGCCGCACTGTACGAGCCGGATCATGACCTGGAAACCTTCAAAAGTGCTGTTCAAAAAAAAACCAAGGCGAGCCTTTCTGAATTCAAAGACACGCATTTTGAAAAATTCCCGGGCACAAACGTCCGAACCGCCTATGGTTTGATCCCTGAAGAAATTTTGCATCGCATTGATGCGGCAAAAATCGATCTGCTGGTGATGGGAACACACGGTCGCAGAGGGCTCGATAAAGTCGTTTTCGGTTCGGTTGCCGAACAGGTCTCCAAATCGTCTCCGGTTCCTTTACTGCTGATCAACCCCTACAGAATCAGGTGTTGACCCGGTAGCGGATCGTTAAGGCATTGACGGCCGGCGCCTGCTCATCGGGTTACGTCCGTATGGATCTTTAAGCCGTACTTGTCTATTTTTGCCAAGAGCGTCGGCCGGGACAATCCGAGGAGCTTGGATGCCTGTGACCGATTCCCCCCGGTGATACTTAATGCTTCCCGGGTGACACTGCCGGCAAAAAAATCCATCAGCGACTCGAACAGATTGTCCTCTTTTGATGTCAACATCTTCTGGTGAATCCACTGGTTCAGCATGCCTTCAAACGGCATGGCCTGATCCGCGTCAACCGTTTGCCGGTTATGCGGCACATCATCCGTCAGCCGGATAATATCCTGCTTGTCCAGTGGTCCTCCTTTGCTGAAAATAAGCGCCTTTTGAATCGTGTTCGCCAACTCTCTTACATTTCCGGGCCAGTGGTGGCTTTTTAGAATCGTCAATGCCGACTTGGATACGCCGGGATTGTCAATTCCCATCTCCTGACTGAACCGCTGCAAAAAATATTCCGTGAGCCCGGGTATATCGCCGGGCCTCTCCCTCAATGTCGGGAGCGACAGCGTAACCACCTTCAAGCGGTAGTAAAGGTCTTCACGGAACCTTCCGGCGGCGACGGCGGCTTCCAAGTCACGATTTGTGGCGGCAATGACACGGACATCCACCGGGATCGGCTGCTTTCCCCCGAGTCGCTCAATACTTCTTTCCTGGAGCAATCGCAGAATCTTTGCCTGGATACTGTATGACATATCGCCAATTTCATCCAAAAAAACCGTGCCCCGGTTTGCCTGCTCGATTTTTCCGATCCTGCGGCTTGATGCACCGGTAAACGAGCCCCGCTCATAGCCGAACAGTTCACTTTCCAGAAGATTTTCGGGAATCGCCACGCAATTGATGATTAAAAACGGTTTCGCCGATCTCAAGCTGTGTTGGTACAGTGCCCGGGCCACAAGTTCCTTGCCGGTCCCTGTTTCACCCCGGATCAATATGGTCGCGTCGGTGGGAGCCGCCCGGCCGATGGCCTTATACACCTCCTGCATGGGGACGCTATGCCCGACAATGGCGTCGGCAACAGACTCTTTCGGCTTGGCGTTCATCGTAACCTGTGCCCTCATGTAACGACCGGCAAGCAACGCTTTTTCGATCAGCTCCAAGACGTCCGGAATGTCAAAAGGCTTGAGAATGTATTCGTATGCCCCCAGTTTTATTGCTTCAATCGCGGTTTCCGTCGTGCCGTAGGCCGTCATGATAATCACCGGTATCTTCGGCTCGATCTGATGCATAATCTGGAAAGTTTCCAACCCGTTCATTCCCGGCATTTTGACATCCATAACGATCAGGTCGGGAACTTTTTCTTTTATGACCCGGATTCCGGCTTCACCGCTGTTGGCGGATAGAACGGCGTGCCCCTCTTCAGATAGAATCTTTACAAAACTCTGTCTCAACTGGGGATCGTCATCCACAATTAATATATCAGCCATTTCTCTTCTCCTGTAACGGCAGTTCAATGGTGAATACAGCGCCTCTCGCAGCCTCCGAACGAACGCGGATGTCTCCGCCGTGCTCATTAATGATCCGCTTGGCGATGCTCAGTCCGAGGCCGGAGCCCTCCTCCTTGGAGCTGTAAAAGGGTTGAAATATATCCTCAAACCGTTCTTCGGGAATGCCCGGGCCGGTGTCCCGAAAACTGATCAATACGGCATTCCCACAAGTCGAGCCGTTTCCGACGTGTTCATGAATATAAATGTCCCCGTCTTCCCCCATGGCCTCCATGGCATTGACCAGGAGGTTCACCATGACCTCTTTCAACTGGTCCTTGTCAATGGGGATGCCGGGCAGTTTTTGAACACGGTGGAGATGCACGTTCGTTCGGTTTAGTTCAGCCCGGTGTTGCAGAAGCTGCAGGGCCGTATCCACGGTTTCCGAAGGAGAATCCATCTGCAGCTCCAGCTTGGGTGGCCTGGCATATTCCAGAAAATTCCTCAGAATTTTATCAATATGCCGTATTTCCTCCGAAATAACCCCCAGGTCCTCCCGTTGCGTCTCGGTCATATTCAGCGACTTCTCAAGGGTAAACAACCTCATTTTGAGGGATGTCAAGGGATTTCGAACGCTGTGGGCGACGCCGGCGGCCAGCTTTCCAACCATGGCCAGTTTTTCAGACTGGATAAGATGTTCCTGGCTTTCGGTCAACTGCGCCCTGGCTTTTCCGATATTGGTCAAGAGGTCATCCACCCGGACTTGTATCGCTTTGACCTCGTCCGTAATTCGCATCTTCCCATTTTCTTGTTGCGTGAGCAGATCACGAATCGGCCCAAGGATTTTCCGCTTCAGGATAAACAGCAATATCATGCTGATAAGAATCACGCACGGCATCGCTCCCCAGGCCAGGAACTGAAGTATGTCCGTGGAGTATCGAAATTTGTGGCGCAACTTCCTAATTCTCTTCTCATGCTCAGTTTTAAACTGCTCCGCCAGATCGTGAATAGTAAAAAACATATTCCGGACAGCCCAGTGCTGCTTCAGCCCCTCATCCTCCTGACCCTTCTTGTAGAGAGAAATCACCTGGGCACGATCAATCCCGTATCGGATATAGCGGGATTCGATTTCATTGAGAAGCTGCCTGCCCGGATTAATACGGGTAATGTCCCTGGCTTTGGACAACCAGGCCCTGAACTTAATATCATGGCTGTTCAGTTCGTCCAGCCACTTGGGATCTTTTGTCAGAAAAAAATACGTGACCAGACCTTTCTGCAATATCAGTTCGGTCTCCAGCGCTTGAGCGGCTTTAAACGCGACGATCTCCTGGTCCAATATGTCAAAATACATTTTCTGGGCGTGATAGATATATATTATGCTCCCGATGGAACCGGCTATATTGATCAACACCAAAAGCACAATGAGGATAAACAGCCTTGATCGTAAGCTGATGCGCCCGAACACCGTCTTTATTCTCCCCCATATCGTCATACCGTCAAACCTAAAACCGTCTGCGCCCACGAAAAACGACGTCGTCGATGCGTGTTTATTTTCATGTATTTCATATCGTTCATACTATATAAGACATGATATATCTATTCTTTTTCCATGACTCACAAGAAGAGCAATTTTCATGCCTTTAAAACAAAAGATCGACACCCGGAAAAACCATATGCATAATGGGTTATCAACTGATGCCGTTGTGGGGGGGGTGTCAGTAATTTTTACATCCTGTAAATCCGGCAGGCATTATCCGCGCGGCGGTTTACAGCCGGCCGCATACCGATAACAGGAAAATATCGAACCGCCGCCACCTCCCATCCATTGAAGACTTTGGCATAAACTTTGCGAAACAGTCTTGTCGAGGCATTCTGAAGCCTGTGACATCAAATAAAAAGGACGGCATTGCATGGGAATTGAACATCTTCACGACATGTTTCATCCCGACTCTGTTGCGGTAATCGGTGCATCCGATCGAACCCAATCCATCGGATCGGCCATCATGAGAAATCTGATTGAGGGTGATTTTGCAGGCCGACTCTTTCCCGTGAACCCGAATCATAAAAAAATCTGGAAAATCAAAGCACATCGGTCCGTGGAAGATATCGACCATCCTGTTGATCTTGCCATCATCGCCACGCCCATCCCCAGTGTGGCTCGGATTTTAAAAGAGTGTATAAAAAAAGAAGTGAAAGGCGCCGTCATTTTATCCGCGGGCGGCAAGGAGACCGGTGATCGGGGGCGACAGATCGAACGGGCGATTCTCAATGACGTCAAGGGGTCGAAACTGCGAATCATCGGACCGAATTGTCTGGGCATCATGTGCAGCCAGTCCAACCTGAACGCCAGTTTTGCCCGCCATAAGCCGCTGCCGGGGAACATGGCATTTATCTCGCAAAGCGGTGCCATCTGTACCGCTATTCTGGACCTCTCCATTAAGGAAAAAATCGGTTTCAGCCACTTCATCAGTGTCGGATCAATGCTGGACATAAATTTCGGTGACCTGGTCGATTATCTCGGAAATGATCCCCGCGTGAAAAGTATCGTGATGTATGTGGAAAGCCTCACCCGGTTTCGACATTTCATGAGCGCCGCCCGGGCCGTTTCAAGGATGAAGCCGATCGTTGTTTTAAAAGCCGGAAGGACGGATTCCGGAGCCCTTGCCGCGGCATCCCATACCGGCGCTCTGGCGGGTGAAGATGCGGTCTACGACGCCGCCCTGAAACGAGCCGGAATTCTGAGGGTCAAAACCTTTGAAGAGCTTTTTGACTGCGCCGAGCTTCTGGCGAAACAACCCTTTGTCAAAGGGCCGAATTTAGCCATTATTACAAATGCCGGCGGTCCGGGCGTAATGGCAACCGATGCGCTGTCCGATTTCCTTTTCAACCCGGTCGCACCGGAGCCGGACACGTTGAAAGAGTTGCATCATGCTCTCCCGGTTTTCTGGAGCCGCGGAAACCCCATCGACATTCTCGGTGACGCAACCCCGGAACGATACAGGGCGGCGGTTGAAGTCTGCCTGAAGGCTCCTGAATTCCACGGACTTCTCATCATTTTCGCTCCCCAGGCCGTTTCGCATCCCACCGATGTGGCCACGGCGCTGGTGGACCTCCTCAAGGGGCACAGAAAACCGGTGGTCACCACATGGCTGGGCGGCGCCCATGTGGAAGAAGGGCGCGAGATTTTCAACAGGGCGGGCATTCCGACCTTTGACACGCCGGAACGGGCGGTCAGGGCCTTTATGGATATGCACCATTATTCCAGGCGTATTGAAATGCTCCAGGAAATCCCACCGAAAATTATCGGAGACATGCACTTTGACAAGGATAGTGCAGCCGCAATCATTCATGACGGCTTGAAGACGGCGTCAATGACATTAAGGGAAACCGAGGCGAAACAACTGCTGCACGCATACGGCATACCGGTCATTAACACACAAACCGCATCGTCTCCGGACGAGGCGGTGGAAAAGGCAAATCAAATCGGCTTCCCGGTGGTCCTCAAGGTCGACTCCAGAGATGTTCCGCACAAGAGCGACAACAGGGGGGTATGGCTTGACCTGAAAAGCGATGCGGAGGTGATTCACGCCTATGGGGGCATGATGCATGCCATGGCATGCCTTCTGCCGGAAGCCCGTATCGAAGGGGTTACCATTCAACCCATGATCAGAGACGCCCACTATGAGCTCATACTCGGCACAAAGACAGACCGTGACTTCGGGCCGGTCATCATGTTCGGCACCGGCGGCACGATGACGGAAATTCATCAGGACCGGGTCATCGCGCTCCCCCCGTTAAACCGTCTGCTCGCCGGAAGAATGATGGAAGAAACCAGAATCTACATGGCCCTCAAAGGTTTCCGGGGACGCCCGGCCGCCGACCTCGTCCAGCTTGAAAACATATTGATTCGCCTGTCTCAGCTTGTCATCGATTTCCCCGAAATCACGGAGCTCGATATCAATCCACTCACAGTCAGCGGTGATAAAATATGGGCGGTTGATGCCCGGGTGTTTCTAAAACACTGGGACAAGAAACCCTTCGAGCACCTTGTCATCAGCCCCTATCCGAACCAATATGAATCGCGCCGTGAAATAAAGGACGGCCCGGAGTTGGCGATCCGCCCCATAAAACCGGAGGATGCTTCCTTACTGGATGACCTTTTTCAGGCCCTGACACCGCGGAGCATCTATTTTCGTTTTTTCAGGCCGATAAAACGCATGGACCACGGCATGCTCGTCAGATTTACTCAAATCGATTATGACCGGGAAATCGCAATGGTCGCAATTATGCATGAAGACAACAAGGAAAGGATGCTTGGTGTGGCCCGTATTATACGGGAGACCAAAACCAATTCCGCAGAGTTTTCCGTTGTCGTGGAAGACGCCTGGCACGGTCGAGGTATCGGCGCCCATTTGCTGGACCGCTGCCTGGTCATAGCGGAAGAAAAAGGCATTCAAAACGTCTGGGGTCTCGTGCTCCCGGAAAACAGGCAAATGATCGCCCTTGGACAAAAATTAGGTATGAAGCTGTCACAGGTGCCCCGTTCTAATGAGTATGAACTGACAATGACATTTCCTCGACATGGAACGGCCGGCGGAAGCACCCCGGCGGAAGATCCTGTCGCCGCCCGGGGTGGCGACGCAAGCCGACTCTCAGGTGATACAAAAGGAGAATCGTATCATGAAAAAGAAAATATTACTGGCAGTTGACTGCTTTGACCAGTCCCTCAGCCTGGTCCGCTATTTCAGCAAGATGTTTCTTCCGGAGAAGCATGAAGCGGTTCTCTTTCACGTTGAATTGCCGGGACCTGACACGCTGATGGATACGGGGGAAGAACTCCCGTTTAGCCCAACAGACATACCGGTAAACGGATGGATTAAAAAAAATCGGGAAGCCACCGCAATATTTCTCGATGAAGCAAAAGCTGTCCTGGCTCAAGCGGGGTTCGACGCCGAATCCGTGACGATCCGGTGGGAACAGCGCAAAAGGGGGGTCGCCCGCGACATCGCCGATGAATCCCGAAAAGGATACGACCTGCTTATGCTCGGCCGCTCCGAAACCCATGCCGTCAATGACACCTGCATCGGCAGTGTGGCGAGCAAGCTGCTCACCCACTGCAGGCACATCCCCATGGCGATTGTCGGCGGCAGTCCGGAAACGGATCGGGTGCTGATCGGTTTTGATCGTTCAGAGGGCTCAATGGGCAGTGTCGATTTTATCTGCACCCTGCTTCGGAATCCGACTGTTCATATTACGTTATGCCATGTCATACGGTCGCTGATAATCGACAGAATCCGGAAGCGCAACCATAAACGGGGCCATGACGTATTTGACCCGATGCATGAACGGGATTGGCAGCATATCAGCAGGGAACGTATCAGGCCGTCAATGGATCGCGCATTGAAATTGCTGGAGGATGGGAGCTGGCCTCCCCATCGCTTGCACGAAAAAATTATTGTGGATGCGGAGGCCCGCTCTCAGAGTCTGGTGGATGAGGCCCGCCGGGAGGGTTGCGGTACCATTGTCGTGGGCAGACACGGCATGTCCATGGTAAAAGAATTTTTCCTCGGGCGTGTGGGGCATAAAGTCGTCCATATGGCCCATAATCACGCCGTATGGATCATTGCCTGACGTCCGGGATTATTCGGCCAAACGAAATACCTTTCCTCCATTCCGCTCCGCCGGTTAAACATCCCCGGACCTGCGGATCAAGAACCGCTGCTCCGCCCGGCGAATGCGCTCCTCCTGTTCCTCTTTGCGCCTGCGCGCCCCGTCGAGTTTGGACTTGAAATCCTCAAAATCCGCCGGCTTGATTACATAGTCGTATGCCCCCAGCTTCATGCCCTCCACCGCGGTGTCGATGGCCCCATGACCCGTGAGCAGAATCACCTCGACAATGGGATGGCGCTTTTTGATTTCACGTAATGTTTCAATGCCGTTCATGCCCGGCATTTTGATATCGAGCACCACCACATCGATATGCTCTCTTTCCGCGAGCGTCTCCAGGCATTCCCTGCCGCTATAGGCCGTAACCACCTTTTGCCCGGACTCCCGGAGACGCAGGGAGAACATTTCAACAAAATCCTTTTCATCATCAACGATCAAAACTCTTGCGGGTATGCGGATCATTGTGATTCATCTCCTTAATTTTTTTCAGTATATCGTCACACATATCCTCGTTTTCCTTGCATAGAACGGCACCGGGGTGACGTTTTGGAAGGGTGACCGTAAACGAGGTTCCCATTCCGACCCCGCTCTTCACGGCGATATCGCCGCCGAGTTTATTCACGATGCCCCGGGAAACATAAAGGCCCAGGCCGGTTCCCTTGTCCGGGGGTTTCGTGGTAAAAAACGGCTCGAATATCCTGCTCATATTCTCCTTCGGGATTCCCTCACCCGAATCGTTCACCGTCAGGGAGATGCCGTCCTTTTGCTCCGACAGGGAAACCGTTATGATGCCGTCATCTTTTATGGCCTGCACGCCGTTGGTCAAGAGATTCACCAGCACCTGGCGAATCCGGTAAGGGTCACTCCATATAACCGGAACCGGTTCCGCCGTATCCCGAACGAATTTGATATCCTTGCCTTTTGCCTCCTTCGATACCAGCTCCAGCGTCTCCTCGATGATGTCCGTGAGCCGGATCTCGGCGACCATGCTCTCCTGGTCCCTTGCATAGCCCAGCAGCAGATGGGTGATGCGCCGAATCCTGTCGATGCCCTTTTCGATCACGTCCAGGCCCCGCGCCAGCTCTTTTTGTCCCGGTATGCCGGACGCCTCCGGCTTGTTCAGGAACAGCCGCATATAGCCTGCGGATTCCCGCATCATGGCCAGCGGATTGTTAATTTCGTGGGCCACGCCGGTGGACAGGGTTCCCAATGCGGCCAATCGCTCCGTTGCAATCATCTGCTGTTCCATTTTCGCCCTGAATTCCAGCTCAGTTCGTTTCTCCTCGATACGGCGCCGCCTGTCATGGGCCTGGCGGATTTTTTCCAGAAGATGGTCAAACTCAACGGGTTTCGACAGATAATCGAACGCGCCTTTTTTTATGCCCTCCACGCCGTCCTCTGCCGAAGAGTGCCCGGTCAGCAGAATCACTTCGGTTTCCGGAAACCGCTCTTTGATATGCCCCAGTGCTTCGATGCCGCCCATGCCGGGCATTTTCACATCCAGAACCACGATCTGAAAAGGGTCCGTCGCCAGCAGGTCCAGACACCCTTCACCCGAATCCGACTGGCCGATTTCCAGTCCCCTTCGCCCCAGGCGCTTGGCGGCCGTGCTGCGGAAATCGCTTTCGTCGTCCACGAGGAGGACCCTTATGGGATCCGTCTCCTTTTTTTGTGTCGCGTTCGCCATTTGATTCACCATATCACACCAGGCCCAGAATGCGCCACCAAACAACCGCCACCAGCACAAGTGCGCCCAGCAAAACCGGCATAGCAACAAGACCGGCCTTGGTTAAGTCGGAAGACTTGAAATACCGGTAGCTGTATGCGATGGCATTGGGGGGGCACCCGATAACCAGCAAATACGCAAATGAACAGGCCATGCCGAGGCAAAGTGCCAGCACTCTCGGGTCCACACCCTCCATCCGGGCCATGGGAATGACGATCGGCAGGATCAGGGCCGCTGCGGCCACGTTGGCCATGGCATTGGTGACGATGGCACCGAACAGGCCCACACCGATGAACATGACCAGCCACCCCTTGCCCTGCACCAGGGGGAAAAAGAGGTTCGCAAAATACTCTCCGGCCCCCGAATTGCCCATGGCCAGGCCGAGTGATATGCCCCCGCCGAAAATAAACAGAGCGGTTCCCCACTCCAGGTTGTCATTAATGTCTTCCCATTTCAGTGACCCGGTCACCGCGAGAAGAGCGACACCCAGCATGCCCGTAACGGAATAGTCATATCCGTGCAAGCCCTTGGTCAGCCAGGCAAGAAACGTGAGGCCGATAATCACCATCGTCCTGATTTCCATCATCGTCCATGGCCCCATATCCTCATCGAATTCCGGAAGCCTGATCGCCGGGTCCGGCCGGAATGTGAAATAGACCACGAGCACCGCCAGCGGCACCGTTAAGACGGCCGCCGGCATGGCATACATAATCCAGTCGAAAAAGGTAATTTCAATACCGGTAAATTCCTTTAGGAAAGCAGCGGCCACCATATTCCGCCCGCCGCCGATCAGTGACCCCATGCCGCCGGCGGAACAGGCAAAGGGCAGCGACAGCATCATGAAGCGGGCGGTCGGCGTATGGGGGTCGATGCCGGCCGCACGCATCAGGGGCACCATGGTGACGATGCCGATGGCGCACGCCGCTGCATCGTGCATGATTGAAGAAGCTATGCCGAGGCCGATGGCGATCATGAAGGTAAACCGTATCACGCTGGTACCGGCTTTTTTAACGATGAAATGGCCCAGCCGCCGGGTAATGCCGGCTTTGTCCAAACCGATGGCAAATATGAGGCAGCACATGATAAAAATGACCACCGGATGCATGTACGGTCCCCAGGCATCCTTCACGTCGGATATTCCCATGATCACCAGCATGACACCGATCAAAATCGCCGTGATTTCCAGGGGAATCGGTTCGACAATGAACAAAAAGACAAGTGCGACGATCATGGCCAGAAAGCGCTTGGCCTTGGGCGACAAGCCGTCAACATAATGGACGGCGGCACCCTCAAGGCCCATGTCCCGGACCTGTTGTTCCAGATAAATGCCGGGATTGCCGGGCGATTCACCGGATTTGATTTTCAGAATATAGGCGCCGTTTTTTAGTTCTTCGGCCGCTGAAATCAAATAATAGGCACCCACCCGTTCCTGCACCAGCCGCCCGGGATCCCCTGTGATTCGGAATGTCGTCCCTTCCGGCCTGGGCAGCAGCAGTACGATGGCGCCCAGGAGCATGGCGAGTCCCAGTTTAAAGATACTCGATTTGAAAAACATGTATGCTCCTTATCCGCAATAACCATTCAGCCGGTCACCGCAACTGTTTTTTATGCGCGTAAGCTTCCCGTATTTTTTCCAACAATTCATCAAGCTCGCAGGGCTTCGTCAGATAGTCGAACGCGCCCATGGCAAGACCGTCCCGGGCCGTGTCCTGGGAGCCGTGGCCGGTGAGCATGATCACCTCCATTTTCTCGTCCATCTGCTTGAAAATTCGAAGCACCTCAAGGCCGTTCATGCCCTCCATTTTCAGGTCCAGCACCACAACATCGAAAATTTGATTTCTGATTCGCTGCAGGGCCTGAGCGCCACTCAGGGCTTTCTGCACGTCCATGCCCCTCCTCGACAGCCGATTGGCCAGGATATTGACGTAACCTTCCTCATCATCCACGAGCAGAAGCCGTATTCTGTCCGCCTTAAGATTCCGCTGACCGCTCACCTCTTATCCTCTCTTTCGAACGTCAGGTTGTTCCGACACGTTGCCGGTTTCCTGAAACGGTATCCAGATGCGAAATTTGGTTCCCTTGCCCACCCTACTGCTGACATCGATCTTTCCCCCCATCTTCTGGACGATGCCGTAACAGATGGAGAGGCCGAGTCCGGTGCCCCTGCCCACGGGTTTGGTGGTGAAGAAGGGATCAAAAATGCGGGGCAGGTTGACTTCCGGAATACCGGGACCGTCATCTTCCACGGTAATCACAATGTGATCCTTTTCCAGCCGGCTCAATTTAGTGGACACATGGACAATGCCGCCGCTCTGTTCCATGGCATCTATGGCATTGTTGATCAGGTTGAGCATCAACTGCTGCATCTCCGAAGGCGACAGCATCACATAAGGTAAGTTCGGTTCGAACACCGTGGTAATGGTCACCTTGTTGTACTTGGCCATATGGGCGAGCAGATCCACAATTTCCTTTACCAGGTCGTTGATCTGAAGGTCTTTCACCGTGGTGTCCGTTTTTCTGGCAAAGCTCAGCAGCTTGTGCGTGATTTCCTTGCAGCGGCGGCCCTGGGTGCGGATCTGTTTCAGGGCCCGGGTAAATTCCGACAGATTTTCGCTCTGCAGCAGTTTCTCATCTTCCAGCAGATCTTCTATCCACCCGGCTTCCTCCACCATAATGGCGACCGGATTGTTGATTTCATGGGCGATGCCGGCAGCCAGCTCCCCCAAAGACGCCAGCTTGCCGGTCTCAATCATCTGCTGGTTCAGTTTTTCCTTTTCCTCATCCGCCCGCATGATTCGCCGCACCATCCGTTTTGTGAGCACAAAGGCCATGGTTATAATACCGGTTCCGCCCAACAGGAAAATGAGCGTCGCCACCTGAAACATCCGGTGGATATCGGCAAAGGCATCATTTGCTTCCTGCTGAAAAATCAACAGCCAGTCCCCGCCTTTAAGATTACCCACCACGTAAATATTATCCTTCCCGGAATCGCCGGTACGTTCAAAGGCCCGAACCGGATGCTCCGTGGTTTCCATCTGATCAATGAAATAAGAGGTGCACCCTCCGCAGATGCCTTTATCAAAGGGAAGGCGGGTCTGGAGTTCACCCCGTCTGTTCACAATAAACGCAAAGGCCGTCTTGCCCACGCGCAGATTTTCCACAAGGTTGTTAAACGCCCGGAAATCGATGGTCGCCCGGAGGATATAGCGGCTTTGCCGGAACTGCCGCCGCACCGTAATAATAAAGTGGGGGCTGCCCCGCAGCCCCATGAACACGTCGCTGATAAAGTAATCCCGGTCCATGGCGGCGTGAAACCAATCGGCTGTTTCATACCGAACGTTCTGAAGCTCATAGGGGCCGGCATAGGCCAGTTGCTTTCCGCCTGCATCCACCACGCCCAGATCGACGAATACGTCCCCGTATCCCGCCTGCAGCTGCGACAGCTTGGCTGCCAAAAACGATTCGTCCGAGATGCATTCAAAACTGCAGCTGTCCGCGATCAGCCGGATATCGGCAAGCTTTTCACCCAGAAAAGTGTCGATATTCTGTTTGTGTTTCTGGACAAGCTCTTTAAGATGGGCATACGTTTTTTCGTGGTAGGAAACGTTGAATTGAAACATTAGAATTCCGATGACCAGGACCATGGGTGTAAAAGACACCGTGATCACGGTGACGATCATATTGCGGGTCAACAGCCGGTAATAGGCGCTGTCATGCTGCCGTTTATCGTTCATGGGAGACTTGAGATGCACCGGACCCGTCCTGTTTTATTCTGTAGTATCGTTCTACTCGCTCAGGATTCGTTTCATTTCAAAAAACAGATCCTGCTCCCGGATCACGCCGACAACTTTGTCATTCCCGGTAACCAGCAGTCTCCTGAGTTTGCTGTGGATCATCATATACGCAGCCTCCATCAGATTGGCGCTCTCGGGAATACTCAGCGGCGCGGGAGACATAATATCCCGCACCTCCTTGCCTCCGATCTGCCTGAGTTCCCTTGTAAACATGCCGGTCCAGAACATCGGCGAGAACTCGATTGCATCGGCCATAAACGGCTTCGGGGTCGATAAGTACCCGGGCATGATGGCCTGAAGCAGGTCGGCGATGGTCAATATACCCACGACCTTCTGCTGCCGGTTCACCACCAGAACCGACCGATGTCCGGTCTCCATGAGACGATTTGTGGAGACTTTGGAATAGAAAGACGCCAGGAGTTCTTCAATGGCATGTTTTACGGTGCCGTCTTCAGGGATTGTGGTGTATTCCTCGAGGGGAACCATCACCTCGCTCACCGGCTTTTCTTCCACAACGGCATCGTCCCCCATTTCACGGCATGCGTCCATAATCCGGGAGGAAAGAAGTTCGATATCGCAGGGTTTTGCCAGGTAGTCGAAGGCGCCTGAAATATAGGCCTCTTCGGCTGACGGCAAGCCCCCATGGCCGGTAAGCATGATCACGGGGATGTCCTCCCTTCGGGCTTTGATCTTCTTCAATACATCATGGCCATCCATACCCGGCATTTTGATATCCAGAACCACGACATCAGGATCCAGCGAGAGCTTTTGGAGAGCCTCGGGCCCGTCTTCCGCGAGGATGACGTTAAAGCCCTTGCGGCTCAATATTTTCTTGGTCGCCTCACGAAACCTTTCTTCATCATCGACCATCAGGATTTTTATCTGTTTAGGCATATCCGCATTTCTCCTTTAAGTTAATGTGGCATTATGGACCATAGCAACAGAGTCGCTATTGTTATGGAACAAAAGATGACCCAAGCCGCCGAATAGATGCTTAGACCGCAGGCATACCTTAATCCGATGCCGATAAGAATCCATCGCCAGGGTTCTGTGAAAACAACCATGGAAGGAATCCATGCCGCCAAAAGAACGGCACCGGAAGCATAAGCATAGACACTAAAGAACAGGCCGAACGTCGATTTCCGCCCGAGACTGAACCCCATCACCGCGTACCCGATTATGGATAACACCAGCGCCATTCCGAAAGCATTTACGAACAGAATCATAGCGCTTATCAAGGCATTGTCGCATTGCAGCACCAGCAACGAGGCGGCGGTAAACAGCATGCTGGAAACAAGGAGAAACAATATTGCCTGTTTTCCCTGCAATTCATCACCACGATTACCGAAAAACCTGCCGGGTGACCGGACCAACTGCATCAATATCGTCGAATATGAAGAAATAGAGATCGATCCCATTTCATCGCTCCTCCTTAGCCCAGGCCGATTTTTTTCAACATGCCCCACAGCAGCATGGCCAACGTCATGAAAAACAACAGCCGCCGCTCCACCTGCTTTGAAAAATATAATCGACCCTTGGAATAGTAAAAAGGCTTCATGTCATTTTCCCTTTTTCTAAAAACCCGGCAACCCGCCGAAGCCTCTGAATACCCAGTACACTGCGGTCAGCCCGAGAAGGACGATATTGGCGCAGAACCACAGCGGTATGCCGATCCGCAGAAAATCCCTGGGCTCCAAATAGCCGCTGGCATAAACGATGGCATTGGGCGGCGTGCCGATAATGAGACAATAGGCAAATGAAGAGGAAATCGCCGTTGACATCGCCATGAACGGGAGGTAAGCGGTGCCCGGATGCACCAGTCCCGCCATGTTCAACGTGATCGGACCCACCGCAGCAGCAGCCGGTCCGTCAGCCATCAGGTTGGTTATTACGGCGGTCAATGTATTTGAAACCGCCAAAAGCGGAAGGCCGGCATCCATGCCGAGCGGCGCAACCAGCTCAATAGCGCTCCGGGCAAGCCAGTACGCAGCGCCGGTGCCGTCCAGGACCCGGCCGAAAATGATGGCGCCGGCATACAACCAGACCACGCCCCAGTCCACCCTTTCCTGGTAATCGCGCCAGTTGACCACTCCGGCGAAAATATAGGCAACGGCTCCGGCCATGGCAATAACGCCGATTCCCAGCCGCACCGGTATCCAGCCGCTCGTATAAAGTATTTTTTCAGTAAACCATCCGGTCACCATAACGATGAATATAATAAGGGCCCAGATCTGCCTTCTATTCCACCCTCCCATTTTCCCGATTTCTCTCTCCAGGTGGGCCATGGCCGGGGCAAGCGATCGGACTTTTGGTTTGAAACGCCGGTTCACGAAAAACCATCCCAGGGGGATCATGATGATGAGAAAGGGAAAGCAGTAGGTGATCCATTGAAAATACCCGATATCGAAGCCGAACATATCATTCAAGTAGGTCATCATAATGACGTTGCGCGCACCTCCGGAAGGGGCTCCCGGTCCACCCAGGTTGCAGGCCATGGCGATGGTGATCATCAGCATCTTGCCGAGTTCCGGGTCTTCGGGAATTTCACGGGTCAAGCTGTTCTGATACAACAGCATGCCGATGGGAAGAAACATGGCGGCCAGGGCGTGGTCCGATATAAAAGCGGCCAGCGGCGTTATAATCAGAAAAAATATCAATGTGATCCATTTGACATTGGGAACGGCAAGTTTTTTGAACATCATCAAACAGACCCGTTTATCCACACCGGTTTTGACAAAGGCCGCCGCGAACATCAGGCTTCCCATGATGAACCAGCAGGCATCGCTCCAATACAGTCCGGCCACAACTTCGCGATCAACAACACCGGTAAAAACCAAAATAAGGCCGATGCAAAACGCCACTCCCGGCAGGGGAATGCACTCGGTTAAAAAGCAGAACACGACGAAAACACTCATGGCGATGGCGACCTTTATGTGCCAGGCGCCCTTTTCAGCCATCTTTTTCTGATCGTCGCCTAAGCTCTCAAATGTCAGGCCGTCCCTGCGAAGCGTGAATGCGGACTTCATCACGTTCAGATAAGCGTCGTCGGATATGCTCGACGTGACAAACCGGCGGGCGCGCTCGAAATTCTCCTGGTCCGCGGCGATGTCATATTTGTGGCACCACTGGATATTCCGTTTGATATAGCGCCCTTTATTCAAGGCGCCCATCAGCATATTCCGTTCCATGATCCGGGCGGTCAGCAATTGCCATTGCTCCGCCTCGTCACTATTTTTCTGGAAAAATTGTTCCGTGATAAAGTTAACCACCGCGCCCGGACCGGCCTTGTATTCAACCCCGACGTCGATCATACCTTTGGTCGGAGGCAGAATTAAAATGATAAAAAAGAGGGAGACCGGTATGCAGAACATCTTCCAGTCGACATATTTATCGTAACCCGTTACCTTTTTTTTCTTGGTTTCGGAATGCCGTGTCATTTCACCTCCGATTTCCGGCTGTTAACTCACGCTTCAATGGGATACGCATCATCTCTTGGTTATTCGATATTGGCCGCGCCTCTAATAATTTCACGTGGAGATTTCATGAATGTTTTTGTGCGGGCCATCCGGATCTTCTCCTCCAGCCGTGTCCTTTTTTCAAACGCTTCCTTTGCTTTCATGATCAACTCTTCAATATCAATCGGTTTCATCAGGTAGTCGGTGGCACCCGACTTCAGACCGTCCACCGCCGACTCCACGGTGGCGTGGCCGGTCAGCATGATTACTTCCACCAGCGGGAACCTGCTTTTAATTTCTTTCAACACGGCATTGCCATCCTTTCCGGGCATTTTTACATCGAGGATGACAATGTGGATTAGCTGCACATTCAATCTCTCCAAGGCTTCAGAACCGTCGGCTGCCGTATAGACCGCGTAGCCGTGTTTTTCCAGCAGTTTTTGTGTTGTTGACAGAAAACGCTCTTCATCATCAACCAGCAGAATTCTCATCTTTTCCATGCTTGATCTCCGTAACGTTTGCGCCTTTATAAATGCAGTGATCTTCGACTGCTGCTTCTCAGTTAATTGGCAATCTTTATGCCAACCAAAGGAATAATCGTGTGTGACAATTTCGCGAAGTATCTTTATGGGTTGAGTGGAAACTACTTTTTTAACAAACGGGTTTGACTGCTGTTGACATGTCAGGTTTCTTTACAACAAGTAAAAGTCAAAACGTAAACTAATCGATGGCAGGCAATATAATCGTGAACGTGCTTCCCGCCCCTTTTTTGCTCGATACCGAAAGCTTTCCGCCCATATGCTCTACAATCCCATAGCAAACCGACAACCCCAGCCCCGTCCCTTTCCCCACCGGCTTGGTCGTGTAAAACGGCGCAAATATTCTCTCCATATCCGAGGACGCGATGCCGATCCCCGTATCTTTGACGGCTATTTCCACATTGCCGTCAGCATTTTTCGTGGCCGTAACCCGGATGTCATCGGCTTCTCTCACCGTCTTGGCGAGTATGGCATCAATGGCATTGTTGTATAGGTTTAAAAGCACCTGCTGAAGTTGTGAAAGGTCGGCAATCACCATCGGGAGTTGCGGCTCGACCGCCTGCGTTATTTCGATGTCCTCCACTTTGGCCCTCTTTTCAATCATGGCGGTTACCTCGGGAATAAATGTCGCAACGGAAATTCTCTGGGGTGACGGCTCTCCCTGGCGGCCGAATTTTAAAATAGCCTGCGTTATCTTGGCGCACCGATTAATCTGCAAATGGGTTTGCTCCAGTGAATCTTTCAGCTGGGTCAAGTTTTCCGACGGTTTCAATCCGGTTTCAATTATTAAATCATCGAGTACGGCATTAATTAAGGCCTGCTCGCTTTTCATGATCTGGAGCGGATTGTTGATTTCATGGGCAAACCCGGCGGCCATTTCCCCCAATTCAGCCAGCCTGCTGGCGCCGATGAGCTGCTGCTCCAACACGCCTTTTTCCGAATCCATTTTTTCCATCTGCCGAATGATTCGCCCCGTCAGATAGAAAGCAAGCGGTATGATGATCATTCCGCCGATGGCCGCGACGATGACAATCAGATAAAGAGCCGAGCGCAGCATCTTGAACGCGTCCGCCTTCTCCTGCCGGACAATTAAAAGCCACTCATCGTTTTTCAACCAGGCAGTGGCATAGAGATATTCTCCGTGAGCGCTTTTTCTCAAAAAGGTTCGGATTCCGGAATGAAATTCAGGGTTCTGTTCATCCTCTTTATTTTGGGTCATCAGCGCTCCGCCGGACCGCCGCTCCGTCTGAAAAAAACCCGAATGATTGACTATATAGGCTTCACCGGTGTTGCCGATTCGAACGCTTTTCACCAAATCGGTGAAAAATTGAGTGTCGATCGTCGCCCTGAGAACCCATCTGCCGGTTGTGTTGCCCTTAACAACCGCCACGATAAAATGCGGCGCCTGCCGATACCCCAGAAAAACGTCACTGATATAAACCCCCTTTTTCAATACTTCCATGAACCAATAGGCGTCTTTATAGTTTTTCCCGCCCAATTCATAGGGTCCATAATAGGACCGATGTACGCCGGAGGAATCAAAAAAACCCAGATCGGAGAAAGCAATCGACTTTTCCCTGAGGTGCCCGAACACCTTCTTAAGTTCCGACGGATCGGAAAGCGTTCGCGCCGAATATGCATCGCATATCCAATTTAAATCGGCCTTTCGTTCGTCAAGAAAGGATCCGATCATTTGATGATGGTCGTCAACCACTCGACGCATGGTATCCATCGTCATGCTTTTTATCGAAGCATAGAAAAAATAGCCTCCGATGAGGATGACTGCGGCAAAAGGCACCAGCGGAACAACGATCATGCTGACAAGCAAACTCTGTTTGATCACCACATATGGTTTTATCGCATCATCCCGTTTTGGAATCATGATCGGCAGTTCCGAACTTCAGCATGTAGGCCCGGTGCACCAACTCGGCGGCATCCAACGCTTTTTCAACATAATCGCGATTAATGACCAAATCGAATTCGTGGGGCGGGGCATCCTTTTTTCCAAAGTTCTTTTTAAAAAACTCTCGCTGGAGTTTATCTTCCCGGTCGATTATCTTTTCGGCCTCATGAACACTGATATCTAAAATGGCGGCCACTCGATCGGCCCTCCGCTCCCTGGAAGCAATCAGACGAACCGCCAGCACATTATCCCGGGGAAGCATCAGGTGGGTGGCCCGACCTACAAAAATAGTCGGGCCGGTTGCCGCAATTTTGGATACCAACTCTGTCAGGGTACGCATATAGTCACCCATGGTGAACGATTTTTCACCAAACATCATGGATGCAAAATTGTTAACCGAACCGGGATATTTCTCGTCAAAGAGTTCCAGTGTTTTGTTGCTCAGGGACCGCTCTTCGGCAATATGCTCCATGATTTCCCGGTCAACCACTTTCCACCCTATTCTTTCCGCGAGGATATCGGCGATTTCCACTGCACCGACACCAATCTTTCTTGAAAAGCAGATATAATGCGGTGTCTGCACACTTTCCACCCCTTCAGCCTTTCTCCTCAATTGCCTTTTCTTTTCCCATTCTCTTAGGTATCGCTCCACTAAAGAATGAGTGCTTAGTTGTTTTCTTGCGTACATTCCCGGTACATACGGATTCTTAGTTTTAATAGCCATTGTCTTTTTCCTATTCTATATAGAATATGTTTAAAAACCTCTTTTGTTCTACCTGGCGTTTCTCTTCTCATCATTTACATGGGCGGCCACCCGCTTCAATTATGTTCGTGCGCTGCAATGACGGCACACTCCCTTTCGTGCATCGAGCGGCATCACTTCTAAGAGCAAATACAATGCCACTACTGTTTCTGATCGGAGTTATTGAACGCCGTTTCCACTCATCCTGTGATGACATTTATATTCAGACACTTATCTATTAATTCTAAAATGGATTCTCCATCAGCGGGTTTGATGGTCATAGGTGAGGTGTTGAAAATTTTTACGGAACAACATTTGTTTTACATGCTGTAAAAAAATCCGACAGCGCCGCATGTGCCTTGGGGTAGATAAATTAGTATAAATTGTCAGCCGGTTACCTTTCTTTCTTCTTTGGTATAAGTATTGCTTTTATGCAAGGTGCAAGATCGGCAATGCGGGGATGAAAACCGTCCCTGAATATAACCTGGATATATTGTATCATCTTATAGAACGTCTAATAGGAGAAAGGCCATGAAAAAAACTACAGAAGAAATAACGGAGCTTTCCGGCAAAAAAAGAAAATGCATGGCATTCGTTGCAGGTACAATTCTGGCCATGCTCACATGGATGGGTACCAATGGTGTTGGTTTTGCTGAAAATGGACTTAAGTACTGCTGCTCTGCGCAAGTTTATCAAGCATTTGAAAAGGATCGGGTCGATATTTTCGAAGACAAATCCGGTATTAACGTGGATATTGAAATCTGTTCCTCCGGTGACGCGATGACCCGGCTCGAAAACGGACTATGCGATGTCGCCAGTACCGTGAACCGTATCTCACCGACTCATAAGGAAAAGGGCTATGCGGAAACGGTTTTCTGTAAAGACCCCCTGGCCGTGATTATTCATCCCTCTTGTCCGGTCGACACCCTTTCAGTGAAGCAGCTTCAAGGTATTTTCAGCGGTGAAATCACAAACTGGAGCGATGTGGGCGGCCCTAGCCAACCGATTAAGGTAATCATCCCCGGCGAGGAAACAGGGGCTCATAAAAACTTCCGGCAAATGGTCATGAAAGAAAAGGAAATGGTGTTCGATTTGAAATGTCACATGTCAACCCTTGTCATCGAAACCGTGAGGCGCTTCCCCTGGTCGATTTCATTTACCACCTTCGGAGCGGTAAACTACGATAAAATGGGTCTTAGAAAATTAAAGATCAACACGTTCAGTCCCGGTCAGGAAGGATATCCTTATTACCAGGTCTATTCATTCGTCAGCAAAGGGCAACCGCAAGGAACGATCAAGGCGTTCATGGATTTCGCCATGTCGGAAGCAGGAAAAGAGATCATCACCGGTAAAGGAATGGTGCCGTTTACTAAAACAGAATAATCTAAACACAACCATGATCATGGCACATTTGATTCAAACCCCGGTTTCATCACAACCGAAACCGGGGTTTAAAGTGAACTCACCCGCTTGTTTTAAAGGGGTTAACCGGCTGCCCGAGATTTATTAACTTCAAGGCAACAGAAAGCCGGTTGTATTTAATCCGGCAGACAGATTAATCGCCCAAATCTTCCGGAATCCCCATTTTCGGCTGTCTCTTTGGCGCGTCAGCAATCATTACTTCGGTTGTTATCATCAACCCTGCCACAGAAGCGGCGTTCTGCAGGGCAAACCGGACCACCTTGGTGGGATCAATCACGCCGGATTCGAACATGTTCTCATATTTGAACGTTTCCGCATTAAACCCAAAATCATTTTTACCCTCCAATACCCGGTTCAATACAACCGATGCTTCCAGGCCGGCATTGCGGGCAATCTGCCGAAGGGGTTCGGTCAACGCGCGTTTTAATATATTCACACCGCTCTTCTCGTCGCCCTTAACCTTCAGGTCTTCCAACACCGAAACACAGCGCAACAGCGCCACACCGCCTCCCGCGACAATCCCCTCATCAACCGCCGCCCGGGTGGCATTCAGGGCGTCTTCCACACGGGCCTTTTTCTCTTTCATCTCTGTTTCCGTTGCAGCACCGATCTGCAGAACAGCAACACCGCCGGTCAGCCTGGCCAGACGTTCCTGCAACTTTTCACGATCATAGTCGGACTTGGTATCTTCAATCCGGGCCCTCAGCTGTTGAATACGTCCGGCAATGGCATCTTTTTTACCCGCCCCGCCGACAATAGTCGTGTCTTCCTTGTCGATCCGGACGCTCTTACATGTCCCCAGATCCTTGACGGTAATTTTCTCCAGCTTGACACCCAGATCTTCGGAGACCACCTGTCCCCCGCACAGCGTCGCGATGTCCCCGAGCATGTCCTTACGCCGGTCCCCGAATCCAGGGGCTTTGACCGCCGCCACCTTAAGGGTGCCCCGAAGCTTGTTCACAATCAGTGTCGCCAGGGCTTCTCCATCCACATCTTCTGCGATGACGAGCAGCTGCCTGCCTTCGCGTGCAACGGCTTCCAAAAGTGGGAGCAGGTCTTTCATATGGCTGATCTTTTTTTCATGGAGAAGCACGTAGGGTTCTTCCAGCCGCACTTCCATCTTTTCGGCATCGGTAACAAAATAGGGCGAAAGATAACCTCGGTCGAATTGCATGCCCTCCACAAAATTCACAGTGGTTTCCATGGATTTGGCCTCTTCGACG
>Ga0180434_10001481_pt1 | contig 33434 bp, 15 predicted proteins | sample SS_ome_7_FD_132453 | JGI IMG/M metagenome (GOLD analysis project Ga0180434, IMG submission 132453) | Hypersaline lake sediment archaeal communities from the Salton Sea, California, USA - SS_1_D_2 metaG | ecosystem: Environmental > Aquatic > Non-marine Saline and Alkaline > Hypersaline >... | reverse complement strand
GCCTGGGCCATCGACGTCCTGGCCGAGGCGGGCTACCAGTACGATTCGTCCGTCTTCCCGGTGCGCCACGACCGCTACGGCGTGCCCGACGCGCCGACCTGGCCGCACCTCGCCGTGGGACCGGGAGGCGGCGAGATCCTGGAGATTCCACCTCTCACGCTCCGCGCAGCCGGCGTCAATTGGCCGATGGCCGGCGGGGGATACCTCCGCCTCTTCCCCCGGCGGCTGCCGGCCCGGGCGCTTCGCCAGGCAGCCCGGCGCGGCTGGCCCGGCATGCTCTATCTGCATCCGTGGGAACTGGACCCCGACCAGCCGGAACTGCCGCTCCCGCGGCTCGCGCGTTTCCGCCACCGCGTCGGCCTGGCTCGAACCGAGGACAAACTCCGCTGGCTCCTCGCCCGCTTCCGCTTCACCAGCGTCCGCGATCGGCTCGAGGCCCTTCGGCAGGAAGCACAGGACGTGCACTCCTACGGCCAAGGCGCCGGCGACGCCTGATAAGAGCCTATCCGGACAGGCCCTACGCGCGGCCCCTTACTCCCGAATCGCCCCCAGGACGTGCTGCACGACCATCCGCTCTCCCCGGCGGATGATCTCAATGTCGATCGTCTGTCCCGGCTTGCACGACTGGACGGCGGGCGCCAAGTCGCGCGGAGTGGGTGTCGGCCTTCCCGCCACCGACACGATGATATCACTGATCTTCAGCACACCCGCCCGCTGGGCCGCCGACCCCGGCAGGAATGCGTCCACCACGATGCCTTCGGACGCCGACCGCATGCGGATACCCAGGTGCGCCACCGTCGGATGGGCCGGCGTCCAGGGTGGCTCCTGGGCCAGCAGCCACGCACGCCATGCCTTCTCGATTTCCTCCAGCGGCTGGCCGAGCGTCATCTCCAGGGCCTTCCGGCCCGTCGGATCGGCTGCGTACCCCGCCTTGTACGTCTCGTAGAACGTCTCGACTTTGCCCTTTTCGTGCAGATACAGCATGACGTGGAGCACGTAGGGATAACAGACCTCCGCCTTCTCGGCAAAGGCCCGCCGGTCCATGGCAAGAAGTTCGGCCATCGGCGGGATGCCGGCGTCGCGCAGCGCCCCCTGGAGGATGGCCATGCTCGGGTCCGGCTGGATCTGGAACCGGCCAGCCTCGATCCGGGCCCCCTGGTACAGCGTGGCCAACCCTTCGCGCAGCCACGTCGGATGGCTCTGGTTCGCCCGCACCTCGTCGCTGTGATGCAGCGCATGCGTGAACTCGTGGATGAGCACCGTGCTGGTGCTGATGCTCGTCAGCGTCCGCGTGGCCGGTCGATAGTACCCCGCCACCTTCTCCGGCGGCGACGCCTTCCGGTAGTCCGTCACGGTCGGCAGGATGACCGTCACGTTCCAGAGCAGCGGCTCGGGGAACAGCATCCGCTGCTGGGCCTCGGCGTATCGGGCCAAGATGCGGGTCACCATGCGCCGGGTCCGGTCATCGAGCGCCGACACGTAGACCAGGTGCCAGCGGTTGTCGATATACGTGTCGTAGCCCTCGCCGTACTGCTTCTCGTACATATCGGCCAACGCCTTGGCCTCGGCGGCGAACTCGGCGGATGACCGTTCGGCAGCGTGCGCGACCTGCGCAGCCCCCGCCAGCGCCGCCACCGTTGCGATGACCAGGGTGAATCGCATTGGCCGTTCCCAGTATGGCGAGCCGCAGGGCTTCGTACGCGCGGCGCGCGATGCGATACGGGCTCGCTACGTCGGCTGTTCCGGCCCCTCGGTCTGCGGGGCTTCGGCCCCCGGCCGGACGAAACACCGGACAAACGGCTCATACAGATAAACCCCGGCCACCGCGCCTCCGGCCGCCAGAACCGCCGTCGTCATGTCCGCCGAGTGCGGCGGGAAGAGGACCTGCCCCATCTCGATCGCCGCCGCCATCGTGCCCGCCACGACCCCCGACACCACCCGGCGCCCCGGCACGGCCCGCGGCACAAGGCTGACCAGCAGCAGACCGATCGCCGCGGCCGACAGAACATCGCGCAGCAACTGTGCCGCCGCCTCGAACTCCGAGTTCCAGTACTGGGCGACGAACGGCACCTGGATCCGCTCGGCCAGCGCCGCCGCCACGCCCTCCGGCGGCCACGTAAGGTCGAGCGGCTGCCACTTGCCCCACACCACCGCTCCCGCCACCGCCGCGAATGCTGCCAGCCGCACCGTCCAGGCAAAGCCTCGCCAGGCCCAACCCGTAGGCAGCGCCCGACGGGCCGCCGGACCGAACCACGTCGCCAGTATCCCGCCGACGGCCGACCCGGCCGCTCCAAGCACCACATCCGTCGCCGACGCGTATCGCGTGAACATGAAAACCTGGAGCACCTCCAGCCCCAGCGCGTACGCCCCGCCGATGACGAGTGCCGCAGTCACCGGCGCACGAACCGCCGGCCGCCGGATCACCACCCAGTACCCGACCGGCACGTAGATCAACACCTTCGCCGCCAGCACCAGGTCCGGCGTCCGCGACCAGTCCGCCAGCGGCATCAGCACGATCCGGCCGTGTTCCCACCGGTTCGCCAATTCCTGGACCGACAGCACCACGTCGAACGGGAACAACTGGTACACCGCCAGGCCGACCACGTACGCAGCCGCCAAGTACCGGGCCACGTCGGCCGGCCGCGAGAGCGCCAGCAGCCGCCGCCACCACGCCGTCAGACCGCCGCCCACCGTCACCCACAGGCCGACGCCCACCGACGCGCCCGCGCACTCCGCCAGGATGTCGTTGAGCGAGACCGTCCGCGGCGGGAACCAGATCTGGGCAAACTCGACGCCGACAGCCAGTACGGCCGCCACCGCCACCGCCAGCAGCCCGATCAGCCCCAGCCCGCCGCGATCGTTCTCGCGCGTCAGCCAGCCCATGGCTGCGAACGTCAGGGGGATGAACAGCAGCAGGTTCGCCACCAGGTCGGCCCGGTGGCGCACGCCTAACGTCAGATAAGGCGTGTGCGTGAACGCCTGGAGCGCCTCCTCGAACGGCTGCGGCTTGTAGTCCAGCGGAACCAGCGACCCGTACACAATCATCGCCGCGTACGCGACCGTGACCACGGCGTAAACCCGGCCAGGATGGGCCGGCGCCGGGGCCGCCTCGGCGCCGGCCTTGTGCGCGCCGGCCGCAGACACCTCAGTCTCCGCCGTCGGCACCGCCGCTTCGTCGTCTGCCTCGACCTTCGGCCGCGACACGGCCCCAATGGCCTCGGCCAGACGCAGCCCCACCAGGTGACCGACCGCCAGGAGCACCACCGCCCCCGTCTGGACAGCCATCCACCGCACCAGAAGCACCGAAGACGAGACATCCGCCTCTCGTGCCCCTGCCAGCAGCATCCGGTACGGGGCACGCAGCCCGTCGGCCGCCACCATCGCGGGCTCCAGTCCCAACCGAAGCAGCACATACCCGAAGCCTGCCAGCGCCGCGGTCGCGATCAGCCCCACCACCACGGACGCCGGCCGTAACCGCCACACGGCATACCCCAGCCCCGCTCCGTTCAACCCCACCAAGGCCAACAGCGCCGCCAGCACCACGTGACCCGGCACAGGGGCCGTCCGAATCGGACCGGGCAGGGCGCCGCCGGTCAGCCAGCCCGCGAGCACCGCGTGCGCCAGGACCACCCACGGCACGCCCAGAAGGAGCAGGAAAAAGACGTAGTGCGAGGCCTCGCCGGTCCGAACCAGCCGGAGGCCCGTCACGACGCCGCTCGCCAGCGCCAACACCAGGGCCACATAGGAGAAAAGCAGGACCAGGTACAGCCCCTGGCCCGTCCACAGCGAGCCGATTGGCGGGTGAAGCATCGTCAGGCTGAACGCGGCCGCCGCCACGCCGCCGGCAATCGCCGCCCAGAGCGGAAGCCCCAGACCCAGCCGCGGCCGCTTCAGCAGCACCAGCCCGAGCACCAGCGCCGCCAGCCCCAGCCACACCGCAACACCCAGCACAATGGCCGCCGTGGCCAGCGGCTCACCGGCAACGAAGAGCCGGCGTACGGCTACGGGCGTGTCCGGCGAATCCAGCAGGCGCGCCAGGACAAACAGCAGGACCGCCGCCGCCAGAACCGCCAGGATGACCGGCCCCAGGGTTCTGCGGCGTCCGTCGCGGGATGTCGCCTCACGGTCCGCCATGCAGCCGATGCCCGATGAAAGACGTGTTCGCCGACGGTTTCCCCGCCGCGCGCTGTGCGGAGCCCTACAGCCCGGGACCCCGAGGCTCTACGATACCCCGCCACCGGCGTCCTGACAACACGCCAGTCACACGTTTGCCGAACGCTTCAAAGAGGGTGGCCCGAGGGGACCGTCCCTGGTATGCTGGTGGCGCAGAGGTGATCATCAGGAGCCGTCCATGGCACGTAAGGCACAAAGCGAAGCTGCGCCGGCCCCGTCGGCAGCCGCGGAGACAGAGCCCTCGGCGGAAGGCGCCGACGTCTTGGAAAACACGGTCGCCGTCCTCATGGCAGGCGGCATCGGCACGCGGTTCTGGCCGCTCAGCACGCCGCGCCGGCCCAAACAGTTTCTGACCGAATGGGCCGAACGCTCGCTCTTCATGATGACCGGCGAACGGGCCCGCGCGGTGGTGCCGCCCAACCGCATCCTGGTCATGACCAACACGGCTTTCCAGGAGAAGGCCCGGTCGCAGTCGCCCGACGTGCCGGCCGACAACATCCTGCTGGAGCCGTTGCGACGGGACACGGCCCCCGCCATCATCCTGGCGGCCCTGGTGGTCCAGCGACGTTGGCCGGGCGCCGTCATGCTCGTCTTTCCGTCCGACCATTTCATCGAGGACGAAGGCGGGTTCCACGAAACCATGGCGGCGGCCGTCCGACGGGCTCGCGAAGGCGGCCTGGGGACCATCGGTATTCGTCCAACCTGGCCCGCCACCGGCTATGGCTACCTGCGCGTGACCCGCACGCCGCAGGTCCTGGAGCCGACCCCCGTCGAGGAGTTCATCGAGAAGCCCGACCGTAAGACGGCGGAAAAGTACGTGCGCGGCGGTCGTTACGTGTGGAATGCCGGCATCTTCGCGTGGCAGGCATCGGTGTTTCTGGCGGCCGCCCGTCGGCACTTGCCCGACACGCACGACGCCTTGGCCGACCTCGTCGACGCCGACGGCCGACTGGCCGAGCCGGACCGGGTCCGGGCGGCGTTCGAGCAAGTCGAGGGCGTTTCGGTCGATATCGGCATCATGGAAAAGGCCGATGACGTATGGTGCGTGCCCGCCACGTTCCGCTGGGACGACGTGGGAGGCTGGCTGGCCGTCGAGCGCCTCATGGGACCCGAGGGGGACGGCAACCGCCTCCGCGGCCGCGTGTACCTGGACGCGACCACCGGGTGCACGGTCATCAGCAAGTCCGACCGACCGCTTGCCGTCGCGGGCATGAAAGACTGCGTCATCGTCCAGAGCGAGGACGGAACGCTGGTGTGTCACAAGTCCGCCACCGAAGACGTCAAGCGGATGATTCAACGTATCCTGGAAGACGAACAGGCAAGCGGCGAGAAGACCGGCGACGCGCAGGCTTAGACCTTGCCGGGCCACATCTCGATCCGCTGACAGTCCGGCGGCTCACTACCCGGAACCCCGGCGCGGAAGCCCCGCTCACTTCTTTCGTTTGCCGCTCCCGGGCAGTTTGCGGTCCCACGGATTGGCGGCTCGCGGCGTGTACTTGGGGCGGGCATCGTGGTCGGGCATCGAGTCGACGACGGCCTGGAACTTCGCCAGGGCCGACTTCGTCTCGGGCGTGTCGCGGCCGAGCAGGTTCTCCTTCTCGTCCGGATCGGCCTTCAGGTCGTGGAGGCGGATGATCTTGCCCTTGCTGTCGACCCACACCTTGAACCGCTTGTCGCGGATGACGCGCGTGGCGTAATCGGCCGTGCCGCGCACGCCGTCGGCATCCAGTTTCGCGGCGCCGTGACCGAGGGCCATGATCCACTCGCGCGGCGAATCGTCGGCCTTGCCCAGCAGCAGCGGCGCGATCGAGACGCCATCGACCGGCCAGTCGTCGGGCACCTTGGCACCGCCGAGTTCGGCGAACGTGGGCAGCAGGTCCGTGAAGTCCGTCAGGGCGTCGGTCACCACGCCCGCGGGCACCAGGCCAGGCCCGTTGACGATGAAAGGCTCGCAGACGCCGTTCTCGCTTTCCTTGGCCTTACCGCCGCGCACTTTCCGCCCGTTCAGCGTGCCCGTGATGCTGCCGCTCGTGCCGTTGTCGGTGCTGAAGATGATGACGGTGCGCCGGCGAATGCCGAGATCGTCCAGGGCCTTGGCGAGCCGGCCGACGAGTTTGTCGGTGTACCGGACCATGGCCTTGTGCTTGTCGAGTTTGCTCTGGGCTTTCGGCTCGTCGGGCGTATGCACCAGGGGCCCGTGTGTCAGGCACATGGGGAAATAGAGACACATCGGCTCGTCGCGGTTCTGCTCCATGAAGTCGATCAGAAAATCGGTGTAGATATCGGGCCCGAATTTGTCCTTGTACGTCCTGCTGCCCTCGCGCGTGTGGATGTAGGGGTCCCAGTACCGGTTGCCGCTGGGCCGGTTGCCACCTTCGGCCCCGGTCCACATGCACCAGTCGTCGAAGCCGTGTTTGGCCATGGCATCGGGTGTGACGCGGAAGTCGTTGATCTGCCACTTTCCCGCGGCGGCGGTGGCGTAGCCGGCCGTCTTCAGAATGCGCGCGAACGTGGTATGGCACGTCCAATCGAAGTAGCCGACGCCCCACCGCGGCACGTCCCAGTGGTTGACCCACCCGGTCCGCCACGGGTACCGGCCCGTGAGCAAGGTAACCCGGGTGGGGGTGCATTGCGGCATGGAGTAGGCGTTCTCGAACCGCATGCCGCCGGCGGCCAGGGCGTCGATGTTCGGCGTTTTGATATCCTCGGCCCCGTAACAACTGACCCACTCTTTGCCGAGATCGTCCACCATGATGAAAAGGATATTGGGTTTGCCGCCCGGGCCGGCGGCGCGGGCGCTTGGCCCGGCCGTCAGACCGAAAAGGGGCGCCGCCAAGGCGCTGCCGCCCAGCGTCTGAAGGAATCGTCGACGGTTCACCGGATCTCCTTTCCTGCGGATGCGTTCGATGTCGAAACCGACTTCGCCTCCCCCCTTTTTCCGCCCAGGCAGAGCACCTTGCCGGCGGTCGTCACCAGGTACAGCCGGCCGCGGGCCGCGATAAGGCCGTCGAAGACCGGCGGCGCGTCCAACGGGTACTCGCTCAGGCGCGTCCCATCCGCCGACGACAGGACCCACAACAGCGACCGGTCCGGCGCGGGCACCGGCGACCCCTCGGGCACGGCAACGGCCACGGCGTCCTCCCACCCGGCCGCGAACAGCGTATCGCCCGCCAGCACCAGGCCGCGGACCTGGAGCAACAGGTCCTGCTTCCACGTGTCGCCGGCGTCGGGTTGGAGGTTCTTGGTGCCCCTGCCCACCTTGCCGGGCCGGACCGCGTTCGCCTGCGCACGGAGCCATACGCCGATCGGGAACTGTTCCGGCTGGAACCGCGCGTACTTCTGGTGCAGGTGGCCCTCGTGTGTGGGGGGCCACATCGACCGGGTGTGCTTCAGGACCGTGTACGGCGACTGGACGGCGTACGCCTGACGGTCGTTGAACACGATGAGTTTGCCCGTCACTCCGCCGGCCCGGCTGTTGGCGCCGCCGTTGACCGAGTGCCGGCCCATCGAGGAGATCCTGCCCGGATACCCCAGGTGCCAGACCTGCCGGTGGAACCACGAGCCTTCCAGCAGCCCGTCGGACGCGAATAGCGTCCCCACGTGGGCCGGCTCCTGCTGCCGGAGCGACCGGTCAAACTGCACCTGGCGCATCGTGATGAACCGGCCGTCGCTGACCAGCACGTCGGCCAGCGCGCCGGTCGACCCGGCCTTGCCGGGTTCGGCGGGGTCGGCGGACAGGCGGGCCTCGCAGCGATTGCGGCCGGAGCGGACGTCCAGGCCGACCAGGTAGATTCCGCCATCCATATACGTGGATCGTCCCGCCTCCGCATAGGCCGTGCCGTCGAGCACCAGGATGCTGCCGTGCACCGGCCAGACCGACTCGAGCCGACCGTCGGCTCCAACGCGCCGGTCCACGGGCCCCACGCGGTATCGCCACGCCAGCCGACCGTCGGCCGCGTCGACCGCGTACACACAGCCGTCGCCCGAGCCGAAAAGGGCCAAGCCCTCCGTTACCGTTGGCGGCGAATCGACGGGGCCGCCGGCGGCAAACTCCCAGACGGTCCGGCCCGACTCGGCATCCAGACAATACACGGTGTAGCGCTCGGGCGCCGCCACGTAGAGCCTGCCTGCCGCCACGACGGGCGCGGTGAGCCGGCCGCCGAGGTCGGCCCGCCATCGCTCGGCCAGGTCCTTCGGCACCGCGGTGGGCGTGGCCCCGCTTCGGCTGGGGTCGTGCCGGAACGTGGGCCAGTCCTGGGGGTCCGCCGGCGAGAGGGGCGGGCTCCAGCGAGCGCCCTTCGGCTTCGTTTCGTCCGCCGCCGGCCCCGCTGAGGCCGACGCCGGCCGAGCCTCGCCGGCCACATACGCCGGGCCGGTCTCGAACCGCGTCTCCTCCTCCACAGGCGCTCCGTCCAGGCTGCTCCCCGCGCTGAGCGCCAGCAGACCGTTAACCTTAACGTAGTTGAAACACCGACACGGGTCCGGCGGTGCGTAGACCAGGCCGTTGCACGGCAGGACGCCGTACTGGCATTCGCCGCGGACCCACCAGTTCCGGACGTGGTTCTGACTGTGGACGTCGACGAACTCCAGGCCCCGCCGGCTGCAGACCAGGTAATTCTCGGTAGCCTTGTTGCGGTAGCAGCGATGGTGATGGCCGCCAGGCCACACCTCCGACTTCTTCAGCCGCTTCTTCACGTCGCCGGTCCGCAGGTCCATGCCCCAGAACTCGGTGCCGCCGTTGCCCAGGTAGTGCGCCGCGTGGTACTCCTTGCCGCGCGTCGACCGGTCCGATGGGTTCATCACGGCCGCGGTACCCGGCAGTACCCACACCAGGCCGTCGACCACGAACATGTCGGCGGGCGAGGCGAAACCCAAGGAGCCCCTGTCGTATTTCCACATCTCGGCGCCATCCTCGGCCGAAAACGCCACCATCCGGTCGGCCGACAGGCAGACCACCACGCCGTCGGCGGCGATCACCGTCGGCGCGTAGTTCCGCAGAAACAGGCCCTTGGTCGGGAACGGCGCACTCCATCGCGGCTGCCCCGACGCCAGGTCCAGGCACCACAGGTGTTCGTGGTCGAGATAGAACACGCGGTCACCCCGGGCAGAGAGCGACAGCGGAACCAGCCAGCCGAGGCTTTCGTCCGTCCGCCGCCACAGGGCTTCGCCGGTGTCGGCCCGGTAGGCCGCGATGGTCTTGGCGGCCTCGGGCTTGCGCTCGACCGAGTGCTGCCAGTAGTTCCATACCTCGGGAGCCTGGCGATTGAACAGCGCGGGATCGCCGACGACGGCCAGCAGCACACCGTCGTGAACGATGATTTCCTCGGTGTTCTCCGAGCCGCGGAACGTCCGCAGCGTGCGCCCGGTGGCGGCATCGAGGGCCGAGACCGGGGCGTCCAGCCCCAGCGTGGCGTACACGCGGTCGCCCACCGACACCAGTCGCCGCGTCAGGTGCGCGGGGCCGGAGCGAAAATAATGCAGATGCGTAATCCACGTGGGGATCTCGCGTTTCCACAACAGGACGCCGCTGAACGCGTCGCGGGCGATGAGCCGCCACGCCGCCGGCCGATGCATCAGCGACGTGGCGCCTTCGTCGAAGATGTAGAACAGCCGGCCGGCGCTCGACGTCATCGCGCTCAGGCTGGCCAGGGCATCGTGATCCCGGTCGTGCTGCGGACCGGCCGTCCACCTCAGGTGCCGGGGCGGGCCGATGCGCGTGTCGGCCGCCACGGCATTGCCGTCCGGGCCGTGCAGGTAGTGTGTCCACTCGTCGATATCGTCGGGACGCGGCTTGACGCGCCTGGACCACTGCCCGTCGTCGCCGCGGACGTACGCCGCCCCGCCGGGCGCCAGGACACGCATCACCTCGCCCATCGGTACGCCCCCGGCGTCCTCGACCACCACCAGGCGCACCAGGCCGTCGACGTACGGCAGCCGCGGACCCGTCAGCCGTTCCGCCGACACCGCGCCGTACAGGCCCAGCGACCGGATGTGCGCCCGGGCCTGGGCCACATCGGCGGCGTCAGCGTCAAGACCGTGGACCAGGTAGGCATCGCCGGCGTGGAGGGCGGCCGTCAGCCGCCCGTCGCCGCAGCCGAGGTGCACCACGAGGCCACCCGCGACGCCCGTGGCATCGAGAATGCCGCCGGCCTGGGCGGCGGCGTCCGCCTCGGCCCCGGACGCGAGGTGGGGTCCTGTCAGACCGGCAGCGGCAAACAGTGCCGCGCAGCCAATCAGTCGTGCAAGAAGGCGGCAAACGAACCTGGGCATGACGGTTCCACCTTAAAGAGACCCCGGAAGGCGGTGGCGGCGCAGCGCAGCCCCGCGATGGGATTTTACGATAACGGAGCCGGTCTGTCCACTGCTGCGCCCGCGCGGCGGGGGCGGCCATTTTCGCTGACGCGGCCAGCCCGGCGCCGTACAATCGCCGTCGCACGCTCCGGTCGGAGACACTTGCCGACCCGTCCGACGAACCGTCATGAGGAGGCCCGGACCATGACCGCGACCCGTAGCATCGGCCTTGGTGCCGCGCTCGGCGCCATCCTTTGCCTGGTAACCGCGTGCGTGCCCGCGCGCGACATTGCGTCGGAAACGCCGACCGCTGTGCCCGACGCCCCTGCCGCTTCACCTGTCGCCTCGCCGGCCGAGAAGCCGGGCGCGGAGGCCTACGCCAGGGCCGTCACATCCGACGGCAGCCTGGCGGCCTACTGGCGGATGGAGGGCGACCTGGCCGACCATCTCCAGGCCGCTGCGGGCACGCTCCAGGGCGGCGAGGCAACGTTCGTCGCCGGTCCGGCCGGCGGCAAGGCGCTCGCCCTGGCGAAGGGGCAATTCGTCACCGTCGGCAAGGCCCCACACCTGGATCTGCCGACAAGCACCGTGGAACTGCTGTTCCGTCTCGACGCCAAACCCGCCGAACCGTACAACCCGTGCCTCATCGCGAAGCGGGCTGTCAGCCGCGAGACACGGTTCAGCGTCCACGTGCGGCGCGATCTCCGCCAGATGGCCGTCTGGAACGGACACGAGGTCCTCTGGGCCGACGTGCCGGAGCCGCCCCTGAAGGTCGGCCAGTGGCATCACCTGGCCGTCGTGGACGGCGACGCCGGCATTGCCATGTACCTGGACGGCGTGAGGTTCGGCACGTGGCCCAGGGGCGGCTTCAACGACCAGGCCAAGGGGCTCCCGCTGCAACTCGGCGCGTCGCAGCCCAACGGCCACGAACAGTGCCGGTGCACGCTGGACGAGGTGGCGATCTTCGGCCGGCCGCTTTCCGAGAAGGAAATTGCGGCGCACGTGGCCGCCCTCGGCTGGGCCGACCGCCGCGAGGCCCTGCTCCGCGACGCCCGCGCCCGGGCCGAGGCGGAGCACGCCCGCGCCGAAGCCCAAGCCCGCCGGCACAAGGAGATCGTCGCCGACCTGCTCGCCGACCCGGCGCTCCTGGCACCCGGCAAGACGCGGGTATACGAGGACGCGCACCTGACGGCCGTCAGCCTGCCGCTCGGGGGCATGGGCGGAGGGTGCGTCCAGATCAACGGCCGGGCCGACCTCCACATCTGGCAGATCTTCAACAACTTCGAGCCCATCGACGTGCCGAACAGTTTCTTCGCCGTCCGCGCGAAGGCCGCCGGCGGCAAACCGGTCGTCCGGGCGGCCCAGACGTCGGCGGAAGGGCCGTTCGCCGCCCTGGACGGCCTGGCGTTCCGCGGCGAGTTCCCGTTCGGCTGGTTCGATTTCACCGACGCCGCCCTGCCCGTTCGCCTGTCGCTTGAGACGTGGAGCCCGCTGGTGCCGATGGACGCGAAGGCCTCGGCCATGCCGTGCGCAGTCTTCACGTTTACGGTCGAGAACCCGGGCGACGCCCCCGCCGAGGTCGCCCTGCTGGGTGCCCAGCGGAACGTGGCCGGCTACGGCGCGTTCGGCGGCAACCGCAACGAGGTCCTTTCGCAAGACGGCCGGACGGTCCTCCACCTGGCCGGCGGGCCTGCGAGCGGCCCCACGGCGGGCGACGTGGCCCTGACGATCCGCGGGGCCGAGGCCACCGCCACGGCGTCCTGGGCCTCGCTCGACGCCCTTCACGCCGACTTCGCCGACGACGGCCGGCTGGCCGGCCCCGCCAAGGCCGGGCCGAGCCCGAAGGGCGAGACGCTCGACGGCGCCCTGGCCGCCGCCGTCACGCTCGCCCCCGGCGAGAAGAAGACCGTGACGTTCACGCTGTCGTGGCACTTCCCGGACGGCACGTCGGGCGGCGGTCGCGGGGGCTGGGTCCATCGCGGACGGATGTACGCCATCTGGTGGCCCGACGCCCTGGGCGTGGCGCGCGACCTCGACGCGCACCTGGCCGACCTTGCCGCCCGGACACGTACGTATCACGATGCGTTTTACGAGACGAACCTGCCGCATTGGCTTTGCGACCGCATCAGCAGCCAGGTGGCGGTGCTCAAGAGCCCCACGGTCTTCTGGACGGGCGACGGCTACGTCGGCGGCTGGGAAGGCTGCTCGCTGTCACACGGCTGCTGTCCCGGCAACTGCGCGCATGTGTGGCACTACGCGCAGGCGCACGCGCGCCTGTTTCCCGAGATCGGTCGGCGCATGCGCGAGCAGGCGCTCGGCGCCATGAGCAAGACGGGCGGCATCCCGTTCCGCCAGCCCGCCGGCAGGGTCGCCTGCGACGGCCAGTGCGGCGAAATCCTCGGCGCCTACCGCGAACACCTGTGCAGCGCCGACGGCACCTGGCTCCGCGAACACTGGCCCGCCATCCGCAAGGCCATGGACTTCGTCATTGCCACCTGGGACCAGGACGAGGACGGCGTGCTCCACGGCCAGCAGCACAACACGCTGGACGCCGAACTCAGCGGCAGCAGCACCTGGCTGGGGTCGCTGTACCTGGCGGCGCTGGCGGCCTCGGAGAAGATGGCCCGCCTCGAGGACCAGCCCAACGTGGCCGACCGGTATCGCGCCATCCGCCTGTCCGGGGCCGAGAAACAAAACACCACGCTCTGGAACGGCGAGTACTACATCCAGGTTCCCGACCAGCCGCCTGGCCAACTCAAGGGCGAAAACTACCTGACCGGGTGCCAGATCGACCAGGTCCTGGGCCAATGGTGGGCCCACCAACTGGACCTGGGGTGGCTGTACCCGCCCGAGCGGGTACGGACGGCGCTGGATTCGCTCTTCCGCCACAACTTCCGCACCGACTTCGTCGGCATCAAGACGTACACCACGGGGTCGCCGGCGCGCGGCCAGCCGCGCAAGTTCGTCCACGACGACGACCACGGCCTGCTCATGACCACCTGGCCGAACGGAGGCCGGCCGCCGCTCGGCAAGGCGCTCCGCTTCGCCGATGAGGTCATGACCGGCTTCGAGTACAGCGCCGCCGCGGCCATGATCGCCAGCGGCCTGACGGAGAAGGGGTTCGTCGTCACCCAGGCCGTGGCCGACCGCTACGACGGCCGGCTGCGGACCGGCCTGCACGAGCGCGTCTGCTGGGGCTACAGCGGGAACCCGTTCGGCGACGACGAGTGCGGCAAGTTCTACAGCCGGGCCATGAGCGTGTGGTCCATCCTCCTGGCATGCCAGGGATTCGTGTACGACGGTCCGGCCGGCCGCATCGGGTTCCAGCCGTGCTGGAAGCCGGACGACCACCGCTCGTTCTTCACGGGGGCCGAGGGCTTCGGCGTGTTCACCCAGACGCGCACCGCCGAGGCGCAGACGGAGCGCCTGGACCTTCGCCACGGCTCGCTGCGCGTGAAGGACCTTGTGTTCGAAACACCCGAAGGCGCCGAAGCCGCCGGCGTGGCCGTCACCGTGGCCGGCGCAAAGGTGGCGGCGGCGTACAAGATGGACGGCCGCGATGTGTGCGTCACCCTCGCCGAACCGGCAACGCTGAAGGCCGGGACGACGCTCGAGGCGACCATCACGCTGGCGAAATAGACGCCGGTTACCGGGCCGGGCCGAAGCAGCGGAGGCAGCCGTCGACCGTGGCGAGGAACAGCCGGCCACCCGCCGCCGCCATGCCATCCCAGACGGGGGCGGCGTCGAGTTTGACCTCGGCCAGTTTGCTGCCGTCCTTGGCGGAGGCGGCCCACAGGACGCCGCCCAGTTTCCCCTCGTAGGCGGCCACATATTTGGCGGCCGCGTGATCGGGCGGGAAGTAGGCGGGTGTACCGGCCACGAACACCACGTCGCCCGCCAGGACCATGGCCTTGCCCGTCAGCGGGATGGCGGTGTTCCACCGGCTGTCGCCCTGGCGGGGCGTCTTGCCCTTGCCTTTCTTGCCCTTGGCGCCCCGCCCGACATCGCCTCTGCCCTCCGCCGCGCAGGCCACCAGCCGGTACCCGCTGACGCGCGGATCGAAGTACGAGTGCCGGTGCACGGGGAATCCCTGAACCATGTAGCAGTCGGTCCCGTCGGTCGCGAGGACGTCGCCGTTGGGCTCGCGCACGACAGTCCGGGGACCCAGCCGACCCAGGAAGGCGGTGCTGATCTTCCAGTACGTCCGGTGCTGGGGCTCGGAGTCCAGGAACCCGGCCGACGCGATGACGTGCCGGCCGGGCGAAGCGGCGTCGCTCAGATCCGGCTTCAGCGCCTTGTGGCGCAGGTACAGCAGCCGACCGTCGGCGACGAAAACGTCGGCCTTGAACGCCTCGCCGTCGGCCTTGGGGAACCCCGACTTCGCGTCGAACGGACCGTAGATACGGCGGCGATGGACCACCTCGCCGGTCCCCGCCTTCACGCCGTACAGGACGATGCCGCCGTCCAGGAACGAACTGCGCCCGGCGGCAAAGTAGACCACGCCGTTCAGCACCAGGACGCTGCCGCTGACCGGCCAGGCCGACTCCAGTTGGCCGTGGGCGCCGATGAGCCGATCCGGCAGGTCCTTGAAGCGCCACGCCAAGGCGCCGTCGGATGCCCGCACGGCATGGACCCAGCCGTCGCGCGAGCCGAACAACACGAGCCCGCCATAGACCGTGGGCGGCGAATCGACCCGCCCGCCCGCCGTGTACGCCCACACGGGCTGGCCGGTGTCGGCGTCGAGCGCGTGCACCGCGTGGGCGTCGACCTCGGCGACGAACACCTTCCCGTCCGCCACGACCGGTGCGCTGGTGGCCGTACGGAACGGCGTCTTCCAGAGCGGCGCGAGGCGCGGCGGCACCTCGGCGGCGGTAGCCCCGCCGCGGCTGCCGTCGTGGCGATAGGTGGGCCAATCGGAAGCCTCAGATTTCGGGTTCGACCCAGAGGCTCTCGCCGGCCCGCCCGCCGCGCCGTACGCCGGTCCCTTGACCAGCCGCACGCTCGCCTCCACCGGCACGTCCTGCCCGGGCGACTCAAGGCCCGGCTCGGGCGCGTAGGCGTTGAAGCCGACGACCATGCAGTCGATGCTGCACTGGCACGAGTACGGCGGCGCGTACAGCAGCCCGTTGGCCGGCAGGACACCCATACCGCATGTCCCGCGCGTCCAATGGTGCGGAAACTCCTTGCCGCCGTCCAGCGCAACGAAGTCGGCTCCGCCCGTCTTGCTGTTGATGTAGAAGCGGTCGGTGATGAAGTTGCGGTAGCAGCGGTCGTGGCCCATCGGCCCGGTCATCCGCTGCCGGATGACGTCACCCTTTCGACCGGTCTTGGGGTCGTAGGCGGTGGGCGGCCCCGCCCCGCCGGTCCAGACGGCGCCGGCAGCCAAGAAGAGGTCGGCCGGTTTCTCGTAGCACGACGCGATGGGCGCCTCCCACATCTTCGAGCCGTCGGCCAGAGCATAGACGCACAGGGTCTTCCCCTCCTGGGCGTAAACGGCATCGTCGCCGAGGACCACGGTGTTGGCCTCGGTGCCGTCGCCGCCGCGGATCGGCTTCTTGACGTCCCATCGCACGGCGCCCGTCTTCGGGTCCAGGCAAACCAGGCCCCGGCCCGTCTGGTAGACGGCATTCTGGCCGCGGGCAGCCAGCGAGCATCCCGTATACCCATGGATGTCCTTGATGCGCCACAGTTCGCGGCCCGAAGCCGCCTCGACCGCCGCGATGGCACACGTGGGGTCGGCCTTGTCGGGCGTCTCGGCCGCGTAGGCGCCGCGCCAGCCCGTGCCATCGAACGGCGCTTTCGGGTCGGACCCGCCCGTGCTCACCCCCTTGCCGGAGTAGGTCTTGACGATGTTGTATCGGGCGGCGTTCATGCGATCGCCGATGACGAGGTACAGCACGCCGTCGGCGAGCGCCAGTTCCTGCGTCCGCTCGGTGCCGGCGTACGTCCGGAGGACCTTGCCTGTCGCCGCCTCGAATGCCGTCACCGGGGCCGACAGGCCGGGCGTCGCGTACACGATATCGCCGGTCGCCACCAGGCGCCGCTGCAACTGCATGGCGATATCCTTGATGTAACGCGTAACGGGCTCCCAGTCAGCCAACTCGCGCTGCCACAGCACCAGACCGTTGAAGGCCCCGCGCGCGACCAGCGCGAAGCGGCCCGGCAGGAACGGGTTCTCGGGCGTGGCCCGGTCCTCGACGGTGAACAGCCGGCCCCCTGCCGTCACCATGCTGACGACCGTGGAAATGGCCATGTGCGACCGGCTCCACGATGGGTCGGTCACCCACTGAAGATGGCGCGGGGGGCCGACCACGGCGTCGTGGGCGACGGCGTTGTTGTCGGCCCCGTGGAGGTACTGCGGCCAGTCATCGATGTCGTCCGGCCGCGGCTTAACGGTCTTCTTGCCACCGATATACGCCACGCCTTCCGGCGCGAGGACCCGCAGGACCTCCGCCATCGGCACGCCGCCGGGGTCTTCCGCCACGATCAGGTTCACCAGGTTGTCGACATGGGGCAGGCGTCTGCCGTCGAACACGTCGACCGAAACGGGCCCGTACAGGCCCCTCGCGGCGATCGTCTCGCGGGCCTTTGCCACGTTGTCCGCGTCCGTGTCCAGACCGTGGACGAGGTAGGCATCGCCGGCGCGGAGGGCAGCCGTCAGCCCTCCGTCTCCGCAGCCCACGTGGACTACCAGACCGCCCTGCACGTTCGCCGCCCGGAGGATGGCCCGGGCCTGGACCTGGGGCGACGCCTCGGCCGCCACAGCCGCACCGGCCATCGCCCACACGACCATCACCGCCACGGCCGCTTGTGCCGAACGCGTCGCCAGACGATTCGCCATCGTGTCTCTCCATTCCTGGTTCTGGGTGAGGCCTTCGACGTCAGGGCGCGGGTGCCATGCAGACGACCGACCCATCCTTCAAGGCCAGGTACAGGCGGCCGCCGGCTGCAATCATGCCGTCAAACACCGGGGGACTCTTCAACGCGTAGTCGGCCGCGGGCCTGCCGCTTTCGGCGGATACGGCGAGCAGACGGCCACCGCGATCGGCTTCCAGCGCCTCGGCGAGCGGCTCGGCGGCAGCCGGCTCGTGGGGAACCTCATCGGCCGCAACGGGCGGGCCGGCCACGAACAGCGTGTCGTGCGCCAACACCATCGCCCGGCCAAGCACGGGGACCGAACACGTCCACGCCGGACCGTTCGCCGCCGACTTCCCGGCTCCACGGCCGGCCGGCTTGCCCTGACTTCCGGCCAACGCCCGTCCGAAGAGACGATAGAACGTCCACCGGCCCTGTTGTCCTCCAATCGGGCCCCACACGCCCTCGGCATCGACGCCCACGTGGGCGCCGGGGGTATCGTACTGATTACGACCAAACCCGAAGACCCGCGAGCCGTCCGTGACCAGCAACCGTCCGGCCGGAACCTTCTGGCCGGCCTTGGGCCACCCGCTCCAGCCGCTCCGCATCGAGGTGCCGATCTGCCAGTAGGTGCGGTGCCACCAGGAGTCGTCCAGAAACCCCACCGAACTCCAGAGGTGCGCCACGTTGTCCTTCTGCCTGGCGAGATCCAGGCTGAAGCGGGCGCTGCGCAGGAAGACGGACTTGCCATCGCTGGCGAGCACGTCGGGCAGGTAGCCCCCGGAGGCGACGCCCGAGTCCCTCTTCTTCGGATCGGCCCGAAGTTCCTCGATCCGGATCGTTCGCCCCGTGGCCGCGTCCAGTTTGCAGAGCCGCATCCCGCCGTCGAGGTAACTGCTCCGCCCGGCCACGAAATAGGCGGCCCCGTCAACCACCAGAACGCTTCCGGAAACAGGCCAAGGCGATTCGAGTTGCCCATAGGCCACGAGGCGGCAATCGGCCGGAGCGGCACGGAACCGCCAGATGAGCGCGCCGTCGTCCAGCCGCACACAGTACACGCATCCGTCGGCCGAGCCGAACAGAACGCGGCCGCCGTCAATCGTGGGCGGCGAGTCGATGCGCGCGCCCGCCGTATACGTCCAGACGGGCCAGCCGGTGGCGGCGTCCAGGGCATGCACGCGGTGCGCCTCCGTTTCCGCCACCAGCAGCCGGCCCGCCGCAGCGACCGGGCTCGTGAGTCTGCCGCCCAGGTCCGCGGCCCAATCCACCTGCAGGCGGTCGGCGACGCGGGACGACGCCGTTCCGCTGCGGGCCGCGTCGTGACGGTACGTGGGCCAGGCATCCGAGGCCGCGCCCGAGGGCCCTGCCGGCGCTGACCCGTACGCGGGACCCCGTACCAGTTCGGGACGCGGGGCCGGCGCCTCGCCTGCGCCGCTGCTTCTCTCCGGCGCCAGGGCCGTGAAACCGCACTTAAGCAGGTCGCCGACGGAGCAGGCGCACGAATGGGGAGGACAGTACAGCAACCCGTTGGCGGGTAGAACGCCGTACTGGCAGATGCCGCGGACCCAGAAGTTGGCCACCATGCGGCCGGACTGGAGATCGACAAACTCCACGCCGCGACGGCCCAGAACCAGATACTCGGAGGTGGCCTTGGCCCGGTGACAGCGGGCATGGCCGATGCGGCCGAGGAGTTGCTGGTCCGACTCCCGACGCCGGCGGACTTCTCCGGTCTTCGGGTCGCGGGCCTCGGTAATGCCCGGGTCGTTCCCCCACGCGTACCGGCCGGTCCACAGCAGGCCGCCGCTGATCAGCACGTCGACGGGGGCATTGAACCCTTCGTAGGCGGGACAGGTCCACAGGCGTTCACCGGTCTCGGCGTTGAAGGCGATCAACTCGCCCTTGACCCCTTCGCCGCGGATGTACTCGTGATAGCCGCCGCTGGGGATCCACAGGATACCGCCCTCCTTCTCGGCGGCCGCGCGGTCGGCGGAGAAGACCATCCCGCCGTGGGCGACCAGCGTCGGCGCGGACCAGGCCAGCCGCTGCCGCTGGACCGGCCGGGGCGCGGTCCACCGCTGCTGGCCGGTGGCGGCGTCCAAGCAGATGACGGCATCCGCGTTCTGGAAGTAGACGCGCCCGGCGCAGGCCGCGAGCGTCGAGGGCATCGCGTCCTGCGCATACGGTTCGGTATTCGTCCACATCACGCGCCCGGAGCCGGCATCGACCGCCATCACGCGGGTTTCGTGGGCGGGCGGCGTGTAGCGCTCAAACGGAGGGACGTAATGAGGCTGACTGACGATCCGCTTCGCTTTCTCAGCCTGCCAGTCCTTCCGGGGCTCGCCGAGGACCAGCAGAAGCGTGCCGTTGTCGTATAGGATTTCTCTGGTCCCTTGGGTGCCCGCGTACGTTCGGACGGTTTCGCCCGTGGCGGCGTCGACGGCGGTGACCGGCTTCCCGTACCCCAGCGTAACGTAGACCCGGTCGCCGACCGCCACCAGCCGCCGGGCGATGTCCGCCGGCCCGCTCCGGAAGTCTCTCAGGTGGTATTCCCACGGCCCGACCTCGCGGTCCCACAACTTCACGCCGCTGAAGGCGTCCCGGGCGACCAGCCGCCACTGGGGGCGGGCGGCGACGAAGGCAATCGAACCCATATCGACGATATAAAACAGCCGGCCGCCGGCCGACACCGCGGCGGTCACGCTGGCCAGATGGTCGTGACTGCGCGCGAAACGCGGTTCGCTGATCCACTGCAACTGGCGGGGCGGTCCGACGGCCGAATCCTCGGCCACCGCGTTGTTGTCCGGACCATGCAGATAGTGGGTCCACTCGTCCAACGTCTCCGGCCGCGGCTTGACGGTCTTCTTGCCGCCGATATACGCCACGCCTTCCGGCGCGAGGATTCGAAGGACCTCCTCCATCGCCACACTGCCAAGGTCGTCCGCCACAACCAGGTTCACGAGGTTGTCGACGTAAGGCAGGTGCTTGCCGTCGAACACGTCGACCGAAACGGGCCCGTACAAGCCTTGCGCGGCAATCGTCTCCCGGGCCTTCGCCACGTTGTCCGCGTCGGTGTCCAGACCGTGGATCAGGTAGGCGTCGCCGGCGCGGAGGGCCGCCGTCAGCCGCCCGTCGCCGCAGCCCACGTGGATCACCAGGCCGCCCTGCACGCCCGCCGCCTGGAGGATGGCCCGGGCCTGCGCCTCGGGCGGCCCCTCGGCCGCGGTCGCTGCTGCGCTGCACACCAGGACCACCACGGCGACGGCAGCCGCCGACAGCCATGAAGCACGAATCATCCGGGCTCCTCCTCTACGGCTTCTTGTCCAGACACATGACCGTACCGTCCTCCAACGCCATGTACAGACGGCCGCCGGCAGACGATATGCCGTCGAAGACCGGCGGCGCAGGCAGCCGCTGCTCCTTCAGGAGCGCGCCATCCGCCGCCGTGCGGACCTGCAGGACGGCACCCGCCCGGCCGCGGAACGCCGCCAGCGGGTCGTCGGGGTCGACCACGTCGGGCGGTCCGGCCACGACGAGGCGGTCGCCCGTCAGGACCATGGCCCGCACGCGGACAGGAATCATCGTCTGCCACGTGGGCGGCTCGTAGCGGACATAGCCGGTGCCCTTTTCGGTCCCCTGGCCGCCGCGCCGGTGGCTGTCGCTGCGGGACCCCTTGGGCAACCATTCAATCATGCCACCGCCCTGGTCGCCTTTGGCACCTTTGCCGCCCTTAGCACCCTTGGCGGTTTTCAGGAACTCCGGCTCCGTGTCGTTGCTGTCGGCGAAGAGCAGGTACCCCTGGTCCTCGGGGAAGAACTTCGGGCTCCACTGGTGCCGGCGATAAAAGAACTTGACGGCATACGTGGATTTGTCGTCGAAGACGACCAGTTGCCCGCTCTTGGGGGCCTGCTGGGCGAAGTAGAAGCCGGGCCACCGCTTCGAGTACATCCAGTAGATGCGGTCGAAGTTGGTGTCGTCGAGGAACCCGCCGGTGGCGGCGAGGTGCGGCTCGCCCATGTCCAGTTCGCCCAAGCCGCTTTCGCGCGGGGCGGGCTGGCGTTTCAGGCGGGCGTCATACTTGATGCGCATCATGTACAGATTCTTTTTGGCGTCGCTGACGAGCAGGTCCGACAGCGCCCCCTCCATGGCGAACGGGCGGTCCACGTCTTTGCGGATGTCGGGCCACGGGCCGTCCAGCACGTGGTGGTAGAGCGGGCGGCCGGTCCTGGCGTCCAGGCCGTACACGACGATGCCGCCGTCGAGGAACGACGACCGACCCGCCGCACAGTAAACCACGCCGTCCTGAACCAGCACGCTGCCCTCGACCGGCCACAGCGACTCCACCTGCTCGAACGAAACGGTCCGCACGTCGGCCGGCGCCGCCCGGAACCGCCACGCCAGGGCGCCGTCGCTTGCGCGCAGGGCATAGACGTAACCGTCCCGGCAGCCGAACAGGACCAGTCCCTCGTGGACCGTCGGGGACGAATCGACCCGGCCGCCCGCCACGAACCGCCAGACCTCCGCGCCCGTCTCGGCGCTCAGGCACCGGACCGCGTGGGCATCCTTCTCGGCCACCCACAGGCGGTCGCCGACGACGACCGGCTGCGTGGCCGGCGACGCCAGCCGAACCTGCCAGCGGGCGGCCAGGTCGGCCGGTACAGCCGTCGGCGCGGACCCGCTGCGCATCGTGTCGCGGCGATACATGGGCCAATCGCCGGTCGCCGCCTCGGCCCCATCGGCTTTGCCGAATGCCGGGCCCTTCTCCAGCGCCGTCGGCGGCGACGGCCTGACCGTCCGGGCCGGCTCCGACGCCAGCGCCAGGTACCCCGTCACCAGCGCCCCCGGATAGCAGAAGCACTGGCTTGGCGGGACGTAGAAGAGGCCGTTGGCCGGGGTGCCGCCCGTGAAGCACGGCGTCCGGAGCCAGTCGTTCCGCATGTGGCCGGTGCCGCGCAGGTCTACGAACTCGGCCCCGCGCTTGTTCTGGATGACGTAACGGACCGTGGCCTTGCCGCGCAGGCACCGTCGATGATGGCCGGGCGTGACCAGGTTGAACAGGTCGACATGCTTCGCTTCCCGGCCGGTGGCCAGGTCCAGCCCGTCCTGCGACAGGCCGCACCAGACCGTGCCGTCAATGACGAAGACCTCCGTGGGCTGCGTGCATGCCGCCGAGATGGGTGTAAAGCCCGCGTGCTCCCACCGCACACGGCCGTCGGCAAGGTTGAGGGCCGTCAGTTTCCCCTTCCTCCCCGTGCCGCGGTGATGGAGGACGGTGCCGTCGCGGACGACCAGGCAACTGAGGCCGGCCTGAATGGCATTGACGCGGTTCTCGGTCCGCCATGCCTCGGCGCCCGTGCGCGCGTCGAGGCACACGATCTGCTCGAGGTTGTGGTAGACGACGCGGCCGTCGCGGGCGGCCAGCGTGTACGGCGCCAGCCGGGCGTCCTCCTTGCGCCAGAGGACCTTGCCGGTGCGGACGTCGACGGCCACGAGCGAATTCTTCAGGCTCCCCGGTCCGATCTTCTGGGTTGCTCCAGGCGACCGTTCCGTCACGAGGACCGCCAACAGGATGCCGTCGGCCAGAACCATCTCGTCGGTGCCCTCGGTGCCCGCCAGGGCGGGCGTCAGAATCTTCCCCGTGGCCGCATCGAGCACCGACACCGGCGAATCCAGAAACTGGAGCGTGACGTAGACGCGGTCGCCCCGGGCAATCAGCCGCCGCGCGATGGTGTGGTGCATGTTCCAGCGGTTGCCCTGGCCCGTGCCGTACTTGGTATCCCATTTCCGGAGCGGCACGTCCCACAGCAGTTTGCCATTGAAGGCGTCGCGGGCAATGAGATGGCAATCCTGCGGCAGTTTCTCGTAGACGCCGGTGGGTCCCTCGTCGAAGATCGTGAAGATGCGGCCGCCGCTGGTCACCACCGACTGGACGCTCGTGGGGAACTCGTGGCTCCGGCAGTGGCGCGGCCCGGCCACCCAGCGCAGCGCCCGCGGCGGCCCGACCTGCTCGTCCTCGGCCACGGCGTTGCCGCCGGAATCGTGAAGGAAGTGCGTCCATTCGTCGATACTATCCGGCCGGGGCTTCACGGTCTTCTTGCCGCCGATCATCGCCACGCCTTCCGGCGCCAGGACGCGAAGGACCTCCGCCATCGGCACGCCGCCCAGGTCCTCGACCACGAGGAGAGTGACCAGGTTGTCCACGTACGGCAAGCGTTTACCGTCGAATCGGTCGACCGACACCTTGCCGGTCAGGCCTGCCGCGGCAATCGTCTCGCGGGCCTTCGCGACGACGGCCGGATCGGCATCGAGGCCGTGCACCACGTACGCGTCGCCCGCATGGAGGGCAGCCGTCAGGCGCCCGTCGCCGCAGCCGACGTGAACCACCAGGCCGCCCTGGACGCCCGTCTCCTGGAGGATGGCGGGGGCTCGTGTTTCCGGCGACCCCGCGGCCGCGTGGACGCATGCGCTACCTGCGAGAACCACGGCCAGTACGGTCAACGTGAACAGCCAGCCGGTACGGGTCATCGGGTATTCTCCTTTACTCTTTCCCAGCGAAACAGCGCACTTTGCCGTCGGTCGTCACCATGTAGAGCCGGCCGGCGGCGGCAATCAGGCCGTCGAAGACGGGCGGGGCGTCCAGGCGCTGCTCGGCCAGCGTGGCGCCGTCGGCTGCCGAGACGCTCCGCAGCACGGCGCCCGCCCGGCCCTCGAACGCGGCCATCGGGTCGGCCCGGTCGAGCACGTCAGGCGGTCCGGCCACGAACAGGCGCTCGCCCGCCAGGACCATGGCGCGGATGCGGATGGGCGTCCACGCGAACCACACGGGCGGCTTCTCGCGCTCGAACCCCCACCCCTTCGGCGTGCCGCGCGTCGTCGCATCCATCACGGGTTCGCTATCGTTGTCGTCGGCGTAGAGCAGATAGCCTCTCGACGCGGGCGTGAAAAGCGGGCTCTGCAGGTTCCGCGACGGGTACGCCTGCACCGCATAGGTCCGCTCCGGGCCGACCACCAGCAACTGGCCGGTCTTGGCTCCACGGTGCGCCAGATAGAAACCCGGCCAGGTGATCGAGTACATCCAGAACGTGCGGTTGTACCACGCGTCGTCCAGGAAGCCGGCGGTGGAGAAGACGTGCCGGCCGAAGGCGCGGTCCCCCAGGTTCCACGCGCCGTGGGTTTCCTTCAACTGCGCGACGAGGCCCTTCTGCGTGCGTTCGAGCCACTGGCGCTGATGCGTCTCGTAGTCCGCCTTCGGGTTCTCGTCGGCGTCGGTGTACGGTCTTCCCGCCACGCGAAAGGCATCATCCGGGGCGTCGTGCCCGGGCATGACGTAGGGGACGGGCTGCGGAGCCAGTTCGCGGTCGAACGCATACTGCATCATGTAGATCTTTCCGCCCTCGCTCACGAGGACGTCCGCCAGCGCGCCTTCCATGTGGTACGCCGGGACGAACGGCTTGCCCTCGGCGTCGCGGCGGGTGGGCGAGGCCGTGTCGAGCCGGGCCTCGTGGACCGCCCGGCCCGTCGCCGAGTCGAGCGCGAACAGCCGGATGCCGCCGTCCAGATACGTCGACCGCCCCGCCTCGCCGTACAGCAGCCCGCCCTCGAACAGCAGGCTTCCGTGCACCGGCCACGGGCTCTGCAAATGGCCGTTGACGACCACCCGGCGGTCCGACGGTACCGGCCGGAATCTCCACGCGAGGGCCCCGTCGGCGGCGCGGAGGGCGTATACGCAGCCGTCGGTGCAGCCGAACGCCACCACGTCGCCGCAGACCGTGGGCGGACTGTCGATCGGTCCGCCCGCCGTGAACCGCCACGCGACCGAGCCGTCGCCCGCGCTCAGGGCGTACAGGGTGTGCCGGTCCGTCGCCGCCACGTAGAGCCGGCCGCCCGCCAGGACGGGTGCGGTCAGCCGGCCACCGAGGTCCGCGGTCCACCGGGCAGCCACCTTGGCCGCGACGGTGCCGGCCGCGGCGCCGGTGCGGCGGCCATCGTGGCGATAAGTGGGCCAATCCCCCTCGGAGATTTCAGACGACGCCGCGGTCTCGCCGTACGCCGGGCCCTTGGCCAACCGCTCCACACCGGCGGCCTCGGCGGGGTCCGCGCCCTCCGCCGCCGGCGCCAGGGCGTTGAAGCCCGGCACCTTCACCCCCGGGAAGCAGAAGCACGGGTCCGGCGGCGCGTACAGCAGACCGTTGGCCGGCACGATGCCGTACGTGCACGGGCCGCGGATCCAGTCGTTCTCGGCGTGCGGGCCGCCCGTCAGGCTGATGAACTCGATGCCGCGCCACTGGGTGATGATATAGCGCTCCGTGGCCTTGCCGCGATAGCACCGCAGGTGGTGGCCGGGCGTCTGGACACTCGTGGGGTCGACCGTCTTGGCGGGTTCGCCGGTGGCCAAGTCGTAGCCGACGATGTCGCTTCCTGCGGCCCGCCACACGCAGCCGCCGGCAACGAAGACCTCGTGGCTGCGCATCGAGTGGCCGCCGCCCGGCGCCTTCCAACGCACCTCGCCGGTCTCGGCCGACCGGGCAACCACGCCGGCGCCGTTGGCCTGGAGGACGGTGTCGCCGTGCAGGATGAACGTTGCCTGGCCGGCCCGCCGACCTTTGGCGTCGGTGGCCGGCTGCCGCCACTGTTCCTTGCCGTCGGCCAGACCCAGGCAGACGATCTCCTTGCCGGTGCTGAAGATGGCGCGGCCGGCGTCGGCGGCTAGGGACTGGCCATCGAACGCCGGGGCGGGCGCGCTCCAGCGGATGGCACCGCTTGCGGCATCGATAGCCACGACGGCCCTGTCGCCCTTGCCCCGCGCCAGGTACGCGAGCAGGGTGCCTTCCAGGAGGAGCAGTTCCTGGGCCGAGTCGGTGCCCTCGATCTCGCGCAGCGTCTGGCCGGTGGCCGGGTCGAGCACCGAGACGCCGGCGTCGTGGCTGAAGGTCATGTACAGCCGGTCTCCGTCGGTGACCAGTCGGCAGGCCACGCTGGGCGGCTGGTTCCGCAGGGCGGTGCTTTTCCATTCGCCCCCGCGCCACTGGGGCAGCGGGCGCTTCCAGAGAAGGACGCCGTTGAAGGCATCGCGGGCAATCAGGGTCCAGCGTTCCGGCAGCCGCGAATCGGTGACGCCCGTCAGTCCCTCGTCGAAGACGTAGAAGATGCGTCCGCCGCCGGTCACCATGGCGGCGAAAGAGGAGATGAACTCGTGGCTCCGGCACCACCGGGGCCCGGCCCACCACTGGAGCCGGCGCGGCGGGCCGACCACGGCGTCCTTCGCCACCGGGTTGTTGTCCGGTCCATGCAGGTAGTGGGTCCACTCGTCAATGTCCGCGGGCCGCGGCTTGACGGTCTTCTTCCACCCGCCGCCGGCCTTGACGTAGGCCATGCCCGCAGGCGCCAGGACACGCAGGACCTCGTCCATCGGCACGCGGCCCAGGTCCTCGGCCACCACCAAGTTGACGAGGTTATCGACGTAGGGAAGATGCGTCCCGTCGAACGCGTCCACCGACACGGTGCCGTACAGCCCTTTCGCGGCGATCGTCTCGCGCGCCTTCGCAACGGCCGCCGGGTCGGCGTCGAGGCCGTGGACCAGGTAGGCGTCGCCGGCTCGGAGGGCCGCCGTCAGCCGGCCGTCGCCACAGCCCACGTGGACCACCAGGCCGCCGCGGACACCGCTCGTCTCCAGGATCTCCCGGGCCGTGGCCGCCGGATCCTTCACCTGACCCGCACCAGCCGCGTGGACCAGGCAGGAAACCAGCACCGCCAGAATACACCCTCGGATCAGGACGCTGAGCCTGCGCATAAGGACCCTCTTTCTCTGGACCACCTGCAAGACCGCTGGAGTACCGCGATGGATCATACGCAAGAGCACCTCGCGCGCCCCACACCGCACGGGGCGCGGCCGGACCATTCTACGCGCCCGGCGGGATTACTGAAAGGGTTCACTGCCCCGTTCGACAAACCGGACCCCCTCCGCCTTCAACCGCCCCCCTATTCAAACACGCGCCACGTCCGGAAGTGTTTGGCGACTCGTGGTCGGACCGTCTATACTCGGGCCGCGATGCGCAGGAAGACCGCGCGGGCGCAGGCGCGGCGCAGGTCTGCCGGGCCACCGCCCATGGGCAAGGAATCCAAGGAGCCTGTCCCATGACAAGCAGACGCTTCCGACGCACGTTGGCCCGTGCCGCGGCCCTGGCTCTGGTCCCCGCCTGCCTTGCTTTTGCCCCCGGCGTCGACACGAAGAAGATGGCGCCGCTGTGGCAGATCGGCTGGTCGGACAACAAGGCGACGGAGTTCGCCCTTGCGCCCGGCGGATACGAGGCATACGGGCGCGACGGCGACTTCGTGGTCGCCCGGTCGGACCCGGCCCGCGACTGGCCGTACTGCCATCCCGGCCCGGCCGACCTCTGGGCGGGGAGCCGGCCGCACACGTTCCGCATCCGTTTCGCCATGGCCGAGCGTCCCTCGGCCGCGTGCCGGCTGGTCGTGGACCTCGTGGACACGCACAGCCAGCGGCCACCGACGTTGACCGTCATCGTCAACGGCCGTGCGCTGAAACACGCGTGCGGTCGCGGCGGCGGGGACGGGTCAATCCAGGGGGAGCCGGGCGCCGGCCGGGAACACCGCTTCGCCATCCGCATCGCCCCGGAGGTGCTGAAGGCGGGCATCAACGAAATCTGCATCATCAACGGGGCGGGGAGTTGGATCGTCTACGACTGCCTGGCGTTCGATGCGCCGCCAGGTACGCGCCTCAGCCCCGTGCCCGAGCCGCCTGCGGAGGCGAAGCAGCGCTGACCCGCACGCCTCACCGCGCGCCGCCTCCGCTATAACGCCAGTTCCAGGACCGACGCACCGCGGGCCAGGTCGAAGCACACGGTCGTGCCGCCGGCCGACACGTGCCACGTGCCGGGGGCGAGGTGCGACGCCTCCTGCACCTGTTTGAGCGGCGTGCCAACATCGCCGTGCTTCAGCGTCGCGCCGCGGGCCGTCGCGGCAGCGATGCGGACAGTGAAGCCGGGGGCGGCGAAAGGCGCCTGGAACGCAACCCGCGTGCCCGTGCGCTCAATGCGCGTCAGTTCACGGGCGGCGGCGTAGCGGGCCAGGTCGCTGATCTTCATCCAGGTCGTCCGGTCGCGGAACCGGCCGTTCAGGGCCAGGATCACCCGCTTGCACGCCTCGAAGCCCGTCCTGGCGCCTTGGTTGTACAGGCCGGGCCAGTGGCAAAGCATGACGGCCGGCTCCCCGCGCTCGATCATCTCGACCATGCGGCCGGCGGTGGCGTCGCCGTTGGCGTAGCGGTCGCCTTCAGGCTCGCGGTCGCCGTCCCAGCCGCCGAACCAGTCGCCGGTGCCGGCCGGGACGTTGACGACCAGTTGCGGGCGGGGCGTGTCGCGGCCGGTCACGTGTTCCAGTTTCGGCTGCGTGCTTTCCTTGGAGCCTGAAACGTACTTGAAATAGTGGGGCAGTTCGGCACCGAAGACCTCGCGGACGGCTTGGCCGACGGCGAGCGAAAGTTCCGACTTGACCCGGCTGCCGAACCCGCCCGGCGTGGTGATGCCCTCGCACGGCAGGTCGCAATTCTTCAGGATCCGCAGGGCGTACGCGAGGTAGGCGGCCAGTTCGTCGGCGCTCTTCCGGGTCTGCGGGTACGAGTTCTCCATGGTGCCCGAGTCGACCTCGGCCATCGGCCGGCCGGTGGCGAGGTCGATGACCCGCGTGTGGGTGATCATCTCGGGGTGAATATCCCAGTTAGGCAGCATCACCTCGCGGACGAGTTTGAGGCTGTCCCGAAGTTCCCGCCGCGACCAGCCCGGCAGTTCCCGGTCCAGCCACCCCACGCACGCCGGGTACGGGACCACGCTGAACTTGCCCTTGACGCCGTGCTCGGCGCACCACGTGCCGAACTCGCGGAGGAAGGCATCGGGGATTTCGCGCCGCCAGGTCTTCCACGGCTTGCGGTAGATGTCGCGGTCGGGCCAGGCCTCGGCGAACTGCGGCATGCAGAAGTAGCCCAGGTTCGCGAGGCAGGTGGAGTCGTCGATGAAGAACGAGAGCGGCACCCGGTCCCGCGGATTCAGGACAGCCACCTCGCCGGCCGGACGCGGTGGCTCCCCGCCCCGCGAGCGAGGGGACGATACGGCCATCCCCAGCCCCGCCCCGGCCGCGCCGGCCGCCACCTGGAGAAACCGCCGCCGGGAAACCACCGGACGCTGAGCCTTCGGATAGGGCATGGTTCCTCTCCCGCCGCCCTGGACGTGTCGCCCCCTGGCGGAGAGGGTGGGATTCGAACCCACGGTGGCCGAAGCCACGCCGGTTTTCAAGACCGGTCCCTTCAACCGCTCGGGCACCTCTCCGCAGCGATGCGTGCACGGATTCTAATCGTTTCGGTCGGCCGGCGTCCACCCTGTTTGCCGCGCGTGCTCTCCGGGGCCGGGCGTTCCGCCAGGCGCGAGGCACCGCAGGGAAGGTGGATTCCGGGGCCCGCCCACGCCGGATTCGACGCCGCCCGAAGGACTCCAGAGATGCCCGTGCCATGAGTCAGGCGGGGCATTCGGGAAGGACGGCCGGGCCAGTTCCGCCCGGCTGCCGAGGCCGTCTCACGGCCCGTGCCAACTCGTCCAGACGTCGTCGAACCAGTCCTCGTACTGCCGCCGCAATTTCTCGACCACGTCCGGGTGCTCGGCGGCCAGGTCGCGGGTCTCGCCGGGGTCGGCAGCGACATCGAAAAGCAGGTATCGCGGCTCGCCTTCCAGGGTAAGCGGCCCTTTGCCCTGGGCCACGCACAGTTCCGTATAGCGCTGGCGGATGTGCTTCTGATTGGGCGGGCACGCCGCCCCCACCGGCTGCACCAGTTTGTACCGCTGGGTGCGGACAGCATAGGCCATGCCCCGGTGCGGCGTGGGGCCGCCGTCCCACTGGAAAAAGAGGGCCCGGTCGGGCCACGCGGCGGCCGGGTCCTTGAGGAGCGGCATCAGACTCCTGCCGTCCAGCGTGACGCCCTCCGGTCGGGCCGCGCCGCAGGCATCCAGGACGGTCGGCATGATGTCGATATGGGCAGCCAGGCGGTCGATCGTGCCTGCGCACTCGAACCCCTTCGGCCACCGCATGAAACAGGGCGTCCGGATGCCGTTCGTAAAAGGCGTCCCCTTCAGGCCGTGCAGCCCCGCCATGAACCGCTGAAGCGTGACCGACCCGGCGCAGGGGCCGTTGTCGGAGGTGAAAATGAAGAACGTGTTGTCGTCCAGGCCCAGGTCGGTCAGGGCGGCCCGCAGGCGGCCGAGGTTGTCGTCCACGTTCTTCAGCATGCCGTAGATGGTGGCCGTCTTGCTGTCCAGCCCCAGGGCCTTGAACGGCGCGGAATACGCGTCGGCCACCTTGAGCGGCGTGTGAATCAGATTCGTCGGCAGGTACAGGAAGAACGGCCGTGCTCTGTTCCGCCGCACGAAATCGATCGCGTGGTCCACGAAGATGTCGGTGCAGTAGCCCTTTACGGCCTTGGGCTTCCCGTTGTAGAAGAGCGGCGGGTCGAAATACTTCCGCAGGGACGCGCCCTTGAATACCAGCGACTCATCGAAACCCCGGTCGATGGGCCGGTAGGGCTTCTCGTCGCCCAGATGCCACTTGCCGAAGATGCCCGTGGCGTAGCCCGCGGCGCGGAGGGCGTCGGCCAGGGTCACCTCCTCGGTCTTCATGTGGCACGACGCGCCGAAGACGTCGGTCACGCCCGTGCGGAAGTGGTAGCGGCCGGTCATCAGGCTGGCCCGCGTGGGTGCACAGACGGGACAGACGTGGAAATCAACCAGTTCCACCGACTGCCGCCGCAGGGCGTCCATGTGGGGCGTCTGACAGTGCGGGTTACCGTGGGCCGCTAGGTCGCCGTAGCCCTGGTCGTCGACGAGGAAGAGGACGACGTTCGGCCGCGCGACCGGAGCCGCCGGAGCGACCGCAGCGGCCTCGGCGCGGGCCGTTCGCGCTGCCGGCAGACGGCCAAGGACCGCGGCGGCGGGAACGGCGGCAAGACGGCTCAGAAGCGTGCGTCGGTTCATCGAGAATCTCCCCGGTCGGCGACGCGTCAATGCCCTCGCTACAAGTGCCTGCCGCGCATCAGGATGCGTTCCCTTCGGCCGCAGTATAGACCCTGTGCGGCCGCGCGGCCACCCCCAATGCTCCTGGGCTGGACGCCGGTGAGCAAAGGGTTGAAGCGGCTGCGGGTTTCCGGTCTAATACCCGCACCACGCAAACACGGCGCCCCCGGAACGGCGCCGGGGACCGCTCCCCAGAAGACCGATTGATGACGAGGCCTTACGCAATCTGCTCTCGGTGCGTCTCGGACACCAGCCTGCCCGGCATCCGATTCGACGAGCAGGGCGTCTGCCAGTACTGCCACGCCCACGACGCCCTGGAACGGTTGTACCCGCTGGGGGCGGAGGGCGAAGGCCGACTGGCTGCCATCGTCGAGCAAATCAAGCGCGCCGGCCGCGGCAAGGAGTACGACTGCATCTGCGGCGTCAGCGGCGGCCGCGACAGCACCTACTCGCTTTACCGGGCCGTGACGCTCGGCCTGCGGCCGCTGGCGGTCCACTTCGACAACGGTTGGGACACCGAGATCAGCGTCCGCAACATCAAGAACGCCTGCAGCCGCCTGGGCGTGGACCTGTACACCCACGTAGCCGACTGGGAAGAGTTCCGCGACCTCCAGATCGCCTTCCTGAAGGCTTCGGTGCCCGAGGCCGAGGTTCCGACCGACGTGGCCATCCACGGGGCCCTGCACGAGGCCGCCGTCCGCGAGGGCGTCCGGTACGTCATCCTGGGCCACTCGTTCCGGACCGAGGGCATCGCACCCATCGAATGGACGTACATGGACGGCCGGTACATCCGCGTCATCCGCAAGCGTTTCGGCACCATGCCACAGAAGACCGTCCCGAACGTCACGGCCTGGCAGTACTTCTACTGGACTGCGCTGAAGCGCATCCGGGCGGTGCCCATCCTCAACTACACGCCCTATCGCCACGACGAGGTCCAGCGGGTGCTGGAGGCCGAGTGCGATTGGGAGTACTACGGCGGGCACCATCACGAATCGTCTTACACGCACTTCGTCCAGTCGGCCCTGTTCTATCCGAAGTTCGGCATCGACAAGCGCCGGCTGGAACTGTCGGCCCTGGTGCGCTCCGGCCACCGCACGCGCGACGAGGCCGCCGAGGAACTCCAGGACAACCCCTACCCCGTCGACCCGGAACTGGTCGACTACTGCATCCGCAAACTCGGCCTTACGACGGCCGAGTGGGAAGAGGTCCTGGCCCTTCCCCCGAAATCGTTCCGCGATTATCCCACGTACTACCCGGTGCTGCGGGCCCTGCGGGGACCCATCCGCCTGGCGTACCGGATGGGGCTGGTGTCTCCCATCCTGTACTACAAATATCTTTATTAGGTCGCGTGCATGATCGTGGTCGCCGATTACGGGATGGGCAACATCGGGTCCATCGTCAACATGATCAAGAAGGTGGGCGGCCGGGCGACGGTCGCCCGCGGGCCCGACGACCTCCTGGCCGCCGACAAACTCATCCTGCCCGGCGTGGGGGCGTTCGACCACGGCATGGAACACCTCGAGCGCCTCGGCTACGCCGACGCCCTCACGCGCAAAGTCGTGGACGAGGGCACCCCCATCCTCGGCATCTGCCTGGGCATCCAGTTATTCACGCGGCGGAGCGAGGAGGGCGAGCGCCCGGGCCTGGGCTGGATTGCCGCCGACACCATCCGTTTCCGCCTCAACGAGGGCCGGCGCGACCTCAAGATTCCCCACATGGGATGGTCGCCCATCCGCGTGCGGCAGCCCCATCCGCTCTTCCCCGACCCGGACGAGCCGCGGCGATTCTACTTCGTCCACTCGTATCACGTGGTGTGCGACGACCCGGCCGACGTCCTCGCCACCGCCACGTACGGCATCGAGTTCACCGCGGCCGCGGCGCACGGCCACATCATCGGGACGCAGTTCCACCCCGAGAAGAGCCACCGGTACGGCATGGCGCTCGTGCGGCACTTCGTTGAGGACGTGTGACGGGCCGAAAGAACCGAGACGTGCCGGGAGAAGGTTGTCATTCCGAGCGAGCGCCGCGAGTCGAGAGCCTGCCCTG
>Ga0180434_10001479_pt1 | contig 33446 bp, 31 predicted proteins | sample SS_ome_7_FD_132453 | JGI IMG/M metagenome (GOLD analysis project Ga0180434, IMG submission 132453) | Hypersaline lake sediment archaeal communities from the Salton Sea, California, USA - SS_1_D_2 metaG | ecosystem: Environmental > Aquatic > Non-marine Saline and Alkaline > Hypersaline >... | reverse complement strand
TCGCTTTCCCGTCGCCCATCCAATACGGCCGTTCAACCCGGAACCGTGACTGGCTCCAGAGACCCAGCCATTCTATTTGACCAGGATCGGCCCTATTTCAATCATAGAAAATGGCCTATAACACCATGACATTAAAAAGTATGTATACGGCAACCCAGACATGCTATTCGACCTAGCAACAGGAGATGTAATCGATCAGCGATCTGGAGAGTTAGTTGGAAATCTTCTGGACTATTAGATGGAGGTGTCATCTTGGAATATGAGAAAGTCAAAGCCGCCTTTCGGTTTGTTGGAGACAATGTTGATCCAATGGCACTCACACAAAGGATTGGCATACAGCCATCGACAGCACATGCGAAGGGAGATAGTGTAGAGAAGCACCCAGAACGTACCTATCCTACTGGATATTGGGGACTCGACAGTTTTGCTCCTCCAGATGGATCACTTGAAGAACACTTGAAGTACTTGCTTGACATTTTGGAGCCCCAGGCTTCAATCATCAAGGAGTTTACGAGTGTCGAACTTGTTCCAAATTTCTACTGTGGGATCTTCACTACAGAGGCAGATTTTGGGACTTGCATAAAACTGGAACCTGATACACTTGGGAGAATTGCATATATTGGCGCTTCTCTGGAGCTTCATATATATTGCTGCGGTGAAGAGGAACAGGAATCTCCTAAGTAGCTAGGTAGGACACGCTTGTCAAGCTTCGAATTAGTCGCAATCCAGCGATAGGCGCGCGGCAATAGCAGGGCGAATTTCGTTGGCAATTCAAACCGAGGGTGCAAACCACCAGCGAGGGTAACCACAATCGCGCAAGAGCGCAAAGGCCACGCCAGGCGTTTGCGCTCTTGGCGTGCGCGTGGCGATGTGGCAGGGGATGTACCTTCTCGTCAGTTGGTTGCCTGATTGGAAGGAACAACGTGTAGATTCCTGGGACGAGTTTGACGGGGAAGTGATGAAAACTTTGCGCGAGGGGTTTCGACAGATGGGAGGATTGCCTCTACAAAACAGCCAATTAGACGAGGAAGCAGAGTAGGATCCGACTTGGGCTCTGGTCCTGCTGCTTTTCCCCTTTGTAGTGGTCCAAAAACAGTCTATTTCATTGTTGAATTGCCCACTGCATTGCAAGTCCTCAATTTTGCACGGCAAAATTACAAGTCACAGCACCGCTATCTGCTGTTGGGTTCTGAGGAATCCAACATGAGATGAGGGGGGAGAATGCCCCATCCCTCCCACTGGTACACGTCCAAGTCGATGCGCCCATCCTCGTCAAAGACGACGCCTTCTGCTTCGAGCAGCTCGCGCTGCAAACCAAGCTCGACGCGCCGTGCCCCGCTGATGCGCCCCTGCGCGTTCACCACGCGCTGCCAGGGCACGTCGTCATCGGTTGACGACGCCATAGCCCACCCTACCGTGCGGGCCGCGTGGGGCGCTTCGAGCATGCGGGCTATTTGCCCGTATGTGGCGACCTTGCCCGGCGGTATCAGCCGCACGACTTGATAGACACGCTCGAAAAAGGACTTGGTTGGAGATCGCATCGCTTCTATCCCGTCAGGTGCGCAGCTCCAACACCTCGTACACCTTGACCGGCTCGACGCGCCCCTTGACTGGTGTCTCGGTCGTCTTGCCGACGACGATGTGGTCGGCGACGCGCTCGTAGGTGGCGTCGGAGATGAGGATATTGGTGCCCAGGTCGCGGTTCATGCTTTCGATGCGGCTGGCGACGTTGGGCGGGTCACCGATGGGGGTGTATTCGGCGCGGGCCTCGCTGCCGATGCTGCCGACCACCGCCACCCCGGTATGGATGCCAAAGCCGGTGCGCAGCTCAAAAGCGCCAGCGATGCGCCGGATCGCGTTGAACTCGCCCAGCAGCTTGTGGGCTTCCAGCGCTGCCTCGACAGCGTGGCGGGCGTGGTCGGGGTCGGCCAACGGCGCGCCAAAGAGCACCAGCACGCCGTCGCCGGTGTAACGGGTGATGGTGCCGCCGTGCTTGATGAGCACCTGGACCAGGTTTTCGTAGTAGGCATTGAGCGTCTGAATGACCTCTTCGGGTGGCGTGCTCTCGCACCAGGTGGTAAAATCTCGCACATCGGTAAAGGCGATGGTCAGCTCGCGTCGCTCTCCGCCCAGGTGGATCTGGCCGTTGAGGATGCCGTCGCGCACGGCGGCGCTGACGTAACGTCCAAAGGCGGTTTTGATCTGCTCCTGCTTGGCCAACTCTGTCGTCATCGCGTTAAAGTGCAGCCCCAGATCGGCCATCTCGTCGCTGGTGCTGGGCTGTGCGCGAACGGTCATATCTCCTTCCGCCACGGCGCTCATCACCTGCCCGAGTTCTTGCACCGGTGTCAGGACGTTGCGCACCAGAAACAGCGCCAGTGTCAGGGCGATGCCGCCGGAGAAGAGCATGACCGCCCCGGTGAGCAGCAGGCTGGTGACGGGATCGCCGCCCTGTATCACGGCCTGGCTGTACCCGAAAACGCCTAACGTCACCAGGGGCACGATCATGATCGGCAGGATGAGCACCGGCAATTTGAGCGGCAGCCGGAATCGCCGCACCTGGGGATGGTCCAGGCTGGCCTTTGCTCCCGACGCCAGTGCGAGCAGAGCGACCGGGTACATCATCCGCTCCAGATAGAGCAGGAAAAAGACCAACGCGATCGCCACCGTCAAGACCAGGGCGACGGTCCAGCCCTGCAACGCCAGCGCCATGCGGAATTCGATGGAGAGGAAAAAGTAGATCGCCTGCGCGGTATATGCCAGGACCGCGACCAGCATCGTCCAGCCCACCACCATAGGAGAGAAATTGACCGCTTCGATCCAGGCCTGGGTTGCCAGTTCTCGGTCGGGCGACTCGCCCGCGATCAGGGCGGCCAGGAGGGCGCGGATGTGGGTGGAGTAGCGGTGGTAAAAGACATAGGCCATGGCGGTCACAAAGGCCACCACGATGGTCACCATGCCCGCCACCTCGTACTGGACGAACTGTTTGATGATGCGGGTGATGATCATTGCCACTAGGAACGAGGGCAGGGTGAGCGTCAACTGACCGCGCAAATAGATCAGGATGATATAGAGCGGATATCCTCGCCAATGACGCAACAACATCGAGGGGGTTGGGTTGCCTGACGTTTGCTTTCGATCGTGTTCTCTCACGTCGCCTCCTTGGTCAACCGGCTGCGCTTCCATTTTATCACGCCGCTTATCCCCTGTCAAAGCCGCGATGGAACGGCAAGACGATCGGTCATGGAGAGGTTATCGTCCAGGCGCCGAGTGGAACGTCAGAGCCAAAGCGTTTGTCGAGGGCCGGGAGTGGGGCCTGGGTAAAGTGATCGTAGACGACGAGAGATCCAACGACAAGGCCGGGCGGAGCGTCGTCGGGGATGGTCAATCGGTGCGGGTCAAAGACGGCCGAATTGCGGATCCACTTGAAGGTGGGGATCGCTCCCAGGGTTGGTACCTTGTCGTCGGCATCGAGGCCGACGAGAGACGCAGAGACGATGTAATCCCGTTCCAGGGGCCGCGCTCCGAGAAAGTGGAGGCCCATCGTTACGTTGGTTCCCGGCTCCAGTTCTTCGGACGGTCCATCGAAGCCGACCAGAACCAGCGCGTCGCCCAGGGGAACGTAACGTTCTCCAGAAGCGGGCGAGCGCAGCGGGACAGATCCGCCCAAAAGCAGATTCCAGCGGCGGGGCTGGTCGCCATCGAGCAACGCGACTCGAGCAGGCGCGGTGGCGAGATCGAAAGCGACGGTGGCATACTGGCCGCGCTCCAACGCCGGGATGCGATTCTGACCAAGCACCGCGCCGTTTTCTTCCAGCAGTTGCAGCGCCGCCGCTGCGCCCGGCCCCGCCCAGTGGAGATAGAGCCGCACCTCGTCGGGCCTGCCGGTGTCATAGTCGGCGCCGATCAGCGTGGGGCCACCGGCAAAGCGCGCAAAGTGCGGATGACGGGTGACGGGTCGCATGGTGGATGGCCGGAGGCGCACGGTGGTCAGTGGCACAGCGTCGGCTCCGTCGGCGGTGGCGAGCCGACCATCGGGCAGGTAAGCGCCGACGACGAAGGTATACTCTCCCGGTGGAGCGTGGAGCAACGGGTAGACGACAAAGCGTTCGGTGACCATTTCGCCGCGAGTGAGACGGCTCGCCGCGTGGCGGGGGTCCCGCGTGACGCTCCACAGCCGTCCGTCGGGGCCGATCAGATGGGCAAAGAGAGCAACGTCGGACGTGGGCGTGACGATGGGCGACCAGGCCAGCGTCAACGCGAGCGGTCGAGTGGGTTCCGTCTCGTCCGCCTCCAGCCGGTAGCCGAGCAGTGCGATCTGCTCGCCCAGGGTGACGTCGAGCCGGGTCAGGTTGGAGGGCAGGACGACGGCGGGTTCGGTGCGGACGAGGAACGCCTCTCCCAGCGGCTCGAAGCGATAGGGCAGGTTGGCATACTCCCGTTCGAAATAGCGCGCGACGACGACCGGCCGTTGCGAGACATACGCCTCGATCTTGTTCACCCAGGTCTCTGCCAGCGACTTGCCGCCGGGAGCGACGTACTTGATGAGCACGTCGGGCCGCAGTCCCTCCACGCGCTGCACGTAGCGCACCGGCGTGAACCAATGCCAGTTCGAGAGGATGACCGCGTCGGCGGGCGCCCCACGCAGCAGCGTCTCGACGTAGACGCGGGCGTCACGGCTCGTGGAGAGCGCGCGGTAACTGGGAAGGTGGGCGACGAGATTGATCGCACCGGCGGCCAGGAAAATGAACAATGAACAATGAACGATGAACAATGGCGGGCGACGTGAGATTTTCCTGAAAGGGACGGCTACCAGGAGGGCGAGCGAGACGTAGGCCGGAATTTCGTACTCGACGGTCTGGGGAGCGTCGTAAGTGAGGTTGACGGCGGTGTGGACGAGAAAACTGCCGAGCAGCAGGAACGCCAGTTTGCGGTCGCGCCGGAGGAGGAGCAGCGTACCGATAAGCGCGGCCAGGAGAGGCGCCGGGTTGAACTGGAAGCGGAGCAGCGTGGGCAAGATTACCAGGCGGTCGAATAGATTGAGGGCGAACATATCGCCTCGAAAGCCGAGGGCCAGGACGTGCTCCAGAAAGCCGGGCAGCGTGGATAACTCCGGTGAGCCGCGCAAGGGCAGGTAAATCAGCACGAGCAGGCCGAGGGCAAAAGCGACGACAGGCTTGAGCCAGCGGCGAGGTTGGCGCAGGAGCGCAGGATCGATCAGGATGAGGTAGATGACAAAGATAGAAGCGGGAAAGATGAGCGAGGCGTGGTGGGTGAGGCCCAGGGATAGGGCGGCTGCGAAAATGATGAGGTGACGTGAAACGTGATGTGTGATGCGTGATGCGTGATGCGTGAGGGCATAAAAACAGAGGGCGGTGAAGAAGGCGACGAGGGGGCGGATGCTGGCAGCGGTCGCCGTGGCCCAGAAGGTCGTGGCGGAGCCGAGCGTCAGCGCGGCGGCCAGCCCGCCCCAGACGGAGCCGGTCAAGTGGCGGGCCGTGCGGAACACGAGCGCGACAGTGACAGCGGCGGTGACGGCTGAGAAAAAATTCACACGCCAGGCTGGGTTGGGGCCAAATGGCAAGTGGGCAAAGAACCAGCCCAGCATGGTGTAAAGCGGGTAGCCCGGCGGATGGGCCACGCCTGCCGTAGCCGCGACGAACTGGAACTCGCCAGCGTCGGCGGGGAGGACATCCGGGAGGAGGGTGGCGGTGTAGAGCGCCAGGAAGGCGAGAAAGATGACGAAGGAAGGGTGAAGAAGGGCGGGTTGGGATCTGCTCATTGGGGGGAATGTTTGAGCGCCCACAATCGTTCGGCCAGGGCGCGGAGCGATTCGTAGCCGTGGCGGCCTCGGTCGGTGACGGAGCGGGCCAGGCTCTCTGGCACGGCCTCGATGCCGTTGAACGCGCCGCTGATCGCCCCGGCAATCGCGCCGGTGGTGTCCACGTCGCCGCCCTGGGCGATGACAAAGCGCACCGTCTCGCCGTAATCGGCGGGGGTGCGCAGGAAAGCATAGAGACAGACGAGGACGGTGGGCACGACGAAGGGACTGATGCCGGGCCAATCGGGCCGCCGTCCAGGGGGCAGCCCGGCGTGGCGGATCTCTTGCACGGCGGCGGCCTCGTCCATCTCCAGCCAGTGCGGGAGGGTTTCGATGAGAGCGGCAAATGCGGATTGTTCCAATCCGCCGGCGTGGTAGGGGCGCGCCAGGTCGGCGACGAAACAGATGAAGGGATCGGCGTCTATCGCGTCGTGGCTCACACCGTAGGCGACGGCGGCGGAGATGGCGACCGCCCCGGCCAGGCAGCGCGGGTCGGCGTGGGTGATGCAGCTCACGTCAGCGGCGGCGCGGGCAAGAGCGACTGGGTCGTCGTAGAACCACAATCCCAGGGGAGCGGTGCGCATCGCGGAGCCGTTGCCCGCGCTGGGGGCCGGCGTGCCCGATTCGCGCCAGGATACGCCCGCCATCAACCGTTGCACCGCCGCAGTGGTGGCGCGCCCTCGCCCGACGATCTCGCCCTCGCGCCAGAGGGAGGCGAAGCGGGCCGCGATGTCCTCGGCGTTCACCTGGCCTCGTTCGACCAGCGAGGTCAGGATGGCGCGCATCATCTGCGTGTCGTCGGTGTACTGACCGGGCGGAAAGAGGCCGCAGGGGTGAGGGGTGAATTCCCTGGGAAAAGGGGCGACGGCAGCAGTTGTCTGCTCGGAAGATCGGCCCTCGACCTGAAAGCCCAGCGCGTCGCCGACCGCCTGGCCGAGAATGCAACCGGTAAAGCGGTCAATCATCGTCCGATCTGCTCCCGGAAGGTTTTGAGATCAAGACTCTGTCCTGAGCGGGACTGTTCCAATGCACGCCTGAGAGAGTCTGCGAACTCGGTATGTCCTGATACGTGTTCGGTTTTCTTCCAGACGATTGAATAGCGCCACAACAGATGCTTGCGCACCCTGGCTCCCGGTAGCACGGCTGCACAGATTTGACGTATGTGAGACAGGGTCAGGTAGGAATCGTGCTGTCCGTGTTGCGCCCATGCTTCTCGCACCCGGCGCGGTTCTCTCAATCGGCCGGTCTTGATCCATCTCAATACGAGGTGCACGGGCACTGCCGCCAGTTCTGTGAGCGCATCAGATAGACCCTCCAGTTGGAATAGATCGAGGATCAACAACACGCCTTTCGCCCGTAGCGCGTTCTTCATCCTGGTCAAGGTTTCTTCGAGCGGCAGGTGGTGCAGCGTGGCGATGGAGGCGATGCAATCGAACTGTTCCCTGGGAAACTCCCACGCCATCACATCAGCCACCTGAAAGTCAATGTTGGGATACTGTATCGAGCGTCCTGTGGCGATCTCGATCATGCGCGGCGACAGGTCCAGGGCGAGCACGTGCTCTGAACGTTGCGCCAGGAGCCGCGAAAATGCGCCAGTACCACAACCAATGTCAAGCGCGCCCGTACAACGCGCCGGGATTTGCTTCAAAAGAAAATCATGATAGTGGCTGTTATGGCTCCAGCCATCTGCCGGGAGTAGCGCGATGTGGTCAAAGTCAGCCCGGATCGCAGACGTGGATTCAGTCATTGGCGTTCTCCTCCTCATACTATACGTGAAGCGTGGAATTCTGTCAATTCGCCGGCTGCCGATTGCAAATTCTGGATTGCGAGGTAGAATGGGACGGCAGAAGAGGCAAAAAGCAAGGAGACCAGATGGCCGTACGGGTGACCATTCCAGAGCGCGAAGTGCGGCGCAACTTTGCGCTCAATCTTTTCAACGGCGCTGTTTTCAATTTCGCCAGCAAACTGATCGATCCTCCCCTGATCCTCACCTGGTTCGTGAGCCAGTTGACCACTTCCAATCTGCTCATCGGGATGGTGGCGCCGCTGGGGCAGGCGGGCTGGTTTCTCCCCCAGATTTTCATCTCCGCCCGCATCCAGCGGATGGAGCGCAAGATGCCCGGTTACACTCTGGGGGCGGTGGTTCGCGTCGTCGCCTGGTTGTTCCTGGCGGTGTTGGTCTGGTTGGTGCGAGATCCCTTCTTCCTTTTGGTCGGTTTCTTTACCCTGTATGCCATCGCCAGTGTATCGGCCGGGTTAGGCGGAATATCCTTCTTTGACGTGGTGGCAAAGACTATCCCGGCCCGGCAGCGGGGAAGGCTTTTCGCCTGGCGTCAGTTCCTGGGCGGCGCGCTGGGACTGGGCGCTGGCTGGATCGTTAACAGGATCCTCAACTACCCGGCTCTGCCTTTCCCCCGCGGCCACGCCGTTCTAATTTTCCTCTACTGCGCGCTGATAGCCCCGGCGATGGCCGCGTTCATCGCCATCCGGGAACCTTCAGGAACAGCTCTGATTGAACCGGTCAAGATAGGAGAACAGTTGCGAAGGGCAGGACAGCTCCTGCGGACCGACGACGTCTACCTTCGCTATATTCTCGCCCGGTTGGCGATAGGGCTGGCGAGCATTGCCCTTCCTTTCTACGGCATCTATGCCAAGAACGTGCTCAACGCCCCGGAGGGGATGGTGGGGATCTATGTGGCGACCGGCGTCGGCGCTCAATTATGCTTCAATCTACCCTGGGGGCGATTGAGCGACCAACATGGGAACCGGCTGGCGATGCGGCTTCAGAGCCTGGGCAATGGCTTGACGGTGCTCTTGGCGCTGGCGCTGGTGGGGTTGATCGAGTTGCTGGAACCTCAGGGCTCCTGGCTCCCCTATCTGGCCCTGCCCTTGTTCTTCCTGGACGGCGCGGTGCGGCCCGCCCAGATGTTGACGGGCAACAACTTTTTGCTGGAACTGGTTCCCGATGATAACCGTCCGATCTACCTGGGTCTCTCCAACACACTGACGGGGGTCGTCACGTTGGCTTCTGGCTTGGGAGGGTTGGTGGTGGACTTTTTTGGTTTCATCGGCCTCTTTTTGTTTGCCCTGGCGCTCTACCTGATCGTCTTTGCGATGGCGTCGGGATTGCCGGAACCGAGAAATGCGCGTTAGCGTGCCTTTGTGGGAGCGCCACCGTCGGCGAGGGAGACGATATGATAGATCCTGGACTTGAAGGTAAGACCATTCTCATTACGGGTGCAAACAACCCCTTGGGGATTGGCGCGGCCATCGCGAGAGCTTTTGCCATCGAGCGGGCCCGAATATTCCTGACCTACCTGCGCGAGCCGCCAGAGATCTATGGCGTGAGCGGAAACGAGGCCAGGCAGGCAATCGCGCCTTCGGAGGCCTTTGCCAGGCACCTGAATTCTCAAGGGGCTGGTCAGGTCGTGCGAGAGATACGAGAGCGTGGGGGGGAGGTTGAGGCATTGGAACTGGATCTGGCCCGAACGGATCGCATACCCGGGCTGTTCGATGCTGTCGAGGAGGCTTTTGGACAGGTCGACATTCTCGTGAATAATGCGGCTCACTGCATGTATCCGGATAATGTGCTGGATACCACAGCAGAACGAATAGACAGGCACTTTGCCATCAATACGCGAGCGGTTGTGCTCATGATGCAGGAATTCGGTATCCGGCATATCCGTGCCAAGCGGACCTGGGGCAGAATTATCAACATCAGCACCGACTCGTACATGCACCTGGGAAACGCGACGTATGGCGCGAGTAAACATGCGATGGAAAGTTACACTCGTGACGCAGCCCACGAGCTGGGGCCACATGGAGTCACAGTGAATATCGTATCTCCCGGCCCAGTCCAGACAGGATACTATGATGAAGCTTTTGTCCGGGCGGAAGGGTGCAAGATCCCCTTGCGGCGAATTGGAAGGCCCGAGGACATTGCAAATGCCATCCTGTTCTTCGCCTCGAACCAGGCGGCGTGGATCACTGGCCAGAGGCTATACGTGGGTGGTGGGCACAATATGTGAGCAGACCGTGTTTGGGAGTCCGAATGACCGACTTGAAAAACGAAATAACGAGAATGGCAGAGGAAACCGTCGAGTTGTTCCAGGACAGGGCCGGCGGCAGTCTGGATTTCTCAGAGGAGAGCCTCCAGGCCGTCGAGGAACTGCTCGATGATGTTTCAGACTATTATCCCGATTTTTCCTCTGAGCAGGCCCAAAGAATTGTCCGTCTCTTTGGATGCTACATTTTAGAGGTCGCGCAGAGAGCCTTTGGCGGTCAGTACTTTTGGTATGACGAACGTGACCAACCGGTCCTTGTGGTCGGGGAACCTGACTATCGCATCGCGATAATCGCCTGGGATAAGGTTCACGAGCGGCTGTCGGGCGATCCTGCGAATAACATCCCCTTCTTCTATGCTGGCTTTGCGGAACGGGTTCGTTCTGCGAGTCCAGGGGCAAGGGCTCTGTATGTTTAAAGTTTTGGAAGAGGGGTTGATTTTATCGGAAAAGTGTGATACACTATGGTTGTCAGTTGGGGGCTACGCCAGGCCGCTTATCTATACGGGAGAAACCCGGTTGGCGCTTGGGCGCCGGAAAATTTTTGCGGGTGGCGTGGCCCCCGAATTTGTGTACCAGCCCTTGTCAAATGCCTACCCTCACCCTCGGCCTACTCTCTGATACGCACATACCCCACCGTATGAAGCAGTTGCCCGCTGCGGCGCTCAACACGCTGGCCGGGGCGGACTTGATCCTGCACGCCGGCGATGTGGACGATCCGGCTGCATTGGAGTCGTTGCGAGAGATCGCGCCGGTGCACGCCGTGCGCGGTAACGTTCACCTCCAGGACTTTTCCGACGGCGGCGCGGCGCTACCGACCGTGGTCGAATTGCAATTGGCCGGGCATCGCATCGTGCTCACTCACGGTCACCGACCTGGTCTGCTCGGTTTCTGGCTCAAGGGGCTGCACGTGAGCGCTTTGCGGTTGGGACTGACGGATAATGGACAACTCAACCGTCGCGCTGCCCGCCGCCTGGCGCGGCTTTATCCAGGGGCAGATCTCGTCGTCTTTGGCCACTCGCACCGGGCGCACGTAGAGTGGTACCCTGAGCCTGGCGACGGGTGGGTGGGCCGCACGCTGCTGGTCAATCCCGGTGCGGTCTGCCCCACTCGCGGAGAACAGGCGACGGTGGCGCGGGTACGATTGGGAACAGGAGAGCCAAAAGTGGAGATTATCCCCCTATGATGGAAACGATCACCCAAACATCCCGTCAGTCCTTTATTCGGCTGGAGAGCCTCTCCAAGAGTTTTCAGGAGGGGACGCACACGCGCGTCGTGCTGCGCGATGCCAACGCCGTGTTTGCCAGAGGCGAATCCGTCGCCATCCAGGGCAGCAGCGGCAGCGGCAAGAGCACGCTCCTGAACGTCATCAGCGGCATCGACCGTGCCGACAGCGGCGCGGTCTGGCTGGACGGCCGCAATCTGACGGCGCTCGACGAGCGGCAGCGTACCCTCTTTCGTCGCCAGAACATCGGCTTTGTGTTCCAATTCTTCAACCTGATCCCGACGCTGACGGTGTGGGAGAACGTCGTTTTACCGCTCGAACTCAAAGGCGCGACCGCCGAGGAGACGCGGCGAGGGACCGGGGCGACGCTGGACGCCGTGGGCCTGCTCGACCGGCGCGACACCTTCCCTGACCGGCTTTCCGGCGGTGAGCAACAGCGGGTAGCCATCGCCCGCGCGCTGGTTCACGATCCGCTGCTCGTCCTGGCCGACGAGCCGACGGGCAACCTGGACGAAGAGACCGGGCGGCAGGTGCTGGCGCTTCTGGATCAACTCACCCGCCAGGCGGGCAAGAACCTGATCCTGGTCACTCACAGCGCCAAGGCCGCCGCCAGCGCCGACCGGGTGCTCTATCTGCGAGATGGACGACTGGCCGATGAGTGACAGGGCCAATTTTTCCCGCACGTTGTGGAACGTGGGCTGGCGCACACTGTTGCGCCGCCCCTGGCAGACCGTGCTGATGGTCCTCGGCATCACGCTGGGCGTGGCCGTCGTCGTCGCCGTCGACCTGGCGAACGCCAGCGCCAGCCGCGCCTTTGACCTCAGCACCGAGGCCGTCACCGGACGCGCCACCCACGAGATCGTGGCCGGACCGGATGGGCTGGACGAAACGCTCTACGCCGACCTGCGCCGCCGGGGCGTGCTGCGCCTGGCCGCGCCCATCGTCACCGATTACGTCTCCTCGCCGCAGTTGGGGGATCGCCCGTTCCAGCTTTTGGGCGTGGACCCCTTCGCTGAGCCGCCCTTCCGCGATCATCTGTGGCGGGCCGGAGACGCGCCCACCGCTGGAATGGCCGACTTTTTCACCGAGCCGGGCGCGCTCCTGATCTCTACCGACGTGGCCGAGCGATACGGCCTGGAGCGCGGCGACCGCATCACGCTGGACGTGGCCGGGTTCGAGCGCGACGCCCTCATCGTCGGACTGCTCGATCCGGCGGACGATCTCAGCCGGCGCGCCCTCGAAGGCGTCATCCTGGCCGACGTCGCCACGGCCCAGGAATTGCTCAACCGTGTGGGCAAGCTGGACCGCGTCGACCTGATCGTGCCGGAGGACGACGAGGAAGCGGTCGAGCGTATCGACCAGGCGCTGCCGCCGAGCGCCCGTGTGCAGCCGATCGAGGCGCGCACCGGCGCGGTCAAGCAGATGACGGCCGCCTTCCGCACCAACTTGATGGCCCTCAGCCTGCTCGCCCTCTTTGTCGGTCTGTTCCTGATCTACAACACCATGACCTTCTCCGTAGTGCAGCGCCGCTCGCTCTTTGGCCGGCTGCGCTGCCTGGGCGTCACGCCGGGCGAGATTTTCGCGCTCGTCGCCAGCGAGGCGCTCATCGTCGGCGTCGTCGGCTCCGCGTTGGGGCTGCTTCTGGGCGTCGCGATGGGGCAGAACGCCGTGGGCGCGGTCACTCAGACGATCACGGATCTCTATTTCGTGCTCACGGTGCGGGGGGTGGGGATTCCCGTCGCGAGCCTGGTCAAGGGGTGGCTCATCGGCGTCGTCGCCACAGTGTTGGCGGCGAGCGCGCCCGCCTGGGAGGCCGCATCCGTGCCGCCCCGCGCGGCGCTCTCTCGCTCCGGGCTGGAGACCAAGGCGCGGCGGGCGGTGGGGAGGGCGGCGGTGGGGAGCCTGGTTGCCTTTGCCGTCGGCCTGGGCGTGTTGCTCCTGCCGACCCGCAGTTTGGTCGTCAGTTTCGGCAGCATGTCGACTATCGTGCTGGGGTTTGCTTTGCTGACCCCGCTGGCGACGAGCCTGTTCATGCGCGGCGCGACGGTCGTGCTGGGGCGCGTCTGGGGCCTGTTGGGGCGCATGGCCCCGCGCGACGTGGTCAACTCGCTCAGCCGCACCTCCATCGCCGTCGCCGCGCTGATGATCGCCGTGGCCGTCACCATCGGCGTGGGGCTGATGATCGGCAGCTTTCGCAACACCGTGGTCGCCTGGCTGGATCACGCCCTGCAGGGCGACATCTACGTCCGCGCCCCCAGCTTCAAGGCGACGCAGAACGTGCGCACGCTCGATCCCGCCGTCGCCCAGATCGCCGAGCGGACGCCTGGCGTCGCCCGTGTGGAACTGATCCGGGCCGTCAACGTGGACTCGCCCGCCGGGCCGATCTACATCGAGGCGGGCACCAGCCCCGATTACGGCGAGCGGCTGCTCTACAAATCGGCGGATGGATCGCCCACGGAGGTCTGGGGCGCGGTACGGCGTGGCGCGGTGATCGTCTCGGAGCCGTTCGCCAATCGGTTGAACCTGCCCCCGCGCGGCGGCGCTATCACACTCTACACCAACGAGGGGCCGCGAACGTTTGACGTCGTCGGCATCTACTACGACTATGCCGCGAGCGAGGGAGCGGTGATCATGTCCATCGAGGATTATCGCCGCTTCTGGGACGACGACACCTTCACGGCCCTGGCGGTGAAAATCGAGCCGTCCGCCGACGCCGACGCCGTGGCCCGCGAGTTGCAGGACGCGCTCGCGCCGGTGCAGCGGGTGTTCGTCCAGCCCAACCAAAAGCTGCGCGAGGACGTGCTTGTCGTCTTTGACCGTACCTTTGCCATCACGGGCGCGTTGCAGATGTTGGCCACCCTCGTCGCCTTCATCGGCGTGCTGAGCGCGCTGCTCTCGTTGCAGTTGGACAAGCAGCGCCAGCTCGGCATCCTGCGCGCCCTGGGCCTCACCGCCCGCGAGCTTCGGACGCTGGTGATGCTCGAAACCGGGCTGATGGGCGTCGTCGCCGGGTTGCTGGCCAGCCCCGCCGGTTACGCGCTCTCGCTGATCCTGGTGTACGTCATCAACCGGCGCTCTTTCGGCTGGACGTTGCAGATGCTCGTCGAGCCTGCGCCCTTCATCGAGGCCGGGATCGTGGCGGTGGCAGCGGCGCTCTTGGCTGGCATCTATCCGGCCTATCGTATGAGCAAGATGGTCACGGCGGAGGCGCTGCGGTTTGAGTAACAGGTAAAAAAGATAGTTCGCCGGCTGAGTAGGAGCAAAGCGACGTATCGAAGCCAAGAACGGGTCTTGCAAACACCGCTCGCCCTGGTTGCGATACGCGCGAAGCTTTGCTTCGACGCTACTCAACCGACGGGATCGCTATTGACTGTGTAACCCTTTTAGGTAAATGAGGAGGATGAGAGATGACGCATGCAAATCTTTTGCGCGGTGATCGGATTCAACTGAACGCTTTAACCTCGGACGATATTCCGACCATCGCCCGTTGGTATGAGGACACCGAGTTTCTGCGGATGTACGATGCACGTCTGGTCTGTCCCAAGTCGGAGGCTGAATTGAAAAAGTGGCTGGAGGCGCTGGAGAAAGCGGAGAACACCGTCACTCTCGCGGTACGCCTGCTTGACAGCGGCGAGTTAATCGGATACACTGAGCTGGACGGCATCCTGTGGCCGCACGGCGTGAGCGGGTTCAGCATCGCCATCGGCGATCGGGCCAACTGGGGTAAGGGATACGGCTACGAGGCGGCGCGGCTCACGCTCTCCTTTGCTTTTGATGAACTCAATCTACATCGTATCACGGCGACGATTTTCAGTTACAACGAGCGATCCATCGCGCTCTTTGAGAAGCTCGGCTTTCAGTACGAGGGCGCGTTCCGCGAGTTCCTACAGCGGGATGGCAAGCGGCACGATATGTTGTTGTATGGGCTACTGAGGCGGGAGTGGGAGTAAGAGAAATCATTGAGAGAGGTTTCACTTTTGAAAAACCTCAATAACCTACTGGGAGTAGGCCCACACGTGTTTCTGATCGGTCTTTTCCTTGAGGGATTGACGCTGATGGTTCGACGGTGGATTTCCTTTCCCATACCATTATCCCTGGAGACGCGAATCCTGCTGACGATTCCCTGCGTCGTCGCTTGCCTTGGGGGCATGATCTGGTTCAACCGCTCACTCAATCTGATCGAGGCCAATCGGTCAAACGGGGAAAAGGAGTTGATCACGCATGGGCCTTTTTCGTATGTGAGACATCCGCTCTACGCCACCCTTTTGATGACCATTCCTCCCTTGTTCATCGTCTGGTTTGCGGATCTCTTGTTCTTCATTCCCTGGATTCTGACCCTCATAATCTCCCATTACATAGTCGTCATTGAGGAGCAAAGATTGGCTCAGATATTTGGTCAAGAGTATGAAACGTACCGCCGATACGTACCTGCGCTACTTCCTTACAAGGGGAATGGCGGTCAACGCTACCGGAAACTTTGGGATGGCTCCCCATTATCCAAAAATACAGACCAGGAAAGGACAGATGGATAGCGGTTTTCTGCTTCGAGGCCTCATCATCGGCTTTTCCATCGCCGCGCCGGTCGGGCCTATCGGCGTGCTCTGCATCCGCCGCACACTGGCCGAAGGGCGCGCCTCCGGTTTCGTCTCTGGGCTGGGGGCCGCCACCGCCGACGCGATCTATGGCTGCATCGCCGGGTTCGGACTGACGTTCATCTCGGACGCGCTGGTCGGCCAGCAGATGTGGATTCGCCTCGTCGGCGGGCTGTTTCTTTGCTACTTGGGCGTCAAGTCGTTTCTGGCCCAGCCGAGCGAGGAGGCGGCCTCGGCCAGGGGAGGCGGTCTCGTCGGCGCCTATGGCTCGATCTTTTTCCTCACGCTCACCAACCCGATGACCATCCTGGCGTTCGCGGCGGTGTTTGCCGGGCTGGGATTGGCGGGCGAAAGCGAGGGTTATGGCTCGGCGGCCGCGAACCTGTTCGTGGTGCTGGGGGTGTTTCTCGGCTCGGCCGCGTGGTGGCTTTTGCTGAGCCTCATCGCGGGGGCGTTTCGCGCTCGCTTCGACGCGCGGGCGTTGCGCTGGGTGAACCGGATTTCGGGCCTCATCATCACGGCGTTCGGTATCGTTGCTCTCGCAAGTCTCCTGCTCGCCCAGCGAGCCGGCAACGAGCAGCGGGTACAGACGAGCCTCGTCGCGCTGGCGGGCGAGGCGACGGGTTTTGCGCGGGTCGAGGGGCCACGGTCGCTCGACTTTCCCGCCGACCACGGCCCGCACCCCGACTATCAGACGGAGTGGTGGTACTATACCGGCAACCTGGAGACCGCCGACGGAAGGCACTTTGGCTATCAGCTCACCTTCTTCCGGCGCGGTCTGGAGCCGCCAGCGGAGCGGCAGGAGCGTCCGTCCAACTGGGCCGCCGACCAGGTTTATATGGCGCACTTTGCCCTCACCGACGTCGCCGGTGGGCAGTACAGGGCATTCGAGCGTTTCAGCCGGGGCGCGGCAGGGCTGGCGGGGGCCGAATCGCCGCCCTACCGCGTCTGGCTGGAGGATTGGAGCGTCGAGGAGGTCGAGCCAAATATTGTGCAACTGCACGCCGCCCAGGACGGACTGGCGCTTGATCTGCTGCTGACCGATCTCAAGGGGCCGATCTTGCAGGGCGACGGCGGTTACAGTCAGAAGGGACCGGAGCCGGGCAACGCTTCTCACTACTACAGCCAGACGCGGCTGGAGTCTGTGGGCACGGTGCAGGTGGGAGACGCGCAGTACCCGGTGGAGGGGTTGAGTTGGATGGACCACGAGTTCAGCACCAGCGCCCTGGCCGCCGACCAGGTGGGTTGGGATTGGTTCGCGCTCCAACTGGACGACGGCAGCGAGCTGATGGTGTTCCAGATCCGCAAAGCCGATGGCCGTCTCGATCCCTTCTCCAGCGGCACGTTCGTCGCCCCCGACGGCAGCACGCGCCACCTGAGTTACGACGACTTCCAGATCGCCGTCGGCGACACGTGGCGCAGCCCGCGTTCTGGCGCGAACTATCCGGCCCGGTGGATGGTGACGGTGCCTGCCGTCGATCTGACGCTGGAGATCGAACCCTATCTGGCCGACCAGGAGTTGAACGTTTCGTATGCGTACTGGGAGGGAGCGGTGCGGATCGGCGGCGCGGTCTCTGGCAGCGGCTACGTCGAGATGACGGGGTACGCGGGTTCGATGCAGGATCAGTTTTAGTGTCATGGAACCGCTGAAACGCTGAAAATACTGATTCCGCTGAGGGTACTGACGAGCACAAATTCGTTTTCAGCGGCATCGGCGCCTTCAGTGGTTCAGCGATTCAAAGGAAAGGATGATACAATGAACATAGTCAAGTTTATAGCTCTTTTAGGTTTGTTGGCGATGGGGGGCGCGCTTATCTATGGCTTTACCGTGGGCGATTTCGGCGGTGAAGGTCGCGTCCTCCTCTCGATGCCCTGGGGGATCGTGTCGCTGGTGGACGTCTACGTCGGGTTCGCTCTCTTCTCCTGCTGGATCGTCTACCGCGAGCGGTCGCTCGTCCGCTCCATCGTGTGGGTCGTGCTGGTGATGGTGCTGGGGAATTTCACCGCCAGCCTGTACACCCTGATCGCGTTGCAGACCAGCGGCGGCGATTGGAAACGCTTCTGGATGGGAAGGAGGCTCGACGATGGTTGATCAAGCCGGCTGTCCGCTGTTCGGCGACGAGGAGGACTGTGCCATCCGCCTGGGCATCAGCACCTGCCTGCTGGGCGAGGAGGTGCGCTACGACGGCGGCCACAAGCTGGACCGCTTCCTCGTCAACACCCTGGGCGCGTACGTCGAGTGGGTGCCCGTCTGCCCGGAGGTCGAAATCGGCCTCTCGGTACCGCGCGAGGCCATGCGTCTGGTGGGCGATCCGGAGAATCCCCGGCTGGTGACGAACAAGACAGCCCAGGATTACACAGAGCGCATGCAGACCTGGGCGCGGGAGCGGGTGGAGCAACTGGCCAAGCTCAATCTGCACGGCTTTGTCTTAAAAAAAGACTCGCCCAGCTCCGGCCTCGAGCGGGTCAAGGTCTATGACGCCAACGGCGTGCCCCGGCGCGCTGGCCGGGGGATCTTTGCCCGCGAGGTGCTGAACCGCTTCCCGCTGCTCCCGCTGGAGGAGGAGGGCCGCCTGCACGACATGCACCTACGGGAGAATTTCATCGACCGGGTCTTTGCCCACTACCGTTGGACGCGCCTGCTGGAAAAGAACCCCACACCCGGAGGGCTGGTCGAGTTCCACACCGCCTACAAGATGACGTTGATGGCGCACAGCCCGTCTCACTACCAGGAGATGGGTCGCCTGGTGGCCCAGGCCGGGAGCCTGCCCTGGGAGGAACTGACAGAGACATACAGCCGCTCGCTGATGGAGGGGTTGCAGGTGATGACCACGCCCGGCAAGCACGCCAACGTTCTCCAACACCTGATGGGCTTTCTCAAGGAATCGCTGACGGGCGAGGACAAGGCCGAGTTGCTGGGCTACATCGAGGATTACCGCAAGGAGCTGGCGCCGCTGATCGTGCCCCTGACGCTGCTCAAGCACCACCTGAGCCGCCACCCGGTTCCCGATTGGGCCCATCAACAGGTCTACCTTCACCCTTATCCCAAGGAATTGCTGTTACGCAACCACGTATAGGGCGCATCTGAAACTTGGGGGAGTGTCCATTGAAGAACCAATCTAGCGCCGGTCGAGTAGGCCTGGAGGGCCGTATCGAGACCAAGCGGGTGATCTGTAGAGCCGCTCGCTTGGTTTCGGTACACCTTTGGCACTCAACCAGCGCTCGCTCCGCCAAGATTTGTATACGCCCCCATGTATAGATTAAGGAGGAAGGTGTTATGATCCTACGCATACTTCAGATCGTCGCGGCTTTAGGCACGATTGTGACGGGGCTTGTCTCGTTGATCCGGCCCCGCGCCGTGCAGGGGTTCATCGGCTTGACCGCCGAGGGCGGGCGCGGCATCACCGAGATCCGGGCCGTGCTGGGCGGCTTTTTCGTCGCGCTGGGGGCGGTTCCGCTGATCCTCGACGCGCCGGCGGCTTACCAGATGCTCGGCATCGCCTACCTCGTCGTGGGCGTTGTCCGGGCGGTTTCGATGTTCGTGGATAAATCCGTCGTGCAATCGAACGTCATCAGCCTCGTCGCAGAGATCGTCCTTGGCGTCATCCTGGTGCTGTAGGCAGACGCCGTGCGCGTGTGGGACGTAAACCCAGGGTATCTGAATCGCCAGAGTCTGCTCGGCGAGCACCGAGAGATCCACGCGATCTTTGCGATCGTCACCCACGGCAAGAAGGGGTACGCCCACCATCCTGAGACGTTGCGCTGGAAGGAGAGGCTGGCGGCGCTCAAGCAGCGGCACGACCTGGTCGTCTCGGAGATGCGGCTGCGGGGTTATCAACATCACAGCCCGGTGACGGCGCCGGGATCGCTGGTTTGGCCTGCCGAGCTCGTCGATCCACCGGCGAACCAGTTCGCCATCCTCGAAGAAAAATATCGCGACCGGGAACCGGGCCGCATACCACTCCCTCAGAGCGCGCAACAACTCTGGGCGCAGCACGAGCATTCTTTCCTGGCGCGCGATCCGGCATATCGTCACCGGGACACGCTCTCTTTCGAGCAACTGGCTCTCGAATGTGTGGAGATGCTGAGAACTCGCCCTTCGGAGGAGCTTGTGATGGACGCGCTGGGCCGTATGTGGGAGTGTGTGTCTCAATTTGCAAAGAATATACCAGACGATCCTGTCGCCTTGATCGAGATCCTTCGAGATTTGTCTTTCAGGCATCATGCGGTATACTTGCTGGAATCAACTGCTTTGAGCGATCTACACGCCTGGGTTTCGGCCTAGATCCAAAATTGGGCGATTATGAGACTGGTGAAGTCTTTGAGCAGGAATGGCAATAGAAATGGAGCCAGAGGAATATGCTTGATATACTAAAGAGATTTGAAAAGCTCATGATTCAAGCGCTCATGTTGATGATGGCAGTTGTTGTTGGGCTTGCCACCATCGATCTTGCTTGGATTCTCGTTAAGGATATCGTACAGCCACCTATCCTAATTCTAAGCGTGGACGAGTTGCTTGAATTATTTGGCTTGTTCATGCTTGTCGTGATAGGGATCGAGCTTCTAGAGACAATTATGAACACCTACTTGACTCAAGGGGTACCACATTATGAGGTTGTCTTATCAGTGGCAATCATCGCAATTGCCCGCAAGGTGATTATTCTAGACCTGAAGGACGTGGGAAGTCTAACCTTGATAGGAATCGCCAGTATTATTCTTGCGCTGACAACTGGCTATTTCTTGATGAAGACGTGTCAGGCCCGCGCCAGTCAGGCTTGCGATATGGAAGACTAATTCAAAGTGAGTGCATAGACAAATCATCATTCAGAAAAAGATCAATCAAAAGAGACTCAAGAGGAGTGCCTACCCCAAGGCCTCCGTGATCCGAAATTTGGACTGAGTCTAACAGATCGTTAATCCGGAGATGTGGCCAATTGCCTTGAGAAAAACCAACCAAAAGGATACAGGAGTGCTTATGGTTAGTCTATCTGAATTTGAGCCTTGGTGGCGTTTTGGCTTTGCCCTGTTGATTGGGGCCTTGATTGGATTGGAACGGGAATTCTACCAGCAAAAGGAAGAATCCCCGGATTTTGCAGGCATCCGAACGTTTTCTCTGATCGCGTTGTTAGGCTCCGTCTCGTCATTTCTCACGGATGATTTTGGAATCGCCCTGGCGGCTCTGGCGCTGGGGGGATTGGTTCTGATGACCACCGTCAGCTATTACGGAGCCTTGGGGCGGAGTAAAACTGAAACGGGTATCACGACCGAAGTCGCGGCGATTCTGACCTTTCTTTTTGGCGTTTTGGTGATGGGCGATCATGCCTTGATCGCTATCGCTCTCGCTGTGGTTACCTCCCTTTTATTGGCATTAAAAGGCAGGCTGCACGAATTTATCCGGGATATGAGCCCAGAGGATATTCACGTAACCCTTCAGTTTGCTCTGGTTGCTGCTGTCATATTGCCGTTGCTTCCCAACCGCACCGTCGATCCGCTGGGATTGTTGAATCCTTTCCAAATTTGGTTGATGGTTGTATTCGTTTCGGGCATAGGTTTCAGCGGTTACGTCTTGATAAAGATACTGGGTCCTTCTCAGGGGATCAATCTCATGGGTATCCTGGGTGGATTGGCCAGCAGTACAGCGACGACGATCAGTTTTTCCTCCGCCAGTCGAGAATACCCTCGTATGGCTCATCATTACGCGCGGGCCGTCGTTCTGGCTTCCACGGTAATGTTGCCCCGGGTGTTATTTCTGATCCTGGTCATCTATCCCCCTTTGGCCCTCAAGGTCATCATTCCACTCGTTCTGATGTTGATTACCGGTTTATTCTCTATCTTTGTCATTCAAAAAAGTGACATGACAGAAAAAGCCACGGTCCACCCAGAGTTCAAAATCACAAACCCTCTCAAATTATCGACAGCGATCAAGTTTGGCCTTTTATTCGCTCTTGTGTTGACGATAGTGGAATATGCCCAAACGTTTTTCGGATCATCAGGTGTGTACCTGGCCAGTTTTCTCACCGGGCTGACAGATGTCGACGCGATAACGCTCAGCGTAACTCGTCTGGCCGAACAGGCTCAATTAACTTCCGACGTGGCCGGGGTGGCTGTGATAATCGCTACTCTGATGAATACGATCTCCAAAGGGGCAATTTCCTATTTTTCCGGCTCCCCAGAACTCCGCCGTCCCGTCATCCAGGCCTTTATCTTGATGACACTGGTCGGTGTGATCTCCGGGGGACTGGTTTTTTTCTTGCTGTAGAATAAGAGCAGAGAGCCACGACAAATCGTCGTTGGCGAGAAGCGATAGGAGGAAATCGAATGACCATCAGAATCGTTACCGACAGCACGTGCGATCTGCCAGAAGAGATCGTCGCCAAGCACGGCATCCGTGTCGTGCCCCTGTATATCAACCTCGGCGGCGAGAGTTACCTGGACGGCGTGGACATATCCCGCGAGGAATTCTACGCCCGCCTGCCCGATTGCGACCCGGCCCCGACGACGGCGATGCCGGGGACACAGATGTTCCTCCGAGCCTACGAGGAACTCGCGGCGGAGGGCGCGACAGAGATCCTGTCGCTCCACATCTCGGCGAGCCTGAGCGCGACGATCAACACGGCAAAGCTGGCCGCGCAGGAGGCTTCGGTCCCGGTGACCGTCCTCGATTCGGGGACGCTCAGCATGGGTACGGGCTTTCTCGTGTGGGCGGCGGCGGCCGCTGCTGAGGGGCGCTCGATGGACGAGATCGTCGCTCTGTTGGAGGATCAAGGCTCGCGCACGCACGTCTTTGCCGCGCTCGACACGCTCGAATTCCTCCGGCGCAGCGGGCGGATGCACCGGGTGCTGGCTGCCCTGGGCAGTTGGCTCCAGATGAAACCGCTGCTCAAGATGCACCAGGGGAAACCGAGCGCCGAGAAGGTTCGCACGGCCCAGACCGCCATCCGGCGGCTGGTCGCCCTGCTCGAAGAACAGACGCCGCTGGAAAAAGTAGCCCTGGTGCACACGCACTCGCTCGACAAGGCCGAAGAGCTGCTCCGAGAGTCCCGCTATCTCTTGCCCGCAGGGGAGGTGCTCTCGGTGGACATCACCCCGGTCTTTGGGACACACCTGGGGCCGGGAGCCGTCGGCTTTGCCTGCGTCTCGGCGCGTAAAGAATAGGCTGTATTGGGGAGAAACTTTGAGGAGGGTTCAGGATTTGCTAACGTTTAATCTTCAATCCCAGGGAGCACACAGACAGATGTATATCGGACAGAGAATTCGCTCGCTGCCCCGTGCAGGTTGGGCTTTCGCGTTGTGCCTGTTGCTTCTGATCGTCCTGGGGCCAGAGGCATCGAGCGCCAGCCCCTCAGAGATTTCCGTGAACGAACATACCTGGCACGTTCAGCGTATTGAAGATGGGAATCTTTTCCACCAAATGAGTGACCGCAGCCTGCGTCTGGACAAAGACGATCATCCCCACATCGCCTATGGAGAGGACCATCTGTACTATGCCTGGCACGATGGCGACGAATGGTGCATAGAGACAGTGGACGAGTCCGACCTGGTCGGACAATCGGCATCGCTAGGCATAGATAGTTCCGGCACTCCCCACATCGGTTATTATGACTATGCCAACGCCGTGTTGAAATACGCCCGTCGGGAAGGCAGCGAGTGGATTGTCGAGACGGTCGACGATGGGGGATGGTATGTCTCCCTGGCGTTGGACGATCTGGGGAATCCCCACCTTGGGTACCAGTCCGGTGGGCTGCGTTACGCGCGCTGGACCGGAAGCGAGTGGAAAATTGAAACCGTCGATAGTGGGTCGTGCGAGTTTTTATCACTGGCCTTGGATCCGTTGGGCCATCCTGGCATCAGCTATCGCACTGGCGACGGCAACGAACTGCGATACGCTCATTGGACGGGAAGCGCGTGGGATATCCAGATCGTGGATGACGGTGGAGGAATAGCCCAAACATCGCTCGCGCTGGATGGTTCCAATTACCCGCACATTTCCTATCGCAATTTCTCCAGCGGTAACCTGATGTACGCTTATTGGACGGGCAGCGCCTGGTACACCGAAACCGTGGATAGCGACGTGGCTGTAGACTTTCCATCTATCGCGATCGACGGTTCCAATCATCCATCCATTAGTTACTTGAGCAGAACCGACAATAGTCTTCGATACGCTCATTGGAATGGTTCAGAATGGGTCAAGCAAGTTATTGACAGCAACGGGTTTTCCGGCTATTACCCGTCCATTGATTTGAACGAGGGAGACGATCCATATATCAGCTACATTCGCCTCAATCCAGGCTCGAACTATGAGCTGAGATTGGCGTACCAGATCGAAGATGCCTGGACTACCGAGATGGTAGAAACGGGCGGCGGCATCGGCTGGTACTCTTCGCTCGCTCTCGATGACTCGGATGCTCCTCACATCAGCTATCAAGATTTAGTCAACCGCATGCTCAAATACGTCCATTGGACGGGGGAGGAGTGGGAGATTCAGACCGTAGATAACGGCGAAGGGGCCGGGTTATTTACTTCTATTGCTTTGGATAGCGCGGGTAAGCCTCATATCAGTTACTATGCCGATGATGCCAATGCGCTCAAATATGCGTACTGGACGGGCAGCGCGTGGATCACGCAGACCCTGGACAGCGCCGGAACTGTGGGCAGACATACCTCTCTGGCCCTTGATAGTTCCGATCATCCCCATATCGGCTATCACGACGATTCCAATCAACGGTTAAAGTACGCCTACTGGACGGGCAGCGACTGGGATATCCAGGTGATCGATAGCGACATTGGCCAGAATACGTATACGTCGCTGAAACTGGATAGCTCCGATAACCCGCACATCAGCTACTACGACGGACAGAACCAGGACTTGAAGTACGCCTACTGGACCGGAAGCGAGTGGTATACTCAGACTGTAGACAGCGCCGGATATGTGGGCAAGTTCAGTTCCCTGGCTCTGGATGCTTCCGATCATCCGCATATCGGTTACTATTACGAATCTGATATTCACCTTCGGTACGCTTACTGGACGGGGACCAGTTGGTATACGGAAACGGTCGACACGTGGGTAGCAGGCATCGGAGCCTCTCTGGATTTGGATAGCGATGATGCACCGCATATCGCTTATCGTGGTTTCAACTCAATGATGTACGCTCGTAAGGAGAATGGCAGTTGGAACACCCAATCAGTAACGAATATACCCAACGCTCATTGGCCTGCCATTTCCCTTGTCCTGGACAGTTCAGACCTTGCCAAGATTAGCTTTTACGACGAAAATCTTGGTGATCTAATGTATGCGCATGTGTTACCTCACAAACTCTATCTCCCGTTAATTCTACGTGATACGTTGAGCTATGGGGAGAAAGGGCAACTCAAACAGAGTCGAAAGGAGTTAGAGCAATGCGAGTCATCATCACCGGCGGCACGGGTTTGATTGGTCGGGCGCTGGCCGCTAACCTGGCCTCAGACGGACACGAGGTCATCGTCCTCAGCCGCGCGCCCGCACGAGTGACCGGCCTCCCCCCCGGCGTGCGCGCCGAGCGTTGGGACGCCCGCTCCGCCGCGGGATGGGGCTCCCTGGCCGACGGTGCCGACGCTATCGTGAACCTGGCTGGCGAGAGCCTCGCGGGCCGCTGGACGGCCGAGCGCAAGCGCCGCATCCTGGAGAGCCGGCAGAACGCCGGCCGCGCCGTGGTGGAGGCGGTGGAGCAGGCGAGCGTCAAACCCCGCGTCGTCGTCCAGGCGTCGGGCGCGGGCTACTATGGTCCCCGCGGCGACGATGAGATCACCGAGGAAGCAGGGCCGGGAAAGGATTATTTGGGGCAGACGGCCATCGAGTGGGAGGCGTCCACCGCGCCGGTCGAGGCCCTGGGTGTGCGAAGGACGGTCATCCGCTCCGGCGTCGTGCTCAGCACGGCGGGCGGTGCGTTCCCGCCGCTGCTGTTGCCGTTCCGGTTCTTTGTCGGCGGGCCGCTGGGGAGCGGGCGGCAGTGGTTTCCCTGGATTCACATCGCCGACGAGTCGCGCGCCATCCGCTTCTTGATCGAGCACGAGGCTGCCAGCGGCCCCTTCAACCTGACGGCGCCCAATCCGCTGACTAACGCCGAGTTCGGTCGGGTACTTGGCCGGGTGCTGCTGCGGCCCGCCTTTGCGCCGACGCCAGCCTTTGCCCTCAAGCTGCTCCTGGGCGAGATGAGCACCGTCCTGCTCGACGGCCAAAGAGCCGTGTCTCATCGCCTGCAGGGCCTGGACTTTACCTTCCGCTTCCCAGATGCAGAGTCGGCGCTGCGGGAACTATTGAAGACAGGAGACTAAGATGAATTGGATCAAAGTACTTTCTCAAGACGAACTGCCCGAAGGCGAGCGGCGAGTTGTCCAGGTCGCCGGGCGCGACGTGCTGCTTATCCATCACGCCGGGCAGATCCACGCCGTCGAAAATCGCTGCCCGCACTTGGGAGCCTCGCTGGCAAAGGGCAAGGTGGAGGAGGACGCCATCATCTGCCCCCGCCACCGCAGCGCCTTTGACCTGCGCACCGGCGACGTGAAGGAGTGGAGCCCCTGGCCGCCCGCGGTGGGGAAAATGCTGGGAGTCGTCTTGCGGGAAAAGGCGCTGTTGGTCTTTCCAACCAAAATGGAGGCGGGCGACATCTGGGCGAACGTTGAGGGTCGGTGAGTCGTGACATTCAAACTCCGCGAACTTGCAGAGGAATTTCGCACCGTATTCGCCGGGCGCGGCAATCTGGTTGATTCGATCCTACCGCCCGTTATATTTTTGATCATCAACGCGATCTGGGATCTCGAGTACGCGACCTGGGGATCCCTCGCCCTCGCTTTGCTGATCGCTCTGTTTCGTTTGGGCAGAGGACAGCCTTTGAGATACGCCTTTGGTGGTCTGGGAGGCGTCATCGTCGCCATTCTGCTCGCCCGGCTGCTGGATAGAGCGGAGGGATATTTTGTACCGAACATTGTCACGGGCGTTTTGACCATTATCGCGTGCGGTGTGAGTATCGCGGCAGGCAAACCCCTCGTCGCCTGGACGAGCTATCTCACCCGCCGCTGGCCGCTGGATTGGTACTGGCATCCGCGGGTGCGGCCCGCCTACACCGAGGTGACCGCAGCCTGGGCGATTTTCTTTACACTTCGATTGCTGCTCCAGCTTTTCTTCTTTCAGAGCGAACAGGCCAGCGCTTTGGCGATCATCAACATCGTCACAGGTTGGCCTGCCACGATCCTGTTGCTGGCGCTGAGCTATCTGTACGGCCAATGGCGGCTTCAGCACCTGCGAGGCCCCAGCGTTGAGGAATTCAAGGCCGGCGTCGAGCCGCCCTGGAGCGGCCAACGTCGAGGTTTTTAGACGGTGCTATTCAGGTGCAACGCACTTGTCAAGTGCGTTGCACCTGGACCGAGAGGAGAAATCAATGACGAACAATCTGAAAACACGTTTGAGGAACGGCGAGACGTTGATCGGCTCGCTCGTGACCATCCCGTCGACGGACGTCGCCGAGATGATGTCGCTCGTCGGCTTTGATTACTTGTGGATCGAGGCGGAGCACGCGCCGACCGGCTTTGTGCAGGTGCAGATGATGATCCAAGCCGTCGGCGGTCGCTGTCCTTGTCTCGTGCGGATACCGGAGAATAAGGAGGTGTGGATCAAAAAGGCGCTCGACATTGGCTGTGACGGCATCGTCGTGCCCCAGGTCAAGTCGGCGGCGGAGGCCGAGGAGGCGGTTGCGCATTGCCTCTACCCGCCCGCTGGCCGGCGCAGCGTGGGGGTATCGCGAGCGCACGGGTACGGGATGTCGTTCCAGGAGCACGTCAGCAAGATCAACGACGAACTGCTGATCGTGCTCCAGGTGGAACACGCCGAGAGCGTGAAGAACGTGGCCGAAATCGTAAAAGTGCCGGGCATCGGCGCGATCCTCATCGGGCCTTTTGACCTATCCGGCAGCCTTAACCTGCTGGGGCAGATCACTCACCCCCAGGTCGAGGAAGCCATCGAGGAGATCAAGCAGCACTGCGAAGCGGCACAAGTCCCGCTGGGTATCTTTGCCGTGGATGCTCAGTACGCGCGCGATGCGATTGCCAGCGGGTTCAAGCTGATCGCGCTCAGCCTGGATTCCTTCTTCCTGTGGAAATCGGCCCAGGCGGCGCTGAACCAGTCGCGAGGCAAAAGTTAGGAAAGATTACTACTGCTCAGGCCCCCCTGATACGTCATTCCGAGTGAGCGTAGCGAATCGAGGAATCTCCACTTGGAATACCAAACGCAATTCAGAGATTCCTCGACTCCCTTTGGTCGCTACTAAGAAACTTCCCTGTTACCGTCATTTCGAGTGACCGTAGGGAATCGAGAAATCTCACGTTACGGGATTGGAGACCCTTCGATTCCGCTGCGCTTCACTCAGGGTGACGAATGCGTCGAGTTTCTTGCTCACTGAACAACGCCGCGGCGTTGTGGATTACTCGGAATGACGGGGGTAGGTGGTGATAGGAGGAGGAGAAGCGCATGATCCCCAACCAGTGGTACGTCGTTATGGATTCCAGCCAGGTCAGGGATGTCCCGGTGGGCGTCACGCGCATGGGCGAGAAGCTGGTCTTTTGGCGGGACGGCACAGGCCAGGTGAGTTGCCTGCGCGACAAGTGCGTCCACCGGGGCGCCCAGCTCAGCAAGGGAAAGGTGCTCGGCGGGCGTCTCCAGTGTCCTTTCCACGGCTTTGAGTACGACGCTTCGGGCCGCGTCCAGCTTATCCCGGCCAACGGCAGGAACGTGCCCGTCCCGGAGCGGTTCCGGGTCCACAACTACCCCACCTACGAGGCCCACGATTTTATCTGGATCTGGTGGGGGGAGGGGCCGCCGGAGAACTTGCAGCCGCCTCGCTTCTTTGATAACATCGGCGAAGATTTCTCCTACGGCCAGATCTATGACCCGTGGGACGCGCACTACTCCCGCGTGATCGAAAACCAGCTCGACGTGGTGCATCTGCCCTTTGTCCACCACAACACCATCGGGCGCGGCGGGCGCACACTGGTGGACGGCCCGCTGGTCGAGTGGGACGGCGACGACAAGTTTTACCTCTACGTCTTTAACCGGGTGGACGACGGCACAGCTCCGCGCAAACTGGAGGAACTGTCGAGCGCGGGCTGGACGTTTCGCCTCGAGTTCATCTTTCCCAACCTGTGGCAGAATCACCTATCGAGCCAGGCTCGCATCGTGGCCGCCTTTGTGCCGGTGGACGAGGCGCACACGATCCTCTACCTGCGCTTTTACCAGAACTCGCTGCGGATACCATTCTTGCGCGACCTCTTCAATCGGCTGGCGACACCCTTCAACCTGATCATCGCCCACCAGGACCGGCGCGTGGTGACGACGCAGCAGCCCAAGCCCTCCGGTCTCCGGATCGGGGAGAAATTGATCCAGGGCGACCGCCCCATCGTCGAGTATCGCAGGCGGCGGCAGGAGTTGATGGAGAGGGTGTAAGCATTTTCTTACTCTTGGAGTATATGCATCAACTGAAGGCTAGCGACCGCTGGTTGAGTAGCCCGAGGCGTATCGAAACCAAGGGAGCGGGTCTTGCCAAAGTCGCTTGGCTTCGATACGGACCCTCCACTCCGTTCCAGGCCCTACTCAACCGGCGCTCGCTCGAACGTCAATTTGATTTGATGTTAGCAAAAACTGAGGGAAACACGAATGAAACAAAGTCTGATCCTGATCTTTTTCTTCGTCTTTGTCGACGTACTCGGCTTTAGCCTGATCCTGCCGCTGTTGCCTTACTACGCCGAGACCTTCGGCGCTACGGCCACCACCGTCGGGCTGCTGCTGGGCGCGAACGCCCTGGCCCAGTTCATCGGCGCGCCCGTCATCGGGCGGCTCTCGGACCGGTACGGGCGGCGTCCTCTGCTGCTCCTCAGCATCGCGGGCACGGTGGTCAGCTTCTTGATGCTGGGCTGGGCGAGCGCGCTGTGGGTGCTCTTTGCCAGCCGCGTCCTGGACGGGCTGCTGGGCGGCAACATCTCGCTCGCCCAGGCCTACATCACCGACGTGACCGACGAGCAGAACCGGGCCAGGGGACTGGGCATCATTGGCGCTTCCTTCGGCCTGGGCTTTATCTTTGGTCCGGCGATGGGGGGCGTGCTCAGCGCGGGAGGGAACTACAGCCTGCCCGCTTTCGTGGCGGCGGCGCTATCCGCCCTCAACCTGCTGGGCGTGTTGATCTGGTTGCCCGAGTCGCTGCCGCCGGAGCGACTGGCCCAGAAGGCGCAAAACCCCCGCGCAAGGTTCAATGCCCGCGCGCTGTGGGAGGCGTTGGGACGGCCCTGCGTCGGCCCGCTCTTGCAGGTGCTCCTGCTTTATGGTTTGGCCTTTACCACCTTTCAGACGGTCTTTTCGCTCTTTGCCCAAAAGCGGCTGGGGCTGAACGCGCAGACGACCAGTTACGTCTTTACCTACGTGGGCGTGGTGATCGTGCTCGTCCAGGGGGGCGGCATCGGCCTGCTGACCCGGCGCTTTAGCGAGAAGCAGCTCATCTTTGGCGGAACGATCGTGCTGACGCTGGCGCTGCTGGCGTGGGCGCTGACGCCGACGTTGGGGATTCTGCTGGTCGTCCTGGCTCCGCTGGCGCTGGCGGGCGGCGTGCTCAACGTCGCCAGCAACAGCGCGCTGACCAAGTCGGTCTATCCGGAGGAAGTGGGAGGCGCGCTGGGGCTTTCCGCCTCGCTGGGCAGCCTGACGCGGGTGGTGTCGCCCGTCGTCGGCGCGTTCCTGCTCGACCGGGTGAGCGCGGCGGCGCCGGGCATCCTGGGGGCGTTGTTGATGGCCTGGCTGATCTATTACACCTGGAGGCAGGTGCTCTTTGTGCCCGATTTGGAGTGTCCGGCTGAGCCGATGATTGCGTCGTAGGTGGGTATGCCAGCCAAACACAAAAGCGCCCAGGACAACCGTCACCCCTGGGCACGTCTTTGCAAAGTCTCTGATATCCACATCTCGGCGGTCACATCTCTCGTCTCGCGTACCACCACACCAGCACACCACAGAACAACGCCATCAACAGCAGTATCGCCGCATCCGTTGGTCGCCCGCGTAGGGCAAGCCCGGCCTGCCGGCTTGCCAGTACCATAAAGATAAGCAAGACTGCCAGCGCCGTACCTCGTCGCAACTTTTCTTCCATCGTATCTCACACCCTGCTCGCCACAATGCCGTGATGAGCAGGGCCAGCCAGCGGTTATCACTATGGCCGCGGGAGTTGCTGCGCCTCCACCACCATCTCTTCCGATCGAGGGTATGCCCGATCGATAAAAGCCTGTGACGCTGCAACTGTTTCATCGCTCACAGTTCCTCCGCCTGCATCGCACACCTCATTTATCTCCCAGGTAATTGTAACCGCCTCCTGTAACAACGAGCGATACTCAGCGTACAGTGGATACCATGCCGGGGGCACATTCTCGAAACCCGGCGCCTGTGCCGCCCACAGGGCGATCCAACCAATGTACGAACCGCAATCCCCTTTCTTGGAGCCAGAAAATATCTTGGGGAATTCATCGGCTGCGCTGCGGAAGGAATCTCTAACCAGTCCCAGATACTGGATGAAAATATCTGCATCGAAAGATTGAATGGGTGTTTCAGGAAAGACGTGTGCCTGAGATGACGGCAGGGTAGGCACTGGCTGTGTTGCAGTAGAAACAGGCATAGAGGTAGGCGTGTTTGTTAGGATAGGAGGTGGAGTGTGTGTAGGAGACGGAGTTGGGGTGGGCGTCGCAGTGGCGGTTGGAGTGGACGTCGCGGTAGCGGTCGAGGTAGCGGTTGACGTTGGCGTCGCTGTGGGCGTATCAGTGGGTAAGGGAGTTGATGTAGGCGTCGCTGTATAGGTAAGGGTGGGTGTTTCTATGCTTTGAGTGACATCGGGCACAGCTTGAGAGTCACAGGCGACCAAGGCAACACTTACAAAGAGCATCCATGCGAAATATATTCTTGCTTTCATCGCAAATCTCCTCGAGTGTGGCTAGCTGCATAACGGCTGCGAACAGTAGGGGGAACTCGTTGTCCCCGATCACGCGAGAGCGGCGGACCAATCCGGCGGGGTTTTTCCAGCGGCGATCGCCTCCTCAAAGGCGACGTAATCCTGCAGCATCCGCTTGAGCAGCACGGGCGTGTCCAGGCCATACGGGCACCGCTCTTTGCACTCCTCGCACTCGATGCAGTCCTCGATCCGGTGCATCTTCTCCTGCCATTCGGGCGTCAGGAGGGGCGCGCTCGGCGACCGCCGCAGCAGGAACGCCATCCGCGCCGCCATCGGGATGGGGATGTCGACCGGGCAGGGCAGGCAGTACCCGCAGCCGCGACAAAAGTTCCCCGCCAGCGTCCCCTTTTCGCGCTCGATCTTGGCCCGCATCTCGTCGTCCAACAGTGGCGGGTCGGCTTCCAGCGCCAGGAACTCGGCCAGCTCGCGCTCCCGCTGGATGCCCCAGAGCGGCACGACGTTCTCGTACTGGCGCAGGGCGGCGAACGCCAGGCGGGCGTCGGTGATCAGGCCGCCGCACAGCCCCTTCATCGCCAGCAGCCCCACGTCGTGCTCGCGGCAGATGTCGACCAGCTCCAGGTCCGCCGCCGCCGAGATCGCGCTGAGCGGGAACTGGATCGTGTCGTACAGGCCCGACCGCGCGACCTCGATGGCGTTTTTCAGCGTGTGATTCGTGACGCCGATAAAGCGCGTCATTCCCCGGCGCTGGGCCTCGAGCAGCCCGCCGTAGAGCGAGTCCGGGTCATCGGGATCAGGTAGCTCGCTCGGGTTGTGTAACTGGAGAATGTCCACGTGATCCGTCTTCAGGTTACGGAGGCTGATCTCGATCTTTTCCAGCAGCGAGGCCCTGTCAGTGGCTCCACTGCTCTTTGTCGCCAGGAAAATGTTCGCTCGCACGTCAGACAGCGCGTAGCCGATCTTTTCCTCGCTGTCCGAATAGCTCCGCGCAGTGTCGAAAAAGGTGATCCCGCCCTCGTAAGCCTGCCGGAGGATCGTCCGCGCCTGCGCAAAATCCACGCGCTGGATCGGCAGCGCGCCAAAGGCCGTCCGGCTCACCTGCAAATTGGTGCGTCCTAATCTCGTTTTTTCCATATTATCTCCCGTTTTGTCGCTTGCGCCGGGCCATTGAATCGCCGAGTCGCTGAAGGCGCTGAGAGCGCTGAAAACAGGTTGAGGTCCAACAAAACCATCAGCGAAATCAGCGCCTTCAGAATTTCAGCGTTTCAGTCGCCGGACCTCAAAGACGACCGGGTTCCAGGCGTCGGGGCAGGCGTGCGTCGAAACGTCCGGGTCCTCCAGCCAGGGGAACTCGACCCCGTAGCGCATGGCGTATACCTTGGGCAAAAGGCTGTAGAGGGCGGAGATGCAGATCTTGCCCTGCACCGTCTCGCCATCGAAGAACACCTCGTCGCCCACCTGATGACCGGCGACGCAATGGCCCTCTTGTTTGATCACTTTGGCCACGATTTTATACGCGCCTTTTTCTTCCTTCATTCCATCAGTCATCACTGTCTCCTTTTTCTCATTCAGGTTGTAGCTTCAGGAACTCCGTCTTGAACCTTAACAACCGCATATCTAAACTTGCCAAAACAGCCTCGCCGTGGGAAAATTGTGCCCAATCACCACAATCTGGGGAGGTAGAATGAACCGGCAAGACGAATTACTCGAACGCAAGCGCCGCGCGATGGAGTTGATGAACATCGGTATATCTTGGCAAGAAGCCAACGAGCGTTCTGGGCT
>Ga0180434_10001476_pt1 | contig 33497 bp, 30 predicted proteins | sample SS_ome_7_FD_132453 | JGI IMG/M metagenome (GOLD analysis project Ga0180434, IMG submission 132453) | Hypersaline lake sediment archaeal communities from the Salton Sea, California, USA - SS_1_D_2 metaG | ecosystem: Environmental > Aquatic > Non-marine Saline and Alkaline > Hypersaline >... | reverse complement strand
CGTACTTAGTCCATATGCCGAACAGATTGAAAAGATTGTTGAACAGCAAAAGGAAGCATTTGAGCATTACTCTTCGTTGTATTCAGGAATGGAATCTGAAGATAAAGAAATGTGGGTGTCTAAGTATGAGCACACACGCAAGCTTTTAAAACCTCACGCTAATGAAATTTATAAATATAAAGACGGTCATATCTATTATATTAATACAGGCGGAAATTGGCAGGTTGATTCTGTTGCTGGTCTTAGAAATTTTGATGTGTATGATCGAGCTAGGGTGTACCAACATCTCGCAAACGAAGGTAAGCTGGAAGGTGATCTCACAAGTTTAAGGCAACTTTTATCGTCGAAATCCATCTTAGATCAGCGTAAATTATCTAATATATCTGCTGCATTACAACCTCTCGTTGTGGAAAGCAGAAAGAAAGATATAGAAGAACTTGAACGTAGGCAAAAGAAATTTGAGACATTAAAGCCGATGGACGGTCCTTTAGGGACTAACGATCTACCAGGACTAAAAGACGGGGTAACTCTTTTTCCACATCAAACTTTGATTCTTGCTGCTCTTAAAGATCGAGATCGGATGTTGGTGGATGCAGATCCTGGAGCCGGAAAAGCGCTTATGATCATCTGTGATATTTTACAGCAGATGAAGCAAGGTAAGGTACGACGACCATTAGTTCTTATGCCTGATTCTTTACTCTCCCAGTTTGCACAAGAGATCCGTCATTTTTCCGAATTGAACCCTTGGATAATTTCTACGGAAAGTATTAAACGTTGGGGAGAGACAAAAGAACTTCCTGAGTTTATTGAAGATGCAAAACGTGCTCCGAGAAATACAGTCTTTCTTACATCCTACACATGGATATCTTTAGAGCCAGAGATGGTTCCTAACGGAGAGATTTCCGAAAGTGGTGGTAAGATCTCTTATAAAAAGTCCAAGGTCTTTAATCGAGTAGGTATCCTATTAAATCGATTAGGGATCGATGCTATATTCCAAGATGAGTGCCACATCCTTAGAGGCTCTAGCAACATGGCACGAGCAGCTATGGGTTTGGCTGAAGTTCCTGTTGTGCGTGGGTTAACAGGTACAGTAATGCCAGGGAATCCCTACGATGTGACAGCTTCAATGTCTCCTATTCATTCTTCTATTTTCGGTACAAAAGAAGATTTCATTAACGACCATACGGTTAATGGAAGTATTAATGAGTATAAAAAAGAGGCACCAAAACAAATACGACAAAAACTGAAAAACTTCGGAGTTCCATCAGTACGACGAAGTGCTTGGTCACATCTTCTTCCTAAAGTCCACCGTCATACTCATTTTGTTGAATTTACAGATGCACAGAAAAAAGCCTATACAGCGTTGTTGGTCAATATTTTAGATGAGATTCGAAAAGATCCTATCCTTTCCGTCCTTTTAAAAAAGATCGAGGACTCTTTAGAGAAGGGAGATGAGATCACAGCCGGACCTTTACTAGCTCGATTTACTCCACTGGATGTCTTTCTAAATTCACCAGCCGAAGCTAAAGAGTGGTTAAAGTCTTTGATGCTTGGCGACAATGCTATAAGCCCAAAAGCAAGTATGGTTAGCGACATCATTAAGCGTCATTTAGCAGATCCAGAAGCTGGTAAAGTACTTGTCTTTGTTCAGTATAAGGAAGCGGCTAAGAATCTTCTGAACCACCTAGCATCTGATTTAAAGGACCAGGCTGCTTATTATGAAGGTGGAATGTTAGACGTTTTAGGTAGGTTTAAAGCACCTCAAGATCCATTAAAGATTTTGATTGCTGTGGACAAGTCTTTGGTGACAGGTCACAATCTACAGATAGCAAATTGTATTATTCATGCTGATTTGAAATGGAAACCTGGAGATCTTTCTCAACGAGAAGCACGAGCAGCAAGGATTGGACAAAAGCGAGACGTTCATATTCATACAGTTTTGGTCAAAGGCTCATCTGAAGTATTGAAAATGGCACGTATTATATCTGCAGACCACTTAACATCTAAAGCTAACAGTGATTTTACAGATAGCGCAATGTTACAGCCGATTCAGATGACTCTATCCAATATGGAAAATTTTACAAAAGAAGAGCAGCTTAATCCATATTTGGAAAGGAAAAAAGCTTTAGACACTCATGTTGAAGAACAGTCCGTAAAGGATCGTGATTTTTATGGTCCGACTATGATGCGACCTCATGGGTATACTAAAATAGAAAAGTTATTCCATGAAGCGAAGGAGTTGAAGAAGGTTCCTTCGACAAAGGATTTTGTTGGCAATCCGAAAGAAATTGAATCCCTTGTCGCACAAGATCTTGACGCGCTACCTGACGATCCAAAGCATCCCAAATTCCTTAACTTGGATCTGATGTTATGGAATACTGATTGGTATTTATTTTCATATAAATCGGCAGATCCTAACGGATTTTTACGCAGCCTCGGTTTTTCTCTTATGCGTGGGTACTACTATATAGAGCTTACTTCCAAAGCAGAAGTTGGTAATGTAGTAAGAAAGTTAGAGAAACATTTAGAGATTACAAACAAACCTGAGTTTGAAAAGCAAGTCAGAGATGCGCGAGTTTTTGCTCAAGGGATTAAAAAGGGCTTACGGCAAGATGCACAAAAAGCGAGACAACGTGTAACTGCTGCGAAGGAAGAAGTAAGTCCTGACTACATTGACAAGTCTAAAAAGAATGAAATTGCTCTTGAGTTTAGTACGATGGATGGTGCTCCAGTTATATGGACACACAATACTTTTTCAACGACTGATCCTGAAGTTCCCATTTTAAAAAGAATAGGATTTGAGATGGAACCACCTTTGTGGAGACGTTTAGTAACTCGATCTCAAGTTAAAACCTTTTTAAAGAAACTACAAACGAACTATTCCCAGATACGAGTCGTTAATTGGGAGGAGTTTAAATCTGTAGCTTCTCTGGCTTTCAGAGGATTGGATTTAGCGCAGTTTGATGACTTATCAGAAAAGAAGACAAAATAATGGCTAAGTATGTAAAAAATAAAAAGGCCAATAATCCAAACAAGGATGTAACATTCATTTATGAGTCTGGAGGTAGGGATATCGAGCATCCCTTCAGCGGTGAATCCCTAGAGCAGTTAGAAGAAGAGACTGAGGGTGAGAGTGGTTCTTGGGAGGTGGATGTTAGAAATTTAGAAGTACGGGAACGTGGAGGATATCCTGCTGACGATGAAGGCAAGGATTGGGGATACCAGAAAGACGTAGAAGTTTATCCATTTGCTCATTCAAAGAAGGGAGCACCGAGAGGTGGATATCCGATAGAGAAGAATTGGTGGCAAAAAGCTCTTAGTTTTAAGAGTTTTGTGATGAGTAAGTATAAAGTAGTTACTAAAAAATAGAGAAGCCTATGGCAATGGAACAAAATATTATTTCATTCATAAAACCATCGGTGGATGAGATTATTAATATGGTACTTCAGTTTCCCGTTCGTGATCAAAGGCGAGAGCAATTGTGGTCTTTAATTATTAAGGACGAAGATTTAACAAAACAACTCGTCGCTGGATTTAAAAAAGGGAATAATGCCACGGTGTATATTCCGCGTTGATTAAGGTGGTATAAGATATATGTCTACATTTTTAACTACAGGTGCTTTAAAACAGGATATCGTAGAGATAACCGCCTCGTCTACTACGCCTTTAGCACTAACGTCATTATCTCCGACCATTTATTATATAGTTGGGACAGATACCCAAGAGATTACATTTCCAGATGCTCAAAGTCTGGAAGTAGGTATTCATTACGTTATTATAAATAATAGTACTAAGCCAGTAACGGTCAATGATTATGACGCATCTGCTTTATCGTCGTTAAACCCAGGAATTTCAATAACTTTCTACCTAAGCGATAATTCCACATCTGCAGGTGTTTGGGCTTTAGGGATTGGCGGTGCTGGGGGTGGGAGTTTAACAGCAGTTCGTGCAGTTGATTTTACGACTACAGTACTTCCAACAACGCCATCAGTCGTGATCGATGGTGTCACCTTAGCTGATGACGATAAAATTCTTTTTGGAAATGTTGCACTGAATGGGGTGTATCAAGTCTCTGGTATTGGTGTAGCAGCTTCTTGGACAAAGCTTACTGTTTTCAACGGTAGTGATGTTCCTTCCGAACATGACACAATTCTAGTACGAGAAGGTTCCGAGTTAAATGCGACTATCTGGTTATCAGATTCAGCTCTCACTCCTCCATGGCATAGAGTAGCTGGTCCTGCTTCGACAGTATGGACGGGGGATACTCCCGATGCTAATACTACATGGGATGGGACTCTAAGACCTGAAGATACTAACGTTAAATTAGCTTTAGATACTATTGATAAATACTTTAGAGGACTTCAGCTTCGTCGTCATGCGACAGATCCCAACCGTGTAACAATCTTAGCATCGTCCACGACTAAAACGGATATGACGGTTTTAAATTTTACGATTGCAGACCGTCTGATGTCGTTTGCTGGTGCTGAGATAGATTTTGAAACTGGAACAATTTATGCGTCAGATGGGATGACATCTATTGGTAGCTTTTCACCCCAAGCCATCCCTGAAGATGAATTTTATTGGTATGGGATTGGCTTAGACGCTCCTGCGTCAGAGAGCGATAATACAATCGAGCCTCAGATCACTATAGAATATTCCACTGATTCGAATCTAGTACTCGACGATGCTCCGAAACCTTCTTTAACTTCTCGATATACCCTCGGTGCTGTTCTTGTTCGTGGAGATACGGGTGGTGTTGGGATCACTCCTATTACTCAAGGCTCCATAGTTTACATAGGGCAATTTACAGGATATACAGATTTAGAAGATACAGTAGCTCAAAATACTATAGATATTACGACATTACAGTCTTATGTAGCTTCGGTGCCTATTATTGAAACATTCCCTGTAGGTGCTGGTGGACAATCGGTTTTTGATTTAACTCTTTTTACTGTAGATGCTTCTAATGCGATATTTGACGTTGACTATTTGATTGATGGTAGATGGCAGTTACCGAGCATTACGGGTGATTTTCTCGATGGCGGTGCAGTTAGAAAAAATTCAACCACACAAGTAGAAACAGCAGAGCCAGTTCCAGAGGGAAAGACATTCGTAGTCATTAAGCGGACGATGTCTGGGGGATCTCCTCTTGTAGATTTGACGGGGATAACTGTCGATCTTGGTTTTATTACACCCAAAACTGTTGGGACATTAGAACGTCCTGCGTGGTCTTTTATTTTAAAAGATAAAGTCACCGCTGATATTTGGGAAGTAGAAGTACGAAACGGAGTGTTTCAAGTAGTTAAGATCGGTACAACACCGCCAGAGGTAGGTGAAGAAGTACCAGCAGAAGGTGAACTTGTAATCCCAGCGGGAACTGAATATATAATACCAGCAACTTAAATTAGAAGAAGGTTATGACATGCCTGATTATGCTAAAATGAGAGGAACTTCTTTTGTACTTCCTCCGTCATATCCCGCAGCGCAAGGGCAGGGTTCCATATATGTGGATGGTCCTAATTCTAATGCGTTGACATATCGCGATCATGAAATTGTTGATACACCAATTTTAGGTGGAGTACTTACCTCAACCTCCGTACTTATTAAAAGAAAACGGAATCTTACGGGAGCGCTTATCCCAGCTAATACGGTGGTTGCACTTAAGGCTGATGGCTCTATCTGTCTAGTAGAATCGGACGTGGAAGCTAATAGTAATGCAATTGGTACAACACGAGAATCTATTGCAGATGGAGATTACGGTGCTGTTCTTCTCCTTGGTGCTTCATCCCCTAACGTAGTTGACGGGATGGGATTTACTTCTGGAGATATAATTTATGCAAGTGCTACTGGTGGGGTTCTTACTAATGATCGTAGTTCGATTATAGGAGAAGTAAAAACTCTTGGAATTGCAGATTGTGCAACTGATGTACAATCGTCTGTAGCGACGGATCTCCTTATATCTATTGGAGGAATGGAGGAAGGTGGTGGGGGTGGTAGTTTTGCGGCTGAAGCTTCTGCTACCATTTTGCGTGGTTTTCCTGTTACAATAAATAGTAGTGGTACTTTAGCTGTCGTGGATATTTCCAATGAGGATTCCGCATATGCTTTCTGTGGGGTTACTTCCTTAGATTGTCTCATAGGAGGTACTGCTAACATTCTTACTGCAGGTAGTACACTTTATGATATTCCAGCTTCTTTCGGTCTTACGGGACAGTGGGGGAAGCCTATTTTTGTATCCCATTCTGGCGCTCTTACTTCTGTAAAACCTGATGTTGGTGTTGGTGATTTTGTCTCCCAAGATTTTATATTGAGTGTAGGCATAACAACAAAGAACCCAAACACAGGAACTACGGATCTTATTCTTAACCCTAGAATTGTTGGTCGGTTAGTTTAGGGAGGTCAGATTGGATAGTAAAAGCAAAGTTGAACTCGATTCAATATCAGAAGAAAATTTTCAAGAGATGATGGTAACGGTTAATTCTGAGGTTTTGAAAGTTGCAAAAAAAGCCCAAAATAAGATTAATAAGTTACTGTTACGTTTTGGTGTTAAATGTGATTTATCACTAAATTATACAATTTTAACCAAGGACCAGTTACTCGAAAATAAATCACCTATCGATACATCTGCAATTGAACCTACTCCCCAGCCGAAACGACGGGGAAAAAGAAGAACAGCAAGTAAAGTCTCTTAATTAGCTTTAGAAATTTAATTTTTAAAGGGGTATACCGTTATGGCAACCATCACGAATTTAGCTCGTTTTGTTTCTGGTCTGCCAAGGGAGGTGGATGTCTCGACAAACACACCTCAAGTTGATTCGATAAAAGTGGGAACAACTTCCCCTGTTGAATTGACAAAGGCAATGGCCACGCTACTGGATACTACAACTAATGGCGCAGGTCTTCCTGGCGCGAATCTTTCAGACGGTGCAAAACAAGATGTCCTAGAGCAAAAGCTCGCTGCTGTGCATACAAAATGTACACAGTCAGGAGGATATACAGGTTTTGTTCCAACGACAGGTAATACAAGCGATGTTGTTACCACTTACGTAACAGATGCTGCGACTACTGATACTCCAGTCGGAGCTGGCGGTGCGATCAGTGCCGTTGCTGCTAAAGGTATCTTTGTTGGTACGGTTAGTGGAGCAAACGATGTAGGTAAAGTCATGATCCGTTTTTATGGCGGAGATAATGGCGTTGACGATGGCACCGGAGATGAGATCTATGGTGTTCTTTCTGAGGCTACTGGAGTTTATACACTTTCGTATAAGAAAGCCGATGGCAGTCCTTATACCATTTTAGCAGACGACACGTCGGCTAAATTCGATTTCTATTTTCCTGAAATCGCTGATCTTTATGATTTTAAATTAGACCGTCTTTTAGTAGATGCGGTCGGTGGTGTTGTGGATGCAACCACAGCCGAAGATTTAGATGCTGTTATTGCTGCAAGGGAAGCTGCTGACTCTACATTACAATCAGCTATCGATGCCGAAGCAACAGCTAGAGCCGCTGCTGACAATGTTGAAGCAACAGCCAGAGCTGCTGCCGACGTAACTCTGCAAGCAAATATTGATGCGGAATCAACTCCGAGAGCTGCCGCTGACGTAACTCTGCAAGCGAACATCGATGCGGAATCAACTCCGAGAGCTGCCGCTGACGTAACTCTCCAAGCAAACATTGATTCAGAAGAGACAGCTAGATCTTTAGCTGATACCACTCTTCAAGCAAATTTGGATGTAGAAACAACCGCACGAATTGATGCAGATCAATTTTCTACGGATGTACTTATAGATAACGGCATTACAGCTTTTACAAATAATATAGGTACTGGAGCAACGTTTTGGAGAGGGCAGAGCATGACTTTAGCTGGAGATACAGAATTATCTTCTGTGTACTTCCGGTTAAAAGGTAGTGCGTCGGCTACGGGTAATTATACAGCTAAAATTTGGGCCAGCAATGGGACTATCCCCACTGGAGCTGTCATTGCTACGTCTCAGACAGTAGATGTGGCGACAATGAATCCAGCAGCTTTTGAAGCCGTAGAATTTGCTTTTTCATCTACAGTTTCATTGTCGGCAGGGGAATATTTCTTTGTATTCGCAGCCGAACCAGGAGTGACAGGAACTCCTACTTTTCAATATTCCGATGGTCAAAATGTTTCCGGACATGTTGCAGAAACCCCCGACAGTGGATCTAGCTGGTTTGATAATACTGCCAATGATTTTTGGGTTCAACTTAAAGTTATAATGTCTGCATTGGATGCAGAAATAACTGCACGTAGTAATGCAGATACGGCTTTGCAGAACAGCCTCGATGCAGAAGAAACAGCTCGATCTTTAGCTGACACAACTCTCCAAGCTAATTTGAATACAGAGATCACTGCACGTACAGATGCTGATGCGACTATCCAATCTACTATCGATACAGATGCAACTGCGAGAGCCAATGCTGACACAACTTTGCAAGCAAATATCGATGCGGAAGAAACTGCAAGATCTCTGGCAGACACAACTCTTCAAGCAAACATTGACGCAGAAGAGACAGCTAGGACTTTAGCTGACACGACTTTGCAAGCAAATATTGGAGCAGAAGGGCTGACGGAAAGTTATGAAACAGACAATTCCGAAAATTATGTCTTGTATGCTCCTACGAGCGTAGAGACATGGTTTGGGCAAGGATTCCAGCTAGATAGTGCCGCAGATATCGATACTGTTAAATTTTATTTACGCACGGGTTCTTTTTCCGGCATGGTATCTGGAACAATTGAAGCTAAAATTCACCAAGATGATGCAGGTAAGCCAGGAACAGTTATCGCTACATCACAATCCGTTGATCCAAATACCTTTTCATCTAGTGTTACATGGTGGCAGTCGTTTACTTTTTCATCTCCAGTTTCGTTGTCATCTGGTACGGCTTATCACGTAACCTTAAATCCAGTAAGTCTTGTTAAAGTAGATAACAACTCATCATTTTATATACGACGGGATACTTCTGGAACTTATGCGAATGGTACAGGTAGTCAAAGTAGTGATGGTACAACTTATACAATTCAATCTGCTTTTGATTATCCTTTTCAAGTTATAGCTTCCGCGTCCGGTATTATTGGTGATAGAGCAGATGGAGATACAACTCTCCAAACAAATCTCGACGCAGAAATAACAGCTCGAATAAATGGTGATAATGTAAGCATTGATGCGGAAATTACTGCCAGATTAAATGCTGACAGTACGTTGCAAGCAAACATCGATGCTGAATCAACTCCGAGAGCTGCTGCCGATGTAACTCTGCAAGCGAACATCGATGCAGAAGAGACAGCTAGGTCTTTAGCTGACACGACTCTTCAAGCAAATATCGACGCAGAAGAGACTGCTAGAGCCGATGCCGATTCAACATTACAGAGTAATTTGGATGCTGAGATCACTGCACGAACTGATGCAGACGCTACAATCCAGACCAATATTGACAATATTAACTTTACTCGAATTGATGTGACATTCACAGCGGGGGAAGCCATCACTGCTGGGGATATTGTTGTTGCAAGCGAGACAGTAGCAGGGGAAGTGGTTAAAGCGGATGCTACAGCGTTTACAACTTGTGAGGATGTTGTCGGTGTTGCTACTGAATCGAAAGCTTCTTCCGAGGCTATTATAATCCGTACCTTTGGTGTCGCTACAGTTACGACAGACGGTACAAATTTTGATTTAGGCAAGCGGGTTTATGTTCATACCACAGCAGGACAGGGATCGAAAACAGCACCTAGTACAGATGGTAATGTGGTTTATCTCTTAGGTAATGCTACTACGGCCACTAATTCCGTTTTTGTAAACCCAAGTCTTGAGTATGTTGTAGGTGATGGTGTAGGTGAAGTTGGTGCAGGTGAAGAACTTCCTGTTGGTGAAGGCGAAGAACTTGAAGTTCCGGCAACTTAATATTGATACACAGGCGTTGAAGTCAGCGCCTGTGTGACTCTGGCTAAAAAGAAATTTTGATACCATTTAAGGAGGGTTTTAATATGGCAGATATCACAAGGTTATCGAGGTTTGTTGCAGGTTTACCTCGTGATGTAGACTTGACAGCAAATTCGTTGCAAGTATCGAGTTTAAAAGTCGGTGCGACAACGCCTACCGAATTAACCAAAACGATGGCTACTTTACTAGAAACTACGACTACTGGTACTGGTCTTCCAGCAGCTAACTTATCTACTGAAGCTAAACAAGCTGTTCTTCAGTATAAATTGGCCGCCTTCCGAGTTGGTGTAACTGGTTTCACACCGACTGTAAGTCAAACAAGTGATACGGTTACTACCGAAGTTCAAGGCGCTGCTGCTACCGATACTCCAGTTGGTGCTGGCGATTCAATTAGTGCTGTTGCCGCTAAAGGTATCTTTGTTGGTACAGTTGCAGATGCTACCGACGTTGGTAAAGTTATTATCCGAGTCGCAGGAACGGATAACGGTTTTGATGATGGTACTGGTGATGAAATTTATGGTGTGCTTTCTGAGTCTTCAGGTGTATTTACTCTTTCTTATAAGGATTCAAATGGCGACGCATATGAGATAACAGCATCTGACGTTTCTGCAGGGATGGACTTCTACTTTGCAGAAATTATGGATCTAAATTCCTTTGGTGTCGATCGTCTTTTGATGCCAGCGGTTGGTGGTGTTGTTGATGCAACAACTGCTAGTTCTGTATATGCTGAAAGTACAGCGAGAACGGCTGCTGATAGTGCATTGCAAGCAAATCTCAACACAGAGATTACTGCAAGAACAAATGCTGACAATGTTGAGTACACAGCAAGAACTAATGCAGATACCACACTGCAAGATAATATCGATGCTGAAGAGACAGCTAGACTCGCAGCGGATTCAACCTTGCAAGCAAATCTCAATACAGAGATCACTGCTCGAACTGATGCTGACGCTACTTTACAAGCAAATATCGACGCTGAAGAAACCGCAAGATCTTTAGCTGACACAACCCTGCAAGCAAACATCGACGCAGAAGAGACAGCTAGACTTGCAGCAGATTCAACTCTTGAAGCAAATCTCAATACTGAGATTACAGCTAGAACTAATGCTGACACAACTTTGCAAGCAAACATTGACGCAGAAGAAACTGCTCGATCTTTAGCTGACACAACTTTGCAAGCAAACATTGACGCAGAAGAAACTGCTCGATCTTTAGCTGACACAACTTTGCAAGCAAATATCGATGCCGAGATAACATCTCGACTTGATGGTGACTCGACTCTCCAAGCAAATCTCAACACAGAGATTACTGCTAGAACTGATGCCGATACAACTTTGCAAAACAATATTGACGCTGAAGAAACTGCAAGATCTTTAGCTGACACCACTTTGCAAGCAAACATTGACGCAGAAGAAACTGCAAGATCTTTAGCTGACACAACTCTTCAAGCGAACTTGGATACAGAAACAACGGCTAGAATTGCTGGCGATTCTTCCATCCAAGCAGTGGTTGATGACGAAGCAACAACAAGAGCTGCTGCCGATGCAACTCTTCAAGCTAATTTGGATGCAGAGATTACAGCTAGAACCGATGCTGATGCTACTTTGCAAAACAATATTGATGCAGAAGAGACAGCTAGATCTTTAGCTGACACGACTCTGCAAAACAATATTGACGCAGAAGAAACTGCAAGATCTTTAGCTGACACCACTTTGCAAGCAAACATCGACGCGGAAGCAACTGCAAGATCTTTAGCGGATACGACATTACAAGCACAGATTGATGCTTTGGATGTCTCTGTTATTGATGTTCCTTACACAGCAGCTACTGGCGGTATTGCTTCGGGTGATGTCGTAGCTCTTAGTTTAACGGTTGCTGGAGAAGTAATCAAAGCTAACGCTACTGCGATTGCCACATGTGAGAGTGTTATTGGTGTTGCTACAGAAACCAAAGCAGCAGGTGAAACGGTTCTTATCCGAGCTTTCGGTGAAGCTACCGTAACGACAGATGGAACAAACTTTGATCTTGGTAAGCGTGTTTATGCACATACCACTGCAGGTCAAGCATCTAAGACTGCTCCGTCTACAACAAGCAATGTTGTTTATGTACTTGGTGGTGCGACAGATACTAATAAGGTTTTCGTTAATACGAATCTTGAGTACATTGTTGCATAATGAAGAGGGCATCTAGCCCTCTTTGTTCCCCCATTAGAAAGGAGTAAACAAATGATATTGGTATTGCAAGATGCGTCAACCTCGAATGTGATTGGTGAGATCACTGATGCCACATCAGTTCCTCGCATTAAATCAACAGTAGAGTACAATGCTACTAACTATCTTGTTATTAAAAGAATTTCCCCCACGTTAGATCGTGATGGGGTAAATGTGATTAGACTTCGAGTTCGAGAAGTCTAAATAACCCTCATAAAAGGGGGAATCTAATGACTAAACTAATAGGATTATGTCTATCTCTATTTCTTATTGGATGTGGTGCATGGGATTCATCCCCTTCGGATCGGTCATCTGCTGTATATCTTTTTGGTAATTCTTTATTAGCCTTTAATGATCGAGGTGTATCTCGTGGATTAACGATTTTAAACCCCCAAGAGCGATTTGTAGATAAATCACAAATGGGAGCTTTAGCCGAAGTAGTTAAACTTCAATATGCAGATACTGTAAGGAACGGAAAATATGTAGAAACTATGATAGTTGAGGGTGGAGCGAATAATGTTTTCCTACACGCATGGTGGTGTTGGAATCAAGTAAGCGATGAATGTAAAAAAGTGGTGGAATACGCTGTCGGTGAGATAGGAGATCTGATATCTAGGGCAAAGAAACATGGAACTAAGAAAATTATTCTTTTAACGCCCTACTATTTGATCGGCCATGCTTCCGCATTTAACGAAGCTCTCGATTACAGCGCTCCTTTTTGGTTGGATATTTGTACTGAGGAAGATGGTTGTATTATTCTAGATTTAAAGGAGCATTTTGTACAAGATTCGCTTTACTGGATAGACGGTGTTCACCCCTCCGAAGACGGTTCTTTTCTTTTAGCCAAGCTCATAAGTGATGAGTTGCAAAAATAGACTTCCACGTATCCGAATCCTATTATAGTATAGGGTTCGGATTTTTTTTCAAATAAGATTTTGTGTAGTATTTTATATTAACCTAGTAGGTGAAGTCTATGTTTGTATATAAAAATGGTATGCGTTACCGTGTTCCAAGTACGGAATCTAAGTCTACATCTGAAGGTCTGAGTGTTAGCAGTGATATATCTGAAAAGATAGGGAAAACTGGACCTAGAACATTAAGTATCAAACTTGATAGAAGAGTGCTTACTGGAGTAGAAATACCCTATAAAGTAAGTATTCAAAAATTAATTTGTGTAAAATTAAATGGACACAAATTAGCGAATAAAGTGGATTTTGCTCTTAATGAAGTTGACAACACAATTGCATTTACATTCAACCTCTCTCCTAATGATTTGATAGAGATTGAGATAGAGGGAGTGGTTTAATGGTTACATTTGATCCTGTTTGTTACTCAGTTAATTCAACGGCATTAGGAGATGTCCTAGCTGCGGTTCCCGTCGTTAAATACGCCATAGAAACGTACCATCAAGACTGCGACTATCGAGTGATAGCTTCTAAACATTTTAGAGATCTATTTACATTTGTACCTAATTCCAAATTTCTAGTTTTAGAAGATGATACTTGGCGATTTGATAAAACGTATTCGGTCAGGCGGCTTAATGATGTGGATAAAAAAGGTGGAAATCTCTGCCGTCTTACTCCTTCTAAAATGACATTATCTCATTATGCTTCGATCGGTTTATTGGGTAAAATTTTAACAAAAGAGAACTATAATTATGTTTCTCTTCCTCAAGTGGATATCTCTAAATTCAACACTGATTTCAGTAAAGCCGTGGTGCTTATAGTATCTTACCGAGATATCAACCGATCAATTCCAAGTGATGAATTGTCTAAAATAGCTGCTTATGTACACGAGCGAGGTTTGACTCCAGTATATGTGGGACGTACAGAAGATGGTGCTTGGAAAACTCGCGCTCCTGTATCGCCTTTCACACCACCGTCTTACGGTTTGGATCTTAGAAATCAAACAAGCATTTTAGAACTCGCGTCTATAATGACCAAAGCAATTGCTGTTTGCGGTGTCGATTCTGGTCCTATTCATTTAGCAGGGACAACCCCAACAACAATTATTGCTGGGTATACAAATGTGGACTGGCGTTATCGTGTTCCTGTTCGAACTAGAGGACGTACCATTGTTATAGAGCCAGATCCTATGGATTGCCGCTACTGTTCCTCGCATTGGCTTAAAGACTTTTACAATTTTTTAAATTGTTATTATGGGCATAATAATTGTGTCAAAACGTTAAGGGCAGAGAAATATATTAATGCTTTGACTTCTATACTTAAGGATATGTTATGATTTCTACTGTTATAAATTTTTCTACTTTGGAGACTAAATTTTTTCATTCTTTAATCAAGGAAGTAAGCCTTTTTTGTGATGATATTATTATAGTAGCATATGATCATTTTTTTAATGGTGATAAAGAAAATATAGAACTAATGGATGAATTAAAATTAAAATATTCACAGTTGCGTTGGATTATTCATCCTTGGGATTCATCGAAAAATAATAAATTTTGGCATAATAATGCACGCTGGTTAGGTTTAGAAAAATCTAAATATGATCGTATTTTATTTTTGGATGCAGACGAAATACCAGATGGATATTTGATGAAGCGTTGGCTTCAATATGAACCACTTCATGAGCATCCGCTTCATATGTTCTCTTGTTATTGGTATTTTCGAGAACCACAATATCAAGCAAAAACAACAGAAGGTTGTGGTCTTTTGGTTGATAGAACACAAGTACAAAAAGAAATGTTTTTTACGGATAGAGAACGTTGGTTTTTCCAGATTTATCCTATTAAAATAAAAGGTTATTGCTCCTTAAATAAGAATATTATATTAAATCATTTTAGTTGGGTTAGAACAAAAGAAGAGATGCTTACAAAAGTCAAATCTTGGGCGCATAAAAGTGATAGGGATTGGATTGGATGTGTAGAGAACGAATTTAAACAGGATTTCTCAGGTAAAGATTTTGTTCATGGATATTCTTATAATACTGTTTTAAATATATTTGATATTAAGGTTTAATAATGGACGTATTCATTGCAATTTATACGCATGAATGTAAAAAATATTGTGATTATAAATTTTTTGATAATCTGTTCAAAACTTACGATTTAGATAAGGCGATTATTAGTATTATTGACAATACGGAAGATGGTGGAGCGTATGCTAACCGTTTACGAGAGATAGTAGGAAATAAAGCGGAAGTTAGTCGTGTAGTCGCTACAAAAGAAGAAAAAACTTTGCTCTCTTGGTTATCCGAAGCATATAAGTTTAATGATGATTTGAAAAAACATGCTCTTTTTAAATTAAATCTCGTTAAGTCTTTAAATATGCTTCGTGATTTATTTTTACAAACAGATTGTCCTTTGTTTATAACCTTAGAATCAGACTTAATACCAACATTAAATTGGCTTAACAAAATGATAACAGCAGCTACAACCACTGATTATGCTGTTATTGGAGGTATATATTTTGAGGGCATCCATCCTTTACATATTAAAGAAGAAAGATTTATTCATTACGAACCCCCACATCTACAAGGTCGTTTAAAGCATGTATTTTCGGGGTGTACGTTATATAAGCGTGAATTAATAGAGCAGTGCGCTTTTAAATGGAATCCTAAAGCTAGAGCATATTCAGATTATTATATCTGTGTGGACGCATGGGATTTAGGGTTTAAAATAGCAGATTATACTGGTGTAATCTGCGAGCATCTTAATCACAAGTCGGAATATCAAACAAATATACCGAAGCTACAGGATTAGTTTATGATTATCGCAGATCCCGTTTGCTACAGTATAAACAGTATTTCGATGGGAGATGTTATTGCAACAGCTCCCATTATTAAATACGCTATTAAAACTTTCCATAGAGGTGCGGATTACAAAGTATTACTCCGTACTTATTACAATGATATTTTCCACTTTGTACCCAAAGAAAAAATAGGTGACCAAAGCAAACCGTTTACATGTCATCCTCCGTGGCAAATTCGGTATCTGAATACGCCACGGAGTACCAACGCGAGAACGACTTCGATGCACATGCACCTCACTACGTTTGCTTCGATCCAACTTCTCAACCGCATTATTCCAAAGTCTGAAATGAAATACCTACCGTTACCGAAGGTGGATATAGATCATTTCAATATTGATTTCCACAAAGCCGTATTAATTATAGTTACTTACAGGGACGAGGTGAGGAAGATTCCATTTGAAACTGTGGCTGGCGTTGCTGAGTGGGTACGCCAAAAAGGATTAATTCCTGTTTATATAGGGAAAGAAGACACATCTGCTATGTGGAAGGATTCGCCTTTCCGATTGGCATTTGATTCGCTTCCAGAGGGTGTGGACCTTTTAAACAAAACGTCCATCCTTGAGATGGCGAGTATCATGGCAAAGGCTCGTGCAGTTGTGGGGTTAGACAGCGGTCCTATTCATATTGCAGGGACTACGGCAGTCCCTATTGTTTGTGGTTTTACAAACGTAGCTCCAGAACATCGGTATCCGATTCGAGATAAAGGGATTTTCATTCCTGTGGTTCCTGACGAAGAGTGTGCTCATTGCCAGAGCCGTTGGTGTCTGAATTACCATGATTTTGGTTTTTGTTATTTTAAACATGCTAACTGTGTGAGGCAGATGACGGCTGAAAAATTTATTGCCGCACTCGCTACTTTAGGTTTGTAATAAGATTAAAGTATATCACACATGTTATAGCTTATAAGGGATACCACTATGCCTTTAATGCGTGGATTTACCGATGAAATAAAAATGTTTTTGGATAACGTGGCTTTAGGAGCACCAGCAGGTGAGCTTTTAAGTGAAACCTTAGAACGCATTGGGCGTGTTGCCAAAGCTCCTGTTTCTCTACGAGCCAGCTTTCCACCCGATTCCCGTCTTCATATAGGAAAATCGATTGTACCGTCTGGGGATGGCGGTGGGAAGAGTGTCCCTCCGATCGATGATATTATTCCAGACACCTTGGATACGACAATAGATTTCCAAACAGGAGCGACTACTGGACAAACTGTTACTGTAGGTGGTGGAGCATTTGCTCTTCCTGCTGGAACAGTTGGGTTATATCGAAGGTTTGTCTTGGTATTAAGGAATGACGGAACTATCGATACATCCTTTTCTAGCGAAGCCGCTTCTCTTGGTGCGCTATCGAATGCTGGAACTATGTTAGCGTCGTTGATCACTTTAATCCCAGGTCTATTTATTGGTTGGTTAGATCTCGAATGTGATGACGCAGGTGGTAAATATAGGACGGCAGGAAGCGCAAGCGCCATTATCGAAAATACAGTCGGTCTTAACTCTCGAATAAATCGCTTTGAAGGTGGCGGTGGCGGTGGTGCTGGTACAAATTGGAACACGTTAGTTAAGTCAGCAGCTTACGATCTTGTTAATTATGATGAGGTTCTAGCTGACAGTACGTCAGGGCCATTTATTCTGACACTTCCTAGTTCGCCAAATTTAGGGGATCGAGTCTGGATTATTGATATGAAAGGCACATGGGAAACAAACAATGTTACAGTAGAACGAAATGGAAATAACATTGCTGGTATCGCAGAAAACCTCATATTGAATGTCAATCAAGCTTGGGTTTACTTTCTTTTTGACGGTGTCGATAATTGGTTGGTTCGAAAGAGTGTAAATATCTTTACGGGTGGGTTAGGAGAAGTACCTGCAGGTGGGGAATTAACCGTACCTGTAGGTGGTGAAATTGTAATTCCAAGTGAGTAACTCAATGAAAGCATTTTTAGTTTTAGTCTTTTTTCTTATCGGGTGTACTACAATTCCATCTGATACTAAAAATTTAGCAGTTAGATCAGGGCTTGTTGATTCGATAAATGATTACAGATATGAGTACTATTTTGATCCTTTGATCGTATCGAAACGGTTGGAATGTGCTGCGGCTTTACATGCGAGTTATATAGGTTCATATAAATACTGTTCTCATATAGGCCGTGGCGGTACAGATGAAGAATATCGAGGGGAGAAATGCGGATTTCTAAACGCGCAAGATCAAGTCATAGCTTGTAATGTAAAATACGCAGATACTGTGGTTGATGAATGGATGGTACAATTAAGTTCAAGAGTGACTTTACTGAGTCCAGTCTATTCTCAGATAGGCTGTGCTATGTATAATTATTATTGGGTTTGCGTTTTAGCATATTAATTAGAGTGAATAATGAAATACTCAGCTTCATATTTTGACAACTATTATGACGGATCATATGAGGATACGTTTCATTATGGTTTTCCGTTAGACCGTATTTTAAAAAAAGAATGGGCATCTTGTGTTAAAGAACCTCCAAAAAGTTTTGCTGATCTAGGTTGTGGTTGTGGGCAGACGTTACTTAAAGCGAGAGAGTTATTACCTGATGCTGATTTGATTTACGGGGTAGAATGTCAGGAAATTCCAACCGAGCGGGTTGTTTCCAAGGATGTAATCTTTGGAGATTTCATGGATATTTACCCGCAACTCCCAGCAGTTGATCTACTTTACGTTGCATGTTCCATGTATATCCCTTGGAGCCAGCAAGAAGAATTTCTAACAGCTTGTGTAACCTTGGCTAAGAAAGCAATGGTGTTTGCAAATATTTATGTTGAGGATGGACGTGCCGTTCCTAATGATACTTTACGGGAAGTTATTTACAAATCTCGAATTGGTTTTCATAAGGCAATAGAGATGTTGGGATTTCGTTCTGTGAAGAGCGGCAATATCGATTTTTTTATCAATGATACGTTATAATGGCTATGTACACCGTGGGGTGTTTTTACTTTAATTATAGTAGGAGTTAAAAATGAAAGAAAAAGTATCAGCAGTAGCAACGGTTTTAGGGATTTTTGTTATTGGTTGTTTAACCGGAGGTTATATGTTGTGGATGAGTCTTCGTTTAGATGGATTAACAAATGAGTTTGTTGCATTTAAAAAGGACGTACAGCAGTTTGCGAAGCAGGTGAATGACGAGTTTAAAAAGCGTCCTGTTCCCGGTTCTAAAAAATAAAAACGAGAGGAGATCACTGCTATGAAAAAGATACTATTTTTAATATGTGCTTTTTTCGTTACTATTGCTTATGGGGTTGATAAAACCTACAAAGCGTCCAGTGGTGATCTCATCTTAGATGCCAGCGACGATGTTGTAGTTAACACACTTTTAGGTATAGGGATAAATGAGCCGGAAGAAGAAATTCATATCAGCGGTTCATTATCTCGCATACGATTGGATTCTTCCTTATCTGAGAATTGGCAATTAGGAGCTGATAGCTCCCCAGCAGGTTTTCATATTACTAATATGACAGATACAGCAGTACGGATGACCTTAGATAATGACGGGGATATTGGTTTTGGTGAGACTAATCCCACAGGCGCTGCGACAAAGATTCTCGCGATCAAAGATGAGAATCCAGTCGGGCTTGTTTTAGAAAAGACAGGAACTAATGCTCGCAAATGGGAAATCCTAGCCAATTCTTCAGGACAGTTAGGTATTTATGATAATGATGCTACTGTTTATACTATGTTGATTCAGGATGATGGTTACGGGAGTGTTAGTTTTGGCGGTGTAGCTCCTGCAGCAAATACAATGCTAACATTGGGATCATCTAATACTTGGAGTCGGCTTTATTTGATGGGAGAAGCTACAGGAGATAAAGCTCAAATAACTTTGAATCATTATGGATATGGCGATCATCATATTGAACAAGGGGTTGTTGGAAACGGTCTATTTTCTATAAGTCATGTATCTGGTGGAACTGGGTTTGTTATGGATATGGATGATAATGTTGGCTTTGGCCTTGCTGCTCCACACGAGAAGGTAGAGGTAGTTGGCGCTATTGTGAGTGATCAAACTGAAGCAGCCGATTATAATATGGGATTATTTGGAGTGCATGAAAGTGCATCTTTTAATTTAGGTGCTAATGCGGTTAAAGCTTTTACAATTAATGATACTTTATCTTGGAAGTATACTGCCTTGGTAGTTCTTCATAACAATAACACTGGATATGGATGTGTCATGTTGGTTACCAATGGAGCGGTGTATCAAGTAAGTGATCCAATGAACTACTGTTATGATACGGCAGAGGGAGATCCTGGGTTTCCGTCTACTACGACTAGATTCTATATCGGTAATCCTACAACAGATAATAAGTTATATGTGCAGAATAAAGCCAATGCAGGTACTTACGAATATTATATGACTATTTTAGCTACTCGAATCGACACACCATAAGTAAATTTTAAAGGAGGGTACTATGGCTACAGGTGGAAAAATTAAATTAGAAGAGGGTACTGGTGGTGGAGATCATGTAGGATTTAAAGCACCAGATACCGAAGTGGATGCTGAAGTTATATGGACTTTGCCTGACACCGATGGTACGACAGGTCAAGTCATGGCTACAGACGGCAATAAGACTTTAGATTGGGTTGATATGCCCGACTCAGACGCAGAAGCAACAGCACGGATAGCAGCAGATAGTACTTTGCAAGCAAATATCGACGCAGAAGAAACTGCAAGGTCTTTAGCTGACACGACATTGCAAGCAAACATTGACGCAGAAGAAACTGCTCGATCTTTAGCTGACACAACTTTGCAAAACAACATAGACGCTGAAGAAACCGCAAGGTCTTTAGCCGACACCACTTTGCAAGCAAACATCGACGCTGAAGTAACTGCGAGAGCTAATGCAGACACGACAATCCAAGCATCTCTTAAAACAGTGTATACTTCAGAACCAGGCTCACCTTCAAACGGTGATATCTGGTATAGATCTTCGGACAATATGTTGTATGTATATGATGGCTCTAATTGGTATCGATCTGCAGCATTAACGCTGTGGGAGCAATTAGGAGTTGTTGCATTGTTTGGTGGTGGATCATTGGACCCAGGCTCTAATACTAATACTATAGATTATGTAACAATTCCAACAACGGGAAATGCTTCAGATTATGGTGACTTGTTAGCACAAAGATCAGCGATGGGAGCTTGTGCATCTTCAACTCGTGCCATCTTCGCTGGTGGTTGGGAAAGTACCTATGTTAATAAGATGGAGTATTGCAGTATAGATGAGAAATCGAGTATTTCAGATTTTGGTGATCTTGGTAATGTAGTACAATATCCAGGAGGATGCTCTAACTCAACTCGTGGTCTTTTTGGAGGTAGTAGAAAAGGGACTACTTACGATGATCATATCTTTTATATTACAATTGCGACTACGGGAAATAGCACCTTCTTTGGTAATTTAACCCAAAATGTTGGCGAAACTGGTGCCTGTGCTTCTTCAACTAGAGCTGTTTGGGGAGGTGGTTATACAGGTAGTGAATCCAATGTAATTGGTTATATTACAATTGCATCGACAGGTAATGCTACAGACTTTGGTGATTTGACTAGCTCTCGTCGAGCACCATCTGGATGTTCTAATTCTACTCGTGGTTTATTTTGCGGTGGTGGAGGTTATGTTAATACTATCGATTATATCACCATTGCATCGACAGGAAATGCTACAGACTTTGGTGATCTGAATCAGCAAAAGAAAACAACAGGAGCTGGAGCATCCTCTACACGGGCAGTCATTGGTGGTGGTACTGATAATGGTACATTTGGAACCAATGTTGTTGATTATGTAACAATCGATTCTACTGGAAATGCTACAGACTTTGGTGATCTGACTCAAAGCAGATATGATATTTGTGGCTGTAGTAATGCTCATGGTGGTCTAGCATAAAATAAGAGAATCCCTTTTTGGGATTCTCTTTTAAGGAGAGTATGATGAAGTTGTTTTATGTATTCATATTTATATTTTCGACTGCACTTTTTGGTGTTGATAAAACGTATAAAGCTTCTAGTGGGAATCTCATTCTAGATGCCAGCACTAAAGTCATTGCCAAGCCAGATGTAGACATAGGCGATTCTTCTGTAGTTGGCAATCGATATTTTACAGTTAAAGCAGATGCTGCGAATCGACCATACCTTCAGCTAAACAGTGGAAGTAATACTATTCAACATAGCATAGGCAGTACTGCCGACATTTCTAGCCCACAAGTAGAGCTTCATATGTCAGTTCTCGGCTCGGATAACACGTTGGTATTAGAGGGTGGAGAGGTAGGTATTAATACCCCGAATCCTACAGAGGCGTTACATGTGGTAGGTTCAGCTTATATTACTACGAAAGTTAAATCAGACAATGGTTTTTATACCTACTCAGGGACGTACTCTTCTGCAGCATCAGGTGCTTGGGTAAATTTGCAGGTTTTACCTAGTATTTATACAGCTTATATAGTCCATGTGTATGTTGTGGGTGGAAACGCTACGGCATACAGCGCTACAGCTACGGTAATGTCAAACGGAGCATCTATGAGAATGGCAAATAAAGATGCGGGATCTTTGTTGGACATAAGAATAATTGGTCAGACGCTACAGGCAACCCAAGGATCTGGAGGTAACGCGAATATCAGCTATGCTCTTATCAGGATAGGCGAATAAAGCAAGGCATGGTGACTAGTTAAAGCATTTTACTTCTTCTCATAAAAAGACTTGTTAATAATACAGTAGTAGTGAATGTTGTAAAAGAGAAGAGGTGCGTTATGTCGAAAAGGTATAAGAAGGTAGACTATGACTTTGATGATGCAGTGGATATGTTTGCGGCTCCGACTTGGCCGAATGTTTTTTTAAAAGATCCTGCTTATGCTTTATTCCGTCCCTTATACGAATACACATCTCCTTGGCGTGCGTCACGAGACGCACTGCTTCTTTATCTACACAGTCAAGCAAGAAGGTTAGGCGGTCGTCGTCACCTTCTTTTTCATTTTTCCAATCTCGCAAAAATATCAGAGAGTTATGCTGGATTAAATTGGTTCTTGAGATCTCCGTTCGAACCTTCTCATGATTTAGAAGAGGTGTTTTCGGATATGGAGAATTTTTTACGATGGCGTTTTAACGAATTTAGAGATGATCCTTGGCGAGACTTTCCTCTTGAAGAAAGAATTAAGTCAAAAAGACGTACAAAGAAAGAACCTGTTCCAGTGGTCCTTTCTGAATCGGAACGGCAGAAGCTTTTAAAGAAAGTTCTTTCAAAGATTCCAGATAAACATAACATTCAAAAAGTTTTGGAAGAATGCCAAACGGGATTGTTAGAGAATGCTATAAAGGAATGCCCAAATCTTGTAAGTCAAAGATCTAACTCAGATTTAGTACATCAGATATTTTCATCACCAATCTCTGAATTAACATTGACGTTGGGGGAAGGTGGGTATGTGGTTGGAGAGATTCCTGTAATGTTAGGTTCTCACTTTCTGGATAAGAATGTACATACAGGCTGGTTTGAGAAGAAAAAGTTTTATCGGATCTTAGGATGCTATGCGAGGTGGGATGATGCGAAAGTTGTTATCTTTAAAGATCAAGGTAAGGATGCTAAGATATTTTCTATGCTCAAAGATACATACAGATTAAAAAGTGTAGGTGATTGGAAGAAAGCACAAGTTGATGGAGAAGATTATTTTTTATCTATTTTGGTGGAGTCGGATTTACCAGAAAGATCTTTTTTAATATCGGAGTGGGAAGTTAATGTTCCCCATCTAACCATTTTGACTTAAGGATACTTGAAAATGTCGATGATTGATCTTAAAAATCTGGATAAACTCAATCCAGAACAAAAAGCACAATTTAATGCCCTCTTAGACCAGTTCCCACATCTTAATTCTAAGATGGAAACATCCAGAGAATTACGAACCCCCACTGTCTTAGAGGAGGAGAAGAAATTCATTCAACCTCCACTACAAACTACAGAAGAGGTTGATTATTCAAATTTCTCAACTCCAGCACCATCGGCTCCACTACCGAAGAAACCTAAGTCTGAGATACCTCAAATAAAGATCGATCCAAATTCACCGTCAGCTATGTTTTCCTCTTTTGAAAAATAAGATGAGAAGCCAAAACTTACTGAGGAAGAGGTGAAGGAAATTCAAGAGGAAAAGAAACAACAGAGAATCGAAGCGGCAGTAGCAGCAGGACAACCTCCTGAGATTGCAAAATTTAGTGATAAGGGTAAAATTCATCCGATCTTACAGAAAATGAGAGCTACCGTTGGTCTTCGTTCGGTACAAGATCCTGTGATAGTAGATCTAGGTGGTTGTAAATATAGTATGCGACCTCTTGACAGGTCTAATATCGCTCAAGCAACTGTACTGGCAGCGACAACCACGACCAATACACTTGTGTATGAAACAAATTTAGAAGCAGCTATTATAGCTTTTTCTGTTGTTGCTATTGACCATGTACCTATTGTGGACATTTTCTCAATTCCTACAGAAGAACTAGCAGTAGAAGAGGGAAAACCTCCTGTTCGGTTAACGCATCTTCAAAGGGAAGAGCGTGCAGCAAGAGAGCTTTATTTGGAATTATTGCGTAGTCCGAATGAGTTAGTGGAAGGTTTGGGAATTTATTATCAACAAGAATTTCCACCTTTAAGTCTTATAGGTAAAGGAAAGTCGAAATTTCTCTGTCCTGCTGAAGATTGTTTGCAGTCGAGAATTGCGGATAGTGATTCAGATTGTTACTGTCCAGTGCATGGTGAGAAGATGGCGAGGGAGGATTTAATCCCAAACCCTTCTTAGGCGATCCGCTGGAGATTTATTATCATGATTACGCTTTAGCGCGTCGCCTAGAAGTGTTAGCGCATTGGCGCATGACACCGAAGCAGCTTAAAGAACTGTCTGAAGATGATTTGGATACTCTTAATATGAGTTATCGTCTTTATGAAAAACGATGGCTTGAAAGTTTATCGGATCTCATTGGTACTCTAACTGGTACGTCTTGGTCTGTGGATGCTCTTACAGCGGAGCCGACTACTACTAATGACCTAGATGATTTTGGTTTTACGTGGAAGAAAAAACCAGAAAGACAGCGTGTTTCATTACCACTAACACTCGTAGTTGGTGGAAATAAAATTTTGGAGCATGTGAAGAAAATAGCAACTGATATGAAGTCGAAAGAAAGACGTGATCCATCTGTCCTTTCTTTACCATCTTCATCTATACTTAAGGATGCTGAAGTTGTGGATCTTAGTAAAGTTTCTAAAGATGAGTTTTTGAAGTTTGCCAATCGTATTAACTAACAAAGACAAGGATGTAGGCAAAGATGGCTGACAATCCCACAATAAATACTGATAGCATTAAGGCAGCAACCACAGCAGCTAATGATCTAAATGATTCTATTGAATCTGGTCTTAAAGATGTCAGGAAGCTTAATAGATCTCTTGCATCGTCATCGCTTGAGGCAGATCGAGGTTTACGAAGGGTACTTAACACCCTTAATAGAATGTCCAAGACTGTAGGTCCAGCTATTCGAGAGTTCGACAAGTTTCCTGAGATTGCTAAGAATGCCGAAGAAGGAATTGTTCGTTTTGCTAAGGGTTATGATGCTGCTTTTTACAAGGGCAACAAGCAAGCGATGATTGCTTATAATGTAATTGCTAAGAACACGTTTGCTCTTGGGGATTTAACTCGTCAGATTGTCAATACGGAAGGTAGACTATCTGCCTTATCTGCTAACTTTAGAGATGCCACGCATAACATTGAAGAAATAGAAAAGAAAATTTCAGAATTAAAAACGAAGCATTCTAGCTATAACGAGACTATTAAAAAAGGCGGTATGGTAGGGCTTGCAGCTAGAGAAGAGCAGATTAAGACTTCAAAAGAAATAGACCATTATAAAGATCGTTTAAAGGAAGCACAAGGAGAGGCTGATAATTTATCCAAATCGGCTATAGCTTTAACAGAAACATATAGGGAACAACGTGATCAAATTTTAGCAACTAATAAAGCCATACTTGAAACGGCAGAGGCAGAAAGAGCTGCGAACCGAGAAGCACGTATGATGGCTGGAGGTTGGACGGCTGTCCGTGCTGCTGGTGAAGGCGTTATGGATTCCAAAATTTTCGATTATTTCAAAAAGATAAGTTCTGGAGCTTTGATAGCTGTAGGAGCTAAGAAAATTTGGGATGCGTCTAATGCGATTCGAGATCATGCCAGAGCGACTTCAAGGATAGCATTATCGTTAGGTGATGCAACTGAAAGGGGTGGTTATTTTACTGGTGGTGGTCGGATGGGAAGAAGTCTCATGGAAGCCTCCAAAGAAATGAGAACATTAAGAGATTTAGAAATTCGTTTAGGCTATGCCAGCGAAGATCTTGCTGCTGCCATGAATAAAGTCAGAGCTGGTATCCGTATGGATAGAGAAGGTCGGTTATCGTCTGAAGCTATTCGTAATCTTACAGAAGAAGCTGCTTACTTTGCTCGTGTATCTGGAATGGAATTATCGGATTCTGTTGATCTTATCAACACTCGGATTAAAAGATATGGGATGACTTCAAAAGAAGCCGTCGCTAATCTTCAAGAGATGCGTACTGTAATAATGCAGATGACAGCAGGTAATAGACAGAACACACTTGCAATGGGTGATATGGTTAATATTATCGAGGAAGCAAGTGCAGCATCTCAATCCTACATTGTAGACACTCGTATTATGACAGGAGCATTACGTGCTGCTGTCAATCAAGCAGAAAATTTAGGTGTTGCTCAAAAGCAAGCTAAAGATGTTGCTGAAGGTGTCGGCAAGATCCTATCGGGCGCTCCTGATTATATAAAAATTCCTGCTGGTTACGATCTTGTAAATCAGCTAATGGGTGGTGATGCCGATAAGATGTTGCGTAAACTTGATACGGGTACGAGAAAGCAGGTTAAAAACATTCAAGCAGCACTAAAAGCAGGAACGCTTGATCCTTACGTTGCCAGTAAAGCTTTAATGGATCTTATGGGACAGTCAGAGGCTGGTATTGAAGCACAAAGTAAGCATTTGGAACAGACTCTTTTAGCGTCGGGTAGTGTCGCAGCCGAACATATTGCACAGCAGTATGGGATTGAGAACAGGGCTACAGCATTTCTTATTACTGAGATGATGCAAGATGCGTCTAAAATGCGAACTCAAATTAATTCTGAAATCGATGATGCTAGGAAACAATTAGAGCATCGAGAAAATCTAACTGCAGCTCAGATAAAACATTATGAAGAAATTGCGAACAGAGAAAAAATGACTTTTGCTACTTTGATGGTTAAAGATGCTGGCATGATGAATGCCGCAATTGCAAAATCATTAAAAGCAGACGAAGAGGCTGTATATGAATTAATGCAAAAAGAACAGATCAGTCGGAAAGAAGCTGAAAATAAAATTCTTACCGCTGCAAATAAAGATCTAGAAATGAAAGGGTTAAGTAAAGATCAGCTAAAAGAATATCAAGACTTATATTTAGAAGGTGAGAAGAAAAAGGAAGCAATCACTGCTCAGATAGAGGCTAAGAAAAAAGACGGTGCCATTAAAAATGCTACTGAGATTGCAAGGTTGGAAAGTGAGTTTAAAAAAGTAGCTACGAATGAGACAATAAAACAGACCGAGAAATTACATTCGATGATGCGTCCTGTTGATGATATTATTTCTAAACTAGAAAGATCTTATGCAAAAGAAGGAAAAAAGATCCCATTAGATGTGAAAGGAAATGTAGTTTTAGATCATGACGCTTTAGTTGCGGCAGGTATTAAAAGCGGCGAGGATCTAGCACAAAAATTAGGAATAGTGTATGACGATGTAAACAGTGATACACAAGATACTTTGGATAGGATAGCTGAAGTAGGTGAGAAATCCCCAGATGAAATCAAAAAATTACGTGCTGGTACGTTAGAAGGTTTTAAAGAACAACAAAAAGCGGCTGATTCTACGGAAAATGGCATAGTTGGGCCAATTGAAAAATTAATTCAGTTGTATCAAGAATTTTATAATTGGATAGGAGGTTCTAGTGCAATAGGAGCCGTGCTTACTGGTATCGGCAGTATTGGTCTAGGTATTTGGGCTTTATATCGAGGTCAGAAATCAAATGCTACTCTGGTAACTACTATGATGGAAGGTCCAATTTACCGCAATGTCTTCAGAGCTATTAAAGCTTCAGGAGGTCTTGGAGGAGGGGGTAGTGATTTTACAAGGCGATTAGGTGGTGGTCGTGGTGGTAAATTAGGTGGGTTTTCTGGAGTACGAACAGCTCCTAAAATTCCTAAAGGAACAGATTTTTCAAAGTTAAAATTTTCTCCGGTAGGCGGCCCGGATCTACATAAATTCGATGTTAAAAGTAAAGGATTTATGGGTGTAGGTGACAAAGCTTGGAATGTAACTAAGTCGCTGAGTAGTAAAGCTCTCGATTCAAGTAAAAATGTTTTATCTTCCGTTAAGGAAATGGGTAAAAACGTTTTAGTACAGAAAGCAACGGGGGAAAATCTAGCCAAAGCAACCTCGAAAACAATGGAGGGGTTTTCTAAGACTGGCAGTACGTTAGTGAAAGCTGGTGGTGGTTTAGTAAAGGCCGGAGGGACAATAGCGAAAGCTGGCGGTGGGCTTATGTCTTCAGTCGGTGGTCTAGCGAAAAAGATACCTGTTGCAGGACATTTAATTGGTGCAGGTTTTGCTGCTAAGGAAGTTTATGATGCTTACGAGGCAGGAGCCGAAGGTAAAGATCTAGCAAAAGTATCTGGTGGAGCTGTAGGTGGTGTTGTTGGTGGTGTGGGCGGTGGATGGGCAGGAGCTGCTGCTGGTGGTGCGGCTGGAGCTATGATAGGCTCTGTTGTCCCTGTCCTTGGAACTGCTGTTGGGGGAATAGTAGGAAGTATCATTGGTGGTTTGGGAGGTGGTGCTCTTTTTAGCTGGCTCGGCAGTGAAGCTGGAGAAGCTGTTGCTGGTGGGATTGCGGATGCCGTATCAGACGAAGGTTCAATGGTTGCTAAATTACCTGCTGGTGCTCTCCCTCTTGAGCAAAAATTGGATGTTACAAAATTAGCTGAGTCTGGTGCTGGGATATTACCAGGAACAACTGCTCCATTACCTCCGTCAGCACCTCCGAGTCCGTTTTCTCAAACAGCTAGAATGGCAGCACAAGCACGGAAAGCATCGGCAGGTGGTGCTACAGAGGATTTATATTCAAATGTTTCGCCTGGTTCACTAACCCCAGACGGTTCCTTAACTTTAAAAGTTCGTGGGATTTATGATATATTTGGACAATATATGAAAGATACAAAAGCATTTGCTTAAGGATTAACACAATTATAGGAGTTTGTATGAGATCAGCACGGTTAGCAAAAGCCATTACGAAAGGATCTGTTTATGTTCGGAATAATAGGACAGGACAGGTGATATTAAAGTTTAGAACACAAGGCGCAAAAGATAGAATTTTCCCACCTGTTCCACTTCAAGATCAGAACAATAAAGATAGTTTTATAAATCTGTCTCGGTTTTATTCAGCCGAACAACTTATAACATCTACGTTAGAAGATCTGGTTATAAATCAAGATTTGGAATTAGGGGATTTTTAGTTGTCCACATTCCTTCGAAATGCACATGCGATGGATCGATGTCGATGTGACCTATGCGATCAGATCTTCCCGAAGGCTCTTATTCATGAACACCACGTTATAAAGAGAGCCAGTGGAGGACAGGACACTACTGAGAATGTAATTTGCTTGGATGCGTCTTGTCATAATGCTGTCCACCAAGTCGAAATGGCGTTGAGAAATCAAAACAGAAGAGGGACGGCAGCCGATTTAGTTGCTGCTTTGTTTCCCCACTCGATAAAAGCACAACGAAGGAGTATGGAACTGGCGGCTACCGCTGCTATGGGAATGGATTTAAGCGAACTGCCACCAGACTATTCAATGTTCGACACTAAAAATCTCGTTCATTTAACCCCACCGAGGGTATCACCTAAAGTGAGGGATTTAGTACGACGGGTTACTTGCGATTTGCGAAACCCAAAGACAGGCAAGAAACTTGGAGTGTCCGATTATATTCGAGGGCTGATAGAAGCTGATTTGAGAAAACGTGGTTTTACCTTCTGAGATTAAACTAAGAGTAATTACCCATACAAATCAAATCAGAATAAGGAGCTTAAGCTATGGCCCTTGGCTTCGAGACACAAAAAGAGCGTCTAATGCAGCAGTTTATTGATAACAGACCTTTGGGTATGAATATTCATGAGGATTTAGAGGATGTCGAAGCTGAATTGACTCTGATGGAATTAGAAGGAATAGATTTAGCTAACATTACAGTACGGGATGTATTAAAACGGTTAGGGGTTTTGGATGGACTTAAATGATGTAACTCAAAAAAGAGCAAGATTAGAACAGGAAGCTTACGCAAAGATACAAGATGCGGTACAAGAATTTCGAGGAGATCTAAACAAATCAAACGAGGAAGTGAAGCAGAAACTGCAAGAGATGAATGATAAGGTAAAAACTGAGCAGAATCCGGAAGTTGAAGGATCTCCTCCCCCTCCCCCTCCACAACCACAGAAACCAACCACAGAAACCTGTAAAACAACCTCTTATTTATTTTTCGTATCCGATGTCTGGTTATAGCGAGCAACCTTCTTGGGTAGAGCCTTTACGGCAGGTATTAGTCCAAGCTGGATATTTGGTTTACAATCCATGGGATAATATTAATGCTCAATTCGGACAGCAAGATATCGGTAGTTTGAATTCTCTCCCTGTCAGATTGGTTAAGTCTCTATGCTCCATACTACAGATCCCTGAAGAAGTATTACTTCCATTTGACGCGGTTTGGAAACTTATTGAACAAGGAGACAACAACGACAATTTTGGCGTAGTATTCCAATGTCTTTGGTTCTTAACTCGTTCATCTTTAGTGATTTGTGATTTAATCCGTCCGATGGCAGGTGCTGGGACAGCTCAAGAGATGCTTTATAGCAAACAACTCAATCTTCCAGTTATTGGATTGTTACCAACGTCTGGGCAGTTAAATCCATTTGTTCAACGAACTACTACAGTGTTGTTTAATAGTTCAGATCTTCTAGCGTTACTTCCTGCAATTAAAGGATACGCGCCAATCACATCCCCCTAAAGTAAGATTAAATCCTTATACGCATACTATAAGTAGAGGGGTGTAGTGAGTGTCTATTAAGAATCTATATAGTTTTAAAGAATCACGTTTTACATCGCTCAGTCATGAATTACGTGTCTATATTTTTGGAGCCGATGTTACTCCGTGGTTAAAAGGTGATCTGTCGGTCACGTATGGGAATAGAGATAGTTTTAATACGACTGTCTTCGAGTTAGCAAATCCGAGAAAAGTATGGCAAATCACACGAGATAATTTAAAAGGAAAATGGCGGAAAGATGTCGGAGAATATTCTGAGCGTGAGAAGCTAGATGTTTTCCGATGGAAGAACAATCCGATTATCAACCCAGCGTTTAATTTAGATATTAGTTCGGCTGTTTTAGGCAATACGGATATGAAGGGATCTTCTAAATTCGCAGGTGCCGAAAAATACGTCTCCCCTCCAGACAATGCTGAACGTCGATTTAGGTTTGCCGTCAATGATTGTATTTTCTCCCGAACAGATCCTATGCGTATTTTTATGCGTAATCCTTATGGATCTACTTCGGACGAATGGGTAGAGATTTTTTGTGGGTTTGTTCAAGATCATCCTATTACTACAAATTATTTAACTGGAGAATCGACGGTTCGGATTTCGGGAGTTTGTATAAGGCAGCTTTTGACCAAGATGCGCTCTCAGATGAATCGTTTGGTAAACCATAAAGATCCTGCGCCACGTTTCGAATCTGGATTTTTCTCGGACTTTTTAGATCCTTCCGCAGCAAAACACCCTTTTGCAGGTAGAGCATTAGAAAAGGTAATTAAAAAATTAATCATTGGTACGGAAACTCCAAAGACTGGAGAAATTGCTGGCTCGTTCGGTGTTGGGGAATTTAGGATGGGGAATGTCGTTTGTTACAACCCAAAGACTCCAGTCAACACCCTCGAACGTTGGCATCTTATGACATTATTTGGTGTGAATAAAGTACCTTTCCCAAATAGTGCCGCTGATGACTTGTGGCTTACACAACACGAGATGAATTCTTTGGGTAAGTCCACTATTATTCTACCTGATCAATATTCTCAAGGTCCAGGAGGTAGATACCTCCATTTCCTCCTACCTTGGGAAGGTACAGGCGCAGGAGCCTTAGTACAATCTGGAATTGAGGAATCGAATTTTAGAGCAGTTGAATGGACAACACGTTGGGAGATTATTAGAGATTTCGCATCGAAACTTGACTTTCAAGTTACGACATCTCCATCTGGGGATATTCTAGTTGAATTTCCTATGTATGGATTTACTCCCCATGTATTTACAACTCAAGGGGGAAAGGAACTTCTTCCTACTTTTAATTATGTTGAAACACCTGAAACTCAAGCAGAGAAGGCTGGAATAGAACATACGTCAGATTTGACGATTACAGACATTCAGCTTCAGGCTCAAAAAGAATATGACGAAGCTAACGCAGCTTCAGTAGCACAATTCCAAGCAGACATCGATAGCGGAACGATTCCTTACGGGTTAGGCGCTCTTTTAACTTTCGAGCTTCATCAAATAGAAGATACCGTAAATGATGAAGCCGAAGATCATGTAACTGTATTACAGGTCGATGGTGGACAGGCTGCAGAGGCTTTTGAAGTCCCTGGTGATGGGGTTCTTACTGCACTAAGAGCGTTTGTATATAGCCCACTTCTGGTGGAACGCTTCGGTGTTATTACAGAACAAATGTCTATACCTTTTGCTGCTCAAAGACCTTCAGAAACTGCTGGAGGTGCGTCAGGCGTTTTAGCAACGAGGTTGGCTAAATTAGCAACCATTGAATTTATGAAACGTATGGCTGATGCGTCTACTTGGGATGGTTCAGTTGTATTTCGACCGTTCCTATTTCCTAACCGCCCAGTTTGGTTAAAACGCAGCTCTCGAATAGGTCTTGTTACGTCAGTCACTAACAGGTGGTCGATTGGAAAGAGCGCCAGTACAAATTTTTCTATGCACATGCTTATGGCCGAGCGATTTGATCCTGTGAAAAATAAAACAGAGTTTAGACTCCCTACAGGCTCATCCAACATGCCGATATCATATAAGAGTCTCTGGGGAGCAAAGGAAGCTGGTAATGAAGATGAGACGGCAGATCAATTTTCTGGAATTCGTGCTCAAGTAGGAACGAAGAATCCCCCAACAAAAGATGCAAATGGTGGTGATGGCTCGGTTGGAAGTGGAACAACTGCAAGTGATAAAGGGCAAGAAAGTAGAAGTGGCAGCGGTGGTGGTGGTATTTCAGGTAAAGACTTTAAAAATAATCCTAATATGTATAAGCCTTTTGTCGAAGCTATGGACGCTGCATTTAAGAAAGCAGCAGAGTTAGGTTATAAAATTAAAGTTAACTCTACATATCGAAGTCCACAGCAACAGCAAGATATGAAAGTTCATCCAGAAAAATGGGGTGTG